>Ga0213865_10001674_pt1 | contig 14307 bp, 9 predicted proteins | sample PICome_6_FD_160100 | JGI IMG/M metagenome (GOLD analysis project Ga0213865, IMG submission 160100) | Coastal seawater microbial communities near Pivers Island, North Carolina, United States - PICO282 | ecosystem: Environmental > Aquatic > Marine > Coastal | place: USA: North Carolina | collected...
TACATCCGGTAACCTGATCGTCAAGTCCGGTACTACTACTGCACTAACATTCTCTGGTGCAAACGTAGAAACTGCTGGTACGGTAACTACTGGTGGTAATCTTACTATGGGTGGTGCCAATATTATTAGAACTGGTGCACTGACCCTTGACGTATCATCTAATATTAGTCTTGATGCGGATGGTGGATACATCTATCTGAAAGACGGTGGTACAACTTATGGTGCCCTTAAGAACAGTGGTGGTGACCTAGTAATTCGCAACAGAAGTGCGGATCACGTCACATTTGATTCAGCTGCAAGTGCAACATTTGTCGGAAACGTTATACAGGGTACATCTCTAAACACAACATCCGGTCACTTGGGTGGTGCAATTAACGAAGTTCATGATGAACTTGATTCTGCTGTATCTTCACTACAGACAACCAAAGGGAGAGTAACTACCCTAGAATCTGAGATGGATTCTAATGAAGCACGTATTGGTGTTTCAGTACAATTCAACGTAGACAATCCTTATAGTTGGTCACATTCTACATCAAATAGAGCTGCAATTAACGATCTAGACTCAGCAATCGGAACGCTGAGTAGTTTAGATGCGACTACATATCAAGGTAACTCAAGAAACAACGTAATACGTGCATTGAATGCCGTTGCGGGTGACTTGCAAGACTTACAAGATTCTGCTGGGACGCTAGACAGTAGAATAGGATCACTCTCTAATTTGGCTGCTTTCTTTGATAGTTCGGGTGCAACATCAAGTATAGTCAATGCGCTAAATCATATGGCAAGTAGAGTGGTGGATATATATGACGAGAATGGCACTCTCTTAAATACTTAACAAAGGACGGTGGAATGCCAATTGCGAAGAGTAAGCCGCTTAAACTCCAAAGTCCTGATCAAGGTGATTTAAAGAGGTTAAGCAGTACAGAAGAAAATTATCTATCTTATTTGGTGGGACAACACCTTATTGAGACAAATACTGATGTCGGTAATTTAACTTTATCTTCTAGTGGCAATCTTTTAACTGGTTCCTTTATTGATACCTATTTTAATGAAGCGGTAGGTACTCATCCGGCCTCATCTATCTCTTCAGCATCTACCACTACAAACCTTTATCAAATTCAAGGTACAGCGTCAGAAACAGATTCGGATTTTAGGAAACCAATAGCCTATTATAACCCACCTACCGATGGCCCGTCAAGCCTTTTAGAAGGTGTTCATGAAATGGCCGATTCGGATATGAATATATTTGTGGATCGACTAAATGCTCGAATCGCATTATCTGATTATCTGGGACAATTTAAGTTGGGTTCATCTTCGCCAGGCGCAGACTATGCTGTATTTACTTCGAATGTTTTTTCGGATACACAGACCGATGGAACTCAGGTAGATTATAACATATATCGTAGAGAAACGCAATCCTCTCCTACTAGTATATTGGATAGTGATGGTGCAGTCACCAAACTAATGTCGGTGAAAAGAAGTGGTGGTAAGACCGGAACATTCCAAGGTTTGACTCCGATGACTACAAGACAGATGAAAGTGTCTTTGGGTCAACGTGCAAAAACAAGAAGAGCTCCTTCTAATGCGATTGGTTCTTATCAATTGCGATCAAGTTCTCAAGGTCAACCAGCTACAGGTTCTTGGAGAGCAGTGGGTACTGCAACAAACACTAAAAAAGATTTGGTTGAAACTGCATACGCTAGAACTAGAGTATCAGCTTACTTGCGTACAAGTAGTAGAGCATACACACGAACTTCTACAAGAACAAGTACTCGTGACTTTGCTGGTAATTACATAGGAAATTATAACCGTACATTTACAGGTAACTATACTCGTACATTTACTGGTAATTACACTGGAAACTTTATAGGTAACTATAACAGAACTAGAGTATCAGCTTATGGTCGTACAAGAAGTAGTAACTTCGCTGGCAACTTTACTGGTGATTACTCACGTGATTTCTTAGGAAACTACACTCGTAATTTCGAAGGCGGTTATGCTAGAGCTTATGAGGGAGTGTACTCAAGAAGTTTTTCACGTACTTTCATAGGCGACTATTCTAGAGACTTTGCTGGTGACTATTCCAGAGATTTTACGAGAACCTCAACGAGAACAAGTTCTCGTGATTATGCTGGTAACTTTGCGGGTAACTTCTTAGGGGAATACCTAAGAACTTCTACACGAAGTTATGAAGGTACGTATGCTGGCACTTATACTGGTAACTTTACTGGCAACTTTGCGGGTAACTTCTTAGGGGAATATACAAGAACTTCTACACGAACTTCTACTAGAGAATCTATTGCCGGAACTTTCACCAGAAACAGACAATCAACCGCTAGTTATACAGCGATTTACGCTTCGCCTGAGACTGATGGTGACGGTGTGCCGATAGATTTTTACATGAGACAGCGCAACGAAACAGTTTATTATACTGGAGAGTATACCAATAGTCCAGCTTTTATTGGTAACTATTCGAGAAACAGGGTTTCAACGAATATTCCTTTTTCTAGAACCCACTTTTATTCCAGTGGAACCGCATACGAACCAGAAAATTATTTTAGGACTGTCAACTATCTTGGTGACAGAACCTATACTGGGGAATATACACGTACACGTGTTGTATCTTTTGCTGGTAACTTCGCTGGAGACTTTATAGGGGATTACTCAAGAACCTCAACTAGAACATCAACCGCTAATTTTGCTCGTGACTTTGTGGGTAACTATGCTGGCAACTATTCTAGAGACTTTATAGGTGACTACACAAGAACCTCAACTAGAACATCAACCAGAACAAGTAATCGTGACTTTGCTGGTAACTTCTTAGGCGAATATTCTCGTGCATACACACGAACCCGAACCTCTAACTATACACGTGATCGATCTTCTGCTTACACTAGAAGCTTTACTGGTAACTATGCAAGAAACTTTTTTGGAGAATATGCTCGTGCATACACACGCACACGAACCTCTAATTACACTCGCACATCAACTAGAACTTCCACTAGAGATTACGGAGATTCTTTCTCTAGAGACTTTATAGGAGATTACACAAGAGATTCGACAGATACCTTTTCAAGAAATAGAGTATCTGCATATACAAGAGGAAGAGTTTCAGCTTATACGAGAGATTCAACCCGAACTCGTTCATCGAACTATGCTGGGGACTTCACAGGTAACTATTCTAGAAACTTTGTAGGTAACTACTCACGTGACTTTGTGGGTAATTACACAGGAACAACTATCGGTTCAGGATCATCTGTAATAGAAACTTATACCTTGTATGTTCGATATGCATAAATAGAAGAAGATTAACAGAATGTGTGAGATATAAATGTCTTCGAATGTACCACTAAAATTACAAGGAACCAACGGCGATCTTCAGGAGATGAATTCTACTGAAGAAAACTACCTTGCCTACGTGGTCGGTAAAGACGCCTTGGCTGCCAGTGCTGGTGGAACAAATCTAGTATCCGATATAACTCTTACCTCAACAGGTGGTACGAGTATCGGTTCTTTTGTAGATACGTTTAACAACCAAGCTGTTGGAACACACCCCGCATCCGCAATTACCTCTGGAAGTACTACAACAACCGTTTATCAGAAAGCTGGTACAGCGAGCGAGGGATCAGGTCTTCGTCCCGTTGGATATGCGGAAGATGGAAGTTCAGTACCAAGTCTTTATGAGATGCCTGACTCTGACATGACGATCCTTGCACGTAGAATCAATTCTCGTATTGCAACATCCGAATATCCTGGCTTATACAAATTAGGGTCTTCTTCGCCTGGCGCAGATTATACGACTCATATTTCTGGGGTCTTCAGTGACACTCAGACGGACGGAACTACTGTACCATATAACATCTATCAAAGAAATGCCATGACAGCACCAACTACGGTGAGACCAATTGGTCTACGTAGTGATGGTGATATTCAAGAAATGTCTGATACAGACATCGTGAACACTGTTGGGTCATTTGTAAGAACATTGAGAGCAACCGCTGGTGAAGTCGGTTCTTACCAATTACGTTCCTCTTCACAAGGAGCTCCTACAGACTCCGGAACATGGGCATCTGTAGGCACCGCAACGGATACGAAAAAAGATACTGCGGATCAAGCTTATGCGAGAACACGTACATCCGCATATTCAAGAACAAGAAATTCAAGTTATACTAGATCACGTGGATCAACATTCTCTCGCACATCTACCAGAACTAGAACGTCAAACTATGCCGGAGATTATGTTGGTGATTACACCAGAGATTTCATAGGAAATTACAATAGGGACTTTGCTGGTAATTACGCTGGGGATTATGTTGGTAACTATAGTAGAACAAGGGTATCAACTTATAATCGTGACAGGGTAACTAACTTCGCTGGTAACTTCATAGGGAACTATAGTAGAACTAGGGTTTCAGCTTACACTCGTGATAGAGTAACAGACTTTGCTGGTAACTTTGTCGGTAACTATACCAGAACAAGAGTTTCAGCCTACACTCGTGATAGAGTAACAAACTTTACACGTAACAGGGTTTCTACCTATAATAGAACTAGAACTTCTACTTACGCAAGAACTAGAATCACGGACTACGTTGGTGACTTTGTAGGAAATTACTCTCGTAATAGAGTCTCTACCTATACCAGAACTCGTGTATCAAACTATGCTGGTGATTTCGTAGGTGACTATGCGAGAACATTTACTGGCAACTATTCAAGAAACTTTGTCGGAAACTACAGTAGAAACTTTGCGGGTAACTATGTGGGTGATTATGCACGTACATCAACCCGTACTTCTACTAGAACTCGTACATCTACATACACTCGTACTTCTACTAGAACCCGTACAAGTGCATATTCTCAAGCTTATACTAGAACTTCCACACGTACTAGAACTTCTACATTCAACCGTGATAGAGTAACAGACTTTGCTGGTAACTTTGTCGGAAACTACAGTAGAAACTTTGCGGGGGATTTTGTAGGTAACTACAACAGAACCTTCGTAGGTGACTACGCTGGTGACTTTACTGGTAACTATACCACGGTCTTTACCGGAGACTTCGTTGGTAACTACAACAGAACCTTTGTTGGTAACTATGCCGGAGACTTTACTGGTAACTATACGACAGTCTTTACCGGAGACTTTGTAGGTAACTACGCAAGGACTTCTACACGTACAAGTACCAACACCGGAACTTATACTCGTGATAGTACCAACACCGGAACATATACTCGTACTTCAACACGCACAAGTACTAATACCGGAACCTATACTCGTACTCGTACCGCCACAGGTACTTACACTCGTACTTCAACACGTACTAGAACGGCAACGGGAACATATACTCGTACTTCGGTACGTACATCAACTCGTACATCAACACGTGCTAGAGCAGCAACGGTCAACTATGCAAGAACGGTAGCCTATGCTAGATGGTTTATGGGTGGAAGTGGATATGAACCAGAACCATATTTCAGATTCTTCTCTAGAACTGTAAACTATTCTAGAAACGTAACTTACACGGGTAACTTTACTGGCAACTTTGCTGGTAACTTCGGTGGTAACTATACTCGTACATTGTATTATGCTGGTAACTTTACAGGCAACTATACTCGTACATTGTATTATGTTGGTAACTATACTCGTACATTATATTATGCTGGTAACTTCGGTGGTAACTATACTAGAACTCTTTACTATACAGGTAACTATACTCGTACTCTGTACTACGCTGGAGACTTTGTAGGTAACTACGCACGTACTCGTATAACAGATTACACTGGTAACTTTACTCGTAACAGTACTAGAACTTCTACTCGTAATAGAGTTTCAGCTTACGCAAGAACTAGGATCACAGATTACACTGGTAACTTTACCCGTAATAGCACTAGAACTTCGACTCGTAACAGAGTCTCTTCTTATGCAAGAACCTCAACACGTACCAGAAGTTCGGCCTATACTCGTGACAGGGTAACCAACTTTGCGGGTAACTTTGTAGGAAACTACGCACGTAACTTTGCTGGAGATTTTGTTGGTAACTACGTTGGTAACTACAACAGAGACTTCGCCGGCAACTTCTTGGGTAACTACGCACGTAACTTTGCCGGAAACTACGCTGGTAACTTTGTAGGAGAATACACAAGGACTTCTACAAGAACTCGTGTATCGGCTTACTCAAGAACTCGTGTTTCTACATATACCCGTGGTAGAGTTTCCACATACGCAAGAACTTCTACACGAACAAGTACTCGTGACTTTGTGGGTAACTATAGTAGAACGTTTGTGGGAGAGTACACAAGAAATAGTCTGAATACATTCACAGGGGACTTTGTAGGTAACTACTCACGTGACTTTGTGGGTAACTATAGTAGAACGTTTGTTGGAGATTACTTGGGTAACTTCATAGGCAACTATACTCGTGACTTCTTAGGTGAATATATAAGAGACAGAGTAACAAACTTTGCTGGAAATTTCGTAGGTAATTACTCACGTGATTTCGTTGGGGAGTACTCAAGAGATAGAGTAACAGACTTTGCTGGTAACTTTGTTGGTAACTACTCACGGGATTTCTTGGGTGAGTATGCAAGAACTTCTACTAGAGTATCGACACGTACTAGAACTTCGGCTTTCAGTAGAACCAGAAATTCTTCATATACACGAACCAGCACTAGAACAAGTACTCGTGACTTCGCTGGAGATTACATAGGGAACTATTCTTCTGGATTTACTGGAGATTACACACGTGATTTCGTAGGTAACTATCAAAGGGATTTCGTAGGTAACTACATTGGATTAACAATCCAAAGTGGGTCGAGTACAATACAAACATATACATTATATGTAAGAACAGCTTGACAACTGATCTATTATAATGTATCATAAGGTTTGACCTATATACCATAATAGATCATTTATATTAGGAGACTGAAATGAGTCATAGAAAATGGATGGATAATGCCTTCTGGGAAACAGATGAGAAAGATATGCTCAACTGTATTCTGGAGATTGAAGATGATGTGGGTAGAGTTACCCGTCAAGTCATGAAACTTCGTAAAGTTGATGAAGAAGGGAACGACAATCCCGACTATGTTGAAGTTGTGGAATTCCTTGGTGATGAATTAATTACCGCAAACACCGATGAACGGAATGAACGCAAGAAGCGGGAAAACGAAGAAAACAAACAGCGTGAACTAGAACACGCAAAAGCTCGTAAACTAGAACAACTCTTCAACTATAAGTTAGAAGCATTTGAGATTGAGGATATCAAGAACTCTAAGAATCGTCAACTCAAGTCTAAACTTCGACGTGCAAAGAATCGTGTTGAGGTTGACTTGTATGCAATCATGATTGTGATGGAAGAACTTAAGAAGAGAGAAGAGGATGAAGCTACAGCCGAGTAAAGGGTATGTAATTGTAGCATCTAATAAAATCAACTTTTATAGATATGCGATAAATCTATCCGAATCAATTCTAGACTACCACGAAGATGCCAAGATAACTCTTGTATGTGAAGAGTGGATGTTTGAAGAAATTCATCGTGATCTCTTTGATCAAGTAATCTGGTGTAACAATCACTATCGTGCAAAACTTTGGGGTATGGCCAAGTCTCCTTATGACCTAACCTTTTACATCGATGCGGATATGGAATGTGAACACGAAGATATCGCAAATGTCTTTGATGAGATTGGTGATAATGAGGTTATGTTTACTGCATTGACAGATGATCGTGAATATGTTTATGCGGAACGTAGGTTTGATAGTCCAGAAGGAAAACAAATCTTTGATCTCTGCGGTGGTGTCTGTCTTTATGATATGCGTATACCCATTGTCCGTGAATTCATGAATGATTGGTGGGAACTTACACGCAGACAGATGGATCGTGAATGGTGGCCTGAAGGATATATTGAAAGTCTCCGATCATGGGATCAGTTTTCTTTATGGTGGTTGGTGAACAAAGACCCCAAGTATAAAGAACTAAAGGTCGGTGTCTTTGATAATGATCTTAGGTGGAACTATTACAACGCATTGAATCCTGCCAGAACTCCCTATCCGGAAGGTGGTATTGTTCTTAGACATTATTCATGTGGTCTTGATAAAGACGGATATATTATATGACAGAGATTATTAGAAACATCCCCATAGAGAATGAAGACATACTTGAAATTCTTAACAAGTACATTGAGATATCTAATATCGATGGTTTTGAAGATACCGTACACTTACAATGTGCAGACCACAACAAAGAGGCCTCACAAAGAGATAAGTGGGTCGGTGATGACTACCTAAAACATCTAATTCAAGTAGAAGGGGATAGACACGAAGGGTTCCCAGATCACTTTTTGGCAAGAAACTTTAAACCGTCTGATCCGAAAGAAATGGGTAATAGTTTTAAATCTCGTTCTGATTACAAGACTAGAAAGATTATTACCGATTCCATATACGCAGTCAATGAAGAGATTCAACTTTTTTTAGGAACAAGAAATAACGCATTGTGTGCCTTTTATCCGCCAGGCGGATTCATCTCATGGCACAACAATTGGAATGCTCCCGGCTATAATCTAATATTCTCTTGGTCAGAGACCGGAGATGGTTGGTTCAAGTATCTAGACCCGAAGACCAAAAAGATCGTAACTATGCAAGACGAACCCGGCTGGCAGTTAAAAGCTGGTTACTTTGGTCATCACGGTGAACCAGATAAGATATGCTATCACGCAGCCTCTACAGACTGTAATCGTATTACAGTATCCTTCATATTCAGTCATAATGATATGTCTCTCAATTTACAGGACGAAGTAATCGCTGAAATTGCGGGAGAATAGTAATTTTTCAGTTCCTTGTTTATATAAATAAAACAAGAAAGTATTCACTTAACTGGGACTGGGAATGGCGACATACGAAGAAATCATTATCGACCAAGGCGCAGACGTTTCAATTGAATTGGAACTGGTGGAAACCGATGGGTCTAAGAAAGACTTGACCGGATATACCTGTTACGCCAAAATGAAAAGAAATTATAACTCGACTGCGGACAGCGATATCGTAGATTTCACTACGATTGTTGGTGATCCGGCAACAGACGGGATAATTACTATGTCTCTAACAAACACCCAAACCGATGCGTTGAATACTCGTGGTAGATACGTTTATGACGTTGAAATCCAATTCCAAGACTCAGATAGTAATACTGTCATTGAAAGGGTATTGGAAGGAAAAATTAAAGTATCACCTTCAGTAACAAGGTAAAATTGCATGGCCATTAGGGTACGTTCTGACGGGACAACTACTACAGTAGATAACGTTTCCGCAAAAGGGATAACAATCGTAAAGAAAGTGACGGTTGGCCGTCCTGTACGTAAAGTTAATGCTGCTGTTGTTAGTATTAACAATCTTGACGGTGTGAATACGTCTAATGTTCAAGATCAACATATTTTAATTTACAATGCGGATGACAACGAATGGCAAACCTCAACTCAGTCTGGGTCAGCTGATATTAATTCTTTGACTGGAGTTAATACTTCAAGCAAGGTGAATGGTTCCGTCTTAGTTTATAATTCTTCAACTTCATTATTTGAAACTACCACAGAATTAACAGAACAAACAATAAACGGAGGCCAGTACTAATGGCATCAACAATTAGAATAAAACGAAGTGGGACTTCGGGCAATCCCACCACGCTTGCTCAAGGTGAGTTAGCGTATTCGTATTTCAATGGTGCCGGTGGTAATCGACTATATGTCGGTACTGGTACGGAGACAGCTGGCGATGCTGCTAACCATGAAGTTATCGGTGGTAAGTACTACGTCGATCTTCTGGGAGGAACCGGAAACGCCCCATTCGGTGTCCTTACAGCAAACACAGCATTAATTGCAGATTCGAATTCTAAACTAGACCACATTATTGTAGACAATATTGACTTTAATGGCAATAATATTTCTACAACTACAGGCAATCTTGTTCTCGCACCAAATTCTCACATTGACGTAAATGGTAATAGATTAATCAATCTTATTGCTCCCGTCGATGATAGTGATGCGGCAAACAAAGCTTATGTAGACGCTCAGATATCTAACGTTAGTTTTTCTATCGCAGATGATCAATCAGATTCAGACACATTCTCATCTGTATCAGGCGTACTAACCTTTGCGGGTGGAACTGGTCTTACTTCAAATGTAACAAACGACACTATAACATATTCTGTTGATGCAACAGGTGTAACAACTGGAACTTACGGGTCGCAAACTGCAATCCCAGTATTCACAGTAAACGCACAAGGTCAACTAGACAGTGCTGGAACAGTACCCGTTGCAACTAATCTTACAATCAATGGAGATGCGATAAGTCTTCTTGATTCCGATCTAAGTTTTGCCGCTTCCGGAACAGACGGACTCAGTGTATCTTACGACAGTTCATCTAACCAAGTCGATTATACTATCGGTGATGCCGATGTTTCTGGTACTAAGGGTGTCGCAACATTTACCTCTGGTGACTTTACTGCATCTTCAGGTACTATATCACTTGCAGACGATGTTGTCAAGGATATTACTACTGATACTGGCCCATTAACTCCTTCCTCACATGGATTCTCTATCCTTGGTGGAGAGGGTATGGATGTCACTCACTCAGGTACAACTATTACGGTTGCTGGTGAAGATGCAACCGCATCTAATAAAGGTGTTGCATCATTCAATAGTGCAGACTTTGATGTTACTAGTGGTGATGTCACCATTAAAGCCAATGCGGTTGGCAATGGACAATTAACTAACAGTACAGTAAAATTTGGTAGTACCACAGTATCTCTAGGAGATTCTTCTAGTACTATCGCTGGTCTTACTCAGGTAGACGTAGGTAACTTACGATTAACCGGAAACACTCTCAGTAATACAGATACAAATGGAATTCTGTATATTGATCCAAATCCTACCGGAGATTCTGGTAACCTTTATATCCTTGGCAACTTAACCGTCCAAGGCACTACAACGACCATCAACTCAACTGAGCTGTCAATTAACGATTTAAACATTGTCCTCGCAGATAGTGCCACCAACGCAGCTGAGGCTGATGGTGCGGGTCTTACTGTAAACGGTGCAAGCGCAACGTTCTCGTATTCCGCAACTGGTGACAAGTGGACAATGAACAAACCGCTCGATGTAACGGGCGCAATAACATCTTCAGCAAATGTAGAAGCTGGTTCTTTAACTATCAACGGTGTCGCATTCGAACAGTTAGTTGATAGTGAAGTTGCAAACCTTCTGACCGCTGGAGAAGCTATAGATTTAACCTATACAGACAACACAAATGAATTACTCATCGCAGCAGAACTTGCTACAAAGAGTAATCCAGGCGTAGCTTCCTTCGACTCTGATCAATTTACTGTAACAACTGGTGCAGTAACTATTCATCAAATGGACGGAGGTACTTACTAAAAGTAAGTTTCCCTTATATAAGGGTTGTGTAATTCCAATATTGGACTTGGGGATGACAAATGTCAACAACAACATTTCGGCTTAAACGTAGTTCTGTAGCCGGAAAGATACCGACTATTGGCCAACTTGATCTTGGTGAAGTTGCAATCAACACTTACGATGGACTTATGTTCATCAAGAAAAGTGTTAATGGTACTGAATCAATTGTTAAGATTGGTGAACAGAGTGGTGCTTCTTATGAGGAATTTTATTTCTCAGCAGACAGCAACCAGACGGTATTTACCGGAGCAGATTTAGATAGCGACACTCTAGGGTATACCCCTAGTCTTGTTAATGTATATTTGAACGGAGTACTTTTAGACTCCGCAAATGACTTCGTGTCAAATGACGGGACTACAATCACATTAAACACTGGAGCAAATTCCGGTGACATCCTTCAGGTTCAAAGTTTTACACAAGGTCTTCAAGTTGCAGAATACAACTATACTGCAACGGCATCACAGACCACGTTTATTGGACTAGATGACAATAACCGTTCTTTAAGATATGCTACAGGAAAAGTAGAGGTATATCTTAACGGTGTTATCCTAGACCCCAAGGTTGACTATACTGCAACGAGTGGTACGTCAATTGTACTTACGATACCGGCGGCTGTAAACGATCTACTACAGATTGTCGCACTTCCAGACTTCTTAAGTACAAGTCAATCATATAAAGATTATCATTATTCCTTTGCGGGTAATGGTGGAGTCACTACTATAACAGGTAATGACTCAGATGGCAACACTTTAGATTATAAAGTTGGTGCACTCAAAGTGTTTAACAATGGTATTTTGATGAGTCCAGATACGGACTATAGTGCCATTGATGGTGCGAATGTAAACTTTACAACTGCACTGGACTCTTCCGACAGGGTAGAGATTCAGGCCTTTGAACAATCTTCACAACGTCCTTCGTATGAAGATGTAAAGGTAACGGCAGGTATTTACATTGGCGGTACTTCTAGTGATTATCTTATCAAGGAGTACAAACAAAAACAACAATTTACTCCTGTTGTTGTTGGATCAACCTCAGCAGGGACAGGGAACTATAGTTCTCAGATTGGGTTCTATACTAGAATGGGTAACATGATTACCTTTTCTTTACAATTGGTATGGAGTACACACACAGGAACGGGTAATTTGAGAGTATCTGGATTGCCTTTTGCGTCTATGAATGAGACTGGATTGGAATATGTTTTCCCAGCATCAACAAATGGACAACTAACTTACACCGATTATGATACTTTATTAACGAGATTGGAGAAAAATTCAACAACACTATTGGTTCAAACCGAAGACGGAGCAGGAAATTATGCTAACGTTGGAATGAGTAACAATGGATCGGGAAGAATTCTTGTAACAGGTACATACTTCATAGATTAAAACTTATAAATAAGAGAGAACATGCTTAGCATGAAACGAGGAATAAAAGGGAACGTCTAATGGCACAATCAAAAGCTAGATTTCTGTCAAGTCTGTTGACAACATCTGGTTTCGTAAAAGACGACAGATCACAACTTGCCGGTTCTGACGGTAGTATCGATTCAGCATCGTTACCCGTCATCGCAAATGCAATGTTGGCTCACAGTGGAATCACCATAAATGATTTGACTGTTGCGCTAGGTGATAGTCAAGACCTTACGACAACCAATATCGCTGAAGGTACGAGGCAGTATTATACCACTGCACGTGTTGATTCGGATGTCACACGTCAAGACCTCAACATGGGCGGAAACAGAGTTCTATTTGCTAACGTGTATAGTGCAGAAGGCGACCTACCAAGTGCTTCAACTTATCATGGTATGTTCGCACACGTACACGGAACAGGCAAAGGTTACTTTGCACATGGTGGTGCATGGCACAAACTATTAGACGAATCATCCTCAACTACTACAGATTTAACAGAAGGCATAAACAAATACTTTACCGAAGCACGTGCCAGAGCTTCAATGGTTCAAGGTACAGGTCTTACTTATGATAGTGCTAGTGGTACTATTTCTATAACAAATACTGGGGTAACAGCCGGTACATATGGCAGTGCGTCTCTCGTTCCCGTATTCACTGTCAATGCACAAGGACAAATCGATAGTATTGGTACAGTAAGTGTAGCTGGTGTTTCAAGCATCAACTTCGATTCTTCCAACGGTAACTTTACAATCAATACTGCTGATGGTCAAACATTCCTCGACACAATCACGCTAGACCCGTATACTACCAGCGACTTATCTGAAGGGTCAAATCAGTATTATACAAACGCAAGAGCTGATGCTAGAATCGCATTACAAGTTGGTTCTAATTTAGACTTAAGTCAAAAATCTACATCTGATTTATCTGAAGGGTCAAATCAGTATTACACTGACGCTAGAGCAAGAGCTGCTGTATCAGGTAACAAGGGCCTCAGTTATGATACTGGTTCTGGTGAGTTTAATATCGACTCAGAAAATGTACGCAGAATATTTAGTGCAACAGGCGATCTATCTTACGATTCTTCTACTGGTGTATTCTCATTTGATGTTGAAAGCGTTTACACCAAAGCAAACTTTGATTCCGACTTTAACGTTGCGATGGACTCAGGTTCAACCGACGATCTGAGTGAAGGATCATCCAACCTCTATTATACAGATACACGTGCACGTAATGCCATTGGTCTTCATGATCAGGGTGGTGACGGGTCTCTAACATATGACTCTGCCTCCGGTAGATTCTCATACACAGGGCCTTCTGCTGCAGAAGCAAGAGCACACTTTAGTGGTAGCACTGGTATAACCTTGAGTAGTGGTGCGATTAGCATTACTAATTCTGGGGTCAGTGCGGGAACATTCGGTTCTGCTACACAAGTACCACAGTT
>Ga0213865_10001675_pt1 | contig 14306 bp, 10 predicted proteins | sample PICome_6_FD_160100 | JGI IMG/M metagenome (GOLD analysis project Ga0213865, IMG submission 160100) | Coastal seawater microbial communities near Pivers Island, North Carolina, United States - PICO282 | ecosystem: Environmental > Aquatic > Marine > Coastal | place: USA: North Carolina...
CGAAAAGCGATCCAGGTTTGCTGTGGCAGTCCGGGATCGCTTTTCGCGGAAGGTGGCGGGGATGGCTGAGGATAGAAACGGCGTGGTCGGGACCGCCTCCATTTCGCTGGCAGCAGCGCACCGCCATCCGTTTGGAGCGCAGGCAGCACAGGATTGATTTCAAAACCGTCCACAACCCCGATGGTGGAGTCGTTGAGGGGGCAAGAGCGCCCTTTGCCGTGGGAGAATGGTCCTGTTCCTGGCGCAGAAACAATGCCAATGAGGCCGAGGGGCGGCCCCTTTGGCGCTGGCACTTGGGCATGACTGGCAAGGGAGAGGCCATGGCTGCCGTGTTGGCCTGTATGGTGTCGTGGCGGAGGCTGCAGGGACACACCCTGCGACTTGGGTTGGCCCAAACCTGGGGGGTGCTGGGGGCGCCCATTCGCTATGTGCAAGGATGGGATGGCCGGCCATCGGCGGCCTTCTCCAACGCAGGGTGCAAGGGGTATGTGCGCTGGCGATCAGCGGATGGTCAGTGGCATTTTGGGGCGCAATGGCGACTGGAATTTGCGGGGACCATGAGGGGGAACGCTGCCAAATCGTGGGGAATCCACGCCGTGCGGGTGGAATTCAGGCCGCGTTGGGCGACGGGACGCAAAGGGTAGCCGCTATATTGCAGAGCGCCGGAATACGCGACCCACCCAAGCGGTCAGCGCCCCGGGCATAGACTTCAAGCACATGGCAACCACTTCCGATATCAAAAACGGTTTGTGCCTGCGCCACCAAGGCGGGCTCTACCAAGTCATCGAGTTCCTTCACAAGAAGACCGCTCGTGGCTCCGGCAATGTCTGGACCAAAATGAAGAACCTCGAGAACGGAAAAATCATCGAGCATTCATACAACACAGGCGCCAAGGTTGATGTGATCCGGGTAGAAACCAGGGAGCACACCTACCTGTACGAGGACGACATGGGGTACAACTTCATGAACTCTGACACCTTCGAGCAGCTCTGCCTCGAAAAGCACCTCATCGACAATCCTCAGTTCCTGCAGGATGAAATGAAGTGCCTCATTGTATTTCACGCTGAGGAAGAGCGTCCCTTGAGTGCCACGTTGCCCAGCCACATTGAAGCTGAAGTGACCTACACCGAGCCGGGTGTCAAAGGCGATACGGCGACCAACACCTTCAAGCCCGCCACCATCGACACGGGCACCGAAGTGCGGGTGCCGCTTTTCATCAATACTGGCGACCGAATCAAGGTAGATACCCGCACGGGAGAGTACTCGGAGCGGGTCAAGAAGTGACCCTACATGTCGGCTGATCTGCGGACCCAAAAGCGCCTTGAGCGCCTAAGACAGCAGGCCGACGCCCTGTTGGAGCTGACGCAGGCGATCAACCGGAATGTCCCGGATGACGAGCTTTTTGCGCTGTATCAGCGCTGTTTGGAGACCATGGGGGTGGGCAAGTTGGCCTTGTTCTGCCGCGATGAAGACCAGGACGCTTGGGGTTGCATGATTGAGTGGGGCTATCCTTCGCGGCTGCCCAAACTCAAAAATGCCGCTGAAGTCCTGTCGGGCAAGGCCCATGCCATTGTCGACGGAGACACCGCTGTTGAATTTGATCTGGCCATCCCCGTGGAGCACAACGGAGAGGTCATTGCATACGTGGTCATGGGCGACCGCGAGGAGGGGCGCGGAATGAGTCCTTCCATCCGATATGTGCGGTTCATCACGACGTTGACCAACGTGTTGGTGGTGGCGCTGCGCAACCGCGCGTTGACCGCCCAGCGCATTCAAATGGCGGGCCTGGAACGCGAGCTGGCGCTGGCAGGGGAGATGCAGACAATGCTGCTTCCCGCCGTGTTGCCCAACGACCAACACCGCTCTTTCTCCGCCCGGTACCGCCCGCACCACCATGTGGGTGGCGATTACTACGATGCGGTGCTGTTGCCCGACGGACGCATGGCCATCGCCATGGCCGACGTCAGTGGCAAGGGCATGCCGGCGGCCTTCCTGATGTCCAATTTCCAGGCGCACCTCCACGCCCATTTGGAGCGCGACGACAACAACATCGAAGACCTCGTTCGCTCTCTAAATGAGCGCGTGTTCAGCAGCGCAGGAGGCGAGCGGTTCATCACCCTGTTCCTGGCGATTCACAACCCCAAAACCCGCAGCATTCAGTACGTCAATTGCGGACACAATCCCCCGCTGTTCGTCCCTGCGAAGGGGGTGGGGACTTTTTTGGGTGAGGGCTGTCCGGGTTTGGGCATGCTCGACGATTTACCGGTAGTAGGGGCCGGCCAACTCAATGTGGAAGAAGAGTCCGTGCTGGTGTGCTTTACCGATGGACTGGTCGAACAAGAAAACACCGGCGGCGAAGCCTACGGCGAATTCCGCCTTCAGAAGTTGGTCGAGACCGAAAGGGCCATGGGCACGGAAGCCCTGAACACCGCCATCATCGTGGACTGGGAGCAGCACCGTGGGGTGGCGGATCCAGCGGACGATACGGCGCTGTTGACCGTGCGTTTCGCTTGACCTCAAGGTCGATGGCCACCAGAATGGCCAAGAATCCCCAGAAGGGCGCGCTGGCTTTGTCTGTATCCAGGTAGTTGTTGAGGACGCCGTGGATGAAATATGTCATCAGGCCCAGATACAGTGACAGTGCCCACAACGAGCGCCACCGGTCGTATTCTCTGAGCGCTCGGTACGTTCGAAACCCCATGGTACAGCACCCCAGCAGCAAGCCGATGACGATGAGGGCGCCCGGGACACCCTGCTCGGAAAGGGGCCCGAGGTATTCACTGTGGGCATTCCCGCGATCGGCGTTATTGGTGGAGATGATGGTCCGGTGCTCCGACCGCTGGTGCGGCGCGTAGACAAATTGATAAGTGCCGGGACCCCATCCCGTCAAGGGGCGCTCTGACCACAGACTCAGTGCACAACTCCATCTGTTGATGCGTTCGAGGTTGGAGGCGTCGCTCGAGACGTTGCTGATCGACTCAACGTGCTCGGTCAAATCATCTGAGGAATCCTGGTCGTTGCGCTCCAAAGAGATGAGCAATTGGTCCCAAGAGAGCAAGAGCATGAATGCACCAAGGGCTCCGGCAAACAGCAGGGTGCGAAACTTGACGCCGAGCATCATCAACGCCCCCAGCACCGCCACAGCGGCAACCGAAACCCAGGCCGCCCGGGTAAAGGAAAGAATGAGCCCGATGGTCAAAATCACGAAGGCGGTGGTGATGCCGAGTTTGCCGATCGCGGTCCGGTCCGGCTTGAGCAGCAAGGCCAGCACGGGAAACCAAAACATGGCCAGCACGGCCCCATAGCTCGTGTGGTCCTTGAAAAAGGGGTCCATCACCCAGTGGCCAGCTTGCTTCTCGAAGCCGTAGCCTGCATGCCGAATGACCGTGTAGATCACCACGGCAAGGAGCGGTATGAGGTAGAGCAGCACGAAATCCTCTTGCCGCGCACGCTTCCGCACGATGGGCGCCAGGAGGTAAAAGAACCCGACCACAAACCAACCTCGGGCGAGCGTGAATTTCAAGGAGACAATGGGGTCCCATGAAAGCAACGTGGTGACAGCCAACCAGACAAACATGACCTGGATCCAACGGGAAATGGGGTGCCGTTCTACTGCGGGCATCATGCCCACACCACGCAACCGGTCGATGACAAACAACAGCAGCAGCCCAAACAAAATGGGCTCTGTCGGCAGGTAAAGTCCCACCCCTTGTATTTCAAGCTGTTCGAGGTTGAGGCTCAAGGGCACGGTGGCGACCAAACCGAGCAGCAGGAGGTCCCTCCTTGCCAATGCGAGCCCCACGACCCCCACAGCGGCAGGAACCACCGCGATGGCATACTGTTCCTTGGCGATGGCGAGCCCCAAAACCAAGCCGAAGCCAAGGACCACCCAAGCCAGCGGGTCCTTAAAGGACCATGAGGTTGTCGAAGCTGATGACCGCTTGGACTGGGACACAGGGTTCATCGAATGGCGTCGCGCATCAACAAGAACACGAGCGCTGACAGCGCCAATGAGACGGCCCCCATCACGGTGATCAACCAACGCACGGGGCGGGCTTTCTTATCGGAGGCTGAAGCCTGGTCCACCACAAAGGCCGCTGGAATTTGAGATTCGGCGTCCAGTTTGTTGAGGTCGAAGCGTTTCTTGAGGACGGCCTCCTGGTTGTAGGCGTCTTCGAGCTTGGTGGTCAATTGGTTGTACTCGTTGGCATAGGGCGCGAGCCTTTCCATTTTGGACATGATGGTTGCGGCCCTGCCAGTTTGGCCATCCGCCAGCGCAGTGGCGTACTGTTCGTTGAGTCCCTCAATCTGGATCGGGAAGTCGTAGATGCCGATGCTGCGCAATTCTCCGAGCCGCCCCTCCATCTCTTTGATTTCCCGCTGGTTTTTCACCAGGGATTGCTCGGCATATCGGAACGCTTCGCGCGCCCGGTCGTTGCGCAGTTGGTTCGCAACCGAGTCTGTCAATTGGGCGATGTCATTGGCGATGTCCCGGGCCATATCCGGCGCGGTATCGAAGACGTCGATGCGGATGGAACCATATCGGGTCAAATTGGCCCCGACCTTGCCCGCGTACACCTTGGCCATGGCGGCCCTTGAACCCGGCTCGCCCTTTTGAATGTCGTAGTGGCTCCAGAGGTCGTATTTCTCGATGACCCGGCGGCGGATCCGGTCGGAGTTCAAGATCTGGAGCAAGCGCTCGGCATCTTCCGTTTCTCCGTAAGCCAGGATGTCCTCCCGCTTCACTTCCTCGTAGAATTGGGCGCCAATGGACTGTTGCGGGAGTGCAAAGAGCACGACGGTCGATTGGAATTCTGGCTCGATGAGGAAGGTGGCGGCAGCACTGATGATGCCGCCCAGAAGGCCAGAAATGATCAGCGGTTTGCGCCAGTCCCATACCCTTTGCAGCAGGGTATTTTCCCGGTCTTCTGTATTGGAGGTGGTCGTGTCCATGGGGTGCAAAGTCGTCAACGCGGTTCCGTACGAAGCTGCAAGATGCACCGTACAATTTGCCCAACGTCAAGGATGCGCATTGCGTATGCCGTTCTTTTAAAATTCGGCGACAAGGCAGGTTGTAATTTCACCCCATGGCAGTGGTGGTGATCAATACCCGACTTGTGGTTCCTGGAAAATTGGACGGCATCGGGTGGTTCACCCTCGAAACGGTCCAACGCATGACCGCTGCCCACCCCGAGCACCACTTCCATTTGCTGTTTGACCGGACCCCTCCGGAAGACCTCTTTCCTGGAGAAAACGTGGAGTGCCACTGGATTTGGCCACCGGCCAGAAGGCCTTTTTTGCTGGACATCTGGTTTGACTGGGCCGTCCCCCGGTTTCTAAAAAAGACGGCGGCCGACCTGTTTGTGTCTCCGGATGGATTTCTGAGTGCCAAGACCGACATCCCTCAGGTGGCCGTACAGCACGACCTGAATTTTGAGCATCACCCCGAGTGGCTGCCGGAGCGTGTGGCCCGACATTATCGTCGCCGCTTTCCGGATGCCGCACGGCGCGCTGTCCGTTTGGCTACGGTGAGCCAGTTCAGCGCGGAAGACATTCACCACCGCTATGGCGTGCCCAGCGACCGCATAGACGTGGTGTACAATGGTGTGGGGTCGGCTTACGACCTCGGCCTGACCCTGGTCAATGCCGAGCAAATGGAGCAGGCCACCCGGGCGCGGTACACCCAGGGCCGGCCCTTCTTCATTTTCATCGGCACCCAGCACCCGCGAAAAAACCTCGAAGGCCTGTTCGAGGCCTTCCGGATGTACCGCGAAAATGGGGGGACTTGGGACCTGATGCTGGTGGGCACCGCCTTGTGGCGCCGGCGTCAGTTTGATGCCCAACAGTCTTTAGCCCAGTTGCCTGATCACCTCAAAGGCCATGTACACACCTCCGGTTGGTTGCCTCAAAACGAGCTGGCTGAACTGCTGTCTTCAGCAGGAGCGCTCGTTTTCATCCCTTGGTTCGAGGGGTTTGGCATTCCCATGGTAGAGGCCTTCGCGTCCGGAACGCCTGTGATCCATGGTAACCGCACTTCTCTGCCGGAAGTGGCAGGGGGGGCGGGCCTTGAAGTGGATCCAGCGGATGCGGCTGGCGTAGCGGCCGCCATGCAGAAAATCGAGGTTGAACCGGCCTTGCGCAAGGCGCTGGTCGCCAAAGGCCGTGAGCGGGCGGAGCATTTCAGCTGGACCAAGACAGCGGAATCGTTGTGGACGTGCATTGCCGCAGCGGGCCGAGCGGCCGGCGTGGACATGGCGGGTGCAGATGATGAAGCCGCCGTGTAATGGGGCTGTCCTTGTATGCGGTAAAAGACCGCCTTGAAGCCGGAGTCGATGAGGCAGGACGCGGTTGTTTGGCTGGGCCTGTGACCGCAGCAGCCGTCATTCCAGGAAAAGCCGGACACAGCTGGATGGCGGACGGCCTCGATGACAGCAAGGCTTTGAGCGCCGCTGTGCGCCAGCATCTAAGGGGCCGCATTGAAGCCGAAGCTGCGGCATGGGCTGTAGGGTGGGCGACGGTGGAGGAAATTGAACGCCTCAACATCTTAAAGGCCACTCACTTGGCCATGCACAGGGCCATAGATGCATTGCGCATTCGCCCCGAATTTTTGCTGATCGATGGCAACCGCTTCCAAGCGCATGCCATTCCGCATGCCTGCGAAATCAAGGGGGATGGCCGTTTTCTTTCGATTGCCGCAGCCAGTGTCCTCGCCAAGACCCACCGCGACGAACGCATGGCAGCGCTCGCGGAGGAATTCCCTCAGTTTGATTGGAAAACCAACAAAGGGTATCCGACCAAAACGCACCGACAGGCCATCTTAAAGTGGGGCGTGACCCCTCTGCATCGGCGAACTTTTAGAGGGGCGCAAGGGCGGTTATTTGAATCGTAGGGGCATTTTATTGAGGTCCATCGATTTATAGAGTTATGAATGCGTTAATGAACGGGTCTGAGGGGGGTGGCGAGTCCTCACAAAGGCGATATTTGCGCCATCACAGCTGAACCCTAGACCCACTATGCGCTCTATTTTCTTGATTCTCTCCCTGTTGACCACTTCTGCCCTTTGCGCCCAAACAGCGCATTTGGCCATGTTGGCAGACCCCAATGACGACACCAGTGCCCGTTTCGTCAAAGTCGCGAACACTTCTGGTGCTCCTGTAGATATGACAGGTTGGTACTTGATCCGTTGGACCAATGGCAATGCCACACCAACGGGCTCTTCTCAAATCATGCTCTCCGATGCGGGCACCCTCGAAGACGGAGGATGCATTTACATCGCTGCAGTTCCTGCGGGATTTGAAGCGGCCTATGGATTTGCTCCGGACATCGATGGCGGAACCGGCGGTTCTGCCGACAGCAATGGCGACGACCAAATCGCATTGTACGATGCTGGGGACAACATCATCGACTTCTTCGGAGTGATTGGAGAAGACGGCAGCAACACTTGCCATGAATTCGAAGACGGATACGCCATCCGCACAAATGATGCGCCTGATGGTGCGACTTGGAATGGAGCGAATTGGACCATCTACAGCGATGGGTCTTCCGCCTCGGGATGTGTGGACCACAACTCAGGTCAGGCTCAAAACGCAGCAGACATTGCATTGCTCGTCGCCGAATGCGGAGGCAATGTGGTCTCGGAAGACAACGCTTGCGGCATCTCAGGTGTCGTTGTGGAAGCCGGTGCCTACTACTATGCACCTGCTGACTTGACCATCGCCGTGGGCGACACGGTGGTGTGGGTCAATGCGGGAGGTACCCATGACGTCAATGGAGACATCGACAGCCAAACGGGCAGCTCCTTCGGCAACCCTGAGTCCTTTTACATCGACGTGGTAACTGGCGGAACCACAGAAGAGCCAATCTGCATCGGAAGCTACACGTTCACTGTGCCCGGTGTCTACACGTACGACTGCTCTGTGGGCAACCACGCCTCCTTGGGCATGGTGGCCACGGTCACGGTCGGCACAGGAGGATGTACCGACAACACCGCAACCAACTACAACAGCGGTGCTGATTTTGAGGACGGGTCGTGCACCTATCCCAGCGCGGCCACAATCAGCGCCATTCAGCAAGACATGGGGGCTGAGGACAATGGCACCTTCAATGGCCAGGAAGTTACCGTCAGTGCGATTGTCACTGGCGTCTATGGAAGCAACACCTCCATCCAAGATGGAACGGGGGCGTGGAGCGGTATGTTCGTTTATGTGGGCGGTGGTTTGCTCGCAGACACGACCCAAGTGGCCGTCGGAGACAGCGTGCTCGTGACAGGTACGGTGGGCAGCTTCAACGGTGGAACCCAGTTGACTTCTGCTACCGCGGTGATCCTCAGCAGCGGCAATGCCTTGCCTGCACCCGTGGTGTTGTCCACGGCGGACGCCAACCTCGAGGAATACGAGGGTGTGTTGTGTCAGGTCACGGGAGCCGTAACCGGCGAGCTCAACAACTTTGGTGAGTTCACCATCGACGACGGGTCAGGAAACCACACCGTGGACGACCTCGGCTATGACGGCTACACCGAACAAGGTGTGATGCTCGGAGACAGCTACCGTGTTACGGGCGCCATCAACGGCGGCTTTGGCAACAGCATTGAACCCCGCGATGCCGGCGACTTCCAAAAGCTCGGTTGCACCAACCCTGCCGCCGACAACTACGATGAAGCAGCCGTGATCGACGATGACAGCTGCAACGTGGTGGACGGCGCCATCGCCATCGCGACGATTCAAGAGGGCCAAGCCCTTGACCCCCCTGTGTTTACGGACTCCCTGGTGACGGTTAGCGGTATCGTGACCGGTGTATATGGCAGCCTGTTCAGCGTGCAGCAGGGCCAGGGCGCCTACAGCGGCATCTTTGGTTTCAACCCTGAAGTCGCACTGACAGTTGGTGATTTCGTGAGCTTGACCGGACAGGTCAACGAATACTTCGGACTCACCCAGATTGAAGGTCTGGACGGCAACCCTATTGCGACCAGCATCCTCAGCCAAGGCAACGAGCTTCCCGATGCAGAAGCCCTCGGAACCGCCGCAGCCAATATGGAGGAATGGGAAGGTGTTCTGGTGCAGTCTACCGGAGCGGTATCTTCTCCAGACCTCGGCAATGGGGAGTGGGGCATCGATGATGCTTCTGGAGAGCTGCGCGTCGACGACCGTGGCTGGGACCACCAGGCCACTGGTGAGGTGGTGATCAACGCACAATTCCAGGTGACTGGACCGTTGCACTTCAGCTTTGGGGACTTCAAATTGCTCCCAAGGGAGGAGGCCGATGTCCTCCTCTACGGTTGTGTGTTGCCCAACGCAGACAACTACACCCCTGGTGCTGACATCGATGACGGTTCTTGCACCGGCAGCGAGCCTTGCAACCTTTTCTTCAGTGAATACGCCGAAGGATCGAGCAACAACAAATACCTCGAGGTATACAACCCCACCGGAAGTTCGGTCAGCCTTGCGCTGTACAGCATCGCAAACCAGAGCAATGGCGCCAACAACACCGACCCCGCTGCGGAGGAATGGGATTTCTGGAATGACATCTTCCCAACCGATGGTTTCATCGGAGCAGGAGAGACCTTCATGATTGTGCACCCTTCTGCCGACGCATCATTGTTGGACAGTGCGGACGCCACTTGGAACTTCCTCTCCAATGGAGACGACGCGTTTGCCTTGATGTTCAGTGCGGTGGCTTCCTTCGGAAACGGAGGCGACTGGGACTTGCTTGACGTCATCGGAGAGCCCTACGGATTGGACCCCGGCAGCGCCTGGGACGTGGCTGGTGTGACCAACGGAACCCAAAACCACACCTTGCGCAGAAAGTCCAGCATCTCCTTCGGTAACGGGGGTGATTGGACGGCGAGCGCAGGCACTTCAGCGGAGGACAGCGAGTGGATTGTCTTGGAAAATGATTACGCCCTCAACAACGCCCTCGAAGGGTACAACAGCCACACGTTCACGGGCTTGTGCGCGTCAGACACGGAAGGTTGTACGGACCCCTTGGCCTTGAACTACGATTCCAACGCGACCGTGGACGATGGCAGCTGCCTCTTCATCCCCAACGTGACCATTCAGGAAATCAACCAAGATTTGACCACCGGCATCGTCACCACCACAGGTATCGTGACGGGCGTGTACTTGACCGATGATGGGTCCTTCGGAAACCAAGCGGCCTTCACCATGCAGAACGGTACCGGTGCCTTTGCAGGTTTCTGGGTGCGCGGTTCCGACGCTACCCTGGCGTCCATCGGCAATGTCCAGGTGGGCGATGAGGTGGAGATCACCGGCTCACCAGACAGCTGGTTCGGCAACGACTACTTCCCCAACCCCGCGATCACGGTTTTGTCTTCAGGCAACCCATTGCCTGCGGCAGAGGTGCTTGCTTCTGGGGATGTGAGCCTCGAAGAATGGGAGGCTGTGCTCGTTTCTGTGACCGCGGAATGCGACAACCCAGACCTCGGGTTTGCCGAGTGGTCCATCAACGATGGCAGTGGCGGTGCCCGCATCAACGACCGCGCCTATGATGCGCTTGGTGCGGGAGTGGTTGAAGCAGGTCGCACCTACCGCGTGACCGCTCCAACGGGCTATGCATACGGCAACTGGAAAATCGAGCCCCGCGACTCCACGGACGTCGTGCGCCTCGGTTGCACCGACCCGACCTTCCCGAACTACTGGTCCTTGGCCAACGAGGACGATGGCAGCTGTGCCAATATCCCCGGTTGTACGGACCCCGCTGCGGACAACTATAACCCTGACGCCACCTCTGACGACGGCAGCTGCGTCATCACGGGCTGTACCGATGAAACGGCCTTGAACTACGATGCCAACGCCACAACAGCCGACAACACCACGTGCTACTACACCTTGCCCAACGTCATCGTGAACGAGATCCACTACAACCCCTGCGACAACCAGGGTGGAGACTTCGATTGGGAGTTCGTGGAGTTCTATAATGCCGGTGACGAGGCGGACCTGAGCGGCTACGAAGTCTGGTTTGCGTTCTCCGACCCCACGGCCATTTCCTTGGCGATGACCTTCCCGGAGGGCACCGTCATTCCCGCAGACAGCTATTTCCTCGTGGTTCCAGGGCTTGTGGCGCAGGCCAACTACGAAGCAATGGGCATCACGACCTTCTTGATGGACAATGGCAACTGGGGCAACGGCGGTGGAACCGCCCAGCTGCAGGACGCCTTCGGCAACGTGGTAGACGCCGTCACTTATGATGACGCCGATCCGTGGCCATCTCAAGAAATCAACATTCTCGGCAACGTCCTCGCGGCGAGCCCCGACGGTGGGTGCGCCTCCCTCGAGCTCATCCTACCGACGCTCAACAACGATGACGCCGACAACTGGCAGGGCAGCTGGGTGGACAACGGCACCCCTGGTGCCGCCAACAGCTCCGCCTTCGGTTGCACCGACGGCGCCGCGTGTAACTACTTGGCGACGGCCCTGTTCGACGACGACAGCTGCACGTATGACTGCTTGGGTTGTACGTACGAGCAAGCGACGAACTATGACGCCGATGCCCTCATCGACGACGGTTCATGCTTGGTCGACGCCACCAACCCCTGTCCGACTGACCTCAACGGTGACGGTACGACCTCGGTCAGTGACCTGTTGATTTTGCTTGGCGCCTTCGCCACGGATTGTACAGAGTAATCGTGGCAGCATAGACATTTGGAAAGGCAGTGCATGACGCGCTGCCTTTCTTATTGTCGAAATTCACACCGAGATGCCGGGGGCGAGGCGGACAATGACGCATAGATGACCAGTGCAATACAGTTCTTAAACCTGTTGGGGGCCCTTGGGCTTTTCATCTATGGCATGGTGGTCATGAGCGGTGCCGTCCAACGTCTGACGGGCAGACGCATGCGCCTCGCAGTGGGCAGGGTGACGCGCAGGCCTGAGCGGGCTTACCTGGCGGGCTTAACGCTCACAGGTGTTTTGCAGTCCAGCAGTGCCATTTCGGTGATTGCCGTCAGTTTCGCCCAAGTGGGCCTGTTGCAACTGTCAGAGGCCTTTTTCCTCATGTTGGGTGCCAATGTGGGCACGACGGTGACGGGGTGGTTGGTGGCTTTGACCATCAGCAAACCATCGTTGGGCAACTTGGCGCTGCCCATGCTGGCTGCAGCATTGCCCTTTCTTTTTCTCAAACGCCGCCGCATGCGCACAGTGGGGGAGGCCATTGTGGGTTTCTCGCTCATGTTTGTGGGCCTCGGGTTGCTCAAGGACGGAGTGCCCCCGCTCACTGAAGCGGGCATGGCGGGCTTTTTGGACATCATCAATGTAGGCGGTGTGGGCTCTGTCCTCGGGGCGGTCCTCATCGGCATGCTGACCACTGCAGCCCTTCAAAGTTCATCGGCCGTGATGGCCCTGATCATCACGCTGGCGGCAGGTGGTGTCATTACTGAGTTCACCGGAGCAGTGGTCATTTTGGGGGCCAATATTGGCACGACGTCCACGGCCATCTTGGCCTCTTTGGTCGCCGGCCGAGAGGCCCGTCGGGTGGCTGCGGCGCACTTCTTACTCAATGCGGTAGGGGTCTTGCTCTTCTTGCCTTTGTTGCGGCCTATGTTGGATCTCGTGAGGTGGTTCTTGGAGCCCGGGGGGGTCTATCTCTCTGAAATCGGGATTTTCCTTGCCCTGTTCCATACCATGTTCAATGTGCTGGTCACCGCGGTATTTGGCATCTTCCCCAAGCCCATTTTATGGATGGCGCGCCGCTTGGTGCCCGGTGAAGGCGTCCGGGATTTCCGTTCTCCGTTGGTCACGGCCAGTGCCATGGATGCCCCTGAGTTGCAAGTCTTGGAGGCACAAAGAGAGGCAGAGCACCACCATCAATTGGGGGTGAAGATGATGCGAGAGCTCGAGGCCAGGATGTCTTTGGTGGATCCGTTGAAGCGCGCGCGATCGGCAGACCACATTCGAGAGTTTCGCAGCATGAGTGGCCGCTATGAGTCTGAGTTGAAGGCATTTTTAGAGCGGCTCGCCAGAAGCAAAATTTCGGGGGCGACCTATCGCCAAGTGCAGTTCCTGCTGGAGTGGTCTACAGAGATCAGCCAAATCGTAGAGTTGTTGCACACCTTTTTGGATGTCCAAACCGAACGCGAGCGCAACGAGGTCTTTTTTGCTCCCAAGCAGCGCAAACGTCTCCTCTCCATGCTGGCAGAATTGACGCAGGGCATGGAAGCAGTGGGGCCGCTCAACGGTCCTGTCGTGTTGGGTAGGAAGTCTGCACGGGACCAGCTCAACCGCTTGGAAATGCACCTTTCGAGCGCAACGGTGATCAAGGAGCAAATGCGCACCAAGCACCTCGAGGACGCGCGCAAGAGCCGTTATTCTGTGGAAAGCGGAATGACCTTCAACGAGATGGGCAACCTCCTGGAAGAGATCGGCCTGCGCCTCGGTATCCTGGCATCGAAGTACGAGGAGATTTTTATGGCTTCGTCACCGAAGGCGTGACCAGCGTATCGCTGGATTGGAGGTCACGGTCCACAATGTGCACCAAGAACCGGAGGGTGTCCCAAGCTGAAGTCAGGTAGTAACGCGGTTCCAATTCCACCGTGATGGTTCCACGCTGGGCCTTGTTCTGACCCGTCGGGGTAATCAAAGGCGCCCGGTAGTGGAAGGGAACTTGACCCAATTCAGGGTCGAGCACGATGGTCGTCCATGCGCCATCGCGGCGCTCTTGATAAGCGCAGAAGACGTTGTGGTGATACAGACAAGTGGGACAAAACACATCAGTGGTGTCGGCCTGCTCCAATCCAAAATTGCCATCACCATCCTCAAAGTCGATCAACAAAGTGCCTGCATCTCCATCGGTCAGCAGCGTGATGGAGGTCAATTTGGGCTCTGGGGGCAACGATACCGGGGGCTCACATCCCATCCCCAAGAGGACCACCACGGTCAGTATTGCGACGTGCCACCGTTGCTGCGCTTCAGGATGTCTTGTGCCCATGATGGGAAATTAAGCCGCATTTTGCACCCGATGCCACACTGCGATCCTCCTTTGGAAGATGTTGTGACGCCCGACGGCTCTGTCGCGGGCAATGCACTGTGGCATGCCGTGGCCCATTTTATGGGCGGTTCGACCGAGGACCAAGGCGAGGAGGAATTCAATCGCCTCGCGACCGCGGTCTTTCGTTTTCAATTTGAAGCCAACCCACTGTACCGCCGGTGGTGCCAACATTTGGGCTGGACGACCGAGCGGGCCTCAACCCTTGTGCATTGGAGTGAGATACCGACGATGCCGGTCGAGGCTTTTCGGTGGGGTGCGGTCGCCACTGAGGGCATCAGTGAGCCAGGCACCCCGCTGGTGTTTCGGAC
>Ga0213865_10001676_pt1 | contig 14303 bp, 14 predicted proteins | sample PICome_6_FD_160100 | JGI IMG/M metagenome (GOLD analysis project Ga0213865, IMG submission 160100) | Coastal seawater microbial communities near Pivers Island, North Carolina, United States - PICO282 | ecosystem: Environmental > Aquatic > Marine > Coastal | place: USA: North Carolina...
CTTTTTCTTATCCTTTTTTTTTAAAACAATCTTACATATCTTTTTTAATGTCTTGTCGTCCATATATAATTTGCTTAGAAAAAAATTATACATTATTATTTTTACTTTCTTCAATAGGGTGATTTTCATCATATTGTCCCTCAGTTTCTGTATCTCTTTCAATAACAATACCACAACATTTAATTTTACTACATTTAGATTTATACATACTTCTCATACAGGCTAATAATAAACCGCATCCCATAGATGCTATGGTAATGTAAAATACTTGTTCGCTTTCATTCATATATATATATTATTTAGATAATTTATTTATTTCTCTTAATGCTATTTCATTTATATAATTATCATCTTCTCCCCAAGCACTATATTCATCACCTTCTAGTTTATAAAGAATATTTTTAACACAATAACCTAAAGGCATATTTTCATCATATTCATCATTATCACAATATAAATGTATCATTAAATCACAACAGGTATTGCATTTCAAGTCCATTATAGTCCAATCCCATCTTTTTATTGTTAAATCTTCGGGCATAACAATCTCTTCATCTTTTAAAGTTAAATTAATTTCCATATAATATACATTAGAAAAAAATTCTTTACAATAACTTAGTAACTCTTAACCCAGTATGTGCTGAACCTAAATATGCTTGTAAAGTTGAACTATGTGTATATAAATAAAAATAATGACTTGTTGATGTTGCAGACCAAGTCCAACTTAATAACGTACAATTTTCAACTGATGTATTTCTATTAACACTAAAATTAAATTGAACTTGATTTCTCCCTGCATTAGTTTGAAGACTAATTCTCCCATTAAAGGAAGTAGCATTATTACAAAATACATACAAATCTACCTTATAAATCCCCGCCCCTTGATTTGCATAAAATAACCCTGAAGCATTATCAAAATCGTTAGCATTTGTTGCTCCCCCGTATTTTGATTTTATATTAAAACTTCGTGTTGCCGCTTGTCCGCCTGTATATTGATAAGAACCAATTCTACTACCTGCTCCGTAAAATTGATTTCCTGCTCCACCTGTAAAATACCAAATAGGTTGATAGGACGATGTAATATATTTATCAAATGTTGTATTTGTTTGATTAAAAGTAACATTATTAAATTGTTCTTGGTTATGTCTAATCCTCAAACTACTACTATAAAATTTTGTAGCATTATTTCCAGTATAATTAATAACTGCACCTGTAAATGTTGGATAAGTAGAATTATCACCATCTGCTATTGTAGGTGCTTTAAGAAGTGGATTATCTATACCATTAGTAAATTCAGTAGTTGTAACAAAAGTATCATTTGTAAGTAGTGTAGATTTAAATCCAACATTAACTGATGTTTGTGCTAAAAATGTATCAAGTGTAAAAATACTAAAATCCAAACCTTCAAAAGAATTAAAATCTACTTGTGCTATTTCCTCAAATGTTGTACCATTAAATAATTCAAATTGAATTGGCGATATTTGTTGAAATGTCTTTTTCTCATAACTATTATAACTATCAAAACTTGAATAAATATTTACATTTGTTGGTGTTATGCTTTCATATTCTGCTTGATTATCAATTGTTATTATAGAATTAGGATTGTAAAATTTATATTGTAATGTTGATGGTGGTCTCAATTTTGCTGAACTAAAAGTACCTCCGTATGTATAGTATAAATCTAACCAAGATGGATATGTATCAAATTCTGTAAAATTAATATCTGCAGTAATTGCTCTATTCAAAGTATATTCATAATATGTTGTTCCACCTACAACAACACTTCTAATAGATTTTATTCTTGATACTTGAATACTATTATTTATTGGGTGATAATAAAATATTACTTTACCTGCAGTTGAATTTTGACGAAATACAAATATTGTTGGTGTTGTTATAGCATATAAAAAAACACTTACATTACTTGGTGTTGCTATTGGAACACTTGTATCAAAAGTTCCCAGTATCGGTGCTGTTCCGCTGTATGAACCCATATCTACATATAAACCTGTAAAATTGCTTTTTTTTGCTTTAAAATCAAAAGCGACATTTGTACCCGTACAATCCAAAATAACATCTCCAGTTTGTGGTATATAAACGCTTTCACCCGCATCAAATGGTTTTCTATGAAGGTAAATAATAACACCGCTTATTTTATATTGTAAAATTATAGCATTTCCAAATACCTCATTAGAATACTCTCCAATTCTATATGGACTATTATTAGCATTACCATAGTTAAATGGTGTAAAATTTGAAGATAAATTTTGTGTTACTTTAATACTTTCATTCATAGTTGAGGTTATAGCATTATCTGTTTTTAAAAAGCATTCAGTAGGTACTAATGTATTTTCTTGAATAAATTTATTTTTTAAAGTATTAAAATTAACACCACTATCATTATATGTTGATAAAAGAAATATTTCGTTTGTTTGTGTTTCAATAACAACTAAATCACTTGCTGAAGCATATAAATCACTATTTCCTGTATCATTAGTATTATAAACATTATTATCTGTTGTTTGACTTGTGGTATATCTATAATCACCACTTGGAACTTTTTCATAAATTTTATTATTTAATGTTGTAGAATTTACTGCTAATGTATTTGACGATGGTTTATATGTATTTGTAATTGTGGTTTCAGTTGATGGTGTAAATGTTAATGATGAACTTAATACTACATTATATATATCACTACCCAACGATGTAATTGATGTTATAATACTATTAACTGGTATATTTGTTGTATCATAATCTACTAAAAAATTACCAACTACTAACCTTGTATTGGGGTCATAGACGATACTTTGATTTGATTGATTACAAAATCCAGTAGTATCATTAATTCGTGGTACAGAATTTAATGTACCTGAAACACCAATTTCAATACCATTAACTGATGATACAAATCTTGTTGAATTATTTATTAAAGTTGTATCAATACCATTACCTATAGAAATAGATTGTGCTGTTTCTGTTATAATTTTATTTAATGTACTATTTACATAACCATTTACACTTATTGATGGTGTTGTTAATGGTAAATTTGCTGTAGTTAGTTTTTTAATTGATGTATCTACTGCTGTAATTAAATGATTGGTTGTAGGTGATACAATATTATTGTCTTTTAAATAGTAATCAATTGCTACATTTGTATTAGTATCATTATAATAGAATTCTGTTGATGAAGGTGAAAATCCATTATATGTTTTATTATTCGGTGTTGGTATGTTATTTGAAGTACTTAAATTAACAAATGTTGGATTTATAACGCTTACTTTAGTTGTAAAATCTGGTATATCTGTTGGGTGAGTAATAACTTCATTTAATATAAAACCCGTACCTACAAGAACATTATTAGTAAATAAATATCCATTTATTGTTGTTGAACCTGTTGGTGTTAGTGGATAAGTTAAATCTCCTAGTGTTGCTACTCCATTTGATAATGCTGTAATGTAATGTTTTCCTTTTGTTATACCAGAACCTCTAACAAATTGTTCTAATTGTAAATTATTTCCGTTAAAAAATACAATAGTACTTGCATTTAGAATATAAGCTGGTTTTGTATAATTAGGTGTTGAAACAACTGAATTAAAATTAATACCTACAACCTTTGTAAAATTTCCTGCTGATAATATCATCGTTTCTGGACTGCATAAACCTTTAACAAAACTTGTATAATTAAGTAATGTTTGTATTGGATAATTGGAATAGTAAATTTGTGATGTATTATCAATATATCCAACAAAATTTGTTCTAGGTGGTATTTGTGGTGTAATCTCTCTCGGTGGTGAAGGTGTAATTGTATTCGGTGATGAAATTGTATATGAGAAATTATTTCTTGCTGTTATTTTTGTAGGTGCTATTACTCCTGTTCCTTCCAAAAAATCTCCAACTGGAATTAATGAAACACTACCAGAAGGTACATAAGGTTTTTGAACGAATGTATTTGTATCATAAATATAACCTACTCGTGCTGTTTTATTTGGTTGCATAGTATTAACACTATTACTTTCAAAAATAATACTATTTATAGGTGTATTAGGGTAATTTACATATTCAACGAAATCATCTGTATATACTGGTGTTGTAACACTTGATGTAGTATTCCATCTTAAAGCACTAACATATAGATTATTTGTTTTTTGTGTTATATTATTTACATTTTCAAACACAAAAACACTTCTTAAAACACTATTTATAAGAATTTGTTGGTCTTTTAAATATCCATCTACTGAACCTTGTGATGGTGTAGCAGTTCCACTTGTAGTTAATACTATTTCTCCCCCATCTGTTCCTGAACGTGTTGTTTCGCTTGTTATAGCAGAAGTTACTCCTGTACCAACAATAGTTGAATTTGCTACTGAAAAAACTCCATCAAGATTAGAATATGTTAAGGTTGTTGGTGAAGACATAAACCCTGTAAATGTTCCATTTGTACTATCATAATTAACAGAGGGTAATCCTACAGGTTGGGTAAATGTCTTTTGACCATTTGCTATCTGTTGAGAATTCAAAGTCATAGCGTTTGAAATACCTGCATCATTCAATTGTTCTTGTAAAGTTAGAGTTGTTGTAATACCATCTAAAACAGATAATTCTGCTGGACTAATAGTTATAGTATTTGGATTAAAATCACTATTACTTACACTTATATTACCTGTGAATGTTGTTGTTCCAGAAAATGTTTTATTTCCATCTATTACTTGAGTTCCAGATTTAGTAACTAAATTATCATTTATAGTGTCTATCTGTTGTTGAATAGTTTCATTTGTATTTATTCCATCTAATTGTTGAATTTCATCAGGACTTAAAGTAGTTGTATTAACCTCTAATGAATTTAAAATTTCTAAATTTTGTACATTTATATTCTCTGCATCAAGGTTATTAACTTTTAAATCTTCTGCATTAATTGAAATAATACCATTCATACTTCTTTCATTATTGTTTATATTACCACTCATATATTATATATATAATAATATTAGATTAAATATATAATTAATATTCTTTATTAAGCTTTTCAAATCTCAATATTAACAAAAAAGCAGGTTCTTTTTCACTAATAGTTCCAGTTAAATCCCTTAGAGAAATTTTTACATTATTATTTGAGGGTCTGCCTTTTATGGTTACTGGTGGATTATCTTGATAATCGCTTCTCATTCTATAATGATTATGATTATAATCAGGTCTAACATAACCAATTGTATTTTCTGTACCAGCATTAGCATTTTGATTGCTATCACTACTTCCAAGTATTTGTAAATTAGTACCTAAATCAACTTCTAAACTATATAAATCGTCTTCATCTATTACACTATGTGAATTAGTAATAAAACTAAAACTTAAATTGTATTCACAAAAACTTTCATCTTCTGGTATAAAATTATTCCAATTAACAAAAAAATCTGCTACACCATTTATGTAATTTAATGCTTTAGAACTTTTCAATACTAGGTTAATACTCATATTATATATATATATGTTAGAAAATATTTATATATAAAATTTAAAAAAAGATTGTTAAATAAATCTCATAGCTTCTTGCATTCTCATAGCCTTTTTCTTTTCCAATTCATTTCTAACTTGTGGTTTTACTTGAATTGTCTTTGGTATAGGCGGGGCAGGTGAATTAAGATTAGTTATAGGTGCATATGTTCTAGGGTCTGCTCCTAATCTACCTCCACCACCCAGAGGTCTTTTAATATCTGTTCTAATTTGTTTTCCTAATTCAGTACCCAATTGGCTACCTAATCTACCACCAATAAAACCAGCTTCAGGCACGAGTTCAGGTTGTCCTAAAGCTATAGCTCCAGCTTCTCCTAAAGCACTACCAACTGCTCCACCTCCAAGAGATGCTAATCTTGGTAATTCTTCAACACCTTGATAAAATCCTTTACGGGCTAGGCTACCTATCCCACGAACTCCTTTTTTGAAAAGAGAACCAGCTTTACTAGCTCCCTTGCGAAATAATCTGCTTATTCCACTAAATAATCCCATTATATTATATACTTAGATAATTTTTTTATGAGATTAAATTTCAATATCTTCATCTCCATTTTCTATAACTATTTCATCAAAATTTTTATACATTTTTTGGGTAGGAAGATTTATCATAAGGTAATTATATTTTTTATCATAAACTTCCTTAGAAATATCATTTATAAGGTCTTTATCATTAATTTCTACCAATTGGTCAAAAATATTAAATAATTCATCTTTTGATGTTTTAAAAACAAATATATTATCAAAAACTCTTCTTAAATCTTTTGGAACACTAAAAAAAGTTTGAACTAAAAAGAATACAGATACGTGCAGATGTCTCTTGTTAAATAAAATTTCTTTAAAAAGTTTTAAAGTTTGTGCGTTTTTTAAATATGCCGTCATATCATCTAAAATTAAACAAGCATTTTCATCACTTTCCATACCCTTAATCATATCTAGTGCATCTTCCAAATTATCTAATGTTAATTCATTAAATTTCTGTTCTTCAGGTAATGAACCAAAAATATTATCTTTTACACTTCCTTGACTAGCACTTGGTGCGAAATATATAATCTTATCAAAGGTTTTTTTAAAGACTAATTTTGATTTAAAGAAAGACCATAATAATGAAGATTTTCCAGATGCAGGACGACCAACAATTAGATTTGTAGAATGTTTGTTTAAATGACTAAGCATTTGAAACTCATCTAACTTTGGATTTAATTTCCCATCACACTTTACATTCATTATTGGTAAATCAGGTTTTTTTAATTTTTTAATACTTATCATATATTAAAAGATTAGATTTTATTTTTAAATATTATGCTATATATTTACTTGGCTACTGAGACACTTCTATTAACAAGGTCAAAGTAAAGAATAGCATCGTGGTTATATACAGACATAAGGTTAAGGGCGGTTGTAGTAGCACTATTCAAGTTAATTCTTGTGGTGGCGTTAGAGTTTTGAGATGAAACTCCAGTCATTAGATATGAACCATCAATCTTTTCAACGGAAACACCGAAATAAGCTTTGGATAAATCATTTGTTGGGTCACTTCCTTGAGCCACATCGTGGTTTCTAAAGTTATTAGCAGAAAGAGAAGAGTTAGTCATATCTGGTGAGTTCTTTGTTCCGTGAATGGCGTGAGCGTGTTCCAAGACAACAGAAGTTTTATGGTTCTTAGTATCCAAAGGTGCGGGTGGGTATGTATTTCCAGCTATAGTGAATTGAACAGAACCATTACCATTTGTAGGGTCATATGATGCGAACTGCTTGTATCTGTCTGTTCTGTTGAAAAGAGCGAAACAGGATTTGATACTTCTCAAAGATAGAGCAGTAGGAATTTCTAGGTAACCTTGAGTTCCTGAGTTGATTTGTGCAGTTGAGGAAGCATATGATTGAGATTTAAGGGCGATGATACCATCAGGGGCTTGTGCAGATAAAATAGCACTTTCCATAGCAGAACCAAATTCAACAATATCATAATGATATTGGACTTCATCAAGAGAAAGAGATGCAGTACTATCAATAGCAGAACCATTAGCTTTACAGGCAATATTAGCTAAATCTGCTACTTGTAATACAATTCTTGTTTCTCCAAATGAAAGAGGACAATATTTTTCACAATTGGATAATATATTATTCAAAGGAATAGCAATTTGAAATTCCTTAGTAGCACCTGAAGCTTGTACAGGTAATTCATTACTATCAACGGCGTTACAATTACCATTAGTAACTCTTAATCCAAAAGGGGCGGATAATCCCCATTTTTGGGCGGTATTCATTTTAGAATGTAAAAGCATACTGGAAACAGAACCATAATTCTGGATTGTATCAACACCAACAGAGTTAATAAAAACATCACTTCTACTAATCCAAGATTGTGCAGGAATTGAGAGCAATTCTCCAGCGGTGGTAGCAATAGCACCAGATACTTTTACTTTAGCAGTAACATATCCAGCGGTTGGAACTAGGAAACCATATTTGACTAAAGGAAATTGAATTTGTTCTCCAGCAGAGTAAGCTCCTTTACCACCCAAAGGGGCAGAAATCAAAGACGAGCATCTAACTTGTTCAGGAAGTTGAGCCATAGGCGGATATTGTACTTCACGAGGGGCGTTCATTATATAATTATACTTAGAAAATAATTTTATAATAATATTTTTTAGTTTTCCAATAATTTTAATTCTAGTAAATCTTTCTTAAGTTTTTTTTCTTTAGGATTTTCTTTAGAAGGTTTTTCTTTAGGTTTTTCTAAAACTTTTTTATCCATATTAAACATTTGTCTAAATTGTGGTATTTGAGATAGTCTAACATTTGTTTTTCTATATATAATTATTTGTATTGTTAAATTCCAGTCTATATTATTAAATTCTATGAATTGTCCGTTTTCGTCCAAAAGTTGTATATCAATTCCACTATCTAAATGTCTAGATTTCATTCTAGCGTGAATATTATTTTTATTTTCATAATTTATTAAATTCCAAGAAGGTACATTTACAGGTATTGTTTGAAGTATATTACTACCTATTCTTCTCTGTGATGAATAAGAGGATATACTTGATAATTTATTACTACATACATTAATCTTCTGTATTCCTAAAAGATTAAGAGGAATAGGAAAGGTAAAATTATTATTTACTGAAGTAATATCTTGAGTAAAACCTAAAATTTCTGCTAAACCTTTACTTTCATTAAACTTAAATGTAACTTGACTAAGTGGATTTATAAATGTAAAAGTATAAAGACCTGTAACTTGACTTAATACAATTGTAGCATTTAAGCTAGGATTGTTATTAAATAATTTTTCTTTTATTTCACTAGCTAAAGTATTAGCATTATAGTTTCCATTTGTTAAAGTAATACTTAATGTTTGTAAGTTATAGATGTATTCTAATTTATTTGATTGGTCATTAATTAAAAACCAACTTACAGGTATTTGAGCATCTATTAATCCTACATCTAAAAAATTTATATCAGGATTTGGTTCAACAATATTTTTTATATGAAAAAAACAATTACTTTTATAATCTCCATTCAATATTTCAGCATCTTTTGATGATAAGGTTATCAATCGTGTATCTTTAATTAATTCTTGTTCCATATTATAATATATTTAGATATTATTCTTTTAATAATCTCTCTTTAGCTAATCTTTCCTGCTCTTCAACTGAGTTGTCTAATTTTCTTTTATATGATTGTTGTAATCTAAAAATATCTCTATCAATATCTTTTATTTCCTCTTCACTTAATTGTCCTTCATTAATTGTTTTATATAAAGCTAACCACATCATATCATCACCAAAAGGTAACATTTCCTTAATACATTCTAAAGATTTGAATGTCCCGTCTTTAGTCATTAAAACTTCTGTATTTTCTAATTCCATATATATTTACTTAAGATTTTTTTTCTATGTATATTATATATAATGTCTAAAAATTTAGAAGAACTAGAAGAAGAAGTTGTTGATGTATTAGATACAGAAGAAGTTGTAGAAGAAGAAGAAGAAGAGACCATAGAAAAGCCTAAAGCTAAACCAAAAAGAGAAAAGACTGAAGCACAAAAAAAGGCTTGGGAAAAAGCATTAGCTAAAAGAGCAGAGAATAGAGCATTAAGAGCAGAGGAAAAGAAAAAGGTAAATGATGAATTACAAACTAAAAAAGAAATAGCTAAAGAAAAGGCTAAGAAAAAAATTGTTAAGAAAGCAATTGAAATTAAAAAGAATGCAGTCAAGGAAGTTGTAGGTGATGATAGTAGTGATGATGAAGAAGAAATAATTGTAGTAAAGAAGAAAAAGAAGCCAACAAAAAGAAGAGTTGTTATTGAAAGTGATAGTGAGGAAGAAGAAGTAAAACCAAAAAAAGAACTTCCACCTCAACCTAAAACTGAAGATTTTGGAATGATATTTTGGTAATAAAATTATCTAAACTATTTATATATGAATACTATAGCAGGATTATTTAAAAAGGGAATATCTAAGGGTATAAAATCAATATTTAGTAAAAACAAAGCTTCTAAAAGTTTAACAACAAAAGGGGATTTAGATTTACACGATGTACTAAAGAACTCTTATGATAAGAAAAGTAATCAATCTAATTTCTTGAAGGATAAGGGTTATACTTTTGATAATGAACTTTCAAATGATAATCAACAAGTATATTTTAATAAAGATGGACATCTATTATTTTCAGTAGCAGGAACACATAATGTTAGTGATGCAGGTACAGATGCTAAATTAATGTTAGGACAATTGAAAGATACAAAAAGGTATCAACAAGCAGAAATGACTTTTAATAAAGCACGAGCTAAATATAATCCAAAAAGAACAACAGCAGTAGGGCATTCACTTGGAGGAAGTATAGCGTCAAAATTAAATGCAGATGAAATAATTACACTTGATAAAGGTGCAGAACCATTTGTAAAAACAAGAAATAATGAAAAGGCATATAGAACTTCAGGTGATATTGTTTCATTATTCGCTTCAGGTGGAAAAAATGTTAAAACGCTACATAAGGGTGATTACAATTTAACAGACCCATTCAGTTGGTACAAGGCACATAATATTTCCAATATCAAAGATTTCAAAATAGGATTTAATTAAATATTAAATCAAAAAGGATTTAAAGAAATATATATATGTATTATATACAGATGAAGAATTACAGCAAGGCGTTAATGTACGATGCTATTGAAGAGTATTGTGAAATGAATAATAAAATGAATTATGTAAGAAGAGATGAATTTTGGGAACAGATGAAATCTATTTGTGATAAATATAATATTGACCTAGATGCATTCAAAATAAAAAGAAAAGAAAAAGCTAAATTTGAAAGAGAATGGGCGAAGTGGATTAATTAATATTTTGAATATAAAAGTATTTAAAAAAATATATAATATTTAGTAATATATATGAGTAAATTTGAGACTTTTTGTAAAGAATTACTTGTTTTGAGTAAATCAAATAATTTAGTTGAAGCTATTAATGAATGGAAATTTATTGATACTTATCAGGAAGATGGTGTTATGTGTAATTGTATATGTGGGCAACATATAATGAATGTATGTATTATTAGAAATCAATTGAATGATAATTCAACAAATGTAGGTAATGTATGTGTAAAAAAGTTTATGGGAAAAAATAAAAAATTAGTAAATGAAATGGAAATAGATAAATTTAATAAAAAAGCATTAGATAGAAAAAAACTATACAAGAAATGTTTATGTGGTGAGAAATACAAGTTAAAAGATTTAGGCGAACATAGTTGGAAGTTTAAATGTATAAAGTGTTATTTTAAATAAAAAATGATTTAAAAAAATATCTAGTATATTATATAAGTAATGGAATTAGAAAAGGAAGTAAAAGATGAATGTATTATTATTAGTGAAGTTAAGAAGTTTAGGGGAAGACCTAAGGGAAGTTTTAAGGAAAATAAAATGGTAGATAAAGATTACCATAAAAATTATTATCATAGAACTTGTGGTGATGTTGTATGTGAATGTGGCTTGAAAACTAATAAAAGAAATTTAGCCAGACATATGAAAACAAAAAAACATTTAGAAATTTTAGAATTAAAAAATCTATAATATTATTTATTTAAATATTTAATTATTTAAATAAAAAATGATTTAAAAAATTATTATCTAATATATATATATATAATGACTAGAAAGTTAAATGAGATTTCAACTTTAACAAAATATGCAGAAAGTAAATTAAGAGCTTTCATCAAGCAAAAATTAGGTTTAGCTAAGAATGTTAGAACAACTACTCTAGTAAAGAGAGTAGGTGTTAAGACAGAGAAACAAATGTATAAAAAGCTTAAGAAAGATTATAATGAATTTGTAGATAAGGAAAATAAGAAGTTAGAAAAGGAACAAAAGGAAAAGAAATCATTAAAAGATTTTGAAAGAAGAACTAAAAAAATAATACAACAAAAACCATCAACAAGAACATTTAAGAATTTAAATGAAGATAGATTTAGAACGATTGTAAGATTATTAAATACTACTGGTGATAGATATATTATTCATATTGGTGGTAAGACATATACTCTAACAGAAGATTTTGTTGAAAAATTATTAACACCAGAAGGTATTGTTATTGGTGAAGGAAGTGATGGTGAAGTTATTGAATTGTTAAATGATATAGCTACTATGAGAATTGAAAAAGTAACTAAAAAAGAAAAACATAAAAAAGGAAAGTTCTTCAAGTATGAACATAAACTGAAAGGTTTAGATTTAAGTGAATTACAAATATATGAAGACTTTGAACCTGAGTATTATAAAGAAAATTGTTTTATCAAATCTTTGATTGGTCAGGTAAGTGAAAGTGTTTTGAATGATTGTAGATTGATGATTAAAGGAAAACATACAACATTAAGACATATTAAACAAATAGCAGAAAAACATAATTTAAATATTAATGTAAAGGTAGATGATAATCATATTAGACATTATGGTAATGGTGATACAATAGTAAATATATGTTTATTAGATGACCATTATTTTAAGTTGTGTGAAATACCTGTTACTAGTTATGCTATTAAAAACTATTTACATATTTGTGATAAACAAAGATGGAATGAGATATATTATTATAGTACATATGATGGAAAATATAAAAGACAAAAAAGATTTATAGATAGTTATGATGTTGTAAAATTATTATTAGAAAGAAAAGAAACATTATTACAAGAGATTGAGAAGAGTGATGATTTATATGAAACTTGTTATTTTGATGATATATATACTATTGGAAATTTGGAAATAAATGAAAGTAATATTATGTTGAATGAATACAAACCAAAAGAAAATGATGATATTTATAGAAATGTATTTTTTGATTTTGAAACAAAAACAAATGGTGATAAACACATTCCATATTTATGTTGTATAAAATCAAGAGATGTTAAGAAGACATTCTATGGTGAAGAATGTGGATTATATATGTTAAGATATTTATTGAATGTATTTGGTGATAAAAGTAAAATTAAATTAATAGCTCATAATATAACTTATGATTTGAAGTTTATATTTGATTATGTATCAGGTGTAAGTTTTATTCAAAGAGGAAATAATATTATGTCTGGTTCAGGAAAATTTTACAACTTTGGTAAAAAAATGCACCTGAAGTTTCAAGATAGTTATTCATTAATTACAGGAAAATTATCAGGCTTTGGTAAGATGTTTGGTTTTGACCAAGAAAAAGAATTTATTCCTTATGAGATGTATAACAAAGAAAAAGAAAGATATATTAGATTGGATAAAATTAGACAATATACAGATTACCAAGTAAAATGTAATAATATAGGTAATAGTATAGATGAAGAAAATTTTGAAATATTTTTTAGAAAATTTATTGAAAATTGTTATAGATGGAATTGTATTAAAAATAATCAAGTTGATATTATCAGGTATGCTGAAATATATTGTGAAATTGATTGTGAAATTTTAGAGAAAGGATATAATACATTTAAGTCTATGATTGACGAAGTATGTGATTTAGATTTAGATGATTATATTAGTCTAGCATCTATAGCAGATACTTATATGTTAAAAGAAGGAGTATATGATGATGTATATAAGTTAAGTGGAGTTGTAAGAGAGTTTATTCAGTTATGTGTAGTTGGTGGTAGAACTATGTGTAGTGAGAACAAGAAACATCATATCAAAGGTAAAGTTGATGACTTTGATGCTGTAAGTTTATATCCAAGTGCTATGTCTAGACTTCAGGGATATTTGAAAGGAAAACCAAAGGTATTACAAACAACTGATTATGACGTCATAAAAAATTATGATGGATATTTTGTAGAATGTTTAGTAAAAAAAGTAGGAAAGAAAAGAAACTTTCCATTATTAAGTAATATTAATGATGATGGTGTAAGAATATTTTCTAATGATATGGTCGGTAAGAAAGTACATATAGATAAAATAACATTTGAAGATTGTATTAATTTTCAAGATATTGAATTTGAAATAATTCGTGGATATTATTATGATGAAGGAAGAAACTATAAATTAAAAGAAACAATTGAATTTATGTTTAGTGAAAGATTGAGATTGAAGAAAGAAGGTAATCCATTACAGAATGTATTTAAATTATTGATGAATAGTTCATATGGTAAAACCATATTGAAACCTATTGATACAGAAATAAAATATTATGCAAATGAACAAAAATATCAAAGTGCTTTATTAGCTAATTATTCATTTGTAAAAGAAGCTTTTCCAATAGGAAAAAAATATTGTATTAAATTTATCAAACCAATAGTAGAACATTATAATAATGCTTGTTGTGGTGTTGAAGTATTAT
>Ga0213865_10001678_pt1 | contig 14286 bp, 14 predicted proteins | sample PICome_6_FD_160100 | JGI IMG/M metagenome (GOLD analysis project Ga0213865, IMG submission 160100) | Coastal seawater microbial communities near Pivers Island, North Carolina, United States - PICO282 | ecosystem: Environmental > Aquatic > Marine > Coastal | place: USA: North Carolina...
AATGCCAGTTCTAGCAGCATTGCGTGCTCAAGCAGAGAAGGACAAACCGCTAGCGGGTATGCGAGTTGCTGGATGTTTACACGTTACGAAGGAAACTGCGGTCCTTATCGAAACTATTCGAGCAGCTGGTGCTGAATTATCGTGGTCAGGCTGTAATCCTCTTTCAACTCAAGATAATGTAGCAGCATGGTTAGCAAGGGAAGGCTACTCTGTGCATGCTTGGCATGGTCAATCGGTCGAGGACTTCTATTGGTGTATCGATAAAACCCTAGAGTTCAAACCAACTCTGACCCTTGATGATGGTGCGGACTTAATTGTCAGAGTACACGGTGACAAATCTGAATATGCTGCAGGGGTAATTGGCGGTACAGAGGAGACAACAACAGGTGTGCACAGACTTAGAGCAATGGCTGAAGCAGGTGACTTGAAGTATCCAGTAATCGCAGTTAATGATGCAATCACAAAGTGGGACTTTGACAATGTGTATGGTACCGGCCAATCAACAATTGATGGTATTCTTCGCTCGACAAGTGTCCTGGTTGCAGGAAAAACATTCGTCGTTGCAGGATATGGGCACTGTGGAAAAGGAGTCGCAATGCGTGCTCGTGGAATGGGTGCTAACGTCATCATTACAGAAGTTGACCCACTTCCTGGACTTAGAGCAGTAATGGATGGTTTCAGAGTCATGAAGATGGATGAAGCCGCTGCTTTAGGAGATATTTTCTGCACTGCAACTGGAATCAAGGACATAATTGTTGGACGTCATTTCGACGTGATGAAAGATGGTGCAATCGTCTCAAACACAGGACATTACGACTGTGAAATCAATATCGAGGATTTAGCAGAAAGGTCGGCTTCAGTCCGAACCATACGTGCTGAGAATCAAGAATACACCCTAAAGGATGGCAGAAAAGTCCACCTTTTGGCAGAGGGACGCTTGGTCAATCTAGCAGCAGCAGAAGGCCATCCTTCTGAAGTAATGGACATGAGTTTCGCCAATCAATTCCTCTCACTTTGCCGCCTAGCAGCAGAAGGTTCTGACATGGATTCAAAGGTTTACGACATCACTTTGGAACAAGACATGGAACTTGCAACCACAAAACTAAGCACTCTAGGATTCTCAATTGATGAATTAACAGCAGAGCAGATTGCATACTCTAAGGACTATACTGCCGGTACATGATCACTCTTCTTCGTAAGAAGAGAGTTCAGATGTGTCTTCATTGCCATCCTCGATGTATCCTATTTCATCTAGATGAGAATCGAAATCAGGGAGATTCATTTTCCAATTTTTTGGAAGGCTCTTTCCGGATTCAATTATTCTCTCCAGTCTTTGCTGGAATGCTGGCGGATGTCTTGAGAAAAGGAATAGGTACAGTTTTCCCATTCTGATATCGCTAGGGATAACCAATCTGGCGCTGCTTGCTTCAAATTGTATCGCTCTGAGTAGGTTGAATCCAGGCTTGTTTACTGTTCTGTAAAGCCTTCTTGTGAATCCCATACCAATAATCACGGTTACTAGGATTAGAACGCTAGTGAAACAGAACCCCTGCCATCCATCGCCAAACAATGAGCGAGATAGGAATACTTCCATCATAAGGAAAGGAATTGTAGTCATCATGAAAAGCAGATTTTCAGACACTGGTGCTTTGTTAGCACGCATTTTGATTGCAGTCCACCCACCATCATTCTTCTTCCACGGTTTGAAATGGGAATTAGTGTCTTGCTGAGCAGACATTTCCAGCGTCTTGTGCAACTGACTTACTTTTGCCAACTGGGAGTTCGATATGTCCAAATTTTCCTCGAATAAAGCACTCAATCTGTCTCTTGCTTCGGGGTACATCCCAAGATCCGCCAGAATCGTTGTCTGTTCTAGAATAGGTACGGATTCCAAAGGTGCAGCCTCTCTGCATCTCTGCCACCAGTGAAGTGCATCTTCAAACAGACCCAAGTGGTCTACCATCAAGCGTCCACCTTTGACCCATGCGTCAACTCTTGTAGGGTCTAACTCGACGACCTTTGTACAGGCAGCCAGGGCTTTTGAGGCCTGTTCAATATCTGGGTATTTACCATCTGGAGCCAATAAAGAAGTGATCATCCACCAAGCGTTGGAATGTTCAGGGTCTGATTTTACAGCCATTTGGGCGTGTTCTAGCGCAGCTTCAAAATCTCCTTCGTCTTCTGATTCAATCGCATCGAGGTAGTGGCCTTCGGCACTCACCTGTCATCCCTCCTACCTCTGCCATATTTTGCAGAGTGGAGAGGAGGAGGGTCTCTATGACTCCTATGGTGGCCCCTTTTCTTAGGCCCTCCAACACGTTTTGGAGTTCTACAACTGAAACATTCGTTTCTTTTTGCGAAATTCATTTGTTTGCACTTGCGACATTCCCAATCTCCTGCACGAGATTGTTGGGTATCGTTCCTATCGCCAGGTCTTCTGTCGTTTCCAGTCCACTGTTTTGATGGACCTCTGCCGCCACGTCCCTTTGGTGCCCCACAACGATTGCATTCTGTTCTGAATGAAAAATTAGAGTTGCCACATTCTCCACAATCCCAATCATTTCTGGAGTGGTTTTCATTTTGGCGGCGGTTATCGCCTCTGTCTCTGCGATTGCCGCCTCTGTCATCCCTTGAACGGCTTCTGCCACGGTCATCCCTTGAATGGCTTCTGCCACGGTCGTCCCTAGAGCCTCCCCTATCTCTGTCGTCTCGTCTTCCTCTGTCATTAGAACGCCAGTCATTTCGGCCTCGACGATTGTCATTAGAGCGGTTATTGTCCCTTGAGCGCTGATTATCTCGAGGTTTTTTGCTTCGGATTGTAATCTCCAGGCCGACCATTCCCTGTGCGTTTGCTTTCCTATCAAGGTGAGCAACGTGAACCAGAGAGTTTTCGAGATTGCCAATCACACCGTCGACTTTGCCGATGTAGGTTTCACTTGAGTCTACCATCACACTTCCCAATGCCGGGCATGCACCAGTATAACTCACCAAAAGACCGCCCTCATGGCTGACCTTTTCCACCCTTCCTTTGAACATTGCAAAAACCTCCGACTTCTGTCGGTTTCAGTCTCTTCTGGCTAGTAGAGCAGCACCAAGCATTGCAACTATTGATGCAAACATGCCAAGTGAAGGTAATCCACTCTCTTCTTCAGACGTTTCGTCTGTGTTGTCTGTGCCTGAGTTGTCTGTAGAATATGGGTCTGGTACAGTGATATCGGTTGAACTAATTGCATCCACTGAATCTGTTGCTGTGATTACTACATAGTACTCAGTCAGGCCTTGTGCGACACAATTAGCTATTGATAACGTGACACTCCAATCATCACCGTTGGTGGTGAATCCTGTGGATGTCTCATCACACATATCAGCAGACAGTGCGACACTTCCACCGTCTGGGTCAACCGCAGTTCCGGTAAGTGTGAATGAATATTGGTCAGAAGACCATGTTGCGTATGTTCCTTCAATCGAGTCATAATCTATGTTAACAACTGGTAGGGAGTTTCTCTTCTCCAATCCCAAATCGAATTCTGCTTCCCAATCCAACATTCCTGGGGATGTTGCCATGACGTGAATCATGAAGGCACCTGGAGAAATTCCAGATAGGCTTACAGAATCACTAGAAGTTGTTGAACCTAGGTTGACATTAGTTGCAATTCCAGTCGTGCTTCCTTGGGTAGCAGAGATTGCTACAGCAAGGTTTTGCACAAGTAGAGATGGTGTAGAATCAATCTCTACTGAATCAGTGAACATACCAGTGGTTGCTGAAAAGCTTGCAGGTTGACCGAATCTCCATGTGTGGCTTGCATTACTGGTGGCTCCGTATGGGTCCACAAGGTGGCAAGTTGCATCAGATGATTGTGAACTTCCAGATGTGACCATTAAATCTCCATTTGAGTTCATCCTGCTAGACCATCCAGTTTCAGTGAACTGACAATCAAGCCCCCAAGCATCGTTATCAGAAGCCCAGTCCAGCATAGTCTCGCCAGAGATAGCAACAACCTCGCTACCATCCTTGATCATTGGAACGATTGTATCATCCGCTGGTTCATTGCCTGTCCAAACCGGGAAGTCGTTTGTATCAGGAGGCGAAGTTGTCATGTCGAAGAATATGTTGCGAATCATTGGATAATCTGCCATGTCATATTGTATGTCAACGCTTACTCTGACACTACCGTCTGGCAAGAATATCTCCTCAATTGAACCTGCGCCCAGGTTCTCGACACCATCATCCTGAATTGTCCAATTAGCCATTCGCATTCCGTCTACAAACGGGAATGTGAACATCATCGTAGCACTCGTTACATTAGTGACATTCATCGCCACTGTGAAGTCACTTTGGCCGGAATTTGGCAACTTGTTAAATCGAGTGTTGTGAGTTTCTTCTTCTTTTGTGAACATCGAGATTTCAAGGTTATTTGTTGCAGTAACTGGTACTTCTTGGCAGTCTGCACTAGCGAAAGCATACCTGCCAGAGCAAGACCTCTCTTCTGGATGGCCTTCTGGAATCAAGTTCACTTCTTCGAGGCCTATGCCATCTTCTACGAATTCTACATCATTCCAATCGACTCCACCTCTGTGAGGTAGACCTTCACGAATTCCGATTCTTGTGTACATGTCAGCGATGCACTTTGCACCGATTGACCTTACAGCATCTCTTTCGTCAGTTGAAATCCAAGAGTTGTTTCCACCCGGGAATCCATCAAACAAACCATCTAGGTTTTCACGAACCGTTGCTGCACGGCTTTCGTTAACCCAGGAATTTGCGTACAAATCGGATGTGGCCCAATCATCTAATATTTGGAACATGAAAACAGCGTTATCATACTCAAACAAGTCTTCGAAAGTGTAACCTGAACAGTCAACGTCTTCCATTTGACGTCCAGAATCCTCTGCCATTGTAGTGTTGGTCAATGACACTGTTGCCATTAAAATAGCAAGCAAGACTGCACATAACCTTCTCTTCATGTTTGGTGCGTAGAGCAAACTCCTCTTAGTGTGTTCCTATGTTTGCTAGGGTTTTAGGCGTTCTATTCGCCTAGTGAATAGATGAATTGGGATTATGCTCCACAGGATTGCTGCGATGCTTGTGTAAAGCGGAGACATACCTCTGTCAACATCATCTAATGGCATCTCTAGAAGATGATGATAGACCCCGTTAGGAGAAAATAAATCCATTATTGCGTCTATTTTCACGTATTCTGCAGAGTTTAGGTCATCCACCCCCACTCCGGACAAACCTGCAACTACTGTTGTCAAAACTAACCAAAGAAGAGTGAAGATCATCCATACTCCTAATCCAACAGCAATTGAGGAACCCATATCCTTAGCCCAAGAGGATGCTAAGAGTTGTATCGAAGTATACCATAGCAGCAGTAAGGCAGTTCCTAAGGTGTGAATGAATAATTCCTCAATGCTAGGCAAATCATCCAATCTGTACCATATCACAAACAAACTTACCAAATTCAAAACCATTACAGGCAGGAAGATCGCACTCCAGTGTCCAAACAACAATGATTTTGCAAAAACAGAGCGATTGATTGGTTGGGATAACTTCACCTCTAGTACTCCAGATAACCTGTCTCTGCTAACCCCATCAAAAGAGATCAGAACAGCACCCAAGGTGGCTGAGAAAATAATGAATGCTGTTGAAACAAACATAACATCGTAAGCCGAATCTATGACTATGCTTGCTGGAAGGGTCACCTTAGGGTCTGATAGTCCCCAACTTGAGAAAAGAATGAACATAGCAAGAAGTGGCCATATTACCATCATCCGCCCCGCAGTTAGGCGCTCTTTCATAATCTGAACTCCGAGTGAAATGGCGTTCATTCCTCCTCACCTCCAAGACTCTTGAATGGAAGCATGCTGTCTCTAGACAACTCCAGACTTACTTCTTCGGGGTCTATGCCCGTAGCAGAACATATCATATCTACAATTCCAGAATTGTCTTCGAGCCCGAGATCATTCCTCACTTTTGCTAGACTTCCTTCAATCAATAACTGGCCTTGATGAAGAAGTGCAATTTCATCGACCAGTGATTCAAGGTCTGCAACTTGATGAGATGATATAACGACAGCAACACCCTTCTTGGCTAGATTCTTCAGTAGGTTGGAGAATGCCCTTTGAGCTAGTGGGTCTAGTCCATTCAAAGGTTCATCCATAACGAGAAGTTTCGGATTACCAATCAAAGCGCAAGCAAGAGATAACCTCTGCCGCATTCCCTGAGAGAGATTGTCAAGCATCTGGTCTGCCTTTGATGAGAGACCAACGGTTTGTATCAAACTCTCGACATCTACTGGATCTTCTCGCATCATTGCTATGGATTTCAATGCATGATTTACCGTGATTCGCCCTTCCCAGCGAACTTGCTCTGGCATGTAACCAATCTCGGTCCTCCTAGTTTCACACGATTTATCGAATCCTTCGCAATCATACAATCCACATATTGCTCGCATTAGAGTGGTTTTTCCCGCCCCGTTAGGTCCTATCAACCCTAATATTGTCCCAGATTTGATTTCAAGGTCAACCGAATAAATTCCTGCGCCATCCCTCTTTGCCCAAGGCTTCCACGATGAAAAGTCTCGAACTTGGTGCCGCCACGACACATCGGACAGACTCAGGATGGTTTCCATCGAACCGGAAGCCCACATTCACCCATTACAATGTGCCGCTTAACATGTACATCTAGGGTTGAACTTATCCTTGTTAGGTTACAGGACACTTTGTGCTGGTTGGCATAATTGCATCATTGGTTATCATCGCTGCGATTTATGGAATGGTGAAATTCCGAGCAGACGATTTCGACAAGACACTGATGCTTGGACTGGTTGCATTCATTACGTTATTGTGGATAGTGCCGTGGGGAATATTCGTACTAATTCCGCTGACCTTGGTTGTATCTTTCTCAAGTCCAGCCGCTCGAGAAGAGTGGACTAAGTTCAAAAATAGACGAATAGCAATAGGAATCATTGTTGTGTTATTGTTGAATTCTCTCGGATTTTATCCAGTTAGTGAACCCGAGGCTCCAGGTGAATGGGGTAATCCAATAGCGACGGAAAATCCACACGCTCCAGCATGGCCAGCTAGTGAACAGTATACTTGGTTCTATGATGGGGCAGTTATTGCAGTTGTTAATGCAAGAACACCACACACATTCTCCCCATTCGCCCAGGATTCATCCAGCATGACATTGGGCGTCATGCTAGGGGTCCATGAAGAAAGGATGAGACAATCGATTGATGTCATGAATTCCTATATCCCTACGTTCAGTATCGACTCTGAAGCTTTTTGGCTTGAGGATGTTGAAAGCGAGGGCGGACATGAATATGGAGGCGAGGAATTGTTCATCTCAAGATTTAACGTAAAGCGTGACGGCTTTGAAACAATACTTGCAACAGTACTAGTTGTTGGCTTCCCAAATGCTGGTGGCGAGTTAACTCTTCTTACAATAACGCGACCAATGACCTCCTCGCAAGACGACGTCTTTGAAGAAAAGATAGTTGTTGAATTCCAAGGAATAATTAATTAGGGTACCCTAAATTATTATTTTTTAGGGGGGCCTAAAACTTATGTATGCTCGGCTTTTCGGGCACCCTAAACCGGGGGCGATAATGGTGACAAATACAAAGACAATTTTGATGATTTTACTGATGTGCACAGCCTCAATGGCAGGATGTTTGGGTAATGAAGGAGAAGAAGAAAATGGCGATGAACAAGTCATTACAATCGCATACTATCTTGCCGACGATTCCGAGTCAAATACACAAGCCCAAGGTATGGCTGATAGGCTATCCGCAGACCTTGGAGTAAAGGTGAACTTGTACGACGTGTCATCTGAAGGGATGATTATTCAAGCACTCCGCTTCGGAAATGCCGATATTGGATTCCTTGAAGGTGGTCCGGCTTGGATTGGCTGGCAAGAGTACGGGCTTTCTGTATTAGCAGTTGAAACTACAACCTCTGCGGGGGCAACTCATTACAACGCCTCAGCGTGGGTTCTAAACGGTTCGGATATTGCTGAAGCACACTTGGACGGAAACGCATCAACAGATCCTTTTGCTCTTCTGCAAGGGAAGACATCATGTCATACTGGATGGTTAAAATCGGCAGGTATGTTGATGCCGATGGGTTATCTAATCAAGAATGGTTACGTAAATCCAGTAGGCGACAAATCTGATATCAATTCACTTAGAAATACGATTGACAGCCACTTTGATGGTTCTACTAGCAACGGCAACGCTGCTTCAATACCGGATTCAGGAGCACTTTATTCAGGGTACAGTGGAGCATTGGAATGCCTGAGTTCTGGTTACGGGGATGTCGCATTCGCAAAGGGTGACGATTTCAGTACACCTCACAAGTATTGTGACAATGAGGATGCAGCGGACAATGATGATTGGTGTTTGGACATTGATGAATATATCCAACTTCCATCATTCGGCCAATCACCAAGTCACCCAGTGATGTATAATCCAGAAGACCTAGGTGAAGAAATGAGTGCTGCAATCCAAGAAGCTATGCTAAGTTGGGGCAATGAAATGTGGGTTGAAGATTACCAAGTTGGGAATGAAACCTACACTGGATGTTACAACCTATTGTCTCACCAAGTCAGTGAAATGCCCGCAAACCAATGTGGTGGAGAAATCCTTTCCTCAGTTACCTCAAAGGGATACAAGTTAGTTGCTGGTAACAGTCAAGATCACTTGGGAAGTTATTCAGACTTACTTGGCGCAATTCCTGGACTATCTGAATACTATCACTCTTCTGAAAAATACGGAATTAGTGAGGCCGAACTAACCGTTCAGGAATGACCAGTATATTCAAAGAAATATTCTGTACAACCAAAGGGGGAATTTTAGGTGACTGAAGAAGAATCCTCCGCAGATAACCAAGACTCGGAGCATAGTTTCGAATCTTGTGCTCTAGAATTAAGAGACTTGTCTGTAGGATATGATGAGCCACTAATTTCAGACATCAGCCTTAGAATACAACCAGGTGAAACCATAGCAATTCTAGGTCCATCTGGAATTGGTAAGACTACCCTTTTGAGAACTATTGCAGGGCTCATCGTTCCATTATCTGGAGAGGTGATCCATGATTTCCCAAAAAGGAGCGGGATTGGTTACATTCCACAGAGGCTTGGTTTAGTAAAACACTCTTCAGTGAGAGGTAACGTTGCTATCGGTGCAAGAACCAGAAAACCAAAGGGGTTCCCAGCAATTTTTCCACTTGGAAGTGAACTTAATTCAGATGTTGACTCAGCATTAACTTCTCTAGGAATTCAAGAATACTCGAAGAACCCTGTGAGGATTTTATCTGGTGGACAGCAGAGAAGAGTTGCGATAGCAAGAGCGCTTGTTCAAAGGCCGAAACTGATTCTGGCTGATGAGTTCCTTGGTGAGTTAGATAAGGGAAATGTTGAATCTATAATTGAGGCTACTAAAAGCCTTGTTTCGGAGATTGGTGCAACATTAATCATGGTTGAACATCAAGAGGAAAGAGCTATCCAACTAGCTGACAAAATTTGGAGAATAGTCGATGGAAAGGTAATCGAGGAGATGGTAAAGTGAATAAAAAATTCATCATTACCTCATTGGTATTGCTTTGGCTTTCTTTTTCATTCCTTGATGATTTAGTAGATGATTGGGGCCAAATCGAGGATGCTCCTGAGCGACTTGAGACCTTCTTTTACGAAGATCTATGGCCTCCTGATTGGTCTGTTTTAGAAGCTGAAGAATGGGCAGATGGTACACTCCACAAGCCAGATGGTGAGTTGTGTACAGAGAAATACGAAATATTCTGTTCGAAAGCATGGACAGGTATGGTTATAACAATAAAAATGGCATTCATATCAACTTTAATCGGATTCATAATTTCAGTTCCATTCGCCTCTTTATCTGCAAATAACTTGGTACCACTACCTGTTGCAATACCGGCAAGAGTACTACTTGCTGGGCTGAGAAGTCTTCCTAGCATAATTTGGGCACTCCTGTTTGCAATTGCTTTAGGTTTCGGTCCGTTGCCAGGAATTTTGGCGATGACACTCTACACAATTGGTTATCTTGGTAAGTTACAATATGAATCGATGGAAGGTATAGCAAATGCTCCGTTAGAGTCTGCAATGGCGATGGGATTGACACACTCAGAGCGCTTAGTTCACGTAGTTATACCAGAAGCAAGTAACGACTTACTAAGCCAACTGATGTTCATGTTTGAGTATAATGTACGGCATGGAACAGTACTTGGTCTGGTTGGTGCTGGTGGTATCGGTATGTACATTGACAATTACATCAATCCACCATTTGCATATGACAAGGCCTTTGCTCTCTTGATTGTGGTATTTGTAGTGGTAGTTGTGATAGATCTTCTTTCGATGTTCGTTCGCTCTTTTGTTACTGAACAAGGAGATTTCAAGAGACCAAAGTGGTGGACTGTAATTTTACCAGCAGGATTTGCTGCAGATTACTACAATAAGCCAAAAACTCTTGACGAATCTGAGTAACGTCAGATTTTCTCTCTGAACTTGGCTACTAGCATGTATGCTAAATCACGCAAAGGTAGAGGGATTATCCAAGCAAATGGATACAACCATCGCCAGTTCCAGCGCATGTAGAGCAAGCACCGAATAGCTGCACTAGAGCGAATATACGCCTTTTCATTTCTAATTAGAACAACAGAATCTACACGAATATTGTATTCGTTTAGCAACTCTCTACCTTGCTCAGAATTTTGCTCGACAAGATCGAGTGGCTTTACCCTACGTTTGGTGATGAACTTACCAGATTTGGTGCAGAGTGCGCACAAACCGTCGATGAGAAGAGTATCTTCAGTCATATCACTCTGCAGCGATGTGTAGATTTCCTTCTTCGTAGTAAATCTGAATCCTTGTTGGGACCTTCTTTGTTAGAGAAGCCACACCTTCATAGATCTCATCTTCTGTACACTTGAAAGACTTAGCAGCCTTCTTTGTAGACCAAGCAACGCTTTCGAAATCGGATTGTCTAATCCATTCGAAGAGGCGCAATTCGAACTCGGTTAACTCGGACATAGTAATCCCACACACTCAAAGCAAATCAATACTACTGCTCTCAAGATAGTGCTACCATCCTACGACAGCACTCTTCCGATGTGATAAATCCGTCAAGGAGAGTGTTCAGTGCGATAACGAATGGTACATCAATTCCCATGTCAATAGCTCTATCCCTGAACATTCTGGCAGCTCTAACACCTTCAGCCACCATCACCATCTCTTCTAGTGCCTCTTCAAGACTAAGACCACTTCCTAGTTTTTCTCCCATTCTGCGGTTTCTCCCGTGTGGAGATGTTGCTGTTACGTAGAGGTCGCCTAGTCCTGCTGGACCGAATGCAACTTCAGCTCTGGCACCAAGTTGCGGTAATAGCAAACATCCCTCTCTAAATCCAGCATTGAATATTGCAGCCTTGAGATTATCTCCGCCGAGTGTTCCTGTTTTCTTTAGACCATCAACCAAGCCACAAGCAAGAGCCACGACGTTCTTGAAAGCGCCCCAAAGTTCAGCACCCGCAGGGTCAGAAGCAGCGTGTAGAATGAATGTAGGAGTTGTAAGGGTAGTTGCCAAATTTTCTGCAACCGACATGTCTTCACTTGCTACCAAAGCGGTTGTCATAACCCCGCCAGCAGCCTCAGGAGCAATTGTTGGTCCAGTCAAGACTGCCAAGGGGTTGTGCATGTTACTATCTGTCAGCATCTGATGAATCGCTTCACTGATCAATCTCTTTCCAGGAGCCAGTCCTTTTGCTAAATCTAACAAGACATGCCCAGGCCTTAGGTTAGGGATTATATCTTCTACCACATTCAAAATGACTGAAGATGGAACTGCTAAGACTATGATTTCACTACCCTCCAGTGCTTCTTCAACGTGCATAGTAGCTTCTAAGCCCTCTAAAGAATGGTCAGGAAGGTACTTGTGATTCATACCTTCCATAGTGATTGATTCATACACCTCTTGTTCTATTGTCCATCCTTTGACCTTGTGCCCTTCTAGGAGCCATAATCGTGCAATAGCACTCCCCCAGTTACCCAAACCAAGCACCGCAATGTGAGCCATAGAGGAATGTGGCCAATCAATTACCTTTAGGGGGTTTCGCTCGAACTTTACAAAAAATGTACATTATTGGATGAATCCAATGATTTCGCAGTGTCATTCTTGTACCCATTGCGGGTATTTGGTCATACAAATTTTGAACTCATTGCTTGATAGGTTGCCCTCAAGCCAGTGGTGTACGTTACTCCAGTTTTGTGAGTCGAACCATTCTCGGTCATGGTTCGCAAACTGTCTGATGAAAGGGAAAATTGCGTCACTGAGGTTACCTTCAGGGATTTCTTCATTCAAATCTTGGATAAATTTGGATGCAGCTTCACGATGTTCAATATGGTTGACATCGTCGTAACGATTGGGATATTTGTAGCGGTCAAGATGGAATTTGAATTCATCATCGTTTCGATTAATCCACACTCTCTCTCTTTCGGTTAATTCCCATGATTGAACATATTCCATGATTTCTAAACTCTCTTCGATAACTGTACCATCTGGAAGGAGCAATACAGGCACAGTACCTTTTGGAGATATTTCCATCATGTGTGCAGGCCGGTCACGCAGGATAACTTCACGGTGTTCGACTTGGAAACCAGTTCTGACTATAGCCATTCTAGCACGCATTGCATATGGGCATCGTCTGAACGAGTAGAGGATTGGTAGTGACATGCGATCGACTCTTAATCAGAATAGGTCGTCATCATCCTCTTCAACTGCGAATAGATCATCATTTGTATCCTCTTTTGGCTCTGCTTTCTTTGCTGGTGCCTTCTTTGGTTCTTCAGCGACCTTTTCTTCCTTCTTTGGTTCAGGCGGCCGAGATGCTGCGAGAGCATCTTTCGCTCTTGCTGCAGCAATTTCTGCCTCTCTTGCAGCCATTTCCTCTGGAGAGATATTTGCTTGTGCTGCGAGTGCTTTTCGGCGGTCTTCACGAGCCTTCCTCTCAAGTTGCCTGTGGCGAGCCCTCTCGATATTCTGTACCATGTACATAGCATCGTGCTCTAGTAGTGGTGAATCTGAAATGAGTGTCATGTCCAGCCATGCACCTTCTTCGATAATGAACTCAGCAAGTGGTTCAAAGTTCAAATCAGACTTCTTGATTTGTGTATAGTGCATTGCATTACCCATTCTGTGTTCAACACCAGAGAAGTGGCAATAGAATTCCTTGGTACCAATTGTTTCTCTTACCTGGTCAAACAATTCACCATAATCTTCGGATGTTCTTAGTCTGCCGTGTCCTCTGGCGTGTATGTGTGCTAGATTCAGTACCGGGATTGTTCCTTCTACGTGGTTTACTACCTCTAGAACTTCTTCCAAACTTCCCCACAATTCTTGACGTCCGCTTGTTTCAACACCGATCTTTGACGGTGTGCCTTCCTTCAACCACGGGAATACAGGATACATCTCTTCGTCATCGTTCCAAATTTCATGGATTCTTTGGACGATCCCTTTGAAAACGGAAGCGACCTGTTCGTTAGCAGCTTGTCCTCTTCCTGTTTCACCATAATGTCCGGCGTGGAGAGTGATGTGCCTAGCGTTGATTGTTTTCGCTGCTTGTAGTGCGGCTTCGACCTTTGCTAAACTCCGGTTTCTTTGGAGTCTATTGCCGAGAAGTTCGGAGTAGTACGGGCCGTGGATGTTCATTTCGAACCCGGCCTTGTTTGCCAGTACTCCAGCTTGCCAGTACTGTTCGAAGTGCTGAGGCGCTACCATTCTTACAGTTTGCACTTCCATGGTCTCAAGACCGAGGGAGATAATGTCGTCCATTCCCTCCACAATTGTACGGCCTTTACATGATAGTGGAACTCCCGCTGGACCCAATTTTACTGGCATAACCCACTCCCCGCAGAACAGGCCGAAGGGCTGCCCTATGTTAACCCCTTTCCGTGAGAAGGGAAAAACTCGGGTATATTAGCGAGGGATTGGTTTCATGTGTATGAACCCAGCCGGTGTGGATATGGAGCAACATGTTGAGGCGGCCATAGAGGCCTTCCGCAACGGTAATCCCGTCTGTCTATTCGATGCTGAAAATAGGGAAGGAGAGACCGACTTACTCTTCCCGGGCCAGTTTGCTGAGGCCGCAACAATGAGGCAATTGAGATTCGACTGCGGCGGCCTGCTATTCCTCGCAATCGGTCATGAAGTCGGAGAGAGATTTTCTCTGCCATATCTGCAAGACTTGCACATGGATGAGAGACTTATGTCCGACCAT
>Ga0213865_10001679_pt1 | contig 14286 bp, 9 predicted proteins | sample PICome_6_FD_160100 | JGI IMG/M metagenome (GOLD analysis project Ga0213865, IMG submission 160100) | Coastal seawater microbial communities near Pivers Island, North Carolina, United States - PICO282 | ecosystem: Environmental > Aquatic > Marine > Coastal | place: USA: North Carolina | collected...
GGAATCCTTATCATGGCGAGGTCGGTCGGCGGGTTGCGAAAGCACCCACATGGGCGTGTAGATCAGTTGGAAGATCGCTACCTTGGCATGGTAGAGGCCCCGAGTTCAAATCTCGGCACGTCCACCACTTTCAATGACAAAAAGGCAAAAAAGGCAATGCCGATAATGTTGTTAAGAATGGAGGGTTGGTCCATCCTACCGACTTACTTTGGGGTTTCATGATGGTCAAGTTAACTTCAATGATGAATGTAAGGTACGAGCACCATGTGCTCCCCAACATCGATCGTTTTGAACGGCTCCATAATGGAGACATCACCAAATCGATATTGTACGAAGAGATATCTCAGGCGGCTCCACAAGGACATACATTGGCCAAAAACAACGCCGCATATCTGGCCAATTTTGGTCTGACATCACATGTAAGGGAAGAAGGAGCAGGCCCTATCCTGCAAGAATTTCTTCAGGCGGGTGATGTGGATGCACGAGAACTCATGGTCGCCAGACACATGCTGATTACGGAAGGTTACTGGGGACTGGTTTGGCTATTGAAGCGCGCCGAAGTGGAAGGAAAAGTGTTTACCTCCAACCGTGATATCATTACAACTTATGCGGCGTGTTTTGGGGAGGAGTCCAAAGGGAGTGCATCAGCAAGGCACCTCCCTATCATCGTTGCTAATCTCCATCATCTTGGGATCCTATCATCCTCCAATCCGAGAGAGGCACGAGTAAACTCGGCAAGATTCAGGCAAGCAATTGGATTCGACTTCCAACAAGAGATGGAAGCGTACCAAGAACTCAATGAGTTCGAACGAGCGGTTGTCAGTACATTGCTTTCTCGTGAAGCGTTCGATCAGCAGGGCGGCGTTACTGCGAGAGTCATAAATGACCAAATCGAGGCGAACACCGACATCGCCTTTGATCGCCACAATGACCTTCAAAATGCAGTTCGAGGAAATCGATTGTCCCAGTTTGTAAGCAGAGCACGGGGTGGCCGAGGGGCGAGTACTCCGCACTGGCTATCGATGAACAACGCAACAAAAAAGGCGTTTCTCCTTTCTGGAATCGTTGATTCAGAGAACGTCACCGATTTATCCGTTGCCGCTGCCATCCTTCGCCCCTACACCACACACCTGCGCCAGATTCACAGGCGACCTCCAAGTTTGAGAAGCGGAGAGCCATTGGAGAACTTTGGTGTGAAGATTCTCCATATGTTTGGATTTACAGGAATCACGAAATGGAACAAGGAAGGTGAGAGCGAAATTGACGTGTTTGGTCGAAGGACAAAACCGATCTTGAGCCAGTGCCTCGTGCAGTGCAAGGAATCAGATTCTACAATCAACGCCAGGCTTCTGTTAGGGGAATTGGCTATCGCTTCAGTGAGGTCCTGCGACACCGTGTTGTTCATGACGAAAGGGAAAATGTCCAGTTCAGCCATGCTGGAAGGGTATAGATGGGTCCGCAACAACGCCATGAATCTGATTGTGCTGGAGAAACGACATATCGATGCCCTGCATCATTCAGCTGATAATAGAGGAGCTGTTATTGACTATCTCCGGGCATGGTGGGATGGCCAATGGCGCATCATGGCCAGTGTTCGAAGTGCCAATCATCATGACGTAGCCAGCGGAAAAGCGGCTTTGGATTGGATTGAGGAGAGCGGAGGAGACATCTCTACGATTGATGAAGTTCGGGACCATTTTCCTGAATGGTACACGCTCGGAGAATCATTACGAGAAGGAATCATTCGTGCTTGGTCCCACCGACAGGGCTAATGGAAAATTCATTGCAGTCAATTTGTGCCTGACATCAAGGAAGGACAGGACGCTCTGAAGTCACAATCCTGACAGGTTTGCTTGTCGGGGAGCATGGCTGCCTCAGGGGCCCTCCAGCGGTCAATGGACCTGCAACTTACGATTTCCTGAGCTGTGGAACGAAACTGTTCGAGAGCAGACTTAATCTCATCCTCAGAGGTATCGACCGTAAAGAACAATCCTTTCTGCTCAGCGACACTGCTCTTTGCATCTTCATGATTCCATTCTTCTTCGGTGAGTGCCGTTAACATTGCATCGTTCCAGGCATCAACCAACGTTCGTTCACCAAGTGGCTGCGCAGGTACGGGGATTTCACCGAGGTAGACGATGATGCAGCGACTGGGTGCGACCCCGACCACCTTGTTGTAGAGATGGTGGTAAATCTTCAGCTGCAAACTGTAGTCGTCAATCACACGTTGGGCGTAATTCCTTGACCGTTCTGTGGCGGTGTCGCTGTTGAGAATCCCTCGTGGGTCGTTGGCTGATTTCCAATCGAGGAGCATGACGTCTCCATCGACCTCCAGCAGGGCATCAACGACACCTTCCATGACAAATTCACCTTCGAGCAAACGAAACCTCCGCTCAGAATCGAACCAAGAGTCGTAGAGTCCTCGGGAGGCAAGGGTGAGATGCATTCGGATGACTTGGCGACCAGCCTTGAGAACAGCGTTCCAAGAATGAGGGTTCCTCTTTTCCTCGTTTACGAGTTGGTTCCGAATCCGTTCCATTTCCTCAGTCAACTCTGCCTGAGTCAGGATACGGCCTTGTTTTGCAAACCTCCATGCTGTCTCCAATGATCGATGAGAAAACGTACCGACGAATTCTGCAGTGGGTGCGCTGGGCTGGAAGTTTCTAATTTTGTACAGTCCGTATTTACGTTCACACTTTCTAAAGTCCAATACATCAGAGGTCAGAGAGATACGGGGTTTCAGTACCTCCGATGCGTAATTTGGAACCTCAGCATCCGACTGTAAGAAATTGATATCTGTCATACTTTCACCACCTCGAGGCTCGCCAGCCAATCTGACGGGATATGGGGATACCTTGCGATCATTGATTCGTGACCCGAAACGATTCCGTCGTAGACCTCTTTCGTTAAGCAAAGGCCACACGCATATTGCGCTCTGCTCATAGCAACAAACAGCCTTCGAGCATCGTCATGAATGGCTTGTTCCGCCCCAGTGAATTGACCCATTGAGTGCATGGGATAGACTCTGTAAGGATGGAACAATCGTTCCTGGTGATGTTCCGGGCTCACGCCCATAAAGCCACGTTGCGCACAAATGAAAACGATGGGGAATTCAAGGCCTTTCGATTGATGTATCGTCAAAGCGGGGGTCATATTAAAAGGAAGACCTGTCAATCCGTCCTCAATTTCGTTGAACCCCCCAGCATCGAAAACGGCCACAAAGTCTCTGTAAAATCGGTCCACCAAATACGGATTGACACCGTGCATTGGTTGCGGAGGTTTCTGGTTTCGCCATTCATAGAAATCCTTGTTGTTTTCGGTAACATGCGATAACCGCCCGCCACCCGGTAGAGCATTTTGGAACGACTTGAGCATTTGAGTCATCCACCCCATCCTCCATGTGGACTTGGACAAGTTGGGGCCTCCTTCACAATCAAACAAAACATTGTAGGCATCTTGATTCACTATCTCGTAGAACAATCGAAGGAGGTTCCATGAACCTGGAAATCCAGAAGGAACGGGTTCTCCATGTCCTCGTTGAGGAGCGCTGAAACGTTGGGCAATTTGTTCAAGTTTTTCTTTAAGAGCCTCATCCGATGAAGCCTTCGCAATGGCCTTGGTGAGATATTTGTTGACGGTGTTCTTAGCCTGGTCTCCCATGATGTTGAGCACCTCACCGTTAACGTCTAGAATGGAACACATAAAACCGAGAATCTCCTGCAAAGCAGGATCTTGGTGAAGGGTTTTGGAGCCCGGGTTAAACAGAGGTAAATGTCGGTGGTTGAACGAGTGCTCGTAATGACGAAAACTCGAATGCGTGGTAGCCTTTGTTGAATCTGAAAGAAGGGCAACCTGACGAAGGTCATTGATGACGCTTGAAGATTTCAACTCTAACGTGATGTTGGCGACACCGTTGGCGAGTTCCTCTTCGGATTCTGCAACCATAACGAAGAATGGTGTGTGGTTGCCGGAAACATTGCTCTTGGCCTCCAAATCGGGTTTGGGTGCTCTTGCCTTGTCATATCTCGAATCGACTAATGCACGAACATAATCGTTGATTGAAGCAACGATTTTTGGATGACTCCGCCGGTTTTCTGATAGTGTTGCAATTACGACATCGGTGGCATCGTTGATCTTCGGATGAAGTTCAACGCATCGAGTTGGAAAGCCCAACATTGCATCGACGGAAGCCCCCCTGAATCTGTAGAGGGATTGGTCATCATCACCAACGACCATCAGTGATGCACCGAATTTGACCAACGAGAAATAAATCGCTTCCTGGATTGGATTTGTATCTTGATATTCATCAACAATGACATGCTGAATACCTGGCCAACTTCGTTTGTCGTCTGCCGCAAGCATGATCGTTGCTTTGTCTGACTTCAAGAAATTGAGAAAGCGCAACTGAAGAAGCGAGTAATCCACTGATTCTCCAAGTTCTTTCTTGTAAGCATCGTAGATGTCGAGAAACTTGAGGCGATGGTCATTGACTTTCCATACTGGTGCTTCACTGCGTAGAGTTTCATTCGATTCAAGAAGTGCCAGGTCGAGATGGTCCTCGACGATTCGGCTCATGGCGGCCTTCAAGCGTTCAGCATGGTGGATCCGATTGAACGTGTTCCAAGTAGCTGGCTCGCCTCCGTTCAATTCTTGGTACAAAGCACCATCTACAATGTCGCCAGCAGGCTGGCGCAACAAACGGAACGTGGAAGAGGCTTCTTCGAGCATAACAATCCGTTCTGAATCGACATCAAACTGCCTAAGCATATCATAGGCAATGGAATGAAGAGTTCCAATCCACAGTCCAGAGAGATTTGGTGCAGGAATACCAATAAATTCAGGTTGAGAATGAAGCATTTCAGCATAAGTGTGCAAACGCTCGAGAAGGTTATCTGCTGCACGATTCGTGAACGTCGTGAGGACAATCGATTCAGGTGGAACTCGGTCAACCACGAGCAGTTTCAAAGTTCGAAGGACGAGAACCTCAGTCTTGCCCGTGCCAGGGCCAGCAAGGACCCAAGTCGCTGATGAGATTGAACTGATGGCGTCCTCTTGTGCTGAATAAGGACGGTAGCCACGGACCCGTTCGAACACGTCAAGGAACAATGCTTCATCAACGCCCGCCATAAACAGACCAACTCAGGACATTTTATGAAACAAGATGATGACGTATTACTATGTGGGTGGTGGGGTATGACCCAGCAGATACGAATGATTTACTCGCTGGAGGGCTAGAATTCTGGTTGCGTAGACATGGCTCGCCTTTTTTCAGTGAAAGTGAGAACAGAGTTTTTGCGCATTGGATACCAATTACTTCAATTCCAGCATTGAGAGAGTGTGCTACTTCCTCAGATTTTATTCTCATTTCGGTCCCTGAATTAGGGGGACTACGTAGAGATCACCTTTGGACTGAGGAAAATCCACCCGCCGAACATATCAGACAATTATTATCAAGAATAGATGCTAGCAGAGCAATAATTTCAATCGAGTTCACTTATCACGCAGATTTCGGCTCAAACACAATTGAAAGAATTCAGAATTTGATTCAGCCCGCCATCCTTGGGATACCGAGTTTCATCTCTATGCCCATGTCGGTTATTCAGAATCGAGGCACTGGGAGATTAGGAAATATGACTAACACACAAAGGTATTTTCATAGTTTAACAAGTGATGCATGCGAAACATTAGTTCGCCAAAATCTTCCTGTGACGTACGATAATGTAACTAATCTCATTGAAGATGACGAGGTTTTGCCTCGAGACCTAGATAATGGGGGGCAGGCGAATGAGGACTGTAGGGCAAAGACTAGTTTTGCAACTTGGAAAGTCCCACTAATGACAAGTGTGATCAACGATTCTTGGGAAGTCTGCTACAGGATTCCTCTCCCGATGACAACTGTGAATTTTCCTGATCGTTGGAAAATGGCAGGTTGTCAATTGACACCAATTTTTGAAATCATAAATTCAGCAATCGTGATTTGGGAAAATGAAGGACGAAAACTGGCTCATTCAGATGATGTCATCGAAAACATGCGAGTAATAAATGAAAATGCATTGCGGGACCTACCTCCACCCAATGATCGTACGAGAAATGCGGGATGGGATGCTTTCTGTGCAGTAAACGGGTATCCAAGACAATCTAGAGCAGTGATTGGTTTAGAGAATCCATTGTTTGAACCTGAATTTAATAGGAATAATCACCACACATTGCTATCTCCTAACATAACAACCGTGCATGGAATAGAAGACGAAGAATCGTGGCAAGATTGGGTTGAGCAAGCGCGTATCGAAAGAAATTGCACTAGATCTCTTGTCTTCTCACCAAGTAAACTGAGGGCACTCCGAATTAGAGAATACGGAAATATCAACATTCACCGTATCCCGGAAGTTCTTAGAAGCCGGCCAGCAATCTGCACGATTCACATAAAGGATTACACTGCAGGTATCGCTACAAATCCAGTTTATCACCCGATGAGGGAAAGGTCATACCTCGGTAGGGCTTTGATGATGGACCTCGTCAATTTCAGATGCAACCTTGAAGATGATGCATTCCCACGCGCTGTGATCACTGAACGTGGTTCGCGTAACGTGATATATGCAGCCGACCTTCCAATCACTTCAGAGGTATTCCAAAATGCGGTTACTGATAACAGCATTGCAGAATGGTTTCGATTAGCCGATATTTACGTTCTTGAGGACGGAATTTTCTTGGGTAGGGAATGGACCAGAGATGGTCTGCTTAGACTTGCTTAGGATTCCACTGTCCGACCCACTTAACATCAGCAAGCCGCTTTCGTATGTCTTGAACGTAGACGGGTGACAGCTCATAGCCAACAGCGTCAATACCTTCCTCCAAACAAGTAGCAAGCGTTGTGCCCGAACCAAGGAAAGGCTCCACCAAAAGGTCGACGTCCCGATTTGATTCTTTCAAACATCTTCGCACCAACTCTCTGGGGAACATGGCGGGGTGCTTGAGTTGCAACCGTTCACTTGAATTCCCTTTCAGGATCGGAATGTACCAATCCATCATTCCTTTTTTTGGTCGATTGACCTCACCGTAACCCACCCTGATGACCCATTCGTACAGTGGCTTGTACTTCCCACGACCGGGGTCGTAAGAAATGTCGTAACGCCAGATGAGAACATCGAGTAACTCCCACTTCTCTGGCATGAGTTTCAGCATGTAAAAGGGAAGGTCACAGGATGAATCAGCATAATTGCTTTTGATGTTCAAGAATAGCTCGAACGCCTCTTCCGAGGCCTTTGAGTGCAGACAATCAAAGGTTGTCTTGAGCAGGTCGTTGTATTCCTCAGGCATTAAATCATCCTCGTACCCTTCCCGAACAGGAGCCACGAGGTCGCCACCGAGGTTGGTTTGGGTTGGGACATTGAAAGGTTGATAGCCAATGTTGTAAGGGGGGCTGGTCACGCTATGGCTTATTGATCCCTCTTTGAGATTTTGAATGCCAGTCCTGCAATCCTGAATGTACGCTGTTACGGTAGTCACGTTTTCATCGATTTTCGAACCAATGGAAGCCGTATCGGTTGCTGAACTCTTACGAGTGATCTCAATTTTCATTGGTTCCTCTGTATGGGAGACCCCAAGATCCTTGAACAGTTGTGGGAATTCATAGCGTGGTTCAGGAGTACCAGAAGGAATGAGGCAGGCATTGCGCTTCAATTCATTGCATAGTGTGGAAATTGGTTGGAAGTCATCATCAGTGGACCAAACATACACATCATCATCAGGGCTGGAATGGGCTAGAAGGATGCGCTGAATCACCTCTGTCTCGATACCACTTGGAATGGTGTTGGGATCCTTGGGTGCATCAAACAACGTCGGGATTGGTTGTTCATTTCCCGGCAGGGTCGAAAAATACCAGAAATTCGTGGGATTTTTTCCGTTTTGGTTGTTCCTTGAGTCCTGCTTCCACCCTTTCTTTTTTAGGTTTCCAGACGTAATCTCACCCTTTCGTAAGAGGTCTTTTTCAACCTCCTCCCAAGGTATACGGACTGCATCGATGTCGTATACCGAAGATGGGCTGTTCCATATCTGCAGCATCCCAAGATGTGTATCTTTGGGTTTTGGAATGGTAAACAATACAACATCTCGAAGGGTTAGACTGTTTGTTCTTCGATCTGGGCCTGCTAAATTGATTCCGTGTTGGAAATGCGAATGAATCCATTCTTCTTTGTTCATGCCTGAAGATTGGGAATAGGAAGGAAGGTGGAGCGATACCACTGTGGTGGATTTGTTGAATTTGGATTTGACAAAATCAGCATCGATTTCATCTTCTTGACGGCCGACGAGGAGAAACAGGTCCGCCATAGCCAAATCAAACGTCAAGTAAATATGAAGACTCCGTGAATACATTCATCAGTTGCACTGAAGACTATCACGCATCGCATGAATTCCGTGATAATTGGGGGAAGTTTAGATAGCATGGCAGAGGTCAAAAGTACATGCCTGCATTGAACACCGGCCAAATCGAGCACAACTGTTCGATTTATGGGCCACATCAACGCACCGTCATCTGGACACAAGGCTGCACACTCGCATGTAAAGGGTGTTGGAATCAAGATCTTTGGACGTCCATTGGAGGCACAACAATGGATGTGCGGGAGATTGTTCAGCGAGCCGTTGATGCAGGCGATGAGGGGATTACCATTTTGGGCGGCGAACCGCTTCAGCAACCCCAAGGCACCTTGGCGCTTATCGAAGAGGCCAAACAACAAGGATTAGGCATCTTCTTGTACACCGGGTACGACCTTGAAGAATTGGAGGGGGACGCTCTCAAATGCTACGAAACCTCCGATATTGTGGTCGCAGGGCGCTACATTGAGTCCCAGCGAAACACGCAACTTCGCTGGCGAGGCTCTTCGAACCAAACCGTAGAATTTCGCACTGACCGGTACAAGGAATTCGAGTTTGTAGAAGGAAATGACGTGCAAATCACCATTGGGGAAAACGGTAGCCTCACCATCCTCGGCTACCCCGATGACGCCCTCCTTCAGGACCTTCTGGACAGTGAGCTCAGCGTTGACGCAAAAGGGCGTATTGGACCTTCTTCCCGACCTTCTTCCGAGTGACGATCAGGCCGTGTTTTTTGGCGAGGTTGTTCACCTCTTTGTCCCGTTCACGGCGAAGTTTCTCGTTTGAAGCTCGAAGCGATGCCTCTCGAGCGCTCGCCACTCGGTTTTTGAGAGCCACCTGGACACGCGTCATGCTGGTTGACCGTGCCGCAACGCCCTTCTTCAATTCAGAACGGCGAGTGTTGCCAACTCGGTCATATGCTGATGAAAGGGCGTCCACCCAGCGCAAATCTTGGGAGGCTGCATAGTCCTCACTCCAATAACGATAGCGATATCGACCATGTTGCTTGTCTAGGGTACGCAGGCCATCTGGAGTGTCAACGTTGATGCTCGTAATGTTATTCGTGGCCTCAAGACACTGTTGATAGCGCTTTTCTTCCGCACTGTATTCGTCTACAACTGCCGTGATACGCTGGAGTTGTTCTGAAGCAAGGTTGCTGGCCTGTTCCATTTTGTTCGTATAATCGACAAGAGCCTCATCTTCTGCATCGAGCATCTCCACAGCCAGGTTGATGGCATCGGTATCCAATCCGCGCATCTCTTGCTCGAGGCGATCTGAAATCGCTTGCAAACGGTCTTCAGAAGCTTTGAGATCTGCCAATTCCTGTGGCATGTGCTGAATGCGAATGCCCTGTCCCTGGAGAGTTTCAATGGCTTGAGCCAAATCCAGCACGCATGCAAACGGAGTTTTCTGTTCAATCCATCGGCCGCTCATCTAATCACCTCGCTTCAGTCGCTGTTTCTTCTGCTGGTTGATTTTCTTGGTTTTTTTACCAACGCCCTCATACCGTGGTTTTTCTTTTGTCGGAGGCATGTGTTCAATCTCATCGACATCAGCAAGTTCCTTTAGCAGTTCTCGGATTTCATCCATGCTTTCTTGCTCTTTACCGACTTCACATTCATCTTTGATGGTCAGTTTACCATGTTCGTCAATCTCAATCAAGATATCGTATCGCAATCTCTCACCTCACTCCCCAAATGGATTCTCTTCGTCAGGAATGTCCTCTGCACTTGTAGCGATGTCTTCACCATCGGCGGGTTGTGCGCGGTTGTGTGCAAACTTTCGCAAGGCTGAGATATCTTCGCGCATAGTAATGGCCAGCGGATACGTTCGCTTGGAGACTGCGAGCAAGTCATCGGTGTTCAACGGCCGTGCCCCGTCTTTGTATGCGAGGAAAAGCGAGTCTTTGACCAACTGTTCGAGTTCAGCCCCCGAAAACAGAACGGTCTCGTCTGCGATCCTCCCCAAATCGATGGCCGATACATCGGTTCCAGAATCTGCACCGATGGATTCAATCTTCTTGGAGAGAATTTCTTCACGGATATCTGCTGATGGCAAATCTACGAAGAAAATCTCGTCAAACCGACCTTTGCGGATGGCCTCAGCGGGCAAGTTCTGAACCCGATTGGAGGTGGCCACGACGAAAACGGGACTCTTCTTTTCCTGCATCCAAGTCAAGAGAATACCAAACGTTCGTGCCGTGACACCGCTATCCGTGCTTCCATCTCCACCGGCACCGGCCATGCCTTTCTCAATCTCGTCGATCCACAGGATGCATGGCGCCACAGCCTCTGCTACATCAAGGGCCTTTCTCATTTGAGATTCAGTTTGACCGACGTAGGAACCAAACACCTTCGATAGGTCAAAACGAACCAACGGATAACCCCACATCGAAGCAATGGCCTTGGCAGTCAGACTTTTTCCACAACCAGGCACGCCCAGTAACATCAGCCCTTTTGGCGCCTCGATACCGAAGGCTCGCGCTGTTGGCGTGAGTGCCTCTTTTCGATCTTCAAGCCACATTTTCAGGTTCTTCAACCCACCAACATCGTCAATTTTCACGTTCGGCTCAAAGTAGTCAAGAAGACCACCAGAGTTCTGGAGCAAAGACCGCTTTTGACGAATAATCATTGGGATGGCGTTCTTGTCGAGTTTCCCGTCGTTGTTCAATCCAGCCAATGCAAAGGCGGTTTGTGCTTCCATGACCGTAAGACCTCGAGCCGCTTCAACCACCCGATTCTTCTCGTCCTCCTCGCACATCGCAAAGCCTTGTTGACGCACCACTCGCTTGTAGATGAGTTCTAGTTCCTTAACCTCTGGTAAATCGAGTTTGATTGAGACGACTTCTTTTTCTAAATCCCCAAAGGCCATTTGAGTTGCGCCACTGATGAGAACGGTCTTGCCACGGGCGGGCTTCATCCTCGCCAGTTCCCGCCAATAGCCGACATATGCCCACGACATGGTGTGTGGAGCCATACCTGCATCGAGGTGATTACCCGGGGCGAGTTCCTCCCCCTGGAAGTTGTGATGGAAATCCTCAATGTGAAGCAATACCTCACCCTCAAGTTCATCCCGAACCCACCTCACGATGTTATCGATGGACCAGTCGTGTTGGTCGGCAATCATGGGATGATCGGATGTGAACCGCTTTTTCTCCGTGTCAAAGAGGCGAAGACCTCGTTCTGCAGTTGCCTTGAGGTAAGTGATGTTTTCCTTCCGCGTAATGCCGCACAAAAGCCCTTCAACCCGTTCCCATTCATAGGATTCAACAATCACGATTGGAACGTGTGCCTTCAGGGCGGCAGTCATCTCATCTTTGAAGTCGCTTACACTTGCCATGAAGGATACTCTCTTTCGAGAATATTTATACCTAGTGGGTTCTTCATTTTGGACGATGACCAAGTACACGCATCGTGGCGATAAGGTTGACTGGGCATCATATCATGCATCCTACGAGCGGGTTGCCAAGGTGAGCAAAAGAGGAAGCGAGCTACGTGCAAAAATGGTCGAAGTTGAAGATTCAATCGAAAAAGGTCAAGAAGATTTTGACAAAGCTGACAGAGAAGTTATGCAGCTGAAAAAGCAACTCGCCAACGCAGAGGCAAATCGAAAGACAGTGGAGGAGCGAAACGCCACGCATCGCACCGAACGAGCAAAAATAATCGAACTCACTGAACAGGTGACCGCCGAATTTGAAAAAGCAAAGCAGGACCGCAACAAGGCAAAAGAAGTCTATTTCAACTCAATCCCAACGGCACAAAGAAAGCCCATAGAGGCACCTCTCATCACAGGTCCAAACAACGGCTTGCTCGATATTTACACACTCGGTGATGTACACGGTTGGGCCCCCGGCCTTGCCAACTACATCCTCGAGCATGACCTGGCCAACATTACCGTCGACGGTATTCCTTACCGAAACAATGCTGACAAAATTTTCCCCGATGTTGACCAATTGGCTGTGAAAGGCCGACCAATGGAAGGCCAGTGGATGGATGGAAACCCGTTTACTCCTTTTCACCCCAAAGACCGAAATGAACACTATCGCGGGGGATTTGGGGAAATTGAGATTCAACCCGGAATGGCTTTGGACAGTGGGTTCTTCCTTCAAGTTGGAGACCTCAACGATCGTGGAGACTACAGTGAGCTCAATTTCGACATTATGCGCCAGTTGGCCCTGACGAGCGGCGGCCGCGCTCTGGCGCTCATCGGAAATCATGAAGAAATGTTGCTCAATGGCAACTACAAAAATTGGCTCAACAATGAAGAACAGAGCGGCTTTTTTGATTCAAAGAACAATCCCGGTTCAGTACGGCTTAGGCATGAATTTCTTAGCGTTAAATCCGATGCAGTCGAGGCATACAGGCAAAGTCTCTTTTTCTCATACTGCGCCCATTTTGCTCACCTTCTCCTCACGCAAGAATACGTGCTGAGAAGCATGTTGGATGGCCCATCCAGAGAGCGGTACGCGAAGCTTACTCAACCTGCACTAAACATCGGAAACATCACCGAAGACAAGCTTGAACGGATTGCCAAAGACCGTTCATGGGCGACGCTGGAACTTTGTCAAAAGTGGTTGCAAAACGTATGGAAGTCGGAAAAAGAATTGATCATTCCCGGTGCCGTTGTGGTGTTTTCAATTGGGAACATGATTGGCCTTCACGCCTCGGTGAATTCGCTGCAGAAGTTTTTCGATTCCAAACGAGCTGATGGCTTCCTCGAGCCGTACACCACCAAGCTTGGAGCGAACATTCGACTTCACATGTACACCAGTCTCCCGAAGTCCAAATCACCCGATGCAGAAATGCTCTGGGAACGGGACAACAAAGGCTGGACGACGAGCAAACCAAGCAAGAAAATGGTAGAGACGGTCGCATCACTGCAACAAAAAATTCCGCATGTCTCCAACTATGTGCAAGGGCATGAACCCCTTTCTGGAAAAGAAATGCGGGTGAAAACCCACAGCGTCCCGACAGACTTCGGCGAAGTGAACATCACCAACCTTGACATTGGTATGACGCCGGTTTACCTCCCTGCAAAAATGGAAAACAAATACAGCCACACAAGAACACCGGATGGATTAAAAATTCAGACCATAGGGCGAGATCCTGTTCGATTTGATAGCGAATACACCACTTCAGAAGGACTGAAAGTGATGCCTTGTTATGAGTCTCGTTCGAAACCTTACCGTGTGATTGTACTTGATCAAGCTAGAAAACCTCTGGTTGAGATTACCATGAACCCTAAAAGAAGACTTTCGATGAGGTGCCTCCAGCATGGATTCCTCATCTCTGTACACCAAGATGGAGGCCGAGAAGACGGCACGAAAGTTGAGTTCAATGCAACGAACCCTGCTAGCGCTCGTATATACCGTACCACACGAAGTTTCTTTGGGACAAAAAAATACACAATCATTGGCGACGTGATGTACAAGTCCGGTGTTCGATTGGAAAACGACCCCCTAATGCTCCAAGCAAAACGAGATGAAGAAGAGGCGAAGCAAAGAGCAGAAGAAGAGGCGCAAAGAAAGGCCGAAGAAGAGGCGCAAAGAAAGGCGGCTGCCAAAGCCAAGAGGAAGGCGGAAGAAGAGGCGGCTGCCAAGAAGAAGGCCGAAGAAGCTGAGGCCAAGAAAAAGGCGGAAGAAGAGGCGGCGGCTGAAGCGAAAAAGAAGGCGGAAGCCGCTGAAAAGGCTGAAAAAGTGGCACCCACCTCCACAAATGAAGCCGCTGAACCTGGAAAGAAGATCGATGATACGGCTCCCGCTCCTCCTCCCTCACCGCCCACGCCAACACCTCCCCAGACACCTCCTACAACACCTCCCCCAGCACCTACTGTAGAACCCCCCCCACCACCCTCTCCCTCGATTGACAGAGACGCAACTGACGACACACCAAGCCAGACCCACAAGGGACCAAC
>Ga0213865_10001681_pt1 | contig 14266 bp, 10 predicted proteins | sample PICome_6_FD_160100 | JGI IMG/M metagenome (GOLD analysis project Ga0213865, IMG submission 160100) | Coastal seawater microbial communities near Pivers Island, North Carolina, United States - PICO282 | ecosystem: Environmental > Aquatic > Marine > Coastal | place: USA: North Carolina...
GCCAGACAAAGAGATGATTGTGAAACTCATCTCTCAAGGAACAAAAGCACAGAGATAAGCTTATTGCTTCAAGGAAGGGCTTAAACCCAGCCCTTCATTGTTCTTACTCACAAAATCCCAACTCAACATCAAAACCGGGGCAATTGCCCCAGTAAGGAGACATTATGTCTGCAGACATAAAATACGCCTACAAGCGGCATAACACCTGGGTCTATCGCAGAACCTATCCCAAGGCTTTGCAAACCATCCTTGGCTCAAGCCTCAAGCAATCCCTGGGAACAGCAGATGCCAAACAGGCAAAAGCCAGAGTGACTGAGCTTAATCAAACATTCACGAACCTAGTAAAGGAGGCACAGGCCCATGCTGATGCTGCACCATCTCAACCCAACCCTGAAGCTGCTAAACTGGCTGTGGCTCTGCCTCGATATCAGCGTGCAAGGCTTCTGGGTGAGCAGCCTGTTGCTGAGTTAGCCAAGCGCTACCTGCAAGAGGCCTCAGAAAAGCTCAGACCAGGAAGCTTCAAGTCCATCCGCTATGCCCTGGAGCTGCTTGTCTCTCACCTGGGCAAGAAGCAGATCAGAGATCTCAATCAAGACACAGGAAGAGACGTCCTGAGGCTGATCTTAAAGCTCTCCCCGAATGTCAGGAAGTACTCTGACGCTAAGGGCGCCAGTCTGGCAAAGCTGGCAGCACTTTCGGAATACTATGAGGGCCTATGCCTGATGCCGCAAACGCAAGCGCGTATCTGGGGGCAGATGCTGCACTTCCTTGACTGGTGCGTCACAGAGGGGGAGATCACCAAAAACCCTTGCGCGCACCTAAGGGTCAAAGAGAGGCCAGAGGTGCAGCCCTATCAGGTGCTGACAGATGCGCAGGCCGCTATATTGCTGAACGCAAAGGACAGGGTGCTTTCGAGCGCCCTTCTTTTTGGCCTGCTCACAGGCATGCGCTCAGGGGAGATCTGCGGGCTGATGGCAGAGGATGTCATCCACAAGGGCAACCTTGGACGGTTCATCAAGATCCAGCCCAATGCCATCCGGCAGCTAAAGTCGAGATCTGCTGAACGGGAAGTCCCATTGCACCAGAACCTAGAGCAGCTACTGGATACATCCTTGCCAACCCAAGGCAGGCTGTTTGCAAACCTGAGTGTGGATCGGGTTGTAAAGGCCTATGCAAGACTACGCAGAGGTCACCCGGAGCTCAAGGGAACGGTGTTTCACTCCACCCGCAAGTGGTTCATCACCCAGTGTGAGCGCACAGGCACCCCTGAGCACTTCACCGCTTCCCTTGTGGGGCATCACTCTGCACGCTCCGCCAATAAGCTGACCTACGGGCTGTACTCAGCAGGCATCAGTGATGCGCAGAAGCGGGAGATCGTGGATGGGATCAGGCTGCCGGACCTCAGCAAAAAGTGGGAGGGCACCTCATGAGCCGAACCACTATAGCAGACCCGTCCCTCATCCCTGACATCGAAGCTTTCGAGGAAAGGGTGGCCATCCACATCCATGAGGGTGGTATTCCAACCGATCAGGCCAAGGACCTTGCCGCGCAGGCCCAGGGCTTCCGCAGTCAGGCCCATTACTGGGCTTGGCTCAGGGTCTATGCCGACAGGAAGCGGTTGGGGTAGGCCCCGGTCAAAAACCAAGCCAGCCTCCCAGAGCGGGGGGCTGGGCATGCTTTTCTATTTTTTTGTGAAGAGGGGTTGGGATAGGTGCATCGACTTTAAGCTAAACGGTGACGTGGCTCTTACAGAGTGACGCTCTCTCATCGCCTCATAGAATCCTCGTCTCCAGGTTTCTGATGCTTGAGTTGGTTTGTCTGACATCATCGAGCCCGACGGTATTCGGGCACAGCTACACACAGGCTTGCGGAGCAAGAGAAGTCCAGTGGAAAGATCAAAGAGGGCTGGATGTTTAGGCTAGTTAGTCTGGGAGAACCACTGTGTCAGCAACCTAGTGCAAGAACACAGTCAATTAAGCCCTAATGGTCTTAACACCTCTTCGAGCACCGCAAACACAACTTCGCCATTTTGCAGCGTATGCCTCTAGGGCTTTTTGCCAAGGCGCTGAAATTTCAATCAATTGATGATCTCTTTGTTCCCGATGGTGGACGAGTAGCGCTGCACCAATACTTGTACCGGTCGCATTATTAGAGCGGATAATCGGGCATTTTCTAAAAATAGCCAACGCTTGCAGAAGAATCGCATTTTGAGTGAATGGTCCTTCAACATGGATTGCGCCCTGATGGCCAAGCATTGATAGTTGCTGATCAATCATTAAGGCCAAATACAGCGCGACTGCTACGGTGCGGCGCCCGGTGCCCAGTGCGGGCTCATCGCCTATCCATTTAAGCGCCTGACCTTGAAAGGGGCCGCTATCTTGCACAACGGATGGCATCAACATGACGCCATCGGCCAAGACGCTTTTGATGTCTTGATCTGTTGGTTCGGCGTATTGGCCTGAAATCAAGATGTCATGCTCGCGCCCGCCCATGAAGCGGGCAGATGGGACCGGATCACCAAAGGCATTGACGTTAATCAAGGTGTCTCTTGCGGAGTCTAATGTCGGTTTCGAGCCGCCAACCGCCATCGTGATGACCCATGTCCCTGTGGACACGACGCTGAACGGCGCAGGCGTGTCTGCGAGCTTGGCATAGAGTGATGCGTTTGAATCGTGGATGCCGCAATAGACCGGTGTGGTTTCGGGCAGCCCTGTCTCTTGGGCGATTTCGGGCAATATATAACCCAACATATCAGATGGTTTGCGCACGGGAGCAAAAAGCGTCTCGATCCCCAAGGTTTTCGGAAGATCCGAGAAGGCACTCTTGAGCGGGTTCCACAAGTCCGTGTGGCATCCCAAAGACGTCACGTCGACAGCACCGTTCCCAGTCAGCATATGACCCCAGAATTGCGGATAGGTCACTATTTGCGCGACCCGCGCCTTTAGGCTGGGATCAGTGGCAAACATCCAGTGCAACTGCGCCCCAAGATTGAGCCCCATCGGCAAGCGCGGAGAGCCTGTATTTTCGAACGCGGGGCGCAACTGATCGTAGTCTGACGCCAGTGTATCAGGCCCGGTATGCTCGTAATCTAGGATAGGCGCGACCAAAGCCCCTTCGGCATCCAGTAGTGCGCAACAGGCGCCATGGGTCGTAGTCGTGATGGCCTCGATGCCATATTTCGCATGAAACTCTCGCAAACCGGCCTTCAAGAACTGCCAATGTCCGTCAATGTCGAAATGCGTCCATGGGGGTCCGGGAAGGACGGTGTTTGGACGCGTGATGACTGCGATCTCTTCCAGCTGATCTACAGAAACCAAGGCCAGTTTTGCGTTTGTTTTGCCTATATCTATGACTGCTATGTTTGAGCGCATTGATTGTCCTCCCGTTGCGGTCTTGGTCCAGCACTTGTTATGACAAAGCCTCAGCCCTCACATTCGATCAAACGCATACACATAATGATCGTCGATATCCCTTTTTGTTGACCCGCTCATCCTGATTGCCGCAAGGCGGTTTCAAGCCGAGATTTTTGGGAGGATATGGCATGCCAGCCGAGGCTGAGATCAACTTGTTGGACAATCGTTGGGATGCATCTGTTGCGTCAGGCATGAGCGAGTCTGAACTGCTCTTGTATCGTTCAAACGTGTTGGGGGCCGATAAACGCGTGACCAACTACGGCGGCGGCAACACTTCTGCAAAAGTGATGGAAATTGACCCGCTGACCGGTGAAGAGGCCGAGGTGCTTTGGGTCAAGGGTTCTGGCGGTGACATTGGGTCCATCAAAATGGACGGGTTCGCGACGCTCTACATGGACAAACTTCAGGCGCTGAAATCGCTCTATCGCGGTGTGGCGTTTGAGGATGAGATGGTCGGCTATCTGCCCCATTGCACATTCAAGCTGAACCCGCGCGCGGCCTCGATTGACACGCCGTTGCATGCCTATGTGCCCCGCAAACATGTGGATCATGTCCATGCCGATGCGATTATTGCCATTGCGGCCTCAAAAAACTCCAAAGATCTGACCAAAGAGATTTTTGGCGACAAGATCGGTTGGTTGCCATGGAAAAAGCCTGGCTATGAATTGGGTCTTTGGTTGGAAAAATTCTGCCTTGAAAACCCTGATGCGGATGGCGTGGTTTTGGAAAGTCATGGCCTGTTCACTTGGGCTGATGACGCCAAGGATTGCTATGACATGACGATCAACGTCATTAATCAAGCGACCGAGTGGCTGGCGCAGCAATCCAAAGGCGTCCGTGTCTTTGGTGGTGCCAAGCACGACAGCTTGGACGCGGACGCTCGGCGCGAAGTCGCGGCGCGCCTGATGCCGGCCATTCGCGGCTTTGTCAGTGGCAATCAGCATATGGTCGGCCACTTCAATGACAGCGACGTGGTTCTGGAATTTGTGAACAGCCAAAACATGGAGCCTTTGGCGGCGCTTGGCACGTCTTGCCCCGACCACTTCCTGCGCACAAAAATCCGCCCGCTGGTCGTGAACTTTGATCCCGCAAAAGGCAATCTCGATGAGGTGATGGAAGGCCTGCCAGCACAGATCGCTGCATATCGCGACAACTATGCCGCCTACTATGAACGCTGCAAGCACGATGACAGTCCCGCTCTGCGCGATCCGAATGCAGTGGTCTATTTGGTGCCCGGCGTTGGCATGATCACCTTTGCCAAGGACAAGGCCACGGCTCGGATAAGTGGCGAGTTCTACGTCAATGCCATCAACGTGATGCGCGGCGCGTCAGCTGTGTCAGACTATGTGGGCCTGCCAGAGCAAGAGGCCTTTGATATCGAATATTGGCTTCTTGAAGAGGCCAAGCTGCAGCGGATGCCCAAGCCGAAGTCGCTTGCAGGCCGTGTGGCGCTGGTGACTGGTGGTGCTGGCGGAATTGGTGCGGCGACAGCGATCAAATACCTGTCTGAAGGTGCTGGTGTCATGCTGGCCGATATCAACGCTGATGGGCTAGCAACGACGATCGAGGCATTGGCCGTGCAATTTGGGGCCGATGTGGTGCGCGGCGTTGTGATGAATGTCACCGACGAGGCTGCCGTTGCCGCAGCCATGGCAGAAACGTCCGTGGAATTTGGCGGGCTTGATATTCTGGTATCCAATGCTGGGATTGCGTCGTCAGCACCGGTTGAGGAAACATCGTTGGCGCTGTGGTCCAAGAATATGGATATCCTGAGCACTGGCTATTTCCTCGTCAGCCGCGAAGCGTTCAAGCTGATGCGCGTGCAGGATATGGGCGGTGCGATCGTCTTTGTCGCCTCCAAGAACGGGCTCGCCGCATCGCCCAATGCGTCGGCCTATTGCACAGCCAAAGCCTCTGAAATCCATCTAGCGCGCTGCCTCGCGCTGGAAGGCGCTGAGGGCGGCATTCGCGTCAACGTCGTGAACCCGGATGCGGTTTTGCGGGGATCCAAGATTTGGGAAGGCGAGTGGCTGGACCAAAGAGCCGGTACCTATGGGACCGACAAAGAAGGTCTTGAGGAAATGTACCGTCAGCGGTCGATGCTGAAACGGTCCGTTCTGCCAGAAGACATTGCAGAAGCGGCATTCTTCCTCGCCTCTGATCTGTCGGCCAAATCGACAGGCAACATCATCAACGTGGATGCAGGCAACAAAGAAGCCTTTACTCGGTGATTCTCCCAGCGGGTGGGGTTGGCCAAGGCTGACCCCGCCCCAAATTCTGGAACTTCTATGCGCCTCAAAGATTGCTACAATTTCCATGACTATCGCCGGTTGGCGAAACGGCGTCTGCCCGCCCCGATCTTCAATTACATCGACGGTGGCGCGGATGACGAGGCGACGTTGCGCCGAAACACTGCGGCATTCGATGAGGTCGATCTGTTGCCCAAGGTCTTGCGCGGAACGGATCACATCGACCTGTCCACCACAATTATGGGACAAAAGTTGGACCTGCCCTTCTATTGCTCGCCCACGGCTTTGCAGCGGCTTTTCCACCACGATGGAGAGCGCGCGGTTGCCGCGGCAGCCGCGAAATATGGCACCCTGTTTGGCGTGTCGTCCCTGGGCACGACAAGCCTTGAAGAGCTGCGTAAGGGGCACGCAAATCCGCAGGTTTACCAGTTTTATTTCCACAAAGATCGCGGCCTGAATTCTGCGATGATGCAGCGCGCCAAAGAGGCAGGCGTGGATATGATGATGCTGACCGTGGATAGCATTACAGGCGGCAATCGGGAACGGGACAAGCGCACTGGGTTTTCTATCCCATTCCGCCTGACGCTCGCCGGTATGGCGCACTTTGCGATCAAGCCGCGATGGGTAGTTGACTATATGACCCATGAAAAATTCAGCCTGCCGCAACTGGATGATCATATCGATATGGGTGGCGGGGCTCTGGCCATCGGGCAGTACTTTACTGAGATGCTTGATCCGACCATGACGTGGGATGATCTGGAAAAGATGGTCGCAGAATGGGATGGAAAATTCTGCCTGAAGGGGATCATCCACCCTGAGGATGCGATTAGGGCAGCCGATCTGGGCTGTGACTCGGTGATCCTGTCGAACCATGGCGGCAGGCAGCTTGATGGCTCACGCGCGCCGCTGGATGGGCTTGCTGAGGTTGTGGATGCCGTCGGTGATCGGATCGACGTGATCATGGACAGCGGCGTTCAGCGCGGAACGCACATCGTTAAAGCACTGTCGCTCGGCGCCAAGGCTGTCGGTCTGGGTCGTGCTTATCTGTTCCCGCTCGCAGCCGCGGGGCAGGCCGGCGTCGAACGCATGCTGGGGCTTTTGAAAGACGAAGTGGAACGCGACATGCGACTGTTGGGAGTGGCCCGCGTTTCGGACCTCAGTCGCAACAATTTGAGGCTGCGTTGAAACAAGTCTGGGAGGACGAAAATGAGTTATGAGATTGCCAAGGCACAATATGCAGAATGGGGTATCGATGCGGATGTCGCAATTGAGGCTACGCTAAAAATAGCCATATCGATGCATTGTTGGCAAGGTGACGATGTGGTTGGGTTCGAAAAGCGCTCAGGCTCATCCGGCGGCGGCATCCAGGCGACGGGCAATCACCCCGGCCGCGCACGCACGCCTGATGAACTGCGTTCAGATCTGGAGTTTGCCTATTCCATGATTCCTGGTTCGCATCGCCTGAACCTGCATGCGATCTATCTTGATACGGATAAAACGCCTGATCGTGATGAAATCGAATACAGCCATTTCGCCCCTTGGGTCGATTGGGCCAAGGCGCAAGAAATTGAATTGGATTTCAACCCAACTTTTTTTGCTCATGCCAAGGCCGACGATAACCTGACGCTCAGCCATCCTAATGCTGGAATTCGTGATTTCTGGATTGAGCATGGTAAGCGCAGCCGCGAGATCGCAAATCAAATGGGGGCGGAACTGGGTAGCCCGTGCGTCAACAACATCTGGGTGCCCGATGGATATAAAGATACGCCGATTGACCGCATGGTGGCGCGGTCCAGACTGGAGTTGTCGCTCGACAAGATCATCAAAGATGATCAGCCACAGATGCGCGACGCGGTTGAAAGCAAACTCTTTGGTATCGGCGTGGAAGCCTGCACGGTCGGCAGCCACGAGTTCTACTTGGGCTACGCGATCCGGCGCGGAATTGTGCTCTGCCTCGATATGGGTCACTTCCATCCGACCGAAAATGTGGCGGATAAGTTGTCTTCCGTGGCTTTATCGGTCGATGAAATCTTGCTCCATGTCAGCCGCCCGATGCGCTGGGACAGCGACCATGTGATCTTGCAGAACGATGATGTGCTGCAGATGGCACAGGAGCTGGTTAGTGCCGACCTGCTGGGGCGGACCTATATCGGGCTGGATTTCTTCGATGCAACGATCAGCCGGACAGCGGCTTGGGTCATCGGTGTACGTAATATGCAAAAGGCACTTCTGCGCGCCTTCTTGATACCCTTTGGCCGTCTGCGCGCCGCTGAAGAGAGTATGGATTTCACAACCCGCCTGACCGTGACCGAAGAAATCAAAGATTTGCCATTCGGCGCAGTCTGGACAGAGCTGTGCGCTCGGACAGAACGACCTGTGGGGATGAACCTGATTGACGCACTTGATGCCTATCAGGCTTCCGTCGCTGGACGTGAGTGATCTGCGCAGCGGTGATCAAAATATGCATGGGTTAGGTCATTTAGGCCTGATCTAACACAGTATCCTAAAATGGAATGCCCGCGCAATCTGGCTTTGTAGCTGTGATCAAAGCACGCGCGGCGCGGGAGGAGATAACATGGCAAAAATCACAAAAACACCGATGAAAGTTGGCCTCTTTGGAATAGGACTGGATGCGTACTGGCCTCAATTTGAGGGGTTGGAAGAGCGTTTGAAATCCTATGTCGGAGTTGTTGAAAATAAGTTGGAGCGCGATGACGTTGAGGTCGTCAATTTGGGCCTTATCGACACGCCGGAAAAGGCCGTGCAGGCAGGTCATGACTTTCGTGCCGCCAATGTCGACGTTATCTTTCTTTATGTGACCACCTACGCGCTGTCATCGACGGTATTGCCGGTCGTGCGTCGCGCCGGAGTTCCGGTTATCATCCTAAACTTGCAGCCCGTCGCCGCCATTGACTACACGGCATTTAATGCGCTTGGAAACCGCACTCAGATGACTGGCGAATGGCTGGCACATTGTGCCTCTTGCCCTGTGCCTGAAATTGCAAACGTCTTCACGCGGGCGGGAATCGACTTTCACCAAATCACCGGCGTTCTTGAGGGCGACGCCCATGTGGATGCTGAAATCGAGGATTGGACTGAAGCGGCCCGTGTTGGACATGTTATGGCCCATAACAAACTGGGTGTCATGGGCCGCTACTACAACGGCATGCTCGATATCTATTCTGATATGGCGTTACAATCTGCCGCCTTTGGTACGGTCATTGAGATTGTTGAAATCGACGAGCTTGCCGCAATCCGATCTGAACTAACTGACGCGCAAGTCGATGCGTATCTGGCGCGGATCAAGGATGAATTCGACATACAGCCCGATTGCAGCGAGGCCGAATTGCGCCGCGCGGCCTCCACAGCGGCAGCCCTCTTTGAGATGGTCGAACGGCACGGTCTGGGGGCGATGGCCTATTACTATGAATCAACGCCCGGCACAGTGCATGAAGACATCATCACCTCGGTCATTCTGGGTTGTTCGATGCTGACGGCATCAGGCGTTCCGATTGCAGGTGAATACGAAGTCAAGAACGCACAAGCCATGAAGATCATGGACAGCTTTGGCGCAGGCGGATCATTCACCGAATACTATTGCATGGACTTCAACGAAGATCTGGTCTTGATGGGGCACGACGGCCCCGGGCATACACAAATTGCTGAGGGCAAAACCAAAGTGCGCCCACTAGAAGTGTATCACGGCAAGGTTGGCGCAGGTGTCAGCGTTGAGATGAGCGTGAAGCATGGCCCAGTGACATGTTTATCGGTTCTGGAAATCGGTGGAAAGGTGTCTTTGCTGGTTGCTGAGGGCGAGTCGGTGCCTGGTACGACGCTTGAGATCGGGAACACAAACAGCCGCTATCGCTTTCCTATCGGTGCACGCCAGTTTGTCGAGGATTGGAACGCTGCAGCACCCGCGCATCATTGCTCGGTGGGTATTGGTCACATCGCCAGCCGCATCGAAAAACTCGGCGCTCTTTTGGGGCTCGAAGTTATTCGGGTTTGCTGACAGAAGCAGCTGATCCAACATCCGAGCGCGTCCGCCACTCTGTTGGCGGGCAGCCCGCTATCTTCCTGAATTGATTTGAGAAATGGAATCCCGAACTATAGCCTAGTTGGGCCGCAATCCCCTTGATTGACAGGTCGGTATTGTCGAGTAGATCCTTAGCTTTATGGATGCGCATTTCAGTCTGATAATCTTTCATCGACATACCAGTGTTGACCCTAAACGTGCGCCGCAGGTTTGAGTAACTGACATTGAGCGCGTCAGCGATGTCCTCCATCGGGCGATTGTCCGCACATCTTTCTAAAAGCATCATCCTGACAGTATTCACGGTCCGATTCGTGCTATTCTCACTCGCATTTCGCGGCCCTGCCAAAATGGCCAACAGCTTAAGACCAAGCATCGATAACACCGGCTGATTGCCCACCGCGTCCTTCGCAGCCAATGCATGAATTTCCGCAAACGTAGCTTGGATAGCAGCCTGATCTAGGTTCCGAAACACAGGGCGACGGCGATCAAGCATGCCGGAATTGACGGCCATATCAAAGGCTGTCCCTTTGCATTCCACCCAGTGTTCTGTCCAGCCGACAGAAAGCTCTGGTGCATAACGATGCCAAATATTTGGAAACAAAATGAATACACTGCCACTGGGTATATTTTGTTTGCCCTCTTGCCGACCAAGCTCGGCACGACCACGCCCATTTTCGATGTAAACGATTTGATATGCTTGAAGAATTCGGCCTCGGTTCCGCCCGAACAGGTGATCCTCCGGGTGGGTCTGAGCGGGATACTGCGCGTTCTTTCCAACCTTCGTGTAGCCAGCCGATTGCAGGGTGCATCCCAAAGTGTGACATAGCCTGCTTTCGGGTATGTAGCAAAAGTAGTCTCGAAGAGGGGGGTGTATCATGGCATTTTCTTTATGGTGTGGGCGACCCGCACCGAGCAATTTTTGTCGCACTCGGTCCAAAGCACCATGTATTTCCTTATATTGAGCGCTGTTTTTTAGACTATCTTGCTTTCATCCTGTTTCTGCAAGAAAAAAGAAGGTAATCATTTTTTATATTTTTTTTGGCAAAATCTCAACGTGCAACGCAGGTAGGGTTGCCATGGAGGATGTCCCCGGTCACGGGGGCAACGAGAATGCTATAAGGAGGAACCACAGAATGAAGAAACTACTCTTGTCCGCAGCAGCGGCAGCAGCGCTTATGGCTGCTGTGCCAGCACAAGCTGATTTCATGGGCTACGATCCGGCCACTCATGACGGATCAATGTTTGCAGCAGATGATCTGATGGCAATGGTCAAAGCAGCGATGGAAGTCACCCCACCGCGCAATGGCGAGAACTATGTCATTGGCTTTGCCAACTTACAGCGTGACATTCCGTTCTGCGCTCTGGTCGAACAGGGCATTCTGGAGAATGCGGAAGCCGCCGGGATCGAAGTTGTTGTTGCTGACAACCGTCTTGATGGCGCGACCGCTTTGACGAATGCTGAAAGCTTCATCAACCGCAATGTTGATTTCGTCATCGAATTCCAAACCGATGCTGAGTTTGGTGCGGTTATCATGAACAAGATGAACCAGGCGGGTATTCCCGTTGTGGCCATCGACATCCCGATGCCCGAAGCTGGCTTTTTTGGCGTGAACAACCCCCGCGCTGGCTTTATGGGTGGCTCTTACCTCGCGCAAGCCGCTGTCGCCCGCTACGGCATGGATGCTGTGATGAGCGGCTATTTCATCGAAGGTGAATTGCCACAGTCCGGCCCCATCCCAGCGATGCGCACAGGCGGTCAGATCGCAGGTTTCCGCGCCGCTCTGCCTAATTTCCCCAAAGATCAGATTCTGACCTTCGACAGCAAGAACACGCTGGAAGAAAGCTTCACGCAAACCAACAACCTGCTCAGCCGTATTCCCGAAGGTGTACCGATCATGGGCACCGCGATCAATGATCAGGCGACAACGGGCATCCTGCGCGCAGCGCAACAAGATGGTCGTGAGATGATCACGGTTGTTGGCCTGGGCGGCGACGAGGGTGAAACCCTTGCCAATGAGCCCGACTTCGTGGCTGCAGTTGGCTCATTCCCGGAGCGCTATGGCAACTCGCTGATCCCAATGGCGATGGCGACTTTGGCAGGTGAGGATCTGCCGGACGCGGTGTTGATCAACCACACAATGGTGACGCCCGCCAACATCTGCGAATTCAACGCCGAAGTGGCCTGCCAGGACGTTGAGGCGATCGACTACGCCTTCCCCGAGGACGGTTTCCTTGCGCATCTTGAGGCGCTACGGAGCGATCCGTCGCTTGCGGATGTGCAAAACCTCATCCCAACTCAATAAGATCAAAACGAAAAGAACCGCGCGGCTAATGCGCCGCGCGGTTTTCAGATGATGTTCCGTGCGCTAAAGAATGGCTGCACGAAAGGACACAGTATGACTGCTCTCTCTCCCTGTCTGCAAATGCAGAACATCGAAAAAAGTTTCGGACCCGTGCAGGTCCTCAATGGCGTGTCCATGGATGTTATGCCGGGCGAGATCGTAGCGCTGCTAGGGTCCAATGGTGCTGGGAAGTCCACGCTGATGAAAATTCTGACGGCGAATTACAGCAAGAATGCTGGCGATATTCGCGTCAACAACCAACTGGTCGATTTACAGACACCCCGTGATGCCTCACGGGTTGGTATCCGGTTTCTGCCGCAGGAAATTTCCGTTTTTCCTGAGTTAACGGTTGCGGAAAACATATGCATGTCCGCCGACAGCACTGGCAAGGTCAACTGGGCGGACATGACCCGCCGAGCAGCTTTGGTTCTGGATGATCTTGGCTTTGGTCACCTTGACCCGCAAACTCTTGTAAATGATTTGCCTGCTGCCGAGCGCCGGATCATCGAGATCGCTCGCGCTCTGGAAGGCCAAGCCGACATTCTGGTGATGGACGAACCGACAGCTTCGCTTTCCGAACAGGAAAGCGAGCAGATTTTCATCATTCTGAGACGCCTCAAAGAACGTGGCACATCGGTGGTGTATATCTCGCACTACCTAAAGGAAGTGTTCGAAATCTCGGATCGCATCGTCGTGCTGCGCGACGGTTTGAACGCTGGCGAGTTTGACCCCCAGAGAGCCGAGGTCTCTGAGGTCGTCAACGCCATGTTGGGCAAGGTTGCGGGGTCGATGTTTGAAGACAGGCCCCCATTGCCAGGCCATTCAGACGTGGTTCTGTCCTGCTCTGGCCTGACGCAGCCTGGTGTCATTGAAAATGTCAGCTTCGAGCTGCGTGCAGGCGAGATCATGGGGGTCTTTGGCCTGATCGGTTCGGGCGTAGAGGTGCTGGGACGGCTGATCTTTGGCGCTGAAGGGCGTCCTGAGGCAGGAAGTCTCACGCTGAATGGCGCAGCCTATACGCCCATAAGCACACTCAAAGGGAAACAAGCCGGGATCGGCTTTGTCACGGCTGAGCGCAAAACCGATGGTATCATGGCGGATATGAGCGTGCGCGAAAACCTCGTAGCCGCGTTCCAAGCCGACTTTGGCGGCAAAATGCTGACGTCTCCGGTGCGTGAAAATGAACATACGATAGATTGGATCGACCGTTTGGGTATCAAAACCGCTGGTCCCGAACAGGCGATCCGTTTCCTGTCGGGGGGCAATCAGCAGAAGGTCTGCGTTGCCCGTTGGCTTAACCCAAAGGTCAAGATTTTAATCCTTGAGGAACCCACGCGAGGCGTCGATGTCGGTGCTCGCAAAGACATCTACAGACAGCTCGTCGCCTTTGCCCGCGAGGGGCTGGCGATTTTGGTCCTGTCCTCCGATGTGGAGGAAATCGCAGGCCTCTCGGACCGATCCATGGTGATCGACCGAGGCCGTATCATCGAAACATTCGAGGCTGGAGCAACTCCGGGCGACCTTATGTCTGCCTCCACCCAGCCCGTCCAGCCGTCATAAAAGGTCCGCCAGATGTCCCAATCCACTCAAAGCAACAGCCTGATGAAACGCCTCTTCGGGGGCTCTGGCGTAGGCACCACCGTCCTGATCTTGTTGGTGTTTTACGTGCTCCTGCTTGTCGTGTTCTCGCTCCTATCGCCGTTCTTCATGACAGTTCGGAATATGACGTCAATCAGTTCCAACATCGCCCTAATCGGACTGATGGCCGCTGCAGGAACTCCGCTGATTATCGCCGGGGGACTTGATCTTTCGGTTGCCGCGGTTGCGGGTCTGACAGGGGTGATTATTGCCTTGTTGCATGCCGCTGGCATTCCAATTTGGTTCGCGGTTTCGGCAGCCGTCGCGGTCGCCGTCGTGGTCGGGATCGTGAATGGGATACTGGCAACCTACCTGCGCCTGAACCCTCTAATTGTCACCTTGGCAACCATGTCGATTGTGACCGGGGTCTCGTTGATCTTGACCGGCGGCCTAAGCAAACCGCTTTTGGTCGACGGCTTTAACTGGGTTGGGCAGGGGCGCATAGCGGGCATACCTGTCCCCGCGCTCTTGATGTTGACAGTCTACATCGGCCTTTGGCTGATGATGCAAAAGACCCATTTTGGGCGTTACGCCTTTGCAGTCGGGGGTAACCCCGATGCCAGCCGCCTGATCGGTTTGCCGGTAGAT
>Ga0213865_10001685_pt1 | contig 14252 bp, 10 predicted proteins | sample PICome_6_FD_160100 | JGI IMG/M metagenome (GOLD analysis project Ga0213865, IMG submission 160100) | Coastal seawater microbial communities near Pivers Island, North Carolina, United States - PICO282 | ecosystem: Environmental > Aquatic > Marine > Coastal | place: USA: North Carolina...
ATTGGTACTGCATTAGATTTGAGCATATCTCGCACTTGCGTACAAACATTAAGAAAGTTTGCCCCTTGTCGATCCATCTTATTGACAAATCCCATTCTTGGAACCTTATAGTTGTCGGCCAAACGCCAGTTGGTTTCAGACTGTGGCTCTACACCATCTACGGCTGAAAACAAAAAAACGAGTCCATCAAGAACTCGAAGTGATCGGTTTACCTCTACAGTAAAATCTACGTGTCCAGGAGTGTCAATAATATTAAAGTGATATCCTCTGGCTCCATCGATTGGCTTACCTTGTTCGGTTGGAAACGTCCACTCACATGTGGTGGCTGCAGAGGTAATGGTTATTCCACGCTCTTGTTCTTGCTCCATCCAGTCCATGGTAGCAGCTCCATCATGAACTTCACCTATTTTATGACTCACACCAGTGTAATAGAGAATTCGCTCGGTCGTTGTTGTCTTACCAGCGTCGATGTGAGCAGCAATTCCAATATTTCGTGTGTATTTAAGATCTCTTGACATTATTATATATGTTAAAACCTAAAGTGAGAGAAAGCTTTGTTGGCTTCAGCCATTTTGTGTGTATCAACACGTTTTTTTACAGCTGCGCCTTCTTCTTTTGAAGCGGCAAGGATTTCAGCAGCAAGTTTTTGAGCCATTGATTTTTCATTTCGTTTTCTGGCAAATGAAATCAACCACTTCATAGCTGTTGAAATTTTGCGATCTGGACGAATGGGATTTGGAATTTGAAATGTTGCCCCACCAATTCGACGACTACGGACTTCGACGTGTGGCATCACATTGGTCAAGGCTTCTTTCCAAATTTCGAGCGCTGACTTTTCATCGTCTTGATTCTTTTCATCAACGATGTCAATAGCGTCATAAAAGATTTTGAATGCAATTGATTTCTTGCCACTCCACATTAGATTGTTAACAAATCTAGTGACCAGTTGGTCATTGAAGCGCGGGTCTGGTAACAAAGGGCGTTTTTTCGCCGATCTCTTTCTCATGTCTCTAAATTGAGTGGTTCAAGCAAGCTTGAACGTCATTGTTTATCTAAACTTTTTACTTTTTGGGTCGTTTGGCGCCGTATTTCGAACGTCGTTGTAGGCGCCCCTCAACACCAGCAGTGTCTAGTGCTCCACGAACAATGTGGTAGCGAACACCTGGTAAATCTTTCACACGACCACCACGGACAAGAACAATTGAGTGTTCTTGTAAGTTGTGTCCTTCCCCAGGGATATAGGCATTTACCTCATTACCATTGGTCAAGCGAACACGAGCCACTTTACGCATGGCTGAGTTTGGCTTTTTAGGAGTGGTTGTGTAAACTCGAGTACATACCCCACGTCTCTGTGGGCATGAATCAAGTGCGGCAGATTTACTCTTTTTTGAGAGATCTGTTCTTCCTTTACGAACGAGTTGCGAAATTGTTGGCATACTACGAATTAATTTCTTCCCTTATTTTAAGGGCTGCAAATGTAGTATTATTTTTTAATTTAAAAAACCTTGAGAATTATTTTTAACATCTATTTTTATATTGAAACTAAGGAAAAGTTTCCCACGAAAGATAGAATAAGCATTACAGAGCATGTTAAAAGAAATCATTTGTTATAAGGAATTTTGAAATAGTTGTACCTAAAGGCTACTTAAATAGTTTTATTTTCAACCTTATTTTGCAAAAACACTTGTTTTTTTAACAAAAAATTAACAACTTTGTAGATTCCTATAATAATGAAACATATGAAAACTAAATTTAATCTAATTTTAACGTCAATAATATTTTTGTTCGGTGCTGTGGCTTTTGCACAGCTAACTGTAACGGGAACTGTAACTGACGAAACTGGAGCCCCTCTTCCAGGGGCAACAATTTTTATAGAAGGGACTTCCACTTCAGCTACAACTGATTTTGATGGAAATTATTCAATTTTAACTTCAGAAGGAGAAACTCTGACATTTAATTTTGTTGGTTATGAAACCCAACAAAACCTGGTAAAGTCTTCTACCATGAATGTTGTTCTTTCTTCATTACAACTAGAAGAGGTTGTTGTTACTGGTGTGGCAGGTCCTACCGATAGAAGAAAATTAACAGTTACAGTTAATAAAGTTACCGCAGAAGATCTAGACTTAGCTCCACCATCATCAGCTGGCTCTGCACTTCAGGGTAAAGTTGCCGGAGTACAGGTTACAAACTTTGGACAACCTGGTTCTGGAGCTACTATTCAATTACGTGGTGCTACAAACCTTTTTGGTGGACAATCTCCACTTTTGATTGTTGATGGAGTAATTGTCGGAGGTGGCATTGCTGACCTAAACACAGATGATATTGAGTCATTTGAAATTGTCAAGGGTGCAGCTGCATCAGCTTTGTACGGATCTACTGCTGGAAATGGTGTTATTGTTGTTACTACCAAAAGGGGCTCATCCAAAGATGGCCTATCTGTAACAATAAAGACCGATTTTGGACAGTCTGAACTTTCTCAAAGAATTGACTTGAATCAATCACACGTTTATGATTTAGCGACAGATTGGGAAAGTTTTAAGGGAAAATTTACTGCCTATGACGGTGTTGTTTACCCCACTGGCTACAACGGAACAGGACCCGTAACTAGCGGTGCAAGAATTGAGAGCGCTGATGGTTATCATGACAATCCATATGGAGTTTATTATGACAACCAAGATATATTTTTTCAAAAAGGTTTTAACTCAAGATTCTACACCTCTATCTCAAATGCCAATGAGAATACAAATGTTTTCTTTTCTTTCGATAGAACTGAGCAGGAGGGTATTTTCTTAGAAACAGGTGGTTATGAAAGATATGGCGTCCGTTTAAATGCAGATTATAATATTAATGACTGGCTTAAATTTTCAGCTAGTAATAACTTTGTTAGAACTAATAATGAGACACCTGGCGGGACGTTAGATAATGTACTTTTTGATTTAGTCCTAACACCTCCTGATGCTAATGTCGTGGCTAATAACCCCGATGGACAGCCTTATTATTACTTACCAAATGCATGGGAAACGATCAATACTAACCCTCTTTATGATTTATACATTAACAAGGAATTATCTAATACATACAGGTACCTTGGGAATTTCAATCTTAACGTGAAATTAACTGATGATGTTTCTTTGGATGCTAACTATGGAATTGAAACGACCAGCTACATTAATGATGACTATATCCCAATTAGTTCATATAACGTTCTAGCTAGTGCTGATATTGGTTTTGGTAAAACTAATGGTGGATCTTATTCAAAAGAGTCATCTACATTCACTTCCAAAAAAGCCCAGTTTACTTTAAATTACTATAAAGAATTTAATGATGTTAACTTAACTGCTCAATTAAGTTACCTTCTTGAAGATCAGCACTATGAATATTTTTATGGTTTAGGTAACCAAAAACAAATATATCCTGGTGTAAAATCTCTTGATAATTTCAACCAAGAAAACGTTTATATTAGTTCATCTCACTCCGATGAGAGAGCTACCGATGTTTTTGCAATTGTTGGTGTTGATATTAAAGATCGATACATTTTTGAAGGTTTGTTTAGAAATGACCAGTCGTCTTTATTTGGATCAGAGACAAGATCGAATGACTATTACAGAATTTCCGGAGCATACAGAATTTCTGAAGATTTTGACATTCAAGGGATCCAAGAATTTAAAATCAACGCTGCATATGGAACTGCAGGTCAACGACCTGGTTTCAGCTGGCAATACGATGCAATTGGTCTTTCCAATGGTTCACTTTCTACAAATCGTGTAAAAGCTAGTGAAAATTTAAAACCTTCAACTACAACTGAATTAGAGTTCGGAATGAATTTAGACTTTTTAGATAGATTTAAATTGGAAGCTGTTTTGTCAAATGCTGAAACTGAAGATCAATTCATGTATGTTGATATTTTTTCACCTGCCAATGCTGGTGCAAATAAGCAATGGCAAAATGTTGGTACTGTTGAGTTTAAAACATTAGAACTTAGTCTTGAATCTGAATTGATTAACAATAATGACTTTAATTGGGACTTAGGTGTAAGGTTTACAACTACCGATAATGAAATCAAGTCGTTAAATGTTGATCCGATTCTTGTTGGGTATGGAGACTACTTTAGGATTGAAGAAGGTCTTGCATTTGGCACTATGTGGGGTGAAGATTTCTTAACTTCATTATCAGATATGGAAAAGCAACTTCCTGCTGGTGAGACAATTGAAGACTATGAAATTAACAATGAAGGTTTTGTAGTTCCTGCTGATTCACAAGGTACATCACTAGAAAAAGCTGTTGCACGTAAAAACGAAGATGGTTCAACATGGATAGGAGAAATCGGCGACCAAAATGCAGATTTTACTATGGGTATTTCTTCAACTTTTTCATACAAAAATTTTGGTCTCTACATGCTGTGGGACATTAAACAAGGTGGTGATGTGTATAATCAACTTGGGCAATGGCTCACTAGAGATAGTAGATCTGGAATAATGGATCAAGCAGGAAAAGCTGATTCTGCCAAAAAGCACTACAATTATTATCAAGGGCTTTATAACACCAATAAGCCAACTAGCTTCTGGATTGAGGATGGCTCATACACCAAACTGCGTGAACTATCCTTGTACTACAATTTTGATGACTCTCAGTTAGCTAACTTTGCAAATGGATTCTTCGATTCGTTAAGAGTTGGAATTACTGGAACTAATTTACTTACTCTGACAGACTACAAAGGTTGGGATCCTGAGGTACAACGATATGATTCTGGAACACAGAACTTCTTTGCAGTTGACTATGGTGTATATCCCGTAAGTAGCAAAACAACTCTTTCTATTCAACTAAAATTTTAAAACAATGAATACTAATTTAATTAAATCAATTGGGCTCTATTTTATTGTATTTGGATTCATATCATGTGATATGGAAACAAATCTAGAAGTCGAAAATTTAGAATCTCCAAGCAGTCAGGAAATTGGAGTTGAATCAACAGCTTCTAAAATTTTCCAAAACTGGTACAATACTAACAATGGATACGGTGGTCCGGGATTAGCATTTACAACTATGGCGGATAATACCACATGTTCATGGGGTAATGCAGGAATGCGAGACTTATCAAGTGAACCTAGGGTGGCTTGGGACAACCAAAGTACATATTCAAATGCTTTTATTACTGAGGATTTTTTCAATAGTATGAACTCGATTTTAGCTGATTCTAATGGATTAATTGGCTCAATCGAAGCAGGAGCAACATTTTCAGACGTTGATAAAATCGAATCATTAGCACGATTTGGACAAGCTGCATCTATTGGTTCCCTTGCTCTGGTGTTTGATAAAGTTTATTTATCTGATGAGAATGGTGTAATTAATGATGGAGTTGCAAGTCCATATATGGATGCTGTAGAATTAGCATTAAATAAATTAGATTTAGCCATTGCAGCAGCCGAAAGTGGTAGTTTTTCTCTATCAACTGAGGTAAATGGTAAGGTTTTGTCTAGTGCTCAGTGGGCTGAATTTTTAAATACTTTTGGTGCTAGATTACTTACAAATAGTGCAAGAAATAGTACTGAACGTGCAGCTTTAAATTGGGATAAGGTTTTAGCTTATGCGAATAAAGGCTTATCTTATGATTTCGAGGTCCTAAGTGATGGGTGGTTATACTGGTATAACGATTGGCAATTTTTAGGAATTTATCCTGGTTGGACTAGAACGGATCTATATGTAGTTAATAAGATGGATCCAACATATGTTGATTACTGGCCAACTACCGAACCTGCAACTACTGTATTGCCTGAATCTACAAATGCGATTGATGCCAGACTCGCTAAAGATTTTGAGTATTTGGATACACAAGATTTCCCAGCAGACAGAGGAATATACCACCACTCTCCATACAGACACAGTAGATATGATAATATTACTGATAAAAGTTGGGAAGAATTTGCTCCTGAAATGCTTGTTGCTGAAAATACACTTTATAAAGCTGAAGCTCAAATGCGAAAAGGCCTGCTTACTGAAGCAGCTGCTACAATTAATGCAGGAACAAGAACCACACGTGGTGAACTCCCAGATGTTGCAGCAACTGAAAGTGCTATTTCCGATGCTATCCATCATGAAAGAGTAATTGAGTTAATGCATACTGGTTGTGGATTGGCTTTCTTTGAAATGAGAGGTAAAGATTTACTTCAAAAAGGTACCTTGTTGCACTTCCCAATTCCAGGTGCTGCATTGGATTCTAACAAAGAAGACAATTATACATTTGGTGGAACTACAGGTGTAGCTGGAAAAGATTATTCTAACGGAGGTTGGAGATAATATATTGCATTTAATTCTCCACTAAAAGCCCACACATAATTTGTGTGGGCTTTTTAATTTATAACTCTAAATGAAGATATCTGAGAATATGAAGCATTATTCTCAGAATCTATAGTGAGAATTCTCCAATAATAAATTTTGCCTATTTCAACATCTACATCAATATTAGTTAGGCTTAGACTTTTATGAATTTCTTTAGGCGGTTGCTTACCGTCAATTTCGTCAAAATAAAGGCTATATGTTAAAGAATCACTATCAGGATCAGTAGATAACCACTCCAAATTTACAATACTATTATTCGCACTTATTTTAATTGAAGATCCGGAAATTGGGGATAAAAGATTAGCAGGAAATGGCGGACTATTAAAATTTTCATCTAATGGTAAGTAAAATTGCCATTTTGCACTTACTTTTTTTTCATCGGGAAAAGAATTTGAAAAAGATTCAACAAACCACTCGTATGGATAACCTCTAGTAATTCTTTTTGTAGTTGTATTAGAACTGATATTAGTCTCAATAAAATTTTCTCTTGAATTAAGATTCAATAAATTGAAGGAGTAATAATCCGTATTTGAGTCACTATTCCACGAAAAACTTACAGAAGATTGTGTTTGACTAATAATTACAGAAGATGTACAATTATTACCATTTACTGGTTGAATTAGAGTTGCTGGAAGCGGAGGACTATTTTGTTTTTCTTTCTCACAAGAAAAATTTAAAATTAAAATATTACACAATGTAAATAACGAAAATAATGTTTGTCTATTCATATTTGATAATTTTATGCACCTCTTGCCTGTCATTATTTATAAACTTAAATAAATAAACCCCTTTAGATAAATAACCAAGACTTAAGTTAATTTTAGAACCTTCTACTAAAGAAATGTCTTTATTAAAAACAATATTTCCCTGAATATCAAATACAATTAACGAAGAGTTAGATGAAATCATATTAGACACCAATGTAATTTCATCATGAAAAATTGATGGATACAAATGAAATTGTTTTTGATCCATTATGAAGTATTCCTGAAAATATCCTTGGCAATTTAAATCCGTATCTATTTTTACATAGTTTGATCCATTTTCAAGAAATAATTCAACTTCGTTTCCTTGAATACTATAATTCTTTTCATTGTGAATAACATTAAAGTAATCAGACCCGTTAACTCTAAAAAGAATACTTTTACCCAAATTTATAAATGAATAAGAAACAGATAAAGGCTCTGGTTGGTTTATTTGAACTTGGTAACATTGCTCATAGCTTTCAACTCCATCTATTGTAAAGCAAATCAAATATGAATCTGAATTAAGATTTTTAATCGATAACTCATGGTCATTTGATTCATTTAAATTGTACAAAGAGTCATTAATTTCGACATTGTAATCAAAATTGTTGTTGTTAACACCAATTGTTATTGAACCATCGTTCGAATTTATACACGATAGTGAGTTAATGATTATCTGATAATTATCTTCAGGTAGTGAAAATAATGAACAACCATATGCATCAACTTTTGTTTCACTTGGTGTGAATGGGCATTGATCAAAATTATCAGTCACCCCATCTTGGTCAGTATCCTTTTGTGATAAGCTACATCCATTTTCGTCTACTTCTGAACCTAGTGGAGTTTCAGGGCACAAATCTGAGAATTCGGACACGCCATCACCATCAATATCTGCACATCCAAAATCATTAACAATAGCATCTTGTGGAGTGGAATTACATTGGTCTAAATCATCAAAAACACCATCATTGTCTGAATCCAATTGATATGGCGCACAACCAAATAAATCAACAGATTGAGTAAACTCAGTCTCGGGGCAACGATCATATATATCATTTACCCCATCGTTATCAGAATCAAGCTCGTAGTCAATCGAGCTACATTCCGACACCTGATGAGGTGACAACACATCGCACAAAGAAGTTGATGTGTCTCTGTTATTAATTATGTTTGTACCGGATAGGTAAGAGTCTATTGAAGTGGTCCCCATACCCCTTGGTGAAGCATAATGCATTAGAGAATACTCATTTATATTGTGTCCAAATCCAAGAGCGTGTCCTATTTCATGCTTTGCAGTTGACTTAAAGTCGTACTGAGAATTACTAACTTCGTCGTAGCCCCACTGAACTACATTATTAAAAATAATATCAATTTCGGTGTATGCTATCTGTACATCAACAATATTTTCTTCTGAATCCGTAATTACACATCCGTCAAAATACATGTATGTTACTCCTAAAGCATTCGTATTTCCAAAGCTTACGATATTGGTGTTATCTTTTTTTGCTGAATCAATACTACTTGTTTCTTCGGTCAACTCAAAGTTAATACCTGAGCGACAAACCCAATCGGTTAATGCAAAGTCAAATTGTGCGCGCGCATCATCAATTAATGAAAAATCTGAATTTAATGTTAAGAAATATCTACCGTCATAAATATGATCCAAATATTCATCATCAGCATCTAAAATATCTTCCTTAATATTACCTGTATGATATATTGGATATTCATATATTTCATCAGGCTCACCATCAGATGGATAAGTTAAAGAGTTCAAACTATAGGGTATATCAATTTCTTGATTTGACTCAATAATTTTATCACTAGCAGTCTGGACTCGCAATAAACCAGATCCGCAATCTGAGGGAACCTCGACTTTAATTTCGGTATCAGACCACGAAACAATTTGTGTTTTAATCGAACTTAACCAAGTTGAACCTCCATCATCAGCGTTCTTAAACAAAACTTTTCCATAACTATCTCCTGAAAGAAATTCTCCAAATCCATTCCCGTTTATTGTTAATACTTCTTTATTTCCAGCAATAATTGTTGTGGGGCTAATTGAAGAGATTTCAGAATTAGCTAATGAAAATGATGATGAAAATATTTGTTCATTAAAAATGGGATTTGTTATTGTTGGTTTTTTTTTTGAAATTTTTTTTAGCTTTTTTTCAAAGTTTTTTGGTGTTATTCTTAAATCATCTGTAATCTGATCAGAATCATCATAAATATTGTATGGTAAAAACCCAAAACTAGTGTTTGTAAGCTCCATAAGTTCATTGTCTCCAGAAAAACCATCAAGAAAAATGGATGATGCTTCTTTTAACAAAAAGTACCCTGTTGAATTAATCCTAAACTTAACACTTGGTTTAACAATAATGCCCTGTAAACCAATAGTACCCCCTTCTGAAATTAAAAAAGTGTATTGCTCAAATGATCCCTTATAAGACTTGGCCAGTTTGACTTTATGAACCGTGTAAATCATTTTGTGCTCAACATCCCAATAAGACTCTTTGTCAATAACCTGCCCACTAAAAACCATAGTGGACTCATTAAATACAGATTCTATGGAAAAAGACCCTTTTTCCTGTTGCCCATAAGCAAAAAGCGTGATAAAAAATAAAATTGTAAATTTTTTCATTCTCATTTGGCGGGGATCACACATAAATATAACAATTATTATTCATTTTTCGATAGATTTGAAGATGCAATCAGATAAAACCATTTTTGGCCGCCAAGCCATCATTGAAGCAATTGAAGCTTCAAAAACCATTTCAAAAGTTTTTATTCAACGTGATATAAACAAGAACAGTGCCGAACGACTCATCGGTACATTGGAAAATTCAAAAATCCCCTATTCCTATGTTCCCATCCAAAAACTCAACAAGCTCACACCTCATAACCATCAAGGTGTCGTTGCTCAACTGAGCGAAATTACATTTCACTCACTTGAAGATCTTGTAGAGACTCATCAAAACGCTGGACTCTTTGTTCTTCTTGATGGGATTACTGACACGCGAAATATGGGCGCAATCATTCGCTCAGCGGCAGCTGCAAAAGCCACTGCTGTTGTGATACCAACCAGTGGTTCGGCGCAAATCACAGGAGAAACGATTAAAACCTCCGCAGGTGGAGTCTTTCAGGTTCCCATTTGTCGAGTCAGTCACCTCAAAGACGCACTCTACCTATTGCAGTCCTACGATATCCAATCGATCGTAGCCGATGAAAAAGCAGAGCAAAGTCTTTTTGACTTCGACCTAACAAGCTCAGTCGCAATCGTCATGGGAGCTGAAGATAAAGGGGTTTCCCAAGGTGTTAGAAAACTCTGTTCACAGACTGCAAAACTTCCCATTCATGGCAATATGGATTCCTATAATGTATCGGTAGCTGCTGGAATGTTTCTCTATGAAGCCATGAGACAGCGGCTGAAGTCTTAAATCCTTATCTTTAGATTATGAATTCTCCTCTTGCAGAACGCATGCGCCCGCAAAAGCTCGATGATTTTATCGGTCAAGAACATTTGGTCGGCCCAAAGGGAGTTTTGGATTCTTATAAAGATCAAAATCTTATCCCCTCCCTTCTCTTTTGGGGGCCACCAGGCGTAGGAAAAACCACCTTGGCACAACTCATCGCTAAAGATCGTCCTTTTCAGCAGCTCAGCGCAATTGAATCAGGAGTTAAAGATGTACGAGCAGTCATCCAACAGGCCAAACGTCAAGACAGTCTATTTTCCTCTCAAAAGCGAATGGTTTTGTTTATCGATGAAATTCACCGTTTTAGCAAGTCACAACAAGACGCTTTGCTTGGAGCAGTTGAAAAAGGATGGATTACACTCATTGGAGCAACTACCGAAAATCCGAGTTTTGAAGTCATTCCAGCACTTCGCTCAAGATGTCAGTTATACATCCTCGAATCCCTAACGAAAAATCAACTCATTTCAATCCTAAAGCAAGCCATTTCAAAAGATAAACAGTTGCAACAAAAATCCATTGTTCTTCAAGAAACTGATGCCCTTCTTCGTTATTCCGGTGGTGACGCACGACGATTGCTCAACCTTTTTGAACTGTGTGTGCTTGCCAGTACAACTGAAAAAGTAATCATTAAAAATACGCTTGTTGCCCAAATCGCCCAACAAAATACAGCCCAATACGACAAAGGTGGAGAGCAACATTACGATATCATTTCTGCCTTTATCAAATCTGTACGTGGGAGCGATCCGAATGCGGCAGTATATTGGTTGGCTCGTATGCTTGAAGGAGGAGAAGAAATCAAGTTTATTGCCCGCCGCTTGGTTATTCTGGCTAGTGAAGACATTGGAAATGCCAATCCAACAGCACTTGTCATGGCACAAAGTTGTTTTCAAGCAGTACACACAATCGGAATGCCAGAGGCTCGAATTTTGTTGAGTCAATGTGCCATTTATCTTGCAAGCTCTCCAAAAAGCAATAGCAGTTATCAAGCGATTTCAAAAGCCCAAAAACTTGTCGCAGAAACTGGAGATTTGGTGGTTCCCCTACCATTACGAAATGCACCCACAGAGCTGATGAAAGACCTCGACTATGGTAAAGACTATGCCTACGCCCATGATTATGATGGGAATTTTGTTGATATGGAATTTATGCCAGAACAGCTTTCAGGCCATAAACTGTATATTCCAGGGGATAACCCCAGAGAGAACGAGATGAAATCTTTTCTGAAATCGCGATGGAAAGACAAATATAAATCCTAAAGAATCTCTAGTAATTTTTCTAGCTCATGGATCATCACACAATCATTGTGTGGGGTCTCCCCTGCAACAGCAAAATGAATGGCATGCATTCCGACTTGCAGTGCACCAAGTATATCTGCCTCATGACTGTCCCCGATCATTACAGAACCAGATGGATTACAGTTTGCATCGGTCAGTGCCTTTTTGAAAATTAATGGATTGGGTTTTTTAACCCCAACAGACTCAGAATCTGTCACAGTATTAAAGTATGGCGTTAATCCTGAATTTCGCATCTTAAAACGTTGTACTTCACGGAATCCATTTGTGATGATGTGTAAGGAATACCTTTCTTTTAGCTCATCTAAGACTTTGATTGCTTCTGGAAAAAGATGATTGTGCTCAGGAAGGTTTTGAATATAGGCATCGGCTAAGGTATAAACCATTTCATCGTCAATCGAAAATTGCAAACGATCAAAAGTGTCTTTGATACGGCGGTAGCGGAGTGTCTCTTTGTCCATACGCTGCTCTCGAAATGCTTTCCAATACTCTAGATTGAGTGGCACATAAATGTTTAGAAAATCTGGTAAAGCGACTGGTATATTGTAATCTGCTAACAGCTGTTCGAAAGTGAGCGCAGAGTTTTTTTCAAAATCCCATAGCGTATGATCTAAGTCAAAAAAAAGATCGGTGATGGTTTTTTTATTGATCATAGCTTTCCAAAAATTCAGTAAACATCCGCTTCCAGGCCTTATTTTTTATCCGTTCATCCATGATCGTATTGGTCAGCACAAAAGTCAATGGTGTGCCAAATTCGATATTGTAGGTTTTACATTGCTCCAGCAAACGTCTGGCCTTACGTGGAGAGCGTTTTGCTCGAAGTATGGCTTCATTTGCGACAACAGGATGAATGAATAAGTTTGAACGTTGCTCTTTACTGAGGTTATAAAACTGAAAAGGAAAGCCCGTCCCTGCTCGATAGCCGAGATAGTCTACAAATTGTAAGGAGTAATCGTTGACAAATCCCAATTTTGCAAAATGATCATAGGTGGTTGGAAAGCGAAGTCGCATCAAATGTTGTCGGATATCTTTCAAGGGATGATGTATGATTTCGCTCAATCGATTGACTTCGATCTGAAGCAATTGGGGTTGATCAGTGGATTGATAGGACGCCAAAAGAGATGTGGGCACATAGTCCGCCACGTCCTTGATTCTTTCGAGAAATCGATGCTTGAAAATCGAGATATTTCGGTCATTTGCACTTGGTCGAGCAAACATAAACATCACTTTAGTTGTTATGTTGTGCTTTTGGTGTAGGTCAATCCATGCGTTGTAAATATCAAAGGGATCTGGTCGAAATGAAAGCCGAACGGCAAAACGTTCAAAAAGTTTAACAAAACGGAAGTTTAAAAAATCAAAACCACTTTCAACGAGAGTTCGAAGCATACTTTTCGATTTGTAGGCATAGGCCTCTGGAACCTCAAGGATTGTTTGAAGTCTCCGTATCGGTGGTTTGGCAAGTATTTCTGGAAAAACCTCTGAGAAGAAATCCAAAAATTGCCGTGCCCACATATCAACAACAGGTTTATTTGCAAACTTATGTTTCCCCGCTAGAGACCCACTGGTATAAAATCGATTCATATCATCTTTCAAGTGCGGGATATGTTCTTCGTAGCGAGATAACATATAGAAAGTAGCTGCAAAAATATCGTAGGGAATAGAACTCCCTTTATCACAAGGGAAAAAGACAGGCGTTGTTTGCCAACGACTGATTTTAATATCTTGTTCCCTTACCCCCTGCTCAAATAATAAAGAATTGGCCTGGACAAAAAATTCGTTTCCAAGCTTTTGATTTGTGTATGAAAACTTTGGTCCATTATGCGCAATAAACATTTCTAGCACATTCGTGATTTGAATCGGATTGTTTGTGTAAGTCTCAAAAAAATGTGTAAACACATAGTGTATACGAGCATTCAATTGATGGGTATAAATCAGTATCATTTACAGCTGTCCTTCATCGGCAAAGCTAAAATACGTGTTTTCTGTAATGATAGGGTGGTCTAGGAGTCGGATGTCTAGATTTTTTCCAGCTTTTAAAAATCTTTTGGTCAAGGAATGATCCGACTGACTTGGTTTCGGATTCCCCGAGGGATGGTTGTGCGCAAGTATCATGGCGACAGCATGCAGCGCAAGTGCGCGCTTAAAGGCAAGTCGCATATCAACTGAAGTTTGCGTAATGCCGCCACGGCTGAGTTGCTCATGGGTTAGGACCGCATGTTGTTGGTTGAGGTAGATTACCCAAAATTCTTCGTGCTGTAGATTTCCGAGATGAGGTTGAAGAAAGTCAAAAACCGATTGACTGCTGTTGAGTTGAATGCGATTGAGTGGAGTTTGCCTATGACGGCGCACCAGTTCAAAAGCCGCTGCAAATCGAGTAGCTTTGGCGAGTCCAACACCATGAAATT
>Ga0213865_10001688_pt1 | contig 14246 bp, 11 predicted proteins | sample PICome_6_FD_160100 | JGI IMG/M metagenome (GOLD analysis project Ga0213865, IMG submission 160100) | Coastal seawater microbial communities near Pivers Island, North Carolina, United States - PICO282 | ecosystem: Environmental > Aquatic > Marine > Coastal | place: USA: North Carolina...
CTAACTCCCGTTCGCAGACTTAACAGTTTGTTAGTGCCAGACGATGCGGCTGTATTTATAACAAACGCGGGAAAACTGGGGCTTGCAGAAGATTGGTGAAAAACGCCTGCCGCCGCACCTGTAGTGCCTGAGTCCGTTTTAGCAATAATTGGGTCTTCGTTAGATGCACCCTCAACAACAAGTGTCCCTTCAAACAAATTGCTAAACGGCGCGTAACTTGATGCACGGATGCGTAGCTGTTCTGTGAAATAAGCATCGCCGCTGTTAAGTATTCCAAAGCGAACCGCATTTACTAAAGGACCGCTAGAGGCAGAGCTTCCGTGACGCAATCGGAATCCATTGGTGTTGTCGGAGGCTAGTGTCGTTAAATATCCACTGGCGTCAGAAAGCTCAAAACGTCGTGCCTCTGCACCTGTTCCCGATGACGCCGCACGTATGGCACTGACCGCAGAACTGCCTGTATTTGTATTCCACAACCGCATCAAGCTATTGCCGTTTCGACTTTCTCTTGCGTCTACAACATGTCCTGAGCTTGTGTCTGTAGTGCCAATACTAATTTGCTCACCGAATATTGCCGCACCAGTGGTTCTCGTATCGCCGTGTACTTTGAGCTTGTAGCCAGATTCGGGGTTCCCAAAAATACCCCAGCCTCTGACATCGTTTTGCCATTTGAGCGCCGCGTCTCCGTTGTATACGTCATAAAAACCCGTGTATCCGTCGGATGTATTAGGCGTCCAGATAAAGCTATCTGTGCCAATCATCTTTAAGTCGCCGGTTACACTTACGTTTGCGCTAAACGTAGCATCCTTGGCTGGTGTGACATTGAGCCACGTTGACATACTGTTGCCGGTGCTGTTGTTCTGAATGCCGAAATACAAACCAGCACCGTTGTGACCTATAGCCGCGGCATCGCCTGTAGCGCCACCATGTATGTATAAGCCTCTAGCAGACCAACCACTACCATCGGAGATATTGCCAAAGCCGCCCGCAGTGCCTAAAAATAGGTCTGGATCTATTGTTGTGTAACCAAAAGTTGCGCTATGGCTGAATTGGAAAATGTCATACGTGGCATTCCAATTCATAAATGCGTCAGTAGTGCTGTTGACCGCATCTTGAATAGTTATACCTGCGCCGTTGGCTGAGCCAGACGAGTCGCCAGTCGAGTAGTTCAACGTGATGTTGTTGTCTTCGACATTTAGGTTGGCGGTATCAATAGTTGTAGTAGTGCCTTGAACAGTTAAGTTACCGGCAATAGTGACGTTGGCGTCTTTGTCGATACTTAACTGATTAGAACCGGCGTTTCGAATATAGAAATTGCTGGAGCCAGCGGAAGCGTTAAAGATCCGATCAAGAATAAAGTCATGACCACTGTCGGCGTCACTGTCTTGTGTCGCAACAATTTTGTTTGTGCCGTCTGTAACAATGATTTGGATGTTTTCGTTAGCGTTACGACCAAACTTGATGCTATTGGACGAATTGTAGAATGTGTGTCCTTCGCCGGTTGCAGTTATAACGCCTGAAGCAATAGACCCGACGGTTTCAAGACTGCCGCCATGAAAATTAACACCGCCAGAATCTCTTATGGTGAGTCTTTGGGTATATGTTCCTACACCCGTACCTGCCGCATTTGACGAATAGTTAAACTCTAAATCGTCATTGTCGCCTCGTTTTCTTACAAGCCAGTTTTTATTGCCGTGACGGAAATTTATTCCGGGATAGCCGCTAGTGTCCTGCAACACGAGAGTGTTGTACCCGAATTGCCCTACATAAGACGCATTGCCTGTAATGCTAACTGGACCACTAGCATTGATAGCGCCTGAGGTTATTGTCCCTGAGAGATACAGATTGCGCCAACGGGCAGCGCTGGTACTAAAACCAAGGTCATAAGCATTATCAGTCTGGGGATACACCTTCCCGTTAAGGTCGATGTTCATTATGTGACTACCGCCAGCACTAAACTTAATGTTATTGCCTGACGCTTTGACAAAGTCATTTACAGTCAACGTACCGCTGCTGGTGATGTCGCCAGTAGATATGCCTCCTATTACCGTAGTACTCGTGTCGCTAACTGTTATTCTGTTCGAGCCGTTTACTCGAAAAATGATGTTTGCATCTAAGTCATTGTTTATATAAAGGGTCTGGTTACCGGTCGAGCCAAAGCCGACATAGCCCTGTCTTGAAGTGCCATTAGACTTGTAGAAACTAAAATACGAAACATTACTTGTGTCGTCGCTGGTGGTTCCTTTAATACCCGAGGTGTTGCCAAATAACGATTTTCCTGAGGCAGTAATAGCTCCCGAGGATATGGTGCCTGCAAAGGTTGCGTTTTGAGATGCATCTAAAAGAAGGGCTTGCGTTGATGCTGTCTTAAACACCATTGTAGAGCCTAGTGAGTTTGCCACTAGTTCTATGTTATCCCTATCAGATGTATTTAGTTGCAGTTTTCCTCTTATAGTTCCTGCATCAGTTAAGTAGATATTATCTTCCGCCGTCACAGTGCCACTGCTAGTAATAGCGCCCGAGGAGATGGTGCCTGCGAAGGTTGCGGCGCTGGTAGTAAAGCTCGCCATGGACGAGCCGTTGTCTTTTAAGTAGATGTCGCCGCCGTCAGCGTCAAGCGTAATGTCCCCGGCAGCATCGATATCAAAAACACCGTTGCTCTGGATTCTTCCGCCTGTGCCAGCATCTGAAACTATTCGTACATCATAGTCATCAGTGTCTGGTCTCTTGAGATCAACATAAGCGCCGTTTGCGCCACCAACCTCTATTTGACCGTAGCCAGCAGTGTTAATTGCTCGTAAGTTGGTTCCTAGGATTTGACCGCTGCTAGTAATCGCGCCCGAGGAGATGGTGCCGCCATGAAAAGACGCCCCGTTTGTGTTCGTGTTCAGACTGAAGTGAACAACTCCTAGTCCGTCTCGAACCCTAAACATCCCAGCATTGTCGTTAGTATTGCTAGGGGTCTGAATTATTGTTCCTTGGCTGTTGTCAGAGTAAAGAGCGTTTGTATCACTTGCACCTTTAAACCAGCCGTTTGCGCGGATTGTCGAACTGCTAGTAATAGCGCCCGAGGAGATGGTGCCTACCGTTGTATTGCCAAAGCTGTTTGAGTTACCAGATGCTGTAATGCTTCCGCTTGCAGTAACGGTAGTAACCGTCAAGTTACTGATAGTAGTGTTCCCGAAGCTATTACTGTTGCCAGAAGCGATGACACTTGCACTGCTAGTAATAGCGCCCGAGGAGATCGTGCCTAGCGTTGCGTTACCTGAATTGTCTATACGAGTGACGCCATCAATCTTTAGGTAACCGCCAAGATCGGCGTATCCCTCACCAAACTTATGGGTTACGTTTGACCCATTGCCACCCGCTGTTAACTGCAAATAATCGCCTATCGTTGTGGCGTATTGTTGCTTTATCAAATCCTGTGAAAACTGGTCGTCATGCCATAAAACCTCACCATACTGACTTGATATCAGAGGGTTCGCGGCGCTAGTAAAGTTAAGGGTGCCCGTCATCGTATCCCCAGAGATGGAGACAGATTCGGTGTCGGCGGCTGTTTGAGCCTGTTCAGCTATATCGTCGAGAGCTGCCGCAACCACGCGCAAGGCAATAGAAGACCCAGAACTCCAGTTCTGTGCCGATGTCCCGTCTTGACCGCGCACGACAGTGAAGGTGTTAGAAGAAACACCCGTTACCTTAACGATCTCTGATCCGGTACTTTCGCCAATAGAGGCGTAGAAATAATCTCCAGATCCGAGCGTAGGAAAGCTACTCGATGATGTAACCGAGATCGAGGTAGCGGTATTCGACAAGCTGCTGGCTAACGTGGAGCTAGCCAGGTTAGCGAACTTAACAGCCATGGCTTAACCCTTTTTTAGCTAGCAGTAACAGTCCAAGTGATGGTCAGAGCGTCAGAAGTACCTTTGTTAATGACGCTGAACACCGTGCGGCAAAGCATTGTGCCGCCAGAGCTAGCATTGAAGATCGCAGCTTCTGTAACAGCCGCCGCGCTTGAGGGTGTACCCGCAGGGAAGGTCGCAACGTAAACCACGTCATTGTTGTTGACGGTGGTGCTAGTCAGAGAAACGCGAGCAGACTCAGATACGAGCGCTGTGTTTCCTGCTGCCGCCGCAGTGGTGCCTGTGCCAATCGCCATGTGTGACATAACAGAGGAAGAGGCGTCTTTCATGCGCGAAGCAACGTAGCCCTTACCAGAAGTCACAACAAGGTTCTTGACGCACTCACGCTGCTTGACGGTTCCGTCTTGAGCAGTGACAACGAGTTCGAGTTGTCCTTTGAGTTTCAGATCGTCTTGGATCATGGTTATCTCCAGTTAATCAGCATTAAGCAGTACGAACCCGAGTAACCCTTTATTGAGTTCCGCGCTCGCGACAAGTGGCTGGACAATAACTTCATCGCCCATGCTCACACCGTCCGAAATGCCTTTCCGTGGAGACAGTGATTGTGTGTCAGATACAGCAAAAGAATCTGTCTCGGCTCTTGACACAGAGAAAGCCTGAGACTCAGTGGTGATTATATTATCTGAAGTCGCTTTATTAAAGCTAAACGTTGCCAACTCTGTGGCTGTAAACGAGTCGGAAGCTGCCTTCGCAACCGCCAGTGTGGAGCTTTCCGTTATAGACGCGCTGTCAGCTAGTCCCTTACCGGTCAACATTGCGTGACTGTCGCTGAAACTAAAGGTGTCGGACGCGGGTTTGTTGACCGCCATCGCCGGGGAGTCACTCATGGTCATGCTGTCTGCCAATATCTTGGCAATAGCGAAAGCATGGTCGTCTAGCATCGAGTAGATGTTTGTCTTCCCAGCCGCCGCTAGCTTATCGATCTGACTGAAATCATCCAGTGTGAAGGCATCTGCAAGAGCCTTGGAGAAGGCAGTCGCATGCGCCTCCGACATCGGGAAGCTGTGTGCTGGCGATCCAGATACATTTGTAAAGCCGTTTTGGAAGTCAAAGACAAACGAGAAGGGATTGCGGGTGACCGTAATCGTCTGGGTCAGCGGGAAGCTATCTGACAGGCTTTTACCAAAGGAGAATGCCGCATCCTCAGCCAAGGTATATGAGTGTGCCAGCGCCTTCTCGATGTCGAAGTCTGGATCATCTGCGAAGCTGAACGTGTCGGTGTTTGTCCTGCCTACATCAAACGCTTGTGAGTCTGCGAAGCTGTAGCTGTCAGCAGCAGACTTGGCAAAGTCGAATGCTTGACTGTCAGATAAATCAAATTCGTGCGCGTGATCTCGGTTGAAATGCGCTGCTAAGTGTATCGACTCAATAATTGATACCGAGTCATCGCGATCCTTTGTGAAATCAAAGGTGACTGTCTGCGACATCGTGTATGTGTCCGACAGACCCTTGCTGACACCAAATGTCTGAGAGTCGCCAAACCCAAAGCTGTCTGTTGCGCTCTTGGCAACATCGATCGCCTGTGAATCCACAAAGCTATATACGTCATCGAACGATCGATTGAAGTGCATCGCCAGATGAATAGATTCGCTTACACCTATCGAGTCGCTTGCCACCTTGCTCACACTAAGAACCTGTGAGTCGGCAAACGGGAAGAAGTCTGAAGTTACTTTGTCAGCATGGAATGTTGGCGCATCTGACACCGCAACAAGGTCGGTGTACGAGGGCTGGATCTCGAATGCGTGAGATTCGCCCAGACCAAAGCTGTCGGTAAAGAAGTAAATCGTTCGCTCTGGATTGACGTGAATGTCATCCAGAAACAATCTGCGGTAGTTAGTCGCGGCATATAGCTCGCGATAGCTGACTTGGGTGTGGAGCTTTTGATGTGCTACCTGAGCGACAAGATCCCGATCGACTACGATCGCGGCAAACTTTCGCTGTGTCGCGGTTACATGAAGTCTTTGACTTGAAGCGCTAGCGACCAGCCGTCGGAACTTGACCTCGGCAAAGATCGCCATCTAATTACCCAAACTGGCTTCGGACTTTGAACTTGATTAGGTCAACCACAGTTTGGGTGCGAGATCCTGAATCAGTAAACTCAATCTCGCCTTCTAGGACGCCGGTCGTATCGAGAGTGTCACTATCAAAAACGAAGGTTACCTTGCCGCCTAGCGCATCCGTAATTGTCCCAACCAGGGTGTCAATCAGTGCTGTCTGACCTACCTGCCGCACCCGCATTCGAACCGACCCACCATCAAGGCTGAGTGGCGCAAATGTTGCAGGGTCGTCAGGGTCTAATGTCAGCCCCGTTGCCGCTGTATTTGAGTCTTTGAGAGTGATCTCGATCTCAGGGAGTCTGTCGCCTTGGACCAGATCTATAGTTGTTAGATAAGCCATTAGATAAACGCCCTCGGTTTGCAGGTAAGCGTACCGCCACTAAAGCCGTACTTGACCTGTCTGATTGTGCGACCGATATCACGCTCGTATAGAGTGCGATTAGCTTGAGCTGCGCCTCCGTCAGCAAATGGCTGACCCGCCATCATCTGTAACCTGAACAAAGCACCGTGAACGATGGTCTCTCGGTATTCCTTACCAATTGTGTCAGGTATTGATGTGCTGGTTGACGTTGGCTTGACGCTATACAGGATCCTGAACGAATCGTTCTTGTCGGGGATCGGAGCAAGGTAGAAGTCGGTGTTATCACGCTGCGCGTAGTACCGGGGGTTACCTTTTTCTGTCTCGTCACCAAGCCTCCGCAGCAACTCGTTGTAGCTGACAGGCTTCAATGCGGTCTTGTTGTCAAAAATATCGATGATGTGATTAAGCTCAGTACCTGTCGGCAGGGTCACTGCGTACTCGTTCACGCCGCCAATAATGGTGATGAACTCAGGCTCTGGGATGTACACATCTGTTCGATGACAGAAATCAATGGCGGCATCCCGTACCGCTCTCTCTATGAGGAAGTCCGGGGCACCGCCGCACTCCGGCTTCACATGTACGGTGAAGTCAGAGTATTTCATTACATTCTCCCAGCGTTGCGATCAGGAGTGTTTGGCATCGGAGTTACAGCCGCATCGGCATTGGTCTTAACACCAAGCGCGTTAGCGAACGATTGATAGTGCATCATCGAACGCTCGGCGTTACCAGCGAACTCAGAGTCCTTCTGGTATGCACGATAGAGTATGTAATCCAGTATGCAATTCGCATACACGTCATCCAAACTGATAGTGGTTGTGTCGCTCGTAAAGTCGCTAATAGCGATATCAGACGGTGCTGAGCTATACACAATCTCGATAGAGTGTGTGCCGCTGGTTGCTTTTGGATACACGTAAAAATGCTTTGGATCAGCAGGATCGTAGATGTAGTGCTCGATCTTGTTGGTTCCAGCCGCAGTTTCGTGCCAGTTAGGAAGGGTCTCATCGAGGATCTTGCGATCCACCTGAGTTACTGCTCTTCCGTTTACGTTGCGTACAATCTCAATCAGGCGCAATGCAGCCGCTGGCAGTGACTGCTTGCTGCCGTTGCCGCATGCAAACGACTCATTCACCATCTTCGCGTCGGGGCGGTGCAGGACCACTTCCTTCTGAGCGTCATTGAAGAACTTCAATAGCTCTGCGTTAGGGAACCGAACGTTTGTGCTGTCCTGAAGGATGATTGAAGCGCGGTCTAGGATGTCTACTACCTTAGTCGTTGCCATCTTCAGTCTCCCACTCAATGACTTCAAAATCAGGGTTGTTTTCCCAGCCGGGAAGCGGACCAAACGTATTGCCGGTCTTTTTGTTGCGGATAGTGCGAGCTACCTTTGCAACTTCTTTCTTCTCTGGCTCGGGGTTCTTTGCTTTTTTCGAGAGACGGTCGAGCTTATCTTCGAGCACTTCCAGCGGTGACCGCCGGTCGAGCTTGACGCCGTACTTTTCCATAGCCTCTTCGAAGATTTCGTCTTTACGAGTTTTATCTGCCATCTCTCAATCCTTAAAAACTGGGGGGCTTGCGCCCCCCGGACGGTCTTAGACCTTCCACTTACCTACAGCGAGGCAATCAGGAGTTACTACAGAGGATCCGTAGACTTTCAACCCTCTGACAGCATCACCAAAAGTAGTCTCGAGGCGCACAGTTTCAGTGTTAGTGAACTGTGACGCGAACGTGATTGCCTTTGGGTGACCCGCAAGAACGTGGGTGTAAGTAGCGTCAGTACCAGAAGCTGGTGTGTGGAGGAGGTTTGACTGGTAAACAGTGAAACGATCCACCATGCCTACCTGACCGTTACGGAGAGGCGAAGTCGCGTCTCCAGTCAAGTACGCCTGACGTAGCTCAGATTGCTTCAGCATGTTGATCATCGATGGAGGGAGAACGATGTAACGACCTTCCTCTGGGATGTTCAACCCATCAAGCGCTTCAGAGATCTCGAGAATTTTGCCCAAGATGTTTGAAGCTGTGATGGTTGTCTGTGCTGTAGTTGTAGTCGCAGATCCGATGACAGAGGAAAGTACGTCTGTCTCAACGGCGATACGCATACCCTCAGCAGCATCGCTAGATGCGGCTTCGAGCATGTTGATGTCAGCTTGCGCTGCCAACACGTCATCGACCTTGAAGCTGTAGTACTTAGCCTTGTCGATCAAAAGCTCGACGGTGCCAGTGGTCAGCTCTTGAGTTGACACTGTACCGGCGTAGTCGTTGATTGTTACAGCGGGTACTGTACGAATCGTGACCTTGTCGCCTTGACCTGAGATTTCGCCCTCGTACTCGGTATTCGAGATTGCGGGCATTACAGACTGAGAATAAAACTTAGCCTGCAACAACTTGGAGAATACCTCTGGAATAAAGTTTACTTCAGAAGTAGCTCCGGTACTAAAAAATGAAAATGCCATGATTAATTCCTCACAAGAGAATTAGCGGCGAATTGCTCCCTGTTCCATTGCTTTAAGAATCTCATTTTGGTGCTTCACAAAATCTTTGTTCGGCATCCTCATGATCTCTTCAACAGTCCAGTTACGCTTTTCACCAGTAACGTTTTGGCTTCTGGCTTTCGGCATTTTGGGTTCTGCAACCGCTCGTGCCTTTTCCAGAGACCGCTCTTGCGGCGTCGGAGGTCGTAAGCCCATCTCATCTTTAAACCGACTCAATACAGCGTTCACGTCATTCGAAGAACCTTGCTCCACCCATTGATGGGTAGCTGCATCCTGCGTCTCCAGCCAGTTCATCCAGTCGGAAGTCGCAATAAGCTCATCCACGTCCGGGTGTACCGCACGGATACGGTTGAAATGCTCTTCAGCCGCACGGGCTTGTAGCTCTTCGTTTCTGTAACGCTCTTGAGCGGTCAAAGCTTCCTTGGCGCTTTGTACCTCTGCTTGCGTTCGACTTAGCTCGTCAAGCAAGGGACCAGCGATGTCGGGATACTCCTCCCGGATTTGCGCTAGCTTTACTGTGTCTCGCTCTTTCTCGGCAAGCTGACCTTTAAGCTCTGTCAGGCTCTTCAGCATGTCATCGTTTTGACGACGAAGGTCTGCCGCTTCCTGCGTTGCTTTGGTCATTCGACTCTGTGCGCCTTTCATTGCCTTCTCAGCTTTTTCCAAAGCTGACCTCAAAGTATCCACTTCGCCGCTTTCTAGTGGTTCCTCTGGTGCCTCATCCGCAACGAGTTCTTCAGCCGTATCCTCAGGCTCGGGGGCTGCTTGTAGCGTCTCTTCTTCCTCAACTACTTCCGGTTGTTCCTCTACAGGAGTCGGGTTCGCTGCGTTCTGATATTGCTCCATTAACTCTTTTGCTTCGGCTTCTAATCGCGCCGGGTCATTTCTGCTCATTTTTCGGGTCCTCTAAGGATGTCCGTAACTATGTGAAATCGGATGTCCGTTTCCGGGTCCGCTCACGCTCTAAAGTGGCTTTCGCCGTTTCTTCCAGTTCAAGCATGAAACGCAACTCAAGGATGCGCCCTTGCTCATATCTGAAATCCTTTTCGTCTGCCGCTTCTAGTAGCTCTCGGGCGTTATCCAATCGGGACGCCAGGAGCTGCTGGACCTGCTGCCATTCCGGCTTCAGGGATAGCGCCAGCACCGCCTTGCTGCATTCCAGCGAGCATTTGATTTTGGAGTGCTTGCTCAGCTTGTAACCTCTCTTCACTTTTGATCACTTCATCGGGATCAATGTCTAATGTTGTTGCGATTTCCCGCAGCAACTTGTTTCGATCAATTTGAGGGGCGTCCATGGGGTTTGATACCAGCGAGAGGAACTGAAGTAGTCGCTGGCTTTGCACTTCTTTCTGCACGAGTGCGGTGCTTCCGCGAGCCACGATACGAAGGTCGCCCTTAATATCCTCGCGGGGGTTGTATTCCATATTCCAGTGAAAGAGCGATTCGATCATCGGCTCTAACAGGAAGTCATCGATGTTCTTAATAGTTGACTTGAGCGCTACGTTCGCCGCGCCCATCAACATAGACATACCGGTCGCCGTCTTGTTTAGCGATTTGCCCGTCTCACCGTGCGTGTAGCTCGGCAGTGACGTTGTCTCATCAGCAAAGCGCCTGAACAATTCAACGATCTGGTTAAGTCCGTTCGCGTTTGCAATCGGCTGGTACCAACGTACCGCTGGCATGGAGCCGTCTCCGCCTTCGCGCAGGAACACGCGCCAAGGATGGATGTCTGTAGGATCTTCCCCAGCAGCCAAGAGGTCGGTGTTAACTTCCAGCATGGGACCGGAGGACAGCGCAAGGTTATCGAGCCAAATACGCACGGCGGCGTTCATCGTGCTCTGAGAATCGCGCATCATGCGGGGGACGCCGATGCCCCAGAACTGATGAGGACTGCGTTCGTAGGGGAAGATATGGTACGGGATCTTGTACCCAGCAATCGGGTTCAGGATGATCTTCAAGATCTTCGAGTCGCACATCCAGACACACGCCGAGAAATCTGCGCTTAAATCTGCACCCTCAGGCAACTCAATGCCGTGATCCTTTAACTCATAACCGTCGAGATTACCCCAATACTCAAAAACCTCAAATCGGTTGGGTTCAGAATGGTCATGGATGCCAGCAATACGACGGCGATCCCGTTCATGGTCTGCTTCGACATAGTTTCCTTTCCTGTGGTTCTTGAGCAAATAACGGACCATGTCCCCATCGAATCCGGGCAGGTCAGCCAGTGCTCTGAATTGAGTGCGCGTCAAAACGTGGCGGCGGAACAAGCCGTCGCAGTCATCCAGCGTCGTGCAGTAAGGATCTGGGTAGAGATCGAAGATCGATACCGACTCTAGCTCGGGCATTGCCTCTTCAATCATTGCCATGACATAGGTCTGGTTGCCCAGCTCGTCAATGGCTTTCTGGTAGCTTTGCTTACGATCAATGCGAACCGTGCCAGCCTTCACTGCACCGGATCCAAAGATGCAAGCCTCGAGCATTGACTGCTTGAGCTTCTGATCTGAGTCAGCTTCGATGAGCTGGTCGGCAATGACAGTAGTCATTTGCTCTGCTGCTTTATCAGCGATGTCCTGCTCCATCTCAAGGAACTCAGGCTCCAGCTCCTGCATGCGAGCCATGATCAGGTCTTGGTTCATGTTGGGGTCCATGCCGGACGCCATTACGATTTCCTGAGTCGCTTGCTGGCGGAGCTCCATCGCCTTCATGGGATCGAGCTGAGCGATCGGCGTAGGAGTCACAGAGAAAAAGAGGTCACCCTGCTGGAACAGCAGATCCACGATACGGCTGTATGCCGCCATAACTTTTGTTCGGGTGAGACCCACAAAAACTTTTGAGCGGGCACCCGCATCACTTAGTGCAGCAAGTACGCTCGGCTCATAGATGCCGTTGTACTGACGCAGATCTTTCAGCCATTCGTTCTCGGTTTCTTTTCGGGCGTCTTTGTACTCCTGAAAAGTTCGAGACAAGCGTCCGCCCAGCGAGTTGAGCTCTTGCTCTTGCTGTCCGTCTAGCTGATCGTCGTCGTATTCTTCTAGCATGTTTAGTAACCCGTCGTTGAGTCAACCGTCTTAAAACGGCGTTTGACTTCATGCCTCCGAGGTCGGGGCATCGATGCGAGTCCATGCAGAGCTATGGCGTATGCCATAACGCGGTCGTCGTGACAACCACTTTGAGCATTATACGCGCCTTTTTCATCAATTACATAGGTTCGTAGCTCGTTCACTAGCTCTTTGTCAGCAATTCCCGATTCTCGTTGGCGAAGCAGTGCCGCGAGGTTGTCGATGATTAGTGGCTTTGTTTTGGATGTCGTAAGAAAACCACCGCGTTTTGTGAGCTTGTCGCCGTATGCACCGTCTACAGAACTCTCGATGTAGAGGTTCGGATACTGCAATTCCTGCATGCGGCGTAGCGTTGTTAGACCGTGGTTGTTTCTTTCCACGATGATGTAAGCATTTCGATACCGCTTGCCGAGATTGCAAAGCAGATCCGCGTAGGCATAAGGGTCTATGTGTCCGTGCCAGCATGCGACCTGTCGTCCCAGCCCATCCAGCACTTGAGCGCAGCTATAGTCGCCATAGGCAAGACCTTCAGCCACGTCCACACCGATGACATAGTTATCTTCCTCGGGCGAGTGCCATTCTCTGTAAGGACCGTATGACCCCTCATGGAGCTGTCCGTCTTGAAACTCCCCGCGGAAGTCAGGCGTGTATATCTCGCTCTCTGCGTCACGCAGGCAGGCATCCTCTACGAAACACCGCCCTGAGGTAAGGAACGCTTCTAAAGGCGTTGAGGGGTACTCCTGCCGGAATAGATCGGTGGACCCGAGCTCGTCTAATTTTGAGCGGCGGAACATCAACTGCTCATCGTCGAGGTTGAACTGCTGCGCTAATTTTTCTTCTTCGGGAGTCCTCTCAAAATAGGGGTTCGGCTTGCGTCGGTACTCGGGCATCCAGAACCACGGGATGAAGCACACCTGCCATTCGGTTTCGCCGCGGAGAGACTTCATCACCTGATCGTAGAACCAGCCACCAGCACCGTTTGCGGTGGACTCCAGGATTACCTCGGAGCCTTTTCCGCCGACCGTCTGTAAGAGTCCTGCAACGATGTCTGAGCCTTGTGGGTAGAACGCTACCTCGGACCCATGGACAAACCGGTTCGTTTGACCACGACCCGTCTGTGTGCTCCTAGCGGTACCTACCCGGAACCGGGAGTTGAGCCCGTCGAAAACTAAAGTCGAGCTAGACTGGGAAGCAAGAGGAGGAGCAAAAGCAGGATGAGGGACGTTGTCGTAGAAATAACGGACCATGTTAAATATTGAATTTGTACTTTCCGCCAGATGCGAGAGTACAAACGCATTCGCGTTTTTATTCTGAGTGACTTTCCAAAACATCCTGCCTTCAACATAAGTCGATATTCCTGTCTGTCGCGCCTTCAATACGAGGGCACGTATGTTTCCCTGTTCCTCCAATTGCTTTTCAAACTGTGAGTGAACCCATCGCTGTCCAGCGTTAAGCCGGAACGGAATGTTCTCGCCTTCCTTGTTCACAATCCGAAGGACGTTTTTCGAGTACAGCGGGAAGTTGTATTTAAGCTTCCGCGCTACTTCTTCGATGCTTTTTGTCATTCGCTACTAACGCTCGCGCCCACCAGAGCAGCTGATGCTCAGGTTGGTCATTCTTCATTTCGTTGATGCGCCAACACACCAACTGCACGTTGTCGATCACATAACCTATCGACCCCTCTACGCGGTCCATAGAGGCATTCATGTCGCTGTAGGCGGGGTGGTGCTGCATTGGTATTCCCGTCAGCGCACACAAACCGCCTTGCTTTTCCCAGAGTCCGCAAACCTCTTCGGGGGTGATATTGAACTCTCGGTCTGTCTTCTTTGCGTTGCTCTTCGCCTGTACCACTAAGTATGAGCACCACGCCTCTGGAGAGCGCCCGTGACGCTCTCTGTTTAGCTTTCCGTTGCATACGCTACAGGTAGCGCCCCGACGGCTAGGAAACGCCTCTACTGGCTTTTCAGTGCCGCAGACGGCGCAAACTTTATGACCAAGCTGCATTCTTGCTCGTGGGTCAGTTCTTCGAACTCCTTCATCGCATCACGGCTTCTCGATACCGCAATACGATCACTCATCAGACTTATTCCGGGGGCAATACAACCCTGAAGTTCATCTGGGAAATTTGCTGAGTGAAAAAGGATATATGTCCGATTGGGAACGTCTTTCACTTCCCAACACCAACCAAATTTAGGTGACTTCCTGCGCTTCATCTCATACGTCCCCTCAGGGATGCAGGAGATCCGTGGGAGGTTTTCTTCCCATGGGCGCTCCACGGTATAGAACTCCTCTCCACCGACCGTCATGACGCCTAGAGTGCCTTCTGGGTGGTAGCAAAATCGCTCCAGTAATACTTC
>Ga0213865_10001690_pt1 | contig 14241 bp, 16 predicted proteins | sample PICome_6_FD_160100 | JGI IMG/M metagenome (GOLD analysis project Ga0213865, IMG submission 160100) | Coastal seawater microbial communities near Pivers Island, North Carolina, United States - PICO282 | ecosystem: Environmental > Aquatic > Marine > Coastal | place: USA: North Carolina...
ATGTGTTTGGGTTTGGCTCCCGGGCCAATGATGCCAAGACCAATGGGCTTGTCGTGCTTGAGTTGGAGGTCAAGAATGGTCTTGATGACGGCTTGGCCCATGGCAAGTCCATGCTGCGTCTCGCCCTTTTCGATGATGCCCAGACAGGCGGCTGCATCATGCGAGGCGAGGAGACGGTCCAAAGCAAGCGGAACTTCCATGGAACCAGGCACCCAAACAACATCGCCTACGGTGAGGCCGTGTTGTTCTGCTTCATCGGTGGCAAAGGCCAACATCCGCTCAACTTCGTCTCGATGGAACGAACCACACACCAGCCCCACCCGCTTGCTCATGCCTGTCCCTCCGGGTTCTCCTGTTTCATCATTCGTTCGACCGTCGCCACAATGGTTTGGGTCATGGCGTCGATTTCAATGTTCACATGCCGACCTTCAGAAAGCGTTCCAAACGTCGTGAGGCGGAGCGTTTCGGGGATCAGGTGAATGTTGAAACAGTTGCCTTCAACCGCACCGATGGTCAACGAAGCCCCATTGAGGCCGATGTAGCCCTTTTCGTGAATGTACTTCATCATCGAAGCGGGTGCTTTGACGGTGAAGTCAACACCCTCGCCGACCTTCGTCCGTTTGGTCAATTCCCCCAGTCCCATCACATGGCCTGAAAGCAAGTGGCCGCCCAGTTCGTCCCCCATCTTGAGGGAACGCTCGACATTCACTTCCTCGCCCTCCTTCACGCTTGAGAGGTTGGTGCGTTCGAGGGTTTCGTTGATCACGTCAAACCTGACGCTGTTGCCTTCGATCTCGGTCGCCGTCAAACAAACACCGTTGATGGCCACGCTGGCGCCACGCTCCAGACCATCGGTGTTTGGCAGATTCACAGCGAAAGTCCACACGGCCTCGCCTTTATCTATAGAAGAGACGTTTCCTAAGCCTTGAACGATACCAGTGAACAACTTCATGCCCCCTGTTTCTCAGCCCGTTCAAGAATCCGTGCGATGATTTTCCGCGTTCCATCGAGATCGTCGCTCAAGCCCTCGACTCGCACCACCTCAATCTCGCCATGGCCTCGTTCATGCAGGGCCTTGCGAATGTTGTCTTCGGCGTGTTCTTGGTCGTAGCCAAGGGCGATCACGTTCGGCCGAATCTGAGGGAGGATATCGAAAATGGGTACATCGGGTGGATTCCCGACAACGACCTCATCGACGGGTTTGAGTCCTGCTACCATTCGACGGCGCAGGTCTTGGTTGGTCACGGGCTCGTGCTTACGCTTACGCACGGTGTCGTCGTGAGCCACCACCACGGTCAGATGGTCGCCAAGCGATTTGGCCTGCTCGAGGTAGTGAAGATGGCCTGCGTGAAGCAGGTCAAAGACACCAACGGCAAGGATGCGTTTCATTGGACCACCGTGCTTGGGTTGGGCTGTTGCTTCATGAGGATGACGGTCCCGCTCAAAGGCCTAAGGCAGCGACCACGTCGGCTCCTTCAAGGAACGGGATGTTGTTGGCTTCTGCCCACGCCCGGGCATCGGCCACTGGAAGGGCAAGGTCGCCGTCCGGCTCAAGCATCTCAGCCCCGATGACCACCGGAGCTGCTCCGGCGAGACGGGCAAGGCCCACGGCGAGTTCGGTGTGGCCTTGACGAACGCTCAGGCCGCCCTTTGCTTCACGGCATACGGGGATGTGTCCCGGGGTTCGGAACTCCTCCCCAAGACGCTTCATCGCCACCTCACCAGCCTCGCCCGCCTCCAAGCAAGCAGTTGCCAACTCTGCGAAACGACGCGTGGTCAAGGCTCGGTCGTGGTCGGTGATGCCAGTGTAGGTGTTGCGGTGATTCAGGGAGAGGGTGAAGGCCGAACGAGCGTCGTAGCGGAGGTCGTTGGTGATCAGGTGGGAAAGAACTGGATTTCGCTCAACGGCGTCCTGCGTGGTGTGAAGGTCTTGGAGGAACGGCAAACCAAAACACGCACCGACCTCATCACCAATCGCCAAAAACAGAAGACCGCCGCAGTCCTTGCGGAGTTGTCGCATGGTGGCGGGAACGGCAGATGCGGCAGGGAAGAGCAAATCCGTTTCCCCTTCTCGCTTTTCTGAGTCGAACAGGCAAACGGGTTGGCCCGCTTGAAACGCTGCGATGGCTCGCTGAACATGGGGTTCCATGCAACCATGGTCCGGACTCACCTTCATGAAGAGTCGTATGCATTCACTCTCGAAAACGACGCGTCATGGCTGATTTAGCGGACAGCCAGCAGAAAGGGATTATCATGTGATGGCCCTTGGGTCGGTTTCGGGGGGGGAATATATGTCAGTCAAACTCGGTCCAGCAGGCGTTCCTCTTTCATGCAAAGGACGCACCATCGTGGAAGGGATGGACGATATCATCTCCCTCGGCCTCGAAACGATGGAAGTACAAACCGTTCGCATGGTGGCCCCACAGCACTTCGAGCAGTACTGGCAAGCCGGTGTGCTGGCCAACAAGACCGAGTTTGAGATGAACATTCACGGCCCCTACTATTCCGAACTTCTCGGAGGAAAGGTCGAGCGTGGACGCTCGCTGGCTAAGATCGAGGCCACCCTCCAGGCGGCTCGCACCATCAACGCTCGCCACATCACCCTCCACACCGGCCACTACGGCGATTTTGGCCGAGGACAAGCGGCCAATCAACAGGTGGCCAATGTCTTCTCCGGTATCGTCGACCGCGTCCATGAAATTTGGCACGATGACGAGGACGAATTCCCCGTTTTCCCTTGGATCAAGAACGGCACACCCTCCAAAATTGGCGTTGAAACGTCAGGCAGGCAAGAACTCTGGGGCAGTCTCGAAGAAGTGATCGAAGTGGTGAATCACGTCGAGGGAACCATCCCTGTCCTCAACATCGCTCACATTCACGCTCGTGGCCACGGCCAAATGCGAACGTCCGAGGACTACGGCGAACTGTTTGACATGGTCAGGGAAAGCATCGGCACCAAGGAATTCTACTGCCACTTCTCCGGGGTTGAACACCGAACCGGAAACGCGATGCATTACACCCAAATCAAGAAGTCTGACCTGAACTTTGAGCCGCTGGCTGAATTTATTGTGGAAGACGGTGGATGGCTTGACATCACCCTCATTTCCGATTCTCCACTCCTCGAGCACGATGCCATGTACATGATGCAAAACATCGAGAAATCAAGACACAAGCAACTTGAGCGCAAAGCCCGAGAAGACCGACGTCGAGCGCTTTCCCTCCAAACGGGCAAGAGCGAAGAGGAACTGCGAGCCAAGGAATCCCAAATCGCCGCCGCCCGTGGAACCACCGCATCTGCGGCGGCTGCACCAGCGGCTGAGGAACCAGAAACGGTTCCTGCACCAAAGGAAGAGGAAAAGCCACCCGCCAAGGCCACCAAGGCCCCCAAGAAGGAAGCCAAAGTTGAGAAAAAGTCGGATGACGATGTCTTTGATTTCGATGAGGAAGACGATGATTTGTTCTGAGTGGCCCGTTTGGCTCACGTCCAAAATCCCTCTTTTCCACTGTGTTCAAGCCCGAAATGGTATAAACACCCGAAGAGGCGACTTTGACGATTGACATGGCAAACATCGCCGTTTTAGGATTGGGAAACTGGGGAACTGCCATCGCCAGACTGTGGCTTTTGGAAGGGCACAAAGTGACGGGGTGGACCATCGAACAGGAGGTCTACGAATCCATCACCATGAAGGAGACCAACGACAAGTACCTGCCCCACCATCCTGTACCGGGCCTTGACGCCACGATGCATCTTGCTGAAGCCGTGGAAGGGGCTGAAATTGTCGTGCTGGCCCTGCCCTCATCGGTCATCCTCGACGTGATGGAGGACCTGCTCCCTCATCTCCAACCCGGCCATGTGTTACTCGACCTCGCCAAAGGCCTCGCCCCCGGCAAGCGGCTCATTTCCGAAGCCATTCACAGCCGTCTCAAAGAGGAAGGGAAAACAAACCCACTGGCCGTGTTGACGGGCCCCACCATCGCCCCTGAAGCGGCGGGTGGCGTGATGACCACCGCCCTGGTGGCCAGCGAAGATCAGGCCATCGCCCAGCGCCTGGCACAAACCCTCAGCACGCCCAGTTTCATTCTTCACCCGGCCAGCGATCCGGTCGGTGCTGAACTCTGGGGCGCCTACAAGAACGTTGTCGCCTTGGCCTGCGGCCTTGTTGATGGGCTCAAGGAGGTCGGCGATTTGGGCGGTGATAACCTCAAGGCCGCCATCTTCATGTCGGGATTCAAAGAAGGATGCTTGCTTTTGGCGGAATTGGGTGCTCGCGCCGAGGTGGCCTTCGGGCCTGCGGGTCTTGGCGACATGTATGTCACGGCCACCTCGCCCCACGGTCGAAACCGGTCCATGGGTGAAAAACTCGGTACTGGCCGGACCCTCGACCAAGCACTGGACGAGATGCACATGGTTGCTGAAGGCGTTCGTGCCTGTCGCATGTTCGTCGAACGAGCTGAAGATGCTGGCCTCAGTATTCCCTTCACCAAGGCCTTGAACACGCTGCTCAACGGTGATATCGACGCTGAGGAATGCTGCCGCAGAATGGTGGCGCTCGGATGAAGGCCATCGGTGACATTTTGAGGCGAGGGCCCATGCTTTGAGCATGGCCGACGAGTTAACAGAGTTTGAAGCCAAGTTGTTGAAGTGGCTCATCAAGAGTGACTTCCACATCCAACCGTGGTCCACCAAAGACGCTGCTAAGGCGTTCAAGGTCTCGGAAGACGAAGTGTACGACGCCGTCGCCGCCCTCTCCAAGAAGGCTGCAGACCAGATTCAAATCTTCTACAAAGACGGCGCCGTCCACATCGCAGCCGATTGATTTCATTCCGACTCATCCACGCCGCCCTTCTTCATCGGCGTCGGGTGCATGGCTGAAGAAATAGCACTCGGCAAGAAGAGCGACGACCATGCAGGACGGTCCACATCGCCTTCCTCGGTAACAGCCGAACGCAGCGCCATGGAAACAAAGTCAATGACGACCACCACGAGGAAGACCACGATGAGCAACGCCACCACCTTGTCGTACTGCGCGAGTTTGAGGTAGGTATTGATGTACAATCCAATGCCACCCGCTCCAACCAAACCGATGACCGTCCCGTGTCGAACGTTGTATTCGAACATGAACAGCAAATGACTCAACAAGTGGTTCGCGGATTCAGGAATGGCCACCAGCCAAGCCGTTTCCGTTCGGGTCATGCCCATGGCTTTGGCCGCCTCAAGGGGGGCGTTCTTGATGCCCTCCATTGATTCGAACTGCAACTTTCCAAGGTAGCCAACCGTGTAGAACGACATGGCACAGATGCCTGCGAGCGTCCCCATGTCGAAAATGATCATGAACAACACCGCCCAAATGATGGAAGGGAGTGAACGCATCCCTGCGAGAAGGATTCGAGTGGGGACGGCGATTTCAATCGGCGAGAGGTTGCTGGCAGCCATGACCGAGAGGGGGAGCGCCACGACAAATCCGATGACGGTGGCGACGAAGGCGATTTTGATGGTCTCGACCATCCCCAACCACGCGACAGAGCATGTAAATTCAAGGCGGGCCTCGCAAACGGGGTAGGATTGGGCTTCGAGCACCGACCAGTCGGGCGGCCACAAACTCTCCCGGAAGAAGACGCCAAGATTGGCCATGCCGCCGCTCAAACGGCCCCAATCGCCGACAAGGTTGAGGAAGGTCAGCAGGGCAAGACCCAGCACCAGGACGATGGTGAGGCTCAACCGGCGGTTCATCGAACCAACTCCTCGATGAGACGCCCATCCTTGATGCGCCAGATTCGATTGGCGACCTGCTTGGCCAATTCTTCGTGGTGTTCGACCATGATCATGGCTGAGTTCTGTGCTTCAATGGCCTGGCGTACGGTTTTCATGACAATCTCAACATTGTCATCGTCGAGTTCGCCAAGAAACTCATCAGCGAGCACCAACTTCGGCCGCTGAGCGACGGTTTTCGCCGTGGCAACGCGGCGTTGTTGGCCACCGGAAAGAATCCGAACAGGTTGGTCGGCCAGGGAGAGGATACCCAGGTCTTCCATGGCCCGTTCCGCATGACGGCGCTGGGTGGACGGCACGGGGAAAAACGGCAGATGCCACCTTGAAAGACCAACCCGCGTGCCCATCTCAACGTTGTCGCGGACGGTGAGGTTGCCGATGAGACCCAGGCGTTGTGGAATGTAGCCCAGGCCTCCACGCGACGGTACAGCGAGTTCAACGTCCCCATCCAACGGGCGAACAAGTCCGGCGATGGTCCGCAAGAGCGTCGTTTTCCCAATGCCTGAGGGTCCAAGAACGGCGATGACATCACCGGCCACCACCTCGATGTTGATGTCCTCGATCAGGGGGACATCGTAGCCGATGGCTACGTCGTGCAGGTGAACAAGAACTTCTTCCAACACACTCACACCGACGAATACTTCTCATCAAGGTAACCTTGAATGCCAGGAACATGCTGAATGAGACCACCATAAGAGCCGAGATGATCCTCTGCGTTGGTTTCGATCAACCCGGGGGTGTTCAGAATGTTTTCCAAGATGGATTGACCGTCCTCGGTGTCGTTCAGGGCCAAGAGCGCAGATACAATGAGCGCCCGTGTCGGATCATCCACCGTATCGGGCTGGTACATCAACGGGTGCGATGGAGTTTGGCCAAAGGCCGGCAGCGCGACATAGCGGTCGCGGTCGAGACACCAGGATGCTCGTTCAGCGTCATCTTCCGCGCAGTAAGCGTCCACGGAGGAATCTTTGACGAACGCCACCGCACCTTCGCCCTCTGAAAGGCATCGCAGTGCCCCGGAATAACCGTAGTAAAGCGAGCCGGATTCTGGGATGGAAGCGTCTTCGGAAAAGTGGCTGAAAATGGTGTTTCGAAGGGATTCAATGTCGTCTTCATCACCGACGACGTCTGCATAACCCTGCCCGATGAAATAGCCCATGGGGATGAGCATCCCTGCAGACTTCAGCCAACCCGTGTGACATGAGATCTCCCCGGTCAACTCAGCGAACGGATCGGTGCTGTTGTCATCATCAAGGGCCGCTTGGCCCGCAGCGCTGTCGTTGAGCACCCATGCATGAGCGCTGTAGTATGTTCGGCCATCACTCTTCATGTCAGCCGCCATGGCTTCGAGGCCGTACGACTGCCAGCCCATCCATGCGGCACCGCCGTCGAGGAACGCCATGTCGGCGCTTCCGAACCGCAAGGCCTCAAGGGCAAGACTGTCTGAAGTAATCGAGTACAGTTCGATGTTGAGCCCTGTTGCATCACTGAGGTAGTCTGCAAGTTTTTGTGGGTTCTCATCGAAGGAGGCGTAATCGTCCTTCACAGAGAAGGCGATACGGAGGGTTTCTTCGGATTCACCGCTTCCGATGCACCCGCTTAAACCCGCCATCAATACCACCAAAACCATGAGGCTGCATGGCATTTTTGTGTTTGATTTCCAATTCGTGTTCATGAACACACCCCTCCGATTTAGGGCGCCCTAAAAATGAAGGTTGTATAAAGTTTAGGCTGCCCTAAAAATACAACACAAAGGTCGTTAGCCTAGCCATGGAGGGAGCGGTGGTAGTCCCTCCCGGATTCGAACCGAGGTCGGAGGAACCAGAATCCTCCATGATGGACCGCTACACTAAGGGACTGTGGTCGCCCCAACTCGGTCGCCTTCTTCAATTCAGCGGTGATTCTACACAGGTCAGAGGTCGGCAAATCGGACCATGGCTTTGGATACCCAGGACACGATCATGATGATCATGAACGACGCTAAGGCGTACTTGGCCCACGGCCGTACTGGTTTTGGCTCAGGCCATAAATCCACACCCATGGCTTCGGCTTGTGCAACCAACTCCGCTAACTCGGCGAGGTGTTCTTCCACCGAGTCGTGAGTCATGTCCAGCCCTCCTTGCTCGCGTTATTTGAAGCCCACGCCAACCGTAGCCCACCAGCGCTTTGGTTCACAAGGCTTTGAAAGTGGGAGGACGGAGCGGGTTCCATGAGTGAGGTCCCCGAAGGCGTGAACCTCAGCGCTCAAGCAAGAGGAGCGCCCCGTCCAACGGCGACCATGACCCTCACGCGGGACGGCCCTGAGGGCGTCGAGGTTTTGCTCGGTTTACGCTCACCGACGATGCGTGCCTTTCCCAATTACTGGGCTTTCCCCGGTGGTGGCGTCTCAAGGGTCGACCACGCTGCTGTTGAAGCGCTCCCTGCGCTGGTGGGCCCTGAATCTGCTTCCATTGCCTGCATCATGCGAGAAATGAGCGAGGAACTTGGACTGGCTGCCAACGGTGAAGGGGTTGTCCTTCTGCATCCCGAAGACCGGCAGGCCATCGTTGACGACAAAGGCCAATGGCTTCCGCTCGCCAGGGCCGGTTCGTTTCCCGTTGACCGAACACGCATTCGGACCCTCAGTCATCGAATTACGCCACCGTTTGGCCCCGTACAGTTTGACAACGCCTTCCTCCACCTCCATCTCGGTGATGCGGCCACCGTCCCCGAGATCGACCTTGAGCCTCAAACCGAATTCACTGAAGTGATGTGGGCTAAACCCACGACCATTCTCACCCGTTGGAAAGCCCACGAAATCAAGGTGGCCCCCCCCGTGGTCACCCTGCTCATGGAAATTGAGCGAACGCTCGAGCGAACGGGCCGAGACATGGAAGCCGCCTCCGCTGACATTGCACAGCGTCTCCCCGGACGTCGTTCCATCCTGTTTGCCCACGGCGTGGAAGTCATCCCCATCAAGACCGCCACGCTGCCGCCAGCCGACCACACCAATTGCTACCTCGTGGGCGACCCCGACGGAGCATACGTCATGGTCGACCCTGCCGTGAGAATGCGCGAAGACATGGAGGTGCTGGCCACAGCCGTTGAACGGCATCGAGGCACCTTGGTGGCCGTGGTGTTCACCCATAGCCACAGCGACCACCTCGCCGATATGTCGCTGCTTCGTGAGGCGTTCGATGTTCCCGTGTGGGGCAGCGAATACACCGCCAAGAGCGTCTCCTGCGACCGAATCCTCACCGATGGTGAAGTGTTGGAACTTGGCGAGCAATCGTGGCAAGTGCTCATCACGCCAGGGCACCATCCCGGCCACGTTTGTTTGTTCAGCGAGGCTGGCCTGGTGGCCGGCGACATGCTGGCGGGTATCGGCACCATCCTGATTCCGCCGCACACCGGCAACATGACAGCGTACATCGAGCAGCTTGAGCGCTTGAAGGCCTTGAAGCCGCACCTCGTGTTCCCCAGCCACGGGCCGGTGGTCGCCATTCCCGACCAACTCATCAACCACTACATCAAGCACCGGAAAGCACGGCACAGCCATGTGTTGAACGCCGTAGTCAACGGCATCTCTAACCTTGAGGCCATCGCCGTGGAAGCCTACGCCGACACGCCCGATGCTCACCCTGGTCTGGCCGTCGACCAGACCCTTTCGCACCTGATGGCCCTCGAAGCCGAAGGAGCCGTCTTGCAATCCAACGGCGCATGGAGCGTGGCCCCATGACCTCAGGTGTTCGTGTCATCATCCAGAAAGCCGGAGGTGTTTCGGCCATCACCACAGAGCCGATGCAAGCCCCACCGCCAAAGGAGGGAGAGGTTCGCATCAAAGTCGCCTATGCAGGCATCAATTTCGCTGACCTGCTGATGCGGCTTGGGTTCTACCAGCCCCGTCCACCGTTCCCATTTACACCTGGCTACGAGGTCAGCGGCGTGGTCGATGCGCTTGGAAAAGGCGTTACTGGGCTTGAAGTAGGCCAAAAAGTGGTCGCTGCGATGCGAAACGGAGGACAGGCCAGTTTCGTGATTTCGCCCGTTGATCGTGTGATTCCACTGCCAGACGATATCTCACTCCAAGCAGCGGCTTCAACACCGGTCACCTACATGACCGCCCACCACATCCTCCATCATCTCGGCCACCTCCGTCCTGAGGACAAGGTGCTGGTCCACGGAGGCGCAGGTGGGGTGGGAACAGCAGCCCTTCAACTGTGCAAGTGGGCGGGTGTTGGGCAAGTTTGGGCGACGTCGTCGAAAGCCAAACATCACATCATTGAGCAATACGGCGCCCGGCCCATCGACCGACACAACGAGGACTTTGAAGCCATCATCAAAGCAGAGACCGACGGTGCCGGCGTTGACCACATTCTCGATCCCATCGGAGGTGACCACCTCCGCCGTAGCCTGTCCTGTCTTGCAGAAGGTGGCCGCCTCTACACCTATGGGATGTCGGCTGCAGCCCCATCAGGAAAACGCTCTCTGCTCAAAGCACTCTTCGCTCTCCGGCGAACCCCAAAATTCGATGCCCTTCGGTTGATGACGAGGAATCGCGCTGTGTTTGGTGTTCACATGGGGACATGGTCCAACGAGGCCGTCATGCACGAACAACTGGCCCGTATCGTCGAGGGCATCCAAACAGGACACCTCGAACCCATCGTCGACCGTGTGTTTGAGGCCACGGACGTTCAGGAAGCACACCAGTACATCCACGATGCGAAGAACATCGGCAAAGTGCTGCTTCGTTTTCATGACATAGAATGAAAAACTGCGGTCCAAGACCAGCGGCCATGCACACGATTCGGCTCCTCTTGATGTTGGTTCTCCTTTCACCGGTGACCGCCCTCACGGGGTGCACATCTGCTGAAGGAGAATGGGTGCGCTTGGACGCTGACGCTTTTGCCGAGGCCATCGATTCAGAAGAAACGGCGTTCTTGCTCGATACACGAACGCAGGCCGAATGGGAGCAGGATGGCTACATCGCCAATGCCACCTTGATTCCCCACGATGCCTTGGAAGAGCGAGAAGACGAACTCCCCGAGGACAAATCCACCACCATCCTGCTCTACTGCCGGAGCGGCAACCGATCTCAGGCTGCCGCACAAACGCTGTTGGACCTGGGCTACACCGATGTGCGAGACCTCGAAACCGGCATCAATGGTTGGAAAAACTCTGGCTACAGCGTTGAATACGGGGCCTGAAACCTTCATGTCGTCTCACCCACTGGAAACCATGCAGGTGAGACCATGAAGAAAGCGATGTCCGGCTTTGACCTCCGTGCCATAGCCCGGGAGTTGGACTCGCTCAAAGGTGCCTATGTCAAGAAGGCCTACATGCCGCATTACGAGCAAATCGTGCTTCGGGTCAACCCCAAAGAGGCTGAACAACGCGACCTCGTGTTTGTTCGTGGCGAGCGAATCTACACCTCTAAGCGAGACCGCCCGATGCCCATGACACCCCCTCCGTTCGCTATGGTGCTTCGTAAACACCTGCGCAACGCCCGTTTGACCGGGGTCGAACAGGTTGGTTTTGATCGTATTCTCGCCTTTTCCTTTGACACCAAGAACGGAGAGCGCACCTTGTACGTGGAAGTGTTTCGAGACGGAAACATCATTCTTGTTGATGAAGAAGGCATCATCGTTCAACCCCTCACCCACGCCTCGTATGCTGGAAGGACGCTCAAGAAGGGCGTCCCCTACACGCCCCCGCCCGCCGCCATGGACCCGTATGCCCTTGACGAGGCGACGCTGGGAGAGATCTTCGAAGCCTCTGACCGGGATTTAGTCTCGACCTTGGGTGGCAAAGTCAACCTCGGCGGCACCCATGCCAATGCTGTTTGTGCACTGTCCAACCACGAACCCAATTCCCCCACAACGGAAGCCGATGTTCGAGAGGTCTTTGATGCGCTGAACCAATTGCTGGATGATTTGGCAACCACTGAGGCAGCGCACCTGATGCTCAAACTGCAAGACGACGACCCCGAAGACTGGCAAGCACATATGGAAGGGCTTGAACAAACTGAGCTCCATCAATGGGTGGCCCAGCGTGCGGTTGAGGCGACCCCCATCCTTCTCCCGCAACACGACGGTATGCCGCGAGTAAGTTTTTCTTCACTTTGTGAAACTGTGGATGTTTGGAAGGGCGTGCACGACGCTCACGCCCTCCAGCGACGTGAAGAAGAGCGTTTTGACCAAGCGGGGCCAGGTCGCGGCCAATCAACGGAAGTTGAGAAACTCGAGCGGCGCCAAGCCCAGCAGGAGAAGGCCTTGGCGGGCTTTTCGGAGAAAATCGAGAAGCAGCAACGGCTCGGCCATCTCGTTCAAGAGCACTGGGGCCACGTTGAAGGGCTCATTGACCAAACCAAACAAGCCGTCGACCGGGAAGGATGGTCAACCGTTCGCAAGGCCATCAAAAGCATCCCATGGATCGTCAGTGCTGCCCCGGCCGACCGAACCATCACGGTCATCTTGCCCGATGAGAACAACGAAGCGAATGGCCCTCAGGTGATGCTGGAACTCGACGCTACGGTCTACCAGAACGCCCAGCGCTACTTCGAGGCTGCGCGGAAGCAGAAAAACAAGACCTCGGGTGCCGTTGAGGCCCTCGCAGAGACCGAGCGGAAACTCAAGCGAGCGCGCAAAAACGAAGCCAAGCAAAAGGCCAGTGGAAAGCTGAATCGGCTCAAGCGAAGCAAGCGCATGTGGTTCGAGCAACACCGTTGGGGCATGGTTGAGGGCGGCCACCTCATCGTTGGAGGCAAGGACGCCAAGGGCAACGACGCTGTGGTGAAGAAACACCTGTCGGGCGATGACATGTACCTGCACGCCGACCTCCACGGGGCCCCTTCGTGCAGCCTCCGCGCCGCACAAGGCTTTGCTTTGGAGGAGCGACGTCCATCCCACCTTCCCGCCGATATCCCCGCCTACCGCCTGGTGGACAAACTGGAGGAGCCCAACCTCTCGGAGGCCAAACTCCAACAGGCCGCTGTACTGGCCCTCTCGTGGAGCCGTGCATGGAACGGAGGAGGGGCACATGGAACGGTCTATAGCGTCAAACCCGCCCAAGTTTCGAAGTCAGCCCAAACCGGTGAATTCGTTGGGAAGGGGGCTTTCGTGATTCGTGGCCAACGCACGTGGTACAAGGACATGGATGTGCGTATCGGCATCGGCATCATCGCCGTCAACGGCGTGCCGATGGTCGTGAGCGGTACCCCGGGCCACATCCAAGCCACATGCCCTCGCTATGCCATTCTCTCACCGGGCATGACGAAGAAGGACCAATTGGCCAACGCCATCTACCGCAACACGGGTCTGTCCACCGACGAACTGCTCGCAGCGCTACCGGGTGCTTGCGATGTCATTGACGAACACGGCATGCTCACGCCACCCGCTTCGGAGGAAGAGTGATGCACGAAGACCAACGTTCGGACGGCTCAATGTGGGACCGTCGCTTCGCAGAGCCGGTCTACGCCTACGGTAAGGAGCCCAATGCGTGGCTCAAGGCCTGCATCGGTGAACTCTCTCCTGAGCCCAATCCGGCGGCCCTGTTCCCGGCTGATGGTGAAGGGCGCAATGCGGTGTGGGCGGCCTCGGAGGGCTGGGCTGCCACCGTGTTTGACCTGTCGGTGGAGGGCAAGAAAAAGTGCGAGCAACTGGCCAGTGAGCACGGCGTATCGGTTTCGTACGAAGTGGACGACCTCGTGGCTCGAGACTTCCCCGAAAGCCACTACGGGCTCATCGCTTGTTCGTGGTTCCACACACCACCCGCCATTCGAAAGAAGCACATGCCGAGGATGCTGCATGCGCTCGCTGTGGGCGGCCATTTTGTCATGGAAGGCTACCACAAAACCCAGCTTCCGCTTACGAGCGGGGGGCCAAAATCACTGGACTTGCTGTTTGACCTTGACGAGGTCCTCGCAGAACTGACCGGCCCCCTCGGACCGCCCATGCGCATCATCCGAGCCAGCGTCGAGGAAACCGAACTTGACGAATCCGATCTTCACCGAGGCTTCGCCAAGGTGGTCAGATTCCACCTCCAGCGCACTTCGTGAGGAATCCTCTCAAATCAAAGGGTAGCGAGTGATTCGACCCACTGCAAGCCCTCTGATTGGAACCAAACGAATCTGTGGGTTTGTGCAATGACCCTATGATTACTTCCTAATTTGATGTTGATTGGGCATTGAGTTTGCTGGTGCATAGATTGGCTGTCCTTGTTGATTGTAGCCCACATGCACATAGCCACCCCCAGCAGCACCATGTGGTTGATTAACAACAACAGGCGGTGTCGTAGGATTTGACATAATGATGCCCAAGAGCATGAGAAAGCAGCCAAAAGGGGCACACAGAAGGCCAACAACAAACGGGATAGTTAGGATTCCACCGATTACAAACACGCTACCCACGATTAGCATGTTCGTATTGGCCATGATTTACCCATTATCCAACTAAATTTATGAGTTTCTAATCAGAGGGGACCCCTCTGATGTA
>Ga0213865_10001691_pt1 | contig 14241 bp, 10 predicted proteins | sample PICome_6_FD_160100 | JGI IMG/M metagenome (GOLD analysis project Ga0213865, IMG submission 160100) | Coastal seawater microbial communities near Pivers Island, North Carolina, United States - PICO282 | ecosystem: Environmental > Aquatic > Marine > Coastal | place: USA: North Carolina...
GTTTGCTGTTTCTGGCCATCACAGCCGGCGCAAATACAACCCTTCCAAATGCGTTTTGGGCTGAGTTCTATGGCACCCGGTATCTGGGCGCGATTAAATCATTGGCGGCCGCGATTATGGTATTGGGTTCTGCGCTTGGGCCGGGCATCACCGGCGTGATGATTGACTGGGATATAGGGTTGGAAAGTCAATATATCGCAGTTGCTATATTCTTTATACTGAGCACGGTCGTGATGTCATTTGGGGTCTGGCGCGCAGCGCCGTATTTGCCTAAATCGATTGTTGCAGATAGCCCAAGCAGCCTTTAAGCGCGGCAAAATCATCCTCAACCAAAAAGATCGGAAATTCCGACATGTAATCGGAGAAGACGCCTTTGTCATGAAAGGTCGCTCCGAAATTTTCCGGCGTTACATAGGGCGCGATTGCGCGGGAAACCCCGCCAATCATATAAATGCCACCGAGGGGCAGATGTGCCAGGGCCAAATCGCCAAAATAAGAGCCCATGACCGATGCAAAGCAAGTTACAACTTGGCGTGCCTCGCGCTGTCCATCCTGCGCGGCTTGCATAACTTCGCTGGCGCTGCGAGGGTGCTCGGGATCAAAAAATCTGTTTAAGGTTTCCAGCCCGTTCCCAGCCAGCACGGTTTCAACGGATGCAAACCCCCGTTCAGATGTAATCCAATCAGACAGCTCACGCTGCATCGGGGTTGCAACGGGCAACCGAACATGCCCCGCTTCCGCAGGCGGCACCAGCACACCTTTAGAAGCAGGATAGGCAGCCGCGATATTAAAGCCGGTTCCAATTCCACAGACCAGTTTTGTGGCCCCCGCTTTGGCTTTTGCAGGGCCATAAAGATGCTTGAGGCTTTCCAACGGCAGAACGTTAAGCGCGTATCCTTGGGCTTGTAGATCGTTAAGCAAGCCAACATGATCGGCTTGGGTAAGCGCGCGCAATCGATCCGGGCAAATAACCCAGTCTAGATTAGTCACTTTTATCACGCCGTCGCGAAGTGGCCCCGCAGCTGCAACGCAAATAGCTGTGGCTTTGCTTAGGTTTTGCGCTTGCATATAGGTTTTGACAATATCTTCTAAGCAGTCATAGCCAGCATTCGAAAATTTTTGAATTGTTTCAGGGTTCAATGCGGTTTCATCACTCAGAGCGACCCGAGTATTGCTGCCCCCCAAATCAATCAAAATATACGTGTTATCAGCCATCCTTTATCCCCGAGCTGCCGCTTGCTTCTGCTTCATCTGCTGTTTAGAGGTCCAGAGATGATTGCTCAAGCCGATAGATCGAGCAAATGTTACAGAATGAAAGATCAGACGGAAAGGCCACACAAAACCAAATGTTCTATATTCGTTCTCAAAATTTGATTGGAGACTCGGTTTAATCAGCCTATGTTTGCATTGTAGAGTAAGGAACATCATGGCAGATCAAAAATTCATCTCTGTGCGCGGTGCCCGCGAACATAACCTAAAGTCAATCGATGTGGATATTCCACGCGATAAATTTGTGGTGATAACAGGTCTTTCCGGATCCGGAAAGTCATCGCTCGCTTTTGATACCGTGTATGCTGAAGGGCAACGCCGCTATGTTGAATCGCTTAGCGCCTATGCCCGTCAGTTTCTGGATATGATGGAAAAACCGGATGTCGATCAGATTTCTGGCCTCAGCCCCGCCATTTCGATCGAACAGAAAACCACCAGCAAAAACCCGCGCTCCACGGTTGGCACAGTGACTGAAATTTATGATTACTTGCGGTTGCTTTTTGCCAGGGCTGGCACGCCCTATAGTCCTGCCACAGGCTTGCCGATTGAGGCCCAGCAAGTGCAAGACATGGTCGACCGCGTCGCGGGGATGCAAGAAGGCACCCGGGCCTATTTATTGGCCCCGATCGTGCGCGATCGAAAAGGCGAGTATCGCAAAGAATTTCTTGAATTGAGAAAGCAAGGATTTCAGCGCGTGAAAGTGGATGGCTCGTTTTATGAATTGGATGATCCGCCCACCCTAGACAAGAAATTTCGCCACGATATCGACGTTGTTGTCGATCGGATTGTGGTGCGTGCGGGCATAGAAACACGCCTTGCAGATAGTTTTCGAACCGCGCTTGATCTCGCCGATGGCATTGCAATTTTGGAAACTGCCCCGGATGAGGGTGACCCTGAACGCGTTACATTCAGCGAAAATTTCGCTTGTCCGGTGAGCGGCTTCACAATTTCGGAAATTGAACCGCGTCTGTTTTCCTTCAACGCGCCCTTCGGGGCTTGCCCGGATTGTGATGGGTTGGGCCAAGAGCGGTTTTTTGATGAGCGATTGGTGGTGCCGGATGAAACGCTGAAAGTGCGGGATGGTGCCATCGCGCCATGGCGGAAGGGAAAGAGCCCTTACTTCACACAAACGATCGAGGCAATTTCCAAACATTATGGCGTGTCCATGAATGTCAGTTGGAAGGATCTGCCCGCCGCCGTTAAAAAGGTGTTTTTGCACGGATCAGGGGATCAGGAGATTAAATTTCGTTATGATGACGGAGGCCGGGTTTATCAGGTAACCCGCGGTTTTGAGGGTGTCATTCCGAATATGCAGCGGCGATATCGCGAGACCGACAGCTCGTGGGTGCGCGAAGAGTTTGAAAATTATCAGAACAACCAACCCTGCGGAAGCTGCAATGGCTTCCGCCTGCGCCCCGAGGCGCTGGCGGTTAAGATTGCCAAATTGCACGTGGGTGAACTTGTGCAGATGTCGATCAGAGATGCGCTGAGCTGGTGCGAAAGTGTGCCCGAACATCTGAGCGATCAAAAAAATCAAATCGCCGCGGCGATTTTGAAAGAAATCCGCGAGCGGCTCGGGTTTTTGAACAATGTGGGCTTGGAATATTTAACCCTCAGCCGCAATGCGGGCACCTTATCGGGGGGTGAAAGCCAACGGATCCGGCTGGCCAGTCAGATTGGCAGCGGCCTTACGGGAGTTTTATACGTACTCGATGAGCCCTCAATTGGCCTGCATCAGCGCGACAATGACCGCTTGCTTACCACGTTGAAAAACTTGCGCGATCAGGGCAATACGGTGATCGTGGTCGAACATGATGAAGAAGCAATCCGAGAGGCGGATTACGTGTTCGATATCGGACCGGGCGCGGGTGTTCATGGGGGGCATGTTGTGTCCCGCGGCACGCCAGCAGAGGTCTCGGCCGACCCAAACTCTCTTACAGGGCAATATCTTCAAGGGATAAAAGAGATCGCGGTTCCTGCGGTAAGGCGCAGTGGAAATGGCAAAATGCTCACTGTGGTCAAGGCCACCGGGAATAATCTGAAATCCGTTACGGCCGATTTTCCGCTTGGCAAGTTGATCTGCGTTACAGGGGTGTCCGGCGGTGGTAAATCCACGCTTACAATCGAAACCTTGTTCAAAACCGCCTCACTGCGTTTGAACGGGGCCAAACAAACACCAGCCCCCTGTGAAACGATCAAAGGTCTCGAATTCCTCGATAAGGTGATCGATATCGACCAGCGTCCGATCGGTAGGACGCCGCGCTCAAACCCCGCAACGTATACGGGTGCCTTTACGCCCATCCGCGATTGGTTCGCAGGATTGCCCGAAGCAAAAACCCGCGGGTATAAGCCCGGCCGGTTCAGTTTCAACGTGAAAGGTGGGCGCTGCGAAGCCTGCCAGGGTGATGGAGTTATCAAAATTGAAATGCATTTCTTACCCGATGTCTACGTGACCTGCGAAACCTGCAATGGCGCGCGCTACAATCGCGAAACGCTAGAGGTTAAATTCAAAGGCAAAAGTATTGCGGATGTGCTGGATATGACGGTCGAAGATGCGCAGGCGTTTTTTCAAGCGGTGCCATCGATCCGTGAAAAAATGGATGCATTGGTGCGGGTGGGTTTGGGCTATATCAAGGTGGGCCAGCAAGCCACAACGCTCTCGGGCGGTGAAGCGCAGCGCGTCAAATTGTCAAAAGAGCTGGCAAAGCGCTCAACGGGCCGTACCCTTTACATTCTGGATGAACCGACAACGGGCTTGCATTTTGAAGATGTACGAAAATTACTAGAAGTACTGCATGAACTGGTGGATCAAGGCAATTCTGTGGTGGTGATTGAGCATAATCTGGATGTTGTCAAAACGGCAGATTGGATCATTGATATAGGTCCTGAAGGCGGTAATGGGGGTGGGCGCATCGTGGCCGCCGGAACTCCGGAAACCATCATCAAGAAGACAAGCAGTTACACGGGCCATTATTTGAAGATGTTGCTCAAAGATCGGAAATTAGCGGCTGAATAAGCCGCCTTTGCCTGGAGGATACAAAAGCTCTCGCTGTGCTCGAAGTGGCTTGGAGGTATGTTTCGTGGCGCTGCTCTTGATCGCCGGTTGATGTTTGTCGCGCAGGTTTTGTTGGTCGCAGTCTGGGCTTCAAAGCGGTATGCGCGACCTTTAAAAAGTGGTCTGCAAGGCCCCCTGGTGGAGGGCCTCAACCCGTTTTGCTATTTTTCAGGAATTAAGCCTTTGGGCGAAAACCGCAGCACCAGCAATAAGATTAGACCCATGGTAAACAGCCGCATATGCGCCACGCTGCTGATCAAATGCTGTTTTAAGGGGCTTCCATCTTCCATGCCAGAGGTGATTGCTTGCATTAAAAAACCACCGATTGGTTCCACCTGCACCCAAAAAAACCAGATCACAAAACCGCCCAGCACTGCGCCAAAATTATTTCCAGAGCCGCCGACAATCACCATAACCCAGATCAAGAATGTATAGCGCAAGGGTTGATAGCCTGCTGGGGTCAGCTGACCGTCCAGTGTGGTCATCATAGCGCCCGCAATGCCGCAGATTGCCGAGCCCAACACAAAGATCTGCAGATGCCGTTTGGTAACGTCTTTTCCCATAGCTTCCGCAGAGGTTTCATTGTCGCGAATGGCGCGCATCATGCGCCCCCATGGGCTGCGCAACGCGTTTTGCGCCATCCAAAGTAAAAGCAATAGAACGACAGTGAACAAGCCAGCGTAGCACAGCTTTACATAAATAGACGAGGCGGTCACAGCATTCATGCCAAGGTCGCTTGCAGTTGCCACAAAGTCTGGGTTGTTTTGAAGATCCACCTCGAAGGGAACCGGCCGAGGAAGGCCGATTACATTTTTGACGCCTCGAGCCAACCAATCCTCATTTTTCATGATCGCTAAAATGATTTCTGCAATGCCTAACGTCGCGATAGCCAGATAATCAGAGCGCAAGCCCAAGGCGGTTTTTCCGATAATCCAGGCCACACCCGCAGCCAGTAGCCCGCCAGCGGGCCAAGCCAGAAGGATCGGCAATCCCAATCCGCCGAGGTATCCCGTTGAGGCTGGATTGACCGCTTCGATCGCTGATACTCCGCCATCGAAAACAAATCTGAATGCGAAAAACCCCACAATCAGGCCCGCAATGATCCCCAATATTTTGGCTTTGCCCGATGGCAGGCGGGCAATGGCCAAACTGGTTAGCCAAAGGCTGGCAACACCAATCACCAGTCCCAGCAGGGTGCGCAGCCCTCCTGCGCTCCACGCCTCTGTGACGGGTGGCATTGAAATCAGCACAGTGGCTAAGCCGCCCAGAGCTACAAACCCCATCACGCCCACGTTAAAAAGGCCCGCAAAGCCCCACTGCAAATTCACCCCTAAGGACATGATGGCGCTGATTAGCCCCATATTGAGAATCAATAAAGCGCTATTCCAGCTTTGCAAAAAACCGGTCAACAGGATGAGCAATGCCATCGCTGCAAACAGAAAAATGTTTCTATATTGCGCCATCAATAGGCCTTTCCTTTAAACAAACCGGTCGGACGAAACAGCAGCACGATGATCAAAATAGAAAAGCTGACTGCAAATTTATAATCAGTGCTCAGCAATTGCACCAAGCTCGAGGGGGCCCACTCGCTTGGCACGAGATAGGTCACCACCTTTTTCCACGCATAGGTTATGGTAACTTCCGAAAAGGCGATCACAAACCCGCCGGCAATCGCGCCAACCGGATTACCCAACCCACCGACGATGGCTGAGGAAAAGATCGGCAAGAGCAAGAGCAAATAGGTAAAGGGCTTGAACACTTTATCCAGCCCATAAAGCGTGCCCGCAATCGTCGCCAGCGCCGCGACGATCATCCACGTCACCATCACCACGCGCTCTGGATTGATCCCAGAGAGCAAAGCCAGATCTTCATTATCCGCATAGGCGCGCATCGACTTGCCGGTTCGTGTGCGCTCAAGGAACCAAAACAGCACCGCAACAACAATCACCGCAGCAATCACGGTCAAGCCTTGCGTCGTTTTAATTGCCAACCCCTCTTTCAACCCGGTCATGGCCTTAAATTCACGCGCGGACATGATGAAGCGTTGGCCATCGCTAAAAGTGCGGTCATCGGGGCCGATGATGAAGCGTACGACGCCATTCATAATAAACATCACCCCCATCGAAACGATTAGAAAGATCACGGGTTTGGCTTTTTGAACGCGATAAAAGCGATAGACGGCGCGATCGGTGATCAAGATTAACGCAATACAGCCAAGAATACTGAAGGGCAGCGCCAAAAGGGCGGTTGGTAAAACCCCAAAAGAAATTCCCATCGATTGAAGCCACCACGTGCCCAGAATACTCAGCGTTGCTCCAAAGGCCATCGTATCGCCATGCGCAAAATTAGAAAACCGCAACACCCCATAGATGAGCGTGATACCCAAAGCCCCCAGCGCCAATTGGCTGCCATAGGCAAGGCCGGGTATAATTACATAATTGGCCAGCGCGACCAACGCGTTAAGCAGATCCATCACGGGCATTCCCCTATATCAATTCTGCGCGCGCGCAGGCGCCTCTGAGGTGAAAGACCGCCACCGTGTAATCGAGCGCATTCAAAAACCTTATGCAAAGCTCTACCCCCCTAAGAACGATTTGCGAACTTCCGGATTGTTCAACAATTCCGCGCCGCTGCCGGTAAAGGCGTTGCGCCCTTGCACCAAGACATAGCCTTTATCGGCAATGCTCAGCGCCTGCCGCGCATTTTGTTCAACCATCAGGATCGGTATGCCGGTGCGGGCCACTTCGATGATCCTGTCAAAGAGCTCATCCATAACAATAGGGCTGACACCGGCGGTTGGTTCATCCAGCATGAGCAATTTGGGCTTGGTCATCAACGCGCGCCCAACCGCCACCTGCTGGCGTTGCCCGCCTGATAACTCGCCGGCGGCTTGCCGGCGTTTATCGCGCAGAATAGGAAATAAATCATAGACTTGCTCAAGCGTCTCGCGAAAATCATCACGCCGAATAAACGCACCCATTTCTAGGTTTTCTTGTACTGTCATGCTGGTGAATATGTTGTTTGTTTGGGGCACGAACCCCATGCCTTTGGCAACACGATCTTGCGGTGAGAGATGGGAGATATCATCACCATCAAGGCGCACTTGGCCTTCGCGCAGGCGAAGCATACCAAAAACAGCTTTCATCGCGGTTGATTTTCCCGCGCCATTTGGGCCTACGATCACCGCGATTTCTCCGCGCTCGACCGCAATACTACAGCTGTGCAGAATGTCCGGCCCCTGCCCATAGCCGCCGGTCATCGTTTCTCCGATTAAAAATGGCTCATTCATGTCCAATTAACTCGCTTGCATCCATGTAACCTGCAGGCTTACGCCGCTCATATTCATTTTAAGATGCCCTTATTTATGCTGTGGTTTTGTTTTTCAGGCCGGTGCCCAAATAGGCTTCGATCACCTGTTCATTGGCTTTTATTTCGGCCAGCGTCCCTTTTGCCAGCACCCGTCCTTCAGCCATGCAGATCACTGGATCACAAAGCCGCTCGATAAAATTCATATCATGTTCGATGACAACGAATGTATAATTGCGCTCTTTATTCAGCCGCAAGATTGCATCGGCTATGGTGTTCAAAAGCGTGCGGTTCACCCCAGCCCCGACTTCATCCAGAAACACAATTTTTGCATCGACCATCATCGTGCGGCCCAGCTCTAACAGCTTTTTTTGACCGCCAGAGACTTGCCCGGCTTTATGGTCGCGCAGGTGATCGATGGTTAAAAATTCAAGGACTTCATCCGCTTTTGCGGCCAGCGCCCGTTCTTCATTGGCGATGCGTTTGCGGCCGAACCAGGTGTTCCAAAGGGTTTCCCCCGATTGATTTGCCGGAACCATCATCAAGTTTTCACGGCAACTCATAGATGAAAATTCATGGGCGATCTGAAACGTGCGCAGCAGGCCTTTGCTGAACAGCTGATGCGGCGCCAATCCGGTGATATCTTCGCCATTCATCAAAACGCCGCCCGATGTTGGCGCAAGCACCCCGGCGATGACGTTAAATAAAGTGGTTTTCCCAGCGCCATTTGGGCCAATCAATCCTGTTATAGATCCTGACTCAATTTCAAGCGAGGCTCCGTCAACCGCGTGAAACCCACCAAAATGTTTGTGAAGATTTCGAACTTTAATCAAAACAACTGCCCTTATTCATTCACTGCGCAGGGTTGAAATGCAAAACAGCCCGGTCTCCCGGGCTGTTTTTTGTTCTCACTAAAAAAGATTAACGGAATGCGACCGTTGCCACTGCACCGTCTTTGATCTCGATCTCGCGATAGTTACCGGCTGATTCGCCCGGTCCGATCAATTCAACGGCGGTTGCTCCCACGTAATCGATGTCTTTACCGGCTTTGATCATATCAAGCGCCTTACCTAATTCGCCCGGCATAATTTGCTCGCCTGGCGCATTGGCAACCGCCATTATGTGCTCTTTCACTGCGGCTGAATCAGTTGAGCCAGCGGCTTGCATGGCGAGCATGATCAACGCGGCAGCATCGTAGCTTTCGGGCGCAAATGCATCAGAACCGCCAAAAGCTTCTGCAGGATTGTTCAAAGAGGCGCCAAGTGCCATCGCAACGAACATGTCAGCGCCTTTGCTGTCGGTACCTGGATATTGACCGAATGAACCGGTTAAATCTGGGCCAATTGTGTCAACAATATCTTGACCCACCATACCATCTGGCAGCACGAATGTATCAAACGCGCCCGCGTCAAGCGATCCTTGGATGATTTGCGTGCCAGCACCGTTTGCATAGCCCGCAACAACCAAAATTTCGCCCCCGGCTGAGGCCAGCGCGCCGACTTCGGCAGAATAATCTGCTTTATCTTCATCATGCGCAGCAGACACGGTTACGGTGCCACCAGCGGCTTCAAATGCGGCTTGAAAGCTGTCAGCCAAACCCTTGCCATAATCGTTATTGGTGTATGTCAGAGCAACGGATTTGAAACCGCGATCCATGATATTTTCTGTCATCACGACGCCTTGACGCGCATCTGACGGGGCTGTGCGGAAAAACAACCCATCATCTTCAGCCGTTGAAAGCGCAGGAGATGTCGCTGATGGTGATACCATCACAATGCCATTTGGGCGCGCTACATTCTGCAAAATTGCGCCTGTGACGCCTGAACAATCCGCGCCCATGATCGCATCCACTTTATCCGATGTGATCAAACGCTCTGCCGCCGCTGTTGCCGCGGCTGCGTCAATGCAGGTCGAATCGCCGCGCACCGGCGTCACGGTTGCGCCATCGAGCAATTTGCCTGACGCAGTGACTTCTTTCATCGCCAGCTCAGCGCCCAAACCCATTGAGGGGGTGATTGTTTCGAGCGGACCGGTAAAGCCCAAGATCACGCCGATTTTAATCTCGCCACTATGGCTGCCTGCGATTGCGGTGCCTGCTGTTAAAGCTGCCGCAGCCGTGGCCATTAAAAAATTTTTCATGTTACTTCTCCCATGTAAGGATCACAAATCCAGACCGAACTTTATGACGCTGTGTCGCAAAAGAAAAGTAGGAATGCTTAAATTCTCAGCATAAGTGCAGGCTAAATTGTTTTTCTGCGATGCAAAGGGATCGCAAATTGCGATTAAATCAACTCAAGGTTGCTGACAGACTGCCCCGCTCGCGGTAGGGTGTGGTATGATAATGCGCTCGGTAGCATTTTGAAAAGTGAGAGGGTGAGGCAAAGCCACAGGCCAGCGCAACATTGATCACGCTCATATCCGTCTGCATCAGAAGGTTGCGGGCTTTTTGCAGGCGAAGCTCCATGTAATACCGCTTTGGACTTCGGTTTAAATAGCGCCTGAAAAGCCGCTCTAACTGCCGGGTCGACATGCCAACATATTTTGCCAGCAGCGAGGGGCTGATCGGTTCTTCGATATTTGTTTCCATCATTTGAATGACTTGGCTTAGTTTTGGGTGGCGGACGCCAATCCGCGTTGGTACTGATAATCTTTGGGTGTCTTGGTCGGTTCTGATCGAGCTGTAAATCAGTTGATCCGCCACAGCATTGGCCAAATCCTCGCCAAAATCCTCGGCGATTAATTTCAGCATTAAATCGATCGATGAGGTACCACCTGCGGTGGTCATAAACTTACCGTCTTTCATAAAGACGGATTTTGTTAATTCGACCTCATCGAAATCTTCGGCAAAACTATCATGATTTTCCCAATGTATGGTGGCGCGTCGTCCGTTCAACAGGCCGGCTTTTGCCATCGTGTAAGCTGCGGTGCAAAGCCCGCCCACAGAAAGGCCTTTGCGCGTTTCGCGGCGCACCCAATTCAAAAGCTTTTTAGAGGTTTGCCGCTGAATATTCATGCCCCCGCACAGGATGACGGTATCATCTCTTTTCAGCTCAACAAGCCCGTCATCGACTCGGAAGGATGTTCCTGCAGAACAAAAAACAATATCCGCGCTCTCTCCAAGCACTGTCCAGCTGTAAAGAGATTTGCCGGACATCCGATTTGCGATCCGCAACGCATCCAACGCGGCCGCAAATGAAAGCAGTGAAAACTCTTCGATCAAGACAAATGCAAATCGGCGCGGGGCACCTTGCTGGTTGGAGACTGAAATTAAATTGGATTGGCTGACCATTCCACTATCTCTTTCATTAACGAGCCGCGGGTCTGCGCGTACGATTTTTTCAGACATCACTTGGTCAAAACTAATCCACCGCGTCAAGATGTAGAATAACATTATGCTATGGTTCTTTTGCGACAGGTTTAGTATAGGACTGCGAAACAATCCTGTGGTTCGGAGAACAAGATATGGCAGAGTGGCAAAAATCTGATTGGCGCAAACTTCCACGCGTGCAAATGCCCGATTATGTCGATGCGGCAGCTTTGGAGAAAGTAGAAGCACAGCTGTCAAATTATCCACCTTTGGTATTTGCGGGCGAAGCCCGTGATTTAAAAGCTCAGCTCGCCTCGGCGTCGCGGGGGGAAGCCTTTTTATTGCAAGGCGGAGATTGTGCAGAAAGTTTTGAGCAATTCACTGCGGATGGAATTCGTGACACGTTTAAAGTGATGCTTCAAATGGCTATGATTCTGACCTATGGCGCGAAAGTGCCTGTGGTGAAATTGGGCCGCATGGCCGGCCAGTTCGCCAAGCCCAGATCCGCCCCAACCGAGACCAAAGATGGCGTGGAACTGCCCAGTTACAGAGGCGATATTATCAATGAACTGGCCTTTACGCCTGAGGCACGCATTCCGGACCCTCTAAAAATGACGCAAGCTTACACGCAATCTGCGGCGACGCTGAACCTGTTGCGGGCGTTTTCCAAAGGTGGCTATGCGGATGTGCATCAAGTGCATAGTTGGACGCTGGGCTTTACTGAAAGCGAGCGCGCTGCAGAGTACCGCAACATGGCGAACCGTATCAGCGATGCGCTTGACTTCATGAGCGCGGCGGGTATCGCCTCTCATAGCTCTCAAGAACTGCGGACGGTTGATTTTTATGTGAGCCATGAAGCACTTTTGCTGGAGTATGAGGAAGCCTTAACCCGCTTGGATTCAACATCTGGAAAATGGCTGGCGGGATCGGGCCATCTGATTTGGATCGGCGATCGCACCCGCCAGCCAGATGGGGCGCATGTAGAATTTTGCCGCGGTGTTCAAAATCCGATCGGCCTAAAATGTGGACCAACCACCACCGCTGATGATCTTAAGGTCTTGATGGCGCGTCTCAATCCTGACAATGAGGCTGGACGCCTGACGCTGATTTCACGATTTGGCGCCGGTGCTGTGGGTGATCATTTGCCGCGGTTAATCAAGGCTGTGCAGGAAGAAGGCGCCAATGTGCTTTGGACTTGCGATGCGATGCATGGAAATACCATCAAATCCTCGACCGGTTATAAAACGCGCCCCTTCGACAGTGTTTTGCGGGAGGTACGAGAATTCTTTGCGGTACACACGGCAGAGGGTACAGTGCCAGGCGGCGTTCATTTTGAAATGACAGGCCAAGATGTAACCGAGTGTACTGGCGGCGTATACGCTGTAAGCGATGAAGATCTATCCGCGCGCTATCACACCGCCTGCGATCCGCGTCTAAACGCCAGCCAGTCTTTGGAGCTTGCGTTTTTGGTGGCCGAGGAATTGGTTTCTCACCGGCAGGGACGCGCGAAAACAGCCGTTGCGTAACAATGGGATAGCCCTTGCCGGCAAGCACGCTATTGTCGACATTGTCTTATGTGCTTACGCGAAACTGCGCTTGGCGGGTAATGAGGGTGAGCAGCCTGAACCTTTTTAAACGGTGGGGGAGGCGCTGTTTTTCTGCTTAAGGCTGAAAACGCTGGGTGCCGGCGGATATGTGCTGGCAGCCGATGCTTGGTGGTGGGTTGATCTGTCTCTGGGGATAGCTTAGCACCATCTCAGTGGTACAGGAGGTCATTTTGATCTGTTCAATGACTGGTTTTGCATCCGATACTGGATGCTTGAATGGGGTGGTTTGGCGGGCCGAAATTCGAAGCGTAAATGGCCGTGGACTAGACATTAAATGCCGCATCCCCGAATGGATTGAGCGGTTTGAAGAGATTTTGCGCACTGAATTGCAAACCTGTGCGACGCGGGGGCATATTTCTGTTTCGCTGAAACTAGAAGCCCATGTGTCACCCGCAGATCAAGCAGAGCTTGGCGAAGAAAGCCTAGCGGCGATTTTAGATGCGTTAGAACGTATCGAACAAAAAGCGATGGATATCGGTCTTAGTTTGGCGCCTTCTCGGGCGGCTGACATTTTGCCATTGCGCGGGGTGCTGGTATCTTCGGAGGTAGGGCAACAGCCATTAAGCGAACAAGGCGCCGATCTGCTTGAGGCGTTGCGGCCCATGCTGCGCGCCTTTGCAGCAAGTCGCGCAGCAGAAGGTACAGCCTTAAAAACAATTATTTCAAAGCAATTAGCGGATTTTGAACGCCTTTTGGCGCAGGCTAAAACTCTGCTTCCACAGCGTGAAGAGGCCGCTGCCAAATCACTGCAAAAGAATCTTGATAAAATTTTTCGCGCCGAGAATGAAATTGACCCTCAGCGTGTTGCTCAAGAATTGGCGCTGATTGCGATAAAGAGTGATATTACTGAGGAATTAGATCGTCTTGACGCACATGTTGCTTCGGCGCGGAAATTGATCGAGCAAAAAGGTGCAAATGGCCGAAAATTAGATTTTTTGATGCAAGAGTTTAACCGAGAAACCAATACGCTGTGCGCAAAGGCCAATTATAAAGAATTGACAGATCTTGGGCTCGAGTTGAAGGTTTTAACAGATCAGATGCGCGAACAAATTCAGAATGTGGAATAAAGTATGACCCAAGAAAACCGGCGCGGTTTGCTGATTATTTTATCCTCGCCCTCAGGTGCAGGAAAATCGACCCTGGCGCGCAGGTTACGCCAGTGGGATCCTGAAATCCAATTTTCGATTTCGGCCACCACGCGGGCGCCGCGCGCCGGAGAAGTTGATGGGCAGGATTACATGTTTATCGATCAAAAAACCTTTGAAAATTTGGTTGAAAACGATGAAATGCTCGAGCATGCCGAGGTGTTTGGAAATTTTTACGGAAGCCCGCATGGCCCGGTGAAAGAAGCCATTATAGAAGGAAAAGATGTGCTGTTCGATGTTGATTGGCAAGGCGGTCAACAGGTGCGAAATTCCAGTTTGGGCAAACATGTGTTATCTATTTTCATCTTGCCGCCCAGCATAGAAGAGCTTGAACGACGTCTGAGAGCGCGGGCGCAAGACAGCGAAGAGGTGATTGCCGGGCGCATGGCAAAATCACGCAACGAAATCAGCCATTGGCCTGAATATGATTACGTTCTGGTCAATGATGATCTGGATGAAACGGAACAAGACTTGAAAAACATCATCACATCTGAGCGTATGCGCCTTTCCCAACAACCTGGCTTGGTTGACCGAGTGCGCCGCTTGAATAGT
>Ga0213865_10001694_pt1 | contig 14227 bp, 22 predicted proteins | sample PICome_6_FD_160100 | JGI IMG/M metagenome (GOLD analysis project Ga0213865, IMG submission 160100) | Coastal seawater microbial communities near Pivers Island, North Carolina, United States - PICO282 | ecosystem: Environmental > Aquatic > Marine > Coastal | place: USA: North Carolina...
GCTAAACTGACGCTGAGGAGTGCGAACCCCAGCCATGACAGGAGTAGGAAGGCTAATATCGTGTAAGCTAATAGCATCATAATATTCCTTTACCCATTTTAATCTTGTTTCCTGTGGATACTTGCTGAACAGCGTTGCTGCAATTAAAATGTAGCACATCTGTGGTGTTTCAAATATTTCGCCTGTAACTCTATTCTGACACAAATACTTACCACGCAACTGCTCCATAGCAACATAGGTAAGATTCTCGTCACGTTCATGCTTAACAAATGAATTAATCTTTTCCCACTCGTCATCGTCATAGTATGAAATGAGGTCAGGATCATAAAAACCTGCTTCGGTATTCCTTTGCACAAGTTCTTTTACTGTGCAAGGCTCATATTCGCCATATACTTCTTTGCGTAGTCCGTAATTAATAAGACGTCCGCCAACGAACTGATAGTTAGGTGTTTCTTCTGAAATAAGATCTGCTGCTGCTTTGATAAGAGTTTCTTGAATTTCTTTTGTAGTCATACCACTATAAAATTGGATTTGACTTTTAATTTCTACCTCGCTCGGACTAACGCCAGTTATGTCATTACATGCATGAAAAACAACTTTGTGTAGCTTTTCGATGTCTAAAACTTCTTTAGTTCCGCTTCGCTTGGTAACTTGAATCATCTCTTATCCTTTTCTTTTTCTTATCTTTAGTGAAATATTTATTGTAGGTTAGGCATTGGACAGCGCATTTCGAATATCAAATTTTTTGGTAAATCTTCAATAGGAATTGCTTTCATCGGTTCATATCCAATACATTTAGTGTCAAAAAATAAAAGATAGAAAACATCTTGTTTGTTTCTATCCTGTACAATGTTTATCTCAAAACTACTCTGGGAAAAACGTTCAGTTAATTGTAAGGTGTAGCATATTGCAAGAATCTTAACAAAGGAACAAAAATTATTTTCCTCTATCATTTCCCATGGTCCGGGCCATTTTTCTTTATCGTAAGGATCTGCTGCTATTCTTACTTCTGGAACATCATCCCAAAACTCAAGACAGCGCCGGAGAGGATCTTCAGACTCTTCAAGTTCGTCTCGTAGAGTTCTCCACTCTAATAACCTGTTTTCATATTTTGAATTAAGCATTAAGCCGCATGTGTTTTTGTGTTAATTTTCCAGTATAGATCAGCATCATCAGCTGTAGTTGAGTTTAACACATAAACCTCTATTGTGTCAAGTGTTCCGTCTATATTTCTATCAGAAAATTGCACACTAAATTCTAAAGATTCTAACCATGTTGCACTACCTGTGTAGGTAGTATCATCTACAAGTTGTATGCTGTCAGTAACAGGGTTAGCAACAATTTCAATTTTTCCTTGACGTGTTGCATCTTTTGCGTTGCTCACATATAGATAATCTATTTCAAATGCTTTTGTACCATCAGCAGGCAATCTATAAATCAATACAGGATCAAAGCTAGCTTCACTTAAACTTACGTTATTAGTATAACTACTACCAACTATTGCATTTCCTTCTACTTCAGGAACATATGGTAAATTTAAACCAAATGCTGTTTGATCATATGACTGCGCACTGGTTCTTGAAAAATAATCATTTGTGCTTTCATTGCCTACGCTGTCAAATCTAATTACACTATATCTAGGATTAGTATTATCAGCGCCGCCGTCATTACCTACACTAAGATATCTATTGTTAGAACTTGTATTAGTTTTTCCGTTCTTTACTGAAAGACCGTGTTGTTCAATGTCATCAAATACACAATTGATAATGTTATTATTTGACGGACCAACAAATTGTCCAGATACACCTAAACTTGTATTCTCACCAAAACGAACTCCGTGTCCTAGATGATAAAATCTACAGCCAGTCCAAATATTACCAGATATATCGTATTCTGAAACAACACCATAACTAAAATCAGATATGGTTATGTTTTCAAAATAGTTGTCGTTTGATACCGCTTCGCCGTTTGTGCCGCCGATTGTTAATTCAATAGCAATGTTTTCTGCACTATCAACTATATCACCATTTTCAAAATTACCTGTCAATACTAGATCTTTAAAGATACTGTCTTTACAACTTTCTAATAATAACGCTGTATCAATAGAACCTGTAAAGAGACTTAGTCCTTCTAGTCTTACCTTTTGTGTTTGATTAGAAACAGTAGTTGAAGCACCTGTACTATATGTTCCAACAGTGCTGTCTCCATTTACTGTTCTTAGTGCCGGACCAGTGCCTGTAAAATTAAAGATTGTTTTACCAGGACCTGCTCCTACAATATTAGCATAAGGCGGAATAAACAATGTTGAACTAACGGTATAGTTGCCAGGTTCAATATAAAGAACTACTCTACTTCTTGCATTACCTTTGTTGGTGTTTAAAAACAATTGATCAATAGCTCGTTGTATTTCAACAGTTTGATCAGTGCCGTCGCCATTAGCACCAAAGGAACGTATGCTAACAATGTCATCTAATCTTTCTTGTAGCGTTCTTTGTATAGGAGCATTTGATGTGTCGCCTGTCTGTACAAAAGAACCTTCTTTGTAGATATAATCATCTGCTAGTGCAAATAAATTATCATGTTCTGAAAGTAATTTTGTATTGCCTACATATGGAGAGCCTTCTGATACACTACCATTACCTATGTAAAGTTCTTGTGTATCTATTGCCCATCCTAATTCGCCAGAGGCAAGTTGCGGAAATCCTGTTCCTGTATTCTTACGCCCTCTGCGTATCTGTATTCTTGAAATCTGTACGACAGCCACGAGTGTCTCCTAAGCTTTTATTATGTATTTAGCCCAGATAACCATTCGCTAAAGGTTAGACGCTTGCGTTTATAATTACCTTTTGTACTTGCAGGCATTGCCATTCGTAAATCTTGCCACTTTTCAAACAGTTCTTTAGATTTCTCAAGATTGCCTTTATAAGCATAATACCTAGCACTATCTCTAACGTTGTTTGGTTTTTTCCATTCTTTATGCCTTTCGGCATTTCTAATTTTATCAACAGCTGGTCTTATGGTAGGATCTACATATTGTCCTACTAGAGCCCCATCTTTGTAATTAGGATTATTTTTGCCATCAACATTATAATCACTTTGATGCTGTTCTGTAATGAAGTTAGCTGCACCAGCATCTTTGCTATTTACAAGCTCGATATTATCTAGTATCCATTTGGGCGGATCGCACCATTCTAACAATGGTTCTAGATTGTTATTAAAATATCCCCAATGAATACTTGCATGTATTTCTCTAGGAACCTTTACTAAGTTATCAGGATGATCAGGATCTATACCTAATTGCTTACATTTATATCTTTGGATTATATGGTGTTTATGTATTTTGCTCATAGTATTGATATACTCGCTTCCACCATTCTTGTTCCCATTCGTCAAACTCGTCTGGCCATAAATCAAACTGCTGATACTCGCCTGCACGGCTGCACATAAAGATATGTCCTTCACGTATGTCTGTGCCATGTACTTCATTATGGGCAATGGCATATGCAGTTAATTGCAGGAAGTAATCTTCTACCCATTCAAGTTTCTTAGGCTTATTCGTCTGTTTAAAATCCATTATACAGGGATTACCTTTATACACACCTACTAAGTCAGTTGTGCCTGCATAGATATTAGGAACATAAAGGGGAACTTCTGATCCCCATATTTCATTAACATCGTCCATTGCATGAACTTTTATTTTAGTAGCCATCATATGTGCTTGTTTTGCATATGGATTGCTACCTGCACTAGGCCACTCGCCAAACTCAATGTAGTCTTCAAGATACTTGTGCATCCGTGTTCCTACACCTGCTGCTTCAGTTGTAATCTCTTGTGCTTTTTGTTCTCCAACACGCTTTCTCCAAGCAATAAGATGTGATTGATCTTTTGTATTGCTTAGGATAGTTGTTACACTTGCTACAGGTGCTCCGCCAGGTGCAGCATAACGCCGCTTACCATCAACTTCTACACGCTTGAGGCGCTCATACTGATATTTTTCTGTGATTAATGACATACTTTATAGTACTATCAAAGATCCTTTAAGTCAACCGCTCTTTTTGCCATTTGATTGACAGTGTCGCCGCTGCCATCTTTTGTCTGTGGCAGATCATCCATTTCACTTGACTTAAACTCAATTTTATCTTCATCAAAGTTTTTTACAAGTTCTTGTAGTCTAGGATCTGAATCATAAGCTGCTTTGAATGTTTCGTAATTAAACTGCCCGCGGCCTTGATTCTGCATAAACTTATCTAGTTTATTCATAGATAAAGCGGCAATTCCTGCCGCTTCTTGTTGTCTTAAGACATTATAAATGAAGTCGCTATCTACGCCTTCACTTACTTTTTTTTTGAACGCTCTACGCTCTCACGCTTTTCACGTCCTGCTTCTTCTTCGCCGCCTGCTGCTACTGCATCTGCACCAAAGTCATCACCCATGTCCATGTCGCCAGTGTCCATGTCCATGTCGTCTGTTGGTTCCATGTCCATGTCCATACCGTCATCTGCACCCATAGTATCCATTGGTTCAGCTTCACCTGTTAGCATACCAACACCTTGTGTTAGTGTAACTCGTGTTGTTTCCATTGTACCATATAATGCTTCTAGAGCAGGCTTAATACTATTTGTAAATGCTTCTGCTTTTTCACTGCCCATTTCATCACGGATGGCATCAGCTAGTTCTAGCATTGATTCAGTTTGCATTTCAGCTGTGTCTTCCATCCAACCTGTGATACGATCAACCATATCTTTCGCAGCCATAACTAGCTCTGCTTCATCCTCTGCGCCCTCACGCACTTGTGTTACTGCTTCGTCAATAGCGTCTAGGATGTGATCATCTCTCTCTGCAATTGCGGCATTTAGAACGTCTAAGAAAAGTTTATTCTTTTGATAATCTGCTGACTGAACTTTGTCAAAGCTTTCTGTTGTCTCTACATTAAAGACTCTTGTTCTAACTTTGTTACGTGCATCATATAGTTGCTCTGTTGTAAATGAGTCAATATCAATCTTTGAACCGAACTTTTTAGCAAGACTTTCGTTTAGTCTCTTTGCTGTAAGTGGCTTTGTAAATTCTGTAATGTTCATTTTTCTTTTCCTAGAATTATTTGTTACTATTATTTATCAAGATTCAAATATAAAACGATCTAAATTGTTTTTGGCCTGTGCTGTCTCTTGAATAGCTATGTCTAATCTTGTTTCAATTATTTCTCTTTTGAAACTGTCTTTGGTGTTGTTGATACTGTTTCTATAAAATAAACTATCAAAAAAATGTTTTTCTATCTTTTTGTCTAGATATTTTATTTGATTGATATTGAAATGTTTATTACGTGCTAGATTTTTTGCAATCGCAAGAGCACTTGCTTTGCAGAAAGTTTCAGCAACACGTTCCTTAGTATCTATTGTTTTAATAACATATTTGTTCTTAAATGCATAGATTCTATAGTTTTTGATTTGTATGTTATTGCCACGCTGAATAGGAAACAGAGTTTCGTCTAAACTTGCTTCGTTAATCATTTGCTCAAGGCTTTTTATCAACTTTTGATTAATCATTTCTAATAATATAAGCGTATCCGTCTTTAACTACTTTACTTACCAAGCTCTTTCTAATTAAACTTTGAATTATGGTTTGTTCTCGTTCATTGAAACTTTCAAGCAAACAGGGTTTATCAATAGTTTCAATGAGTTCTGCTTCCTCATTATTCATATAAATTCTAAATTCTTGTATAAGGTCGTTAATTCGCATCTATTTGTACCTTGGCCCCAGGCTTAATTACAGATGCTGGATTTTTCTTTTTATTATCAGGGTTTTGGGAAAGTTTTACATTTCCTTTGTCGTCCTTTGAAAGAGCGTTAGGATTTTTCTTTTTATCTACAACGGTTTTAGTTCCGTCACCATGGTCGATTGTAACTTGATCGCCTTGAACTTTTTCAATCTTGCTTCTGTTCATAATCTCGTTAAATCTCATGTTCTTCTCCTTTTAGAACTTCTCTTTCTTGGCGTAATCTTTCTTGCTTTGTTCATTGTAGCAATTCTTCTTGAACTAGATGTTGCTCTTTTTGTTCTTGATCTTTTGATGTCTATTGTTTTGCCTTTTGAACGTCTAGTCTTTTTAAGTGTCTGTGCTGCTCCAATTTTCTTAGGTGCAGTGCAGGTGCTAGGTTTTGCAACAATACGTCCTTTGCGTGATCCGCTGGTGCAACGATACTTTTTTGTAACCTTGTTGCCTTTTTTACCATAAACCATAGCAACACCTTCGACTATTTCATCAATACGCATTATCTTCTTCTCTTGTTTAGTGCTGCTACTCTACGGCTTGCTGGATTTATACGTTTGGTTCTTTTGGCTTTTCTTGCTAGTCTTTTGCCTAGTCTTGCTTTTGTTTTTTTAAGTTGCACACGCTTTTTAATATCAGGCGCTGCAAAACACTGACTCATCTTAGATACGACTCTACCTTTTCTAGAGCCGCCAGTACAACGATACTTGCGCACGACCTTTTTACCTGAACGTGCCCAAACTTGGGATTCATCTAATTCTGTATTAAAAAACTCACGTAATAACATACAGTTATTTATCGCTTAGTTTATATAAAAGATTAAATCTTCAACAGCTGGTTTTCTTCTTCTAGCAGAATGTGCTTTTAAAGGAAAATCCTGTGATAAATTTTTAGTATCATATCCTTGTAATTTATCGTTCTTATAAACCGGGTCTAGCATCCGTCCTTTATGATTTTCATCTATTTCTGCATATCCTATTCCTAGACCTATACCAACTTTAGTATGCGCACCTAAAATTGTGTCGTAATATTCATATGAATGACATTTACAAAAACTAGTGTTGAGTCCTAGTTCTTCTGCTGCAAGCAATGCAAAACTTGCACTTACAGTCATATCAAGTAAATTATTTTCTTCTGCACCTTTCAAATATTCGTTATAGTAGCTTGCACCATTATGGGTTTTTTCATCTAAATTGTTGTGAGTCCAAAGAAGCAATAAAGGTGCTCGATATTGTCCGTTAAATCTTTTATTGTCTGATTTAAAATAATTTTCATCTGCTCTTAAACCAGTCGGAGCACACCAAGTATCTTCCCAAAATAAAAATTCTTTAAACTTTTTAGATTCCGGTCCTTGTCCTAATACATTTATTTTATAGGGATATAATGACTGCTTACTAGGTGCATTTACTGCACAATCAAGAATATAGTCTATCTTAGATTGTTCTATTTCTCTATCTAAAAAATTTCTTGCACTATATCTGTTATTGATAAGATTTTTTATACTCATCACGGCTCCAAATCTATGTTAATTATATTATACATAAATTTAAAAAAAAGTCAATAAATTTTTAGAAAGAAAGTAAAAGAACTACAATAGTAGAAAGCAATCCTGCAACAATTGTACCTGCGGCACCTATTAAAACTTTAACAAGGCTTTGATTGCCGTTTTTAATGTCTTCATGTATGTTATCTATCTTTTCTTCGACTTGAGTTAGACGCTTATCCATTTGCTCATAACGTAGAGCGCATAGATCAACGTGTGCTTCTAAACTTTCTTTTTCAAGTGCTGAGGTTGCAGACATCATATACTCCAATTAAAAAAACTGCAAGTGCCTATTATGAGTTGTTATAGAATGCCTGTTTATTAATTATATTTATGAGTTTTTAACTCAGTCATTATCTACATATTTAAAGATTATATTGCGTTCGCCGTTGTTGGTCATAAAACAACTTGGATTGAGTTTGACTGTTTCGTCCAATTCATTTATCACAGGTATAAGATCTAGATCATTTACTAACATAGTTTCGTCTAGGTATCCATATTCTATTTCAAAGTTAAATTCCCAAACATTCTGTTTGCCTTTGTATGTTTTTCCGAAACCTAAATTATCAATACTGCGCTTTTGCACTGTAGGTGCTTTGTGATATGTAGGGTTGGCTCTAAGACTAAGGCAACCTAGCAGTGTATTAAAGTTTTGCTGCTGACGCCACTCGCTAGGATTTTCTCCTTTGCGAGCTCTTGTTTCAGTAATATCAACTAGGGTAAGAATATTAAACTTCATACAGTACTTATCGGCCATAAAAAAAGCGCCACTTTAAAGTGACGCTTTAGTTTGTTATGTAAAGTTCTTACGCTGCTACTGCAAAGCTCGCTGCTGCTTGAACAGTTGTGTCTGTTCCAACACCGTCTAGAGCAACTAGACGTGCTTTAATGCTTGCTGCTGTGTTTGCATGTCCGTCCATGATCACACTCATTACACCTGATGCGTCATTAACAGCATGTGCCATTAATGGTGATAGCTCACGAAGGATAAGATCATAAAGTGATCCTGTTGCGCCATCATTTGATGAAAGATCGATCGGTGCGTCATCTGAACCGTCTGAATCGCTATCTAAGCTAATTAGAAAGCCTTGAATTTGTGCAGTTGTTTCTAGTGTTCCTACTGCGTTTGCTCCGCCATTCGCTGGGGTTACGTCATAAGTTACAGCCATTTTTTTCTCCTATATCTCTAAATGGCAAAACGCTTTCTCTTGCGTTTTGTTATAATGTATTTAGCATTTAGGAGAAAAAATTAAGTTTTAACGCTTTTTTTTGGCTCTATTATGTAAGTTGCGTAGTGCAAGTATAAAACTTGGGCCTGCGCTTACGATATCATCAAGCATTTCAATAGCAGGAGCAAAGGCTTTTACAGCATCTGCTGGTATTGTTTTGCCTTGCTCTGCATATTCAACAAATCTTTTGATTTGTGCAAATTTAGTTGTACCTATTAGGTATCTATATAATGCAATTTCTCTACCTTTTACTCTTGCTTCAATTCGGTCAAACGCATCTTCGTCAAGAATATCAATATCGTCTAACAGATCTGATATTTCTTGTTCAGTAAAAGGATCTTCGTTTTGAGTAATTGCTTTTAAGAATTCCATTACTTGGCCATTGCAATTAGTTCTTTAAAACGATCTGGAGTCATCTCAGGATACTTGTCTTTTGGCTTTGCTTCAGCATTACGGTCATTTGTGTATTGTACCATATGCTTGTAAATATCCTGCATACTCTTAGGTCCGAAGTTAGTTCCTAAACGTGAAAGCACTGCACCTAGTTCAGCTAAAGAGTTATAATCTCTGTCATCCATTTTAGGTGCGCTGTTGATCTTTTGTTTGATCATTTGTGCAACCTTTGCTGCTTGGCGAGCTTTGTCGCTTAGTTCATAATCAGGAGTTGCAAATTTTTCTGTAACTTCATTAATTTTCATTACGCTATCCTTTGTGTAAGTTCTTTAATTCTATTTAATTGTTTGTCTGCTAAACTTTCATTAGGTAGGCCTTTGCCTTCTTTTTCCATAGTATCTAACCACGGACCTACAAGAGTTTCAAAGTTTGGATCTTTTCTAATAAATGCAATCATACTTTCTACAGTATGAGTGTCTGCTTCTTTGGCATTTGGACCTAGCAATACCTTTGCTATTTCGTCCCAATTGTCTGCAACAACTGCATCTCCGTTGTTTGGATCAACTACGCCAAACTTAGGACTAAACTTATAGCCTCTGCCTCTTGCAATACTTGATAGTAGGATTGCTCTGTCCTTACCTGAGTATTGCTGTGTGCCGCCACGTTTAGATCCACGCTGTAGATCTGGGTTGTCTGTCATCATAAAGTCAGTTTGCACATAACCTTTGCCGCCTTGGATAGGCATACGGAAATGTACTTGGTCGCCTGCGTTGTGTATCCAGCCAGATGTAAATTTGCGACCTTGATTCATTATTTCGTTTTCAGGAATACCTTGTTTCTTACACCATGCAACAAGTTTTGCAATCAATTCTTCTTTGCTAATTTTATTTAGATCAGTGTTTAAATCTAAATCGCCTGATGAGTTCTTTTCAAATGTTCCGTCTGGATCTGACTTCTTGCCTGTTGTACCTAGCAAATCATCATCAACAAATTCTAGACCTGTAATCTTTTCAATTGCATCTACAGTGGGTCTGACAGCTGGAGTAGGAATACGCTGTGTTAGAGGACCTTGTTCAGTTTTGAAAACATTACCGCCTTCTTTAAGAATCATTATTTTTGCCTTCAATAATTTTATTAATAGTTCTGCGGAATTTTCTAGGATCGCCGCTTTTGATAGAGTTAATGAATTTACGTTCTAGATCACTAGCAGTTTCACTATCGTATGTAGAATGTATTCGTGACAAAAGATTTATACTGCTTTCAATAATATTATTAGCTGTAGTCTCAATTAAAAAATCGCTATCCTTACGAGAATGCAGATTGTTTAGTTCTTCAAGAATGCTTCTAGTTCTTTTTTTCATTCTTCTATCCTTATTATGTATTTATAATAGAAAAATAATTTAAGAACGGATTTTGTTATTATATTCTACAGCGTTTTTAAGCAGACTTAAATCAATACCTTTGCGTTCTGCACTGTGTATAATTGCATTTGTATCTTTGGGAAAGCAATGACCGCCCCAGCCTCTTGCATTAGTTACATCAGTATGACTTATTCCGATACGATGATCATTCCCTACTAGTTCCGAAACTTCCTCATAATCTACACCATAAGCTTCGCAAAGATCGTATAATTGATTAAACCAACTTACCTTTGTCGCAAGAAAACTATTTCTAGCATACTTGTTTAATATTAATACTCTAGGATCAAATTCTTTGCATTCTAAATCTTTTAATAAATGACAAAATACATCACACCAAAACTTTGCACCTGTGCCGCCAAATTCTATTTTTTTGAGATGCCTCATGTCGTTTTCATAATTTGCTGCTCTAAGATATTCTGGAGAAAATGTAATACTGTGAGATGGATACTTTTCAAGTAATTCCTCCCAGCCTTCTATGCTTATTGTACTTTTAATTAATACAGGCAAGTTAGGATGCGTATCGTCTAGTACTTGATGTATATGTGTCATATCACAAGAACCGTCTGCACTCTGGGGAGTAGAAACACAAATTACTACTCCATCAACGTCTAGTTCATTAATACGATTATTATTATATTTTGGATCAACTATAAAAATATTGTAGTGCCTTTTGAGCAATGCTTCATGTGCCTTACCAACAAAACCATAACCAGCGATACAAATATTCATTTAAACCTCATTGTTTTAAGAGAGTCAGTTATCCTGACTCTCTATATAGTTATCTTTACAAATCTGCATTCATAACTTTATTCCAAACAGAAATAAAATCTTTTACAAATTTACTGTTATTACCTTCTTGTGCATAAACTTCTGCAATAGCACGTAATTCAGAATTACTTCCAAAGACTAAATCTGTACGAGATCCTGCTCTTTCAATACTTCCAGTTACACGGTTTTCTGCAACATAAGTGTTCCAGTCTTTTTTGCTCCACTTTACATCCATAGATAATAGTTTTTTAAACCATTTGTTTTGTAGAACACCGTCTTTGGTCCATATGCCGACACCGTCTGCATTTGAAATTCCTAAAGAACGAAGGCCGCCATATAGCACAGTCATTTCTACCGGAGAAAGACCTAATAATTGTGCTTTATCTAACATAAGTTCTTCTGGGGATACTGCAAATTCTTTTTCACAGTAATTACGGAAGCCATCTGCTTGCGGTTTTAAAAGATCAAAACTTTCTACATCAGTATTTTCTTGCGTAGCATCACCACGACCAGTATGAACCTTTATAGACTCTCCTGTTGCTCTTTCTATACCAACAGCACCACCGATTACAATTACATCTGCAAGGCTTACATTATAATTTTCAGCTATCTCTTTATAGATATCTAAAATACGCTGCAATTGATCTGGCTTATTCACTTCCCATGAACGTTGTGGTTCAAGTGCAATGCGGGCGCCATTTGCGCCGCCACGTTTATCTGAATTCCGATAGGTAGAAGCACTAGCCCAAGCTGTTTCTATCAACTGAGAAATACTAATAGGTTTCTTTGCAATCTCATCTTTGATCATACTAACTTCTGTATCAGCTAGCTTTCTTCCTGGCTCTACAGGATCCTGCCAAATATAAGTTACATCTTTATAATCGCCCGCTACGTAGTTTGTCTTAGGACCCATATCACGATGTAGTAGTTTGAACCAAGCACGGGCAAACGCTTCACCAAACTCTTCTGGATTATCAATAAAGCGGCGACAGATAGCATCATATGCTGGATCCATACGTAATGCCATGTCAGCAGTTGTCATCATAGGAGTAACCTTTGTGTCACTGCCATCTACTTCAGGTGTCATGTCTGCTTCGTCAATATCTACAGGATGCCATATGTGGGCGCCTGCTGGGCTCTTTGTAAGTTCCCATTCATATTTGTAAAGCAATGTTAGGTATCCCATATCCCATTGTGTAGGATTAGTTGTCCAAGGACCTTCAATACCGCTTGTGATAGCATCTACACCTACACCTGACTTGTGCTTGCTTAGCCAACCAAAGCCTTGTGCTTCAATTGCTTCACCTTCTGGCTCTGCTCCTACTAGATCAGCAGGACCATTACCGTGTGCTTTACCAAATGTGTGGCCGCCTGCTACAAGAGCAACAGTTTCTTCATCATTCATTGCCATGCGGCCAAATGTTTCACGGATGTCTTGTGCTGACAGTAACGGATCTGGATTAGCATTTGGTCCTTCAGGATTGACATAAATCAAACCCATTTGTACAGCGGCTAACGGATTCTCGAGATCTTGACGAGTATCACCGTAGCGATTATCACCTAGCCATTCATCTTCAGCACCCCAGTAAATGTCTTTCTCTGGATGCCAAATATCTTCACGTCCAAGTGCTGTACCATGGTTAGGACCTCCCATGTCTTCGATAGCAACATTACCTGCTAGTACAAGCAAGTCTGCCCACGAAAGTTTATTTCCATACTTTTCTTTTACTGGCCAAAGCAATCTACGTGCCTTGTCCAAGTTGCCATTGTCTGGCCAACTGTTAAGTGGAGCAAAACGCTGTGCTCCAGTTGCCGCGCCACCGCGACCATCGCCTGTACGATATGTACCTGCGGCGTGCCATGTTAGTCGGATAAAGAATGGACCATAATGTCCATAGTCTGCAGGCCACCAGTCCTGACTAGTTCTCATTACATCTACAATATCTGCTTTCACAGCATCAAGATCTAGAGATTTTACATTTTCTTTGTAATTGATTTCCAACATTGGATTACTTTTTGTATCGTGTTGTCGGAGAATATCTAAATTTAGTGCGTTAGGCCACCAATCCTTATTTTGGGTTCCTACATTGTTCTTTGTATTAGAACCGTGAAACGGACACCCACTGTCTGTGTTGCTCATAAAAAGCCTCCTATCTAGAATAACTTATATTAACTTATTTGATTTATTATGTCAAGAGAAAAGACTTGAATTGATCAAGTCTTTTTAAAGTGTGCGCTGACTTTAGTTACAATCCACTTGGAAGTATAATGTAATGTATAGCAAGTACCAGTGCAACACTTGCGCCCGATCCTACCATCATTTTGTCGAAATCTTTTCCTTTAGTTCTGTGTGTCTGTTGGCTACAGTTCGTCTATTTCTTCGCCACAATGAGGACAACACTTGCCTCCCAGTTGTTGTTTGCATTCACGGAACAATTTGCGAAGACTTTTTGCTTCTTGGCTCCATCGTTTCATGTTGCCTTTGTTTCGTTCTGCTTTAGGTTTTTGATATTCTTTTTCAATGTCTTTCAAATATTTTTTGAACTTTTCTTCAAATACTGGTAGGAATCCTGTGTTAAATGCCATCTGTGTGTCTCCAAAAAAATACGCTCCATACTAATTTAGCACGGAGCGTACCCATTGTCAAGTATTATTGACTATTAAAATCCCGCAACCATTTCTTGTGTTTTTGCTAGTTCTGGATCGCTCACTAGACCATATTCTGCTAGTGGGCCATCTGGACCTGCAATCTCATCTGACACAAAGAATTCAATGTATTCACGCATACCTGGAATAACATCTAGGTGTGCTAGTTTTACATAGAACTGTAGCGGACGGCTGATTGGATACTCGCCGCTTGCAATTGTTTCTGTGCTTGCTTCAACACCACTGATATTTGCTGCGTAGATTGATTCTGTGTTGTTCAGTAGGAACGACAAACCAAACACACCGATGCCGCCTTTGTTTGCTTCCATTGATGCTAAAGTTTCTGTATAGTCACCGTCGATATCAACACTCAATCCATCTTTACGAACTTCGTAGCACTTTCTTTCTGCTGCTTTTTTGTCTAATGTCTTGTCAAATTCACCTGCTGCTTTACAACCAG
>Ga0213865_10001695_pt1 | contig 14227 bp, 7 predicted proteins | sample PICome_6_FD_160100 | JGI IMG/M metagenome (GOLD analysis project Ga0213865, IMG submission 160100) | Coastal seawater microbial communities near Pivers Island, North Carolina, United States - PICO282 | ecosystem: Environmental > Aquatic > Marine > Coastal | place: USA: North Carolina | collected...
GAACCAAAGGGGGGGTGTTGTGCCCTCGGGGTGGTTTTGGCGGTATTTGTTGCAGCGGCTATGCCCGTATTGGAGGTGTGTCACTTGCTTTTAAAGGGGGCGAGCACTGCAAGCACTGACAAAAATCACTGGCAGTCATTGGGTCAGGAACTGGGGGCGTGTTTATCTTACAGCATGCCTAATTCCCAAATCTTGCTCAAGCACGCGTTGCTGGGTGTTTTCTTTTGTTTTTCAGGCCTCGCGCAGGCCGGCTTCACAGGGTTGACCTATGAAGTAGTGGACAATTCAGATGTAGGGGTCACCTACCGCATCTACGCCAACTTTGACAACAACACGGATATCATGCAGGCTGTCTACGGCGAAGCACCGTTTGGCTTGTCTGTGACTTCTACCGAAGGATTCTATCAAGATCCCTTTGGAGGCTTCACGCCGGTTGGGATCAATCCCTTGCTGTACAGCACTTTTGAAAATCTGACCCGAGACTCTTGGTTGACCATCGGTCAGGAAGACAACTCTTTTGGGGATCCGATCGCCTCCGTTGGCGGGGCGTCTTGGAACTCAGCGGTTCTGAGTTTTGAAAATGGAGGTGATTTTGTGGTCAACGACGGTGTAGGGGGCAGTGTATACGCCTTGCCCAGCCAGCCGCAGGCCATTCCCGATGCCAATGGTCAGGTTTTGATTGGTCAATTGACCACCACCGGTAATTGGAACCTGACCTGCAACATTCAGTGGCGTGACGCTGCGCTGGTGGTGTCCAATGAAACAGACTTGAGCATTGGCTATGAGCAAACGGACTTTGAAGGGTTGTCTTACGAGCTCGTAGGGGAAAACACCTCCGGAGATGGCTTTGATACCTATCGCGTATACGCTGAGCTTACCGATCCGGGTGCCCAAATCGTCGCGGTATACGGTCTTCAGGACACCACATTGTCCATCACGACCACAGGGACGTTCTACCAGGATGCTTTGGGTGGGGCAACCTCGACCACAATCAATCCCATCTTGTATAGTTCTTTCCCGTCATTGCAGTATGATTCATGGGTGACCATTGGATCTGAGGACAACGCGGGTTCTGTGGACTACATCGGCGTGGATTTCATTCCATTTGAAGCCGGTGGTGACATCATCATCGACAATCCCGTGGGAGGCACTTGGTATATCCTGCCAGACTTGGAACCATTGGCGTTTCCCGATGCGGACGGAAAGGTGTTGCTCGGTCAGTTCACCACAGATGGCATCGTCGACATGGTGTTGAACATCCAGTATCGCTCATCAGGAGGTGCCAATATTCAAGTGCCTGGAGCGGCTTTGACATTCCCCGTCGTGACGCCGGGTTGCACAGATCCTGGCGCCTGTAACTACAACCCCTTGGCTGACTTCGAGGATGGCTCATGTGACTTCCTCACCTGTGCGGGGTGTGACGAAACCGATGCCTGTAACTACAACCCCCAGGCGAGCATCGTGGACAATGACTTGTGCGAGTTCCCGGTCGGGTACCCCAACAACACAGTCGATTGCGCGGGCAACTGCCTCAATGACGCCGACGGCGACCAGGTCTGTGATGAGGATGAGGTGCCAGGTTGTACCAATGACTTGGCGGACAACTACAATCCGCTCGCCACTGATGATGATGGGTCTTGTTTGATTTCAGGGTGTACAGATTCAGATGCACAGAACTACAATGCGAATGCCACTGAGGACAATGGTACTTGCGAGTTCTTGATCGTCGGAACCCAGGGATGCACCTATGATGATGCGACCAACTTTGAGGCGGGTGCGACCCTCGACGACGGTTCCTGTGAATTCGACTGCGAAGGCGGCGGCGGCTGTGCTTACGACACGGATGGCAATGGCTTGATCGGCTCAGCTGACTTGCTCGTCTTCCTGTCGCTTTACGGGCAGCCTTGCGGAGATTAAGCCGGCCAGTGCTCGGCTGATTTCTATGCTGAGCGCGGTTGCCCAGGTATTCCATTGGGGCCATTACACGGTTTCATAGAGATCATCACGGGCAATGACGAATGTCACCGGGTTTTACATAACCGTCAGGTTAATTTGAGGACATCCAAACTTCACTGAATGAGAACCATCTACTCCATCTTCCTGGCCATTTGTGCTACTGTTGTTAGTGGTGCGGGCTCTTCAATCTGGGCCCAAGCCTGCTCAGATCCCTCGGCATGCAACTATCAGCCCAATGCAGGGCCTTACTGTGTAGAGACCGAGGTCGTTCAAGTTCATACGGAGGGCGTGCTGGCTGGCATGACCACCTATCGGGTGTACTTCATCGCTGACACCGCTTCAGACTTGGTGTCAGCTGTATTCGGCGATGCTGACTATCCACTGGCGGTGACCACCACCACTTCTTTCTATCAGAATGAATTCGGTGCCGTGACACCCAATGCCATCAACCCGATACTGTACGGATTCGCACCAGAACTTGCCTTTGACAGCTGGGTGACGCTCGGCATCGAGCAAGAGCCTTCTGCTGCGGAAGGTGAGGGCTTGGTAGGCGTGGTGTCCGATGAGGCGCAGGATTGGGGGCTTGCCTTTGAGACCGGAGGTGACATTGTCATCAACACCTCAGTAGGAGGTGCTTGGTTCTCGACCAATGATCAAACGAACGGAATTCCGGATGTCACCGGGCGCGTTCTGCTGGGGCAGTTCACGACGGATGGGGAGCTCGGCGGCATGGTCAACCTTTCGGTCTTTCCAGGTGGTCAGCTTGGTGGTTCAGGTGAACTGGTCACCTATGCCATTGGAGAGGTCTGTCAATGTCTCTATCCCACCACATATTTTGTGGACGCTGATGGCGATGGTTATGGCACCACGTCGGTGTTGTTGTGTGAGCCGGGCGAGGGGTACGCAACCACAGGCGGCGATTGTAATGACAACACCGCGGTGGCATATCCTGGAAATCCATACGATGTTGTCGGAGATGGCATCGACGGCAATTGCGATGGAGAAGAGACCTGTTACCGCGACATCGACAATGATGGCTACCGCAATGCGGACACGACGGATTTCATCGGCTCACCCTTCAATTTGGATTGCGCTGAATTCGGCGAAGCCTATGGATATCAGCCTTTCGACTGTGACGACACGAACCCAGACCTGACCGTCCCCGATGAGAACGGCAACTGTGACCCTGACGTGACCTCAGCAACAGAAGGCTGCGGTGACCCTGCCGCATGTAACTATGACCCCGAGGCCATTCCGGAGGCGGAGAACTGCGAGTATTTGTCTTGTCAGGGGTGTCCAAACCCTGCCGCATGTAACTATGACCCCGATGCACAGATTCTGGACCCCTTGGTCTGTGATTTCATTACTTGCGCAGGTTGCACGGATCCAGGAGCCACAAACTACAGCGCTACAGTGGTCATTGCGGATGATTCGCAGTGTGTGTACTCAGGATTGTTGGCGATTGCGCCAGTCACTGTGCACTTCGAGGACAACGCGGGTCCAGAAATGACCTATACCAATGAGGTGTATGCTTTGTTGCCGCCTGATGCCATTCGATTGAAGCGCGTGGTGGGCGTGAAGGGAGGCGATGTCACCTTGCGCGTAGAGCCTTTTGATGCCTTCCACCAATCGGCCACCTGTGACGACTGGAATCCCCACGACATGGCCGTCACGACGGCATTCAATGGGACAGAGTACACCAACTTGGATTGCCTCTCTGATTCTTGGTTTACGATTGGAGGTTCGGTGGGCAGCGGTCCTGATCTGGCGGCCATCGGATTTGATGGAGAAGCCCTTTCTGAGATGTCTGCTTTTGACAGTGAATTGCTCGCTGCGGAGGGTGATAGCCTCGGTTGGGAAATTACAGGGGATACAGGCGGAGAGCCGTCCAACCACTGTGTGGAATTGCTCGGACGCCCAGGTTGCGCGCATTCCGTGCGCATCGCACGCGTCACATTGGCTTTGGGCCAGAGCTTCTCCTTTCAGGCGGGCTTGACCTACACTGTTGGTGGTGAGGGAGAGCGCAGCGTGGCAGGGTTTGACATCACCGACGATTCGAGCACCGTTTCCGACAGCGGAGGAGGAGGAGAGGCGGACTCGGACGATGCCATCATCACAGACGGGGTGTCAAACACCATCTATGGGTGCTTGAATCCAGTGGCATGCAATTATGACGCGAGTGCCAACGCCGACTCTGGAGGGTGCGATTACGACAGCTGCCAGGGCTGTACCTATCAAGATGCAGACAACTATGACGAAGCGTCCACAGTGGACGATGGCACCTGCACTTTCTCCGTCACGTCGGATTGTCCCTTTGATTCAACGGGAGATGGCTTGATCGGCGCTTCTGACCTTGTGGATTTTCTCTCTCAATTCGACTCGAGCTGCGAGTAATCGAGTAGCGTTCAGGACCTGAATTACATTTGATGCCCCCGGCCCAGTGTCGGGGGCATTTCAATTCAATCGCCATGAACACCAAGCGGCTTTCCTTCTGGGAAATCTGGAACATGAGTTTCGGATTCCTCGGCATCCAATTCGGTTTCGCCCTTCAGGGGGGCAACATGTCCCGCATCTTCCAGACACTCGGAGCGTCCAAGGACGAGATTCCGATGCTCTGGATTGCCGCTCCCTTGACAGGGTTGTTGGTCCAGCCTGTCATCGGATACCTGAGCGACAGAACTTGGCATCCGCGGTGGGGGCGCCGCCGGCCATTTTTTTTGATGGGGGCTGTGTTAAGCTCTTTGGCCTTGTTTTTCATGCCTTATAGTCCGACGCTATGGATGGCGGCTGGCTTCCTGTGGATTCTGGACGCCAGCATCAACATCAGCATGGAGCCCTTCCGTGCGCTGGTGGCGGACAAACTGCCCGAAGAGCAGCGGAGCTACGGCTTCGTCCTCCAGACCTTGATCATCGGCATCGGAACTTGGGTGGCGTCCAATCTGCCTTGGTTCGTCACGAAGCTGGGGGTGGCCAACGAGGCTGGAGCGGGGGAGATTCCCGCCAGCGTTTATGTCTCCTTCGCGATTGGGGCTTTCGTGTTCATGACGAGCATTCTTTACACCGTGTTCACCACGAGCGAGGAGCCTCCGGCTGATTTGGCGGCGTTTGAACGAGAAAAGGCCAAAAGCAATGGGTTTGGGCACGGCGTGGCTGAAATCGCCGCTTTTGTAGGGCAGATGCCGGCGGTCATGGTCAAGCTGGGGGCCGTGCAGTTCTTTAGTTGGTTCGCTTTTTTCACCATGTGGTCCTTTGCGACCCCGGCCCTGACGGAGCATGTTTTTGGAGCGGCAATGCCCGAGGAAGGGGCCTTAGATTATGCTGTCGCGAGCGCAGCGTACAACGAAGCCGCCAACGCCGTTTCCAGCGCTATGGGGGTCTACGGATTGAGCAGCATGGTGTTTGCGCTGTTGCTTTCGGTATGGACAAGCCGTCGGGGATTGAACCGCAAAATGACCCACTTGGTGAGCCTCGCGCTCGGGGGCTTGGGCTTCTTGACCATGACGTGGTGGGGACCTGAGACGGCGTCCAATCTCAATTGGAGCTTTGCCCTGATTGGCCTTGCTTGGGGCAGCATTTTGAGCATGCCTTACGCCATGCTTTCCGGCGCCATACCCTCGGAGAAGATGGGAGTAGGCATGGGGGTGTTCAACATGTTCATCGTCATTCCGCAAATCGTGGCGGCCCTTGGTGGCATCAACTGGGCCTACAAAACATTGCTGGGTGACGATGTCATTCAGACCATGGTACTCGCTGGCCTGAGTTTGATGGTGGCATCGCTCATCAACCTCTGGATTCGGTCTTCCGATATGGAAGTTGGCTGATTGTGGAAACTATTTTGTAATCGTCGTTTTCTCTCGTTTGAGCCGATAACCATCGACGCTCTTGAGATTTAGGTCTTCGATTGGTGCCCTTCCTTCTTGATAATACCGGTGTCATTCCCCTGATATGGGGGAAGGTGTATGATGTACACCTTCTCTACTTATATTGCCCGCAATTGTTCAAACCAAACTGTAACCAGAACTACAATGCGCAATATTTTGCTGCTTTTCATTGCTTTGTTTGGCTTCGGCTATGCACAAGCTCAAGACTGTACCGGAGCGGACCACACCGTCCTGGCCGGTAATTACTATTACAGCCCTTCTACGCTGACGGTGACCGCTGGCGAGACCATTGCCTTCTTAAACGAAGGCGGCTTCCACAACGTGAATGGTGTTTCGAGTACACTTGGAGCCACATGGGGCAATCCTGAGACGTTCTCGTTGGGTTCCAACAGCGGTTCTGCTGAAGGCGTGTGCATGGGCACAGTGACCTTGAACACTCCGGGAACATATCAGTATGACTGCAGCATTGGTTCACATGCTGCCAATGGCATGGTAGGTACTATTGTTGTCGAAGCGGCTGGCAGTGCCACGCCGACAGACAATGCAGCGGACCCCACCTTGGATGCTGGCGATGTGGTTTCTATCTACGGAGGTTCGTACGATAACATTGCCAACAACTACAATCCATTCTGGGCTCAGTCCGGTACTGTGGATGAGGCTTACGATCCCGGAACCGGGAACACTGTGTTGCAGTATGCCAACTTTAACTACCAGGGAACAGAGGTCTCACTGTCGGATTTGTCCGGTATGACCCACCTCCACGTGGATGTCTGGGTGGCCGCCGGCAACGACCGGATGCTGAAGGTGACTCCTGTAAACAGTGGCACCGGTGCTGGCGAGTTCCTCGTCGAAGTTCCCCTCACACCTGGTGCATGGAACAGCGTAGACCTGACCAAGGCCGCGTTTGAAGGCATGACTTGGGACGGCGTGTTCCAAATGAAGTTTGACGGTCAGTTCAATGCTGACGGCTCCGCCAATGGTGCGGGATGGGATGTTTATCTCGACAACATTTACTTCTGGAATGACGGAACGGGATCCGGTCCCCCATCAGGGGAAACGGTAGATGTGACGTTTACAGTGAACATGGAAAACGAGACCGTCTCATCTGACGGTGTGTCATTGGCGGGAGGTGCCTATTTCGGATTTCCCGGAGACAACCCCATGTCCGATAACGGCGACGGCACTTGGTCTACGACCATTGCCGTTCCAGTGGGCTTCACCGGAAACTACACGTTTACGAATGGCGGTGCGGCCTGTGGCTGGAACTGCAAGGAGAACATTGCAGGTCAAGATTGTGCGGACGGCCCATATGCAGACCGCTTGTTGAGCAACATCACCGAAGACACTACAATCAACACTTGTTTCGGCGAGTGTACTACGGACGGCTCTTGTTCAGCCCCTTCGACGCAATACAATGTGACCTTCCAAGTCGACATGTCCAATTCCGATTTGGATGGTACCGAAACGATTTACGTGACCGGTTCGTTTGAAGGGTGGTGCGGTCCTTGTGACAACGTCATGACCGACAGTGGCAATGGCTTGTACACCCACACAGTGAGCCTCGATCCAGGGAGTTATGAGCACAAGTTCATGATCAATGCTTGGGGGGGTGACGAGCAGGCCATTTTGGGAACAGCTTGTGATTTCGTTCCTGGAGATGGTTTCGGCAACCGCGGTTTTGAACTCGTGGATGCAGACATCGTGCTGCCTGTGCAGTGCTTCGACTTCTGCGGCACTTGTGAAGAGCAGAACACCCAAGGGACGGTAGACATCACATGGAATGTCAACATGTCCAATGAGGATGTTTCACCCGATGGCGTGCACCTTGCTGGTGGCGGCACATTCGGAAACCCCGGTGACAACCCGTTGACCGACAATGGAGATGGCACTTGGTCTATTACAATGACACTGCCTGAAGGTGTTTCCAGCTACTACATCTTCACCAACGGTGGAGCTGCGTGCAGTTGGGGTTGTAAGGAGGACCTTGCCGGTCTTCCTTGTGGTGATCCTGGAAACTTCAATGACCGTTATTTAGACAACATCACGCAAGACACGACATTCAATTTCTGCTTTGGAGAATGCGGCACTGACGGTGTCTGTGTAGGCGATGACGGCGGTGGCGGAACGGATCCAACGGGTCCAACCGACAATGCAGCGGACCCCACTTTGGATGCCGGCGATGTGGTTTCTATCTACGGAGGTACATACGATAACATTGCCACCAACTACAACCCATTCTGGGCCCAGTCTGGCACAGTGGATGACGCCTACGATCCCGGAACGGGCAACACCGTGTTGCAGTATGCCAACTTCAACTACCAGGGAACGGAAGTCACGGTGTCGGACTTGTCCGGTATGACCCACCTCCACGTGGATGTATGGGTGGCCGCCGACAACGACCGCATGTTGAAAGTGACACCTGTCAATGGTGGAACGGGTGCTGGCGAGTTCCTCGTAGAAGTTCCCCTGACACCTGGTGCATGGAACAGTGTGGACCTGACCAAGGCAGCATTCGAAGGCATGACTTGGGACGGTGTTTTCCAAATGAAGTTTGACGGTCAGTTCAATGCTGATGGTTCAGGCAACGGTGCCGGTTGGGATGTTTATCTCGACAACATCTATTTCTGGAATGACGGAACCGGTTCAGGCCCACCATCCAACGACACGTATGATGTTACGTTCAACGTGAACACGGCCAACATCGATGTGGGTCCCAACGGCATGTACCTCGGTGGTGGAAACTACTTCGGTGATGCCCAAGGAAACGCCATGTCCGATGATGACGAAGATGGCGTGTATACGGTGACCGTTGCGGTTCCTGCAGGTTACTCAGGGAACTACGTCTTCCTCAATAGCCCGAATGACGGGGGTGACTGGGGTGCCAAAGAGAATTTGATTGGCCTTCCTTGTGCAGACGGTCCTTACAACGACCGTTTGTTGCCCGCAATCAATGCCGATACGACCATCAGTACGTGCTTTGAGCAGTGCTCCACGGATGGGTTGTGTTCAGTTCCTCCTGCCACTTACGCGGTTACTTTCCAAGTTGACATGTCCGACGCCGGTTTGGTGGGTGGAGAGGTCATCTATGTGACCGGTTCCTTTGACGGATGGTGCGGTCCATGTGACAATGTGCTGACGGACGACGACAATGACAACGTATACACTGGCGTTGTAAACCTCATCCCCGGGGATTACGAGTTCAAGTACATGATCAACGCATGGGGCGGCGATGAGCAAAACATCGGCGGCACGGCTTGTGACTTTGTCCCAGGTGACGATTTCGGTAACCGCGGATTCACTTTGGGTGAGGCTGACCTCGTTCTCGACGTGAATTGCTTCGATACCTGTGGTCCATGTGAGAACGGAGGCGGTGGCCCTACGGATCCTGCGGACAGCTTGGCTGTGACCTTTAACGTCGACATGAACAACTACGGCGGTACGTTTGGCTTCGTGAACGTTGCGGGCAGCTGGAATGGCTTCTGCGCAGACTGCAACCAGATGACCGACGATGATATGGATGGCATCTGGACAGCGACCATCAGCCTGCCCCCAGGAGAGAACTATCGCTACAAGTACCAGGTCGATTCTTGGGCCGATCAAGAAGATCTCGCCCCTGGTGACAACCCGGTGGGACCTTGTGTCGTCAAGGAAGGCGGTTTCACCAACCGCGATCTTGATGTTGCCGGAACAGAGGCCATTGATCTGGGCGTTGTATGCTGGGGTTCATGTTGGGCCTGCATCGGCCAAGACGACGTGCCTGGATGTAATGACAGTGCAGCAGCGAACTACGATGAGGCTGCTACGGCCAATGACGGCACTTGTATCTACGACGTGACCTTCTCGGTCAACATGAATGAGTATCCACTCAATGAATTGGACTCTGTGTATGTAAACGGCGAGTTCAATGGTTGGTGCGGCGCTTGCAACGCGATGTTGGATGAGGATGGTAACGGCATTTATGAGACGACCATTCCGTTGACGAGTGATTACTATGAGTACAAGTTCACGGTGAATGCTTGGAGCGCTGAGGAGAACCTCGCAGGTGCAGGTGGTTGTGTGACCGAGAACTTCGGGTTTACAAACCGTGTGCTTCAGTTGGCTACGAACCAAAGCCAGCCTGTCGTTTGCTGGAACAGCTGTTCCGACTGCGAAGGCGGTGGAGAGGTGTTCGGCTGTACCGATCAGGCTGCGACCAATTACAGTGACTTGGCTACTGACGACGACGGATCATGCACGTACATGGTCACCTTCCAGGTGGACATGAACGAATACGCCGGCAGCTTCAGTGCGGTCAATCTGAACGGAACATTCACCGGATGGTGTGGAGCTTGCGTTCCGATGACAGATGACGATGTCGATGGTGTTTATCAGGCGACTGTGGAGCTGACCTTGGGAACTGTGGAATACAAGTTCACGGTTGATGGCTGGGCGGACCAGGAGTACTTCTCTGAAGGTGCCGTTTGTACCTCTACCATTGATGGCTACACCAACCGTTCCATCGATGTCACTGGAGCGGCTACGCTGGATGTTGTGTGCTGGGCTTCATGCTACGCATGCGATGTTGCAACGGGCTGTACCGACTCAGATGCGCAGAACTACGATGCAGACGCAGTGGCCGATGATGGATCCTGTTCTTACATCGTGACCATTCGTTTGGACATGACCACTTCTACATTGGGTGCAGGTGGTGTGCACATTGCAGGTTCTTTCCAAGGCTGGGATCCGGGCGCTACCGCCATGACCTCTCCAGGCTTGAACCTTTATGAGTACACCTTGCAGTTGTCCAATGGCGCTTACCAGTACATCTTCATCAACGGCAACACCTGGGACGGTCAAGAGACGGTTCCAGCCGATTGTGGAGCGGACAATGGCTTGGGCGGCTACAACCGCGAGGTCGTTGTTGCTGGTTCAGATATGACGCTGGATGTTGTGTGCTTCAACAGCTGTGAGGCATGCGCTGGTTGTACTGATCCATTGAGTGCAGAGTTCAGCCCATGGGCCGGTGCAGACGATGGTTCTTGCGCTACGCCACTGGTGTTTGGTTGCACCTACCCAGACGCTGACAACTACAATGCTGCTGCGACTTCAGAGGATGGCACTTGCGTGTTCTCTGGCGCTAGCGACTGTCCAACGGACATCGACGGCGACGGCTCTACGGCTGTTGGTGACCTCTTGGTCATCCTCGGTGCCTTCGGACAGGCCTGCGAGTAATTCCAATTGCATATAACAAGGAAAGGGCTGCCTTCGGGCGGCCCTTTTCGTTTGGTCCGTTGTGATAGAGGGCGGTACAGCGGCGCAGGGATGCCGTAGTTTTGCACCATGGAATTGCTGGTCACAAGCAGATTGCCCAACCAATGGGGCGCCTACCACATCAGTGCGTTTGGTGAGCCTGGTGACGCCTTTCCACACGTGGTGTTGCACAGAGGAGTCGAAGAATATGTGACTTCGGACCAACCTCTTCCAGTGCGCATTCACAGTGAGTGTATGACGGGCGATGTGTTTGCTAGCAACAGATGTGACTGTGGAGAGCAGTTGCACGGGGCCTTGGCGCACTTCAAGGAGCATGGGGGCATGCTCATTTATCTGAGGCAAGAGGGCAGGGGGATTGGCCTCGTGGAGAAGTTGAAGGCCTACAATCTTCAGGATGAAGGATTGAATACGTTCGAGGCCAACACAACCATGGGCCATGCAGAGGATGAGCGCACCTATGTGGATGCAGTCGCGGTGTTGGCCCACTTTGGAGTTCAATCAGTGCGATTGCTGACCAACAACCCCCTCAAGGAAGCGGCGGTGCGTGATGCCGGGCTGAGGGTAGAACGCGTTCCCCTGGTTTTACCAGTCCGTCCCGAGAACGAGGATTACCTCAAGGCCAAGCGAGAGATTACCGGACACTGGCTCTAATCAGTGACCGAGGGGCCATTGCTTCAGGTCCAAATGTCGCGCGCTACTCTAAACGTATTCATGTGGGCCTTGACGATGGTGGAGATGTCCGGTGAGTAACCGCCCCCCATGGCGCAGGCGACACCGATGCTGGCTTCCCTGCATGCCGATAGGACCATTTCATCGCGGGTCCGACATCCTTCAATGGTCAGGGCGAGCCGGCCCAGCTTATCGGTGGCCAAGACATCTACTCCACATTGATACAGGACCACTTGCGGCTGGAATTCCGTCATGACTCTGTGCAAGGCGTGGTCTAAGCGATTGAGGTAATCAAGGTCGCCGGTGCCATCCGGAAGTGGGATGTCCAGTGAGCTCTGCGGCTTGTGCAAGGGGTAGTTGTGTTCCCCGTGCATGCTCAAGGTGAAGATGCGGTCCTCCTGTGCCGTAATCTGGGCAGTGCCATTGCCTTGGTGCACATCCAAGTCAATGATGGCGATGCGGTCCATGCCCCTGTCCAGAAGGTCATAGGCGGTGATGGCAAGGTCATTGAGTAGACAGAAACCTTCAGCTCGGTCTTTAAAGGCGTGGTGCGTCCCGCCAGCAATGTTCAATGCGATGCCTCCTCGAGCGGCTTCGATGCCGCACAGGCGAGTGCCTTCCATGATGGTCTTCTCGCGGTCAATCAATGCGAGTGACCATGGAAATCCTGAGCGCCGCTCCTCTTGGCGGCTCCAGCTCCCTGCTTCCAACTTATTGAGGTATTTACTGTCATGGACGCGCAGCAGGTTATGCTCCTCAATGGCATTGGGCGCAAAGAATTGAGCGGGCTCCATGATCCCTTCATATTGCAGTTGTTGCCTCAATAGCTCGTACTTGGCCATCGGAAATCGATGCAATTCGGGCAGTGGATGGGAATAACAGGGGTGATAGGCAGCAGTCAATGTTATGTGATCACTTATTGGTTAGAGGGTTTTAGAAACCACGGTAACAGGCGAAGAAGGAGACTCAAGTGGGTTTAAATTGAGTGGGCAATATGTGTGGGAACGTACTTCACTCGATTGTGTTTGCACGTATTGAGGGGTGTGGTTTGTTTTGCTACTTGAGCCGTTCACTCCTCCCTTGCTTTCTGTTTTTGTGGTCATTTCCTGTCTTGGCCCAGAAACCAGAGATGCGCGCAGATCCTGACGTTTGGTTGAGCACGCCGAGGGTGCAACAAGCCAGGTCGATTCTGGGTTCATCGGATGACCTCTACTCATCCTTGGTGAAGGTTGGCAGTAGCAGGCTGGAGACCGTCGCAGGAAGTAAAGGTGCATGGGTCATGCGCCTAGGGGATTTGAGGCTCTTGGTGGACAGTGCCGGGGTCAACCATTCCGTGAGCCACAATGTGGGTTTCAATGTGGGTGCCGTTCCTTTTTATTGGAACAACAAGGTCTTCCTGGCTGGAGGAGCAGGTTTTTGGCATTACCACTCCAAGGTGGTGGAGTTTGTATCCAACACCGGAGAGTGGGAGTGGTCGCCCTGTCCATCAGGTCCGGAGCATTTCAGTCAGCAATTTGCTTGGTGGGACGGACAGAACAACCGCGTTGTGGCATTGGGGTATGAAAAAACAGGGACAGGGGCCATCGAAACGACAGGGTTGTTCCATGCCTTGAACATGAATGGCTACTCTTGGGAACGCTTGGGACAATACAATCCTGTGTTCGAGCTCATCATGAAGGACGATGTGGGGAGACCCGTGGACATGGGAGACTATTTTCTGGTATCGAGCGTCCACAACTCACTGGTTGTCCGAAAGTCAGATTTGACCGCCGTCATCAGCAGTGCCTTCAACAGGGGGCCTTTAGTCAAACATTCAAAGGCACCCATCGACGAAGGGTTCAAGTGTTTTCGCAGTACAGCGGGTGAATTTTGGATTGAGCACCACGGGCTTGATGGTTCGGTGGAGATGTTGTTGCATTGGAATGTGGACAGCGCGTTCAAAGCCTTGTCCGCAGAATCCGTGCCTTTGGTTGTGCCTGTTGCAGAAGGTTCAGTCGAAGACGCATCTCAATTGGAAGCTGCAAGGGGGGGTGAACCTTGGAAGTTTCTCGGAGCGTTGTTGGCCCTTGTTGTCGCGTTTGTGTTGGGCCGTGTCGTGGCGCGCAAGCAGGATGACGTGGTCAACGAAGTGCCGGCATCAACGCCAACTGAGCCCGCTCCGGTCAAAGTCGGCGCTGGCCTGTCGCCGACGGTCTTGAAATTTCACTCCTTGGGTCCCATCAGCATGGATACGGAGGAGGTCAACGCATTGCTCAATTTGGGAGATGATCTCACGGGGGAAACCAAAAGGGCCAGGCGCGCGCAGGCCATTCGTCAGGTCAATCAGGAGTATGCACTGAGGTATGGTGTGGATTTGATCCGCAGAGAGCGTCATGAGGCGGACCGGCGCCGCACCACATACGTCATCCAACCATACTCAGATAACGCATAAATTCCATGCACACCACGGCCCCAATGGTGCCTACGGCGTA
>Ga0213865_10001697_pt1 | contig 14219 bp, 14 predicted proteins | sample PICome_6_FD_160100 | JGI IMG/M metagenome (GOLD analysis project Ga0213865, IMG submission 160100) | Coastal seawater microbial communities near Pivers Island, North Carolina, United States - PICO282 | ecosystem: Environmental > Aquatic > Marine > Coastal | place: USA: North Carolina...
ACCTCCAGAAATTGCCGCTGCTGCAAAAGACAAGGCTTTAAAAGGCAGCAAAGAAGAACAACTAATAGGACAGTTGGCGGCACTTGGTCAGCAAGAAGCTGAAGCTGCCAAAGCATTGGTTGTACAAACCAATACTCAAATTGAGGCAACATTAGAATTGAGAAATGCTTTAATAGCTAACACGGCAGCACAACTAGCTGCGGCAGGAGAAAAGGCTGCTACCGATAGCAGCATAAAGGAGCAAGAGAAACAGAGAGATCAGGCAAAACAAAATATTGAAGGCGTTCCAGGCGACCCTAATAAGAAAGGATTGGAACAAGCGTCTATTGATGCGACAGCACAAGCGGATGCAGCACAAAAAACCGCTACGGATGCGAATCTCGCGTTTGGCGAAGCTCAAGATGCCACGGTTGCCGCAAGCGTTCAAGATCAAGACCAAGCGGAATATCGACGAAGAGTGGCTGAGGGTGAGGCTGCAAAGGAGGCCGAAAAAGAACGGCGAGCAGGGGAAGAAGTTAAAAGAATACAAAAGCGAAATAGATTCGTTGGTGGTGGTCGTAAATTTTGGTCTGGTGGTCCTATTTACCGAGAAGAAGGCGGAAGTATATTCCAGTCACGCGGCACTGATACTGTTCCAGCAATGTTAACTCCTGGCGAGTTTGTCATGAGAAAGTCCGCTGTTCAAAAATACGGCACTGGATTCATGAAATCTATCAATAATGGAAGTATGCCGGGCTTTAGAAGGGGTGGATTGATAGGAACAGGAAACGTTCAGTACAGACAAAATGGCGGTTCAATCAATGGGGGAGGGGGATTAATGATAGATCCTTCAGGAATTAGCCAAGTTTTAGAAAATTTTAATGCAATGTTTGCTTCTAGCCTCGATAATATTATACAGGCAATGAGTTCAATGACTGGTGCAGTAAATAATCTAGCTAATACATTCTCGCAAGGAATGGTTATCAACCATAACTTCACTGGTGATTTGTCTCTAGCCTTTAGAATTGACAACGCGGAGCAGTTAAAAACCGCTGTGGCAGACGCTATTGTTCCTAGAATATCAGAAATTATTACTGAACAAATAGACAATAGATTGAACAAAGATTTCAAATCTGGAGGATAATGTATGGCATTTCAGCAGCAACAAATGGTTTCGAGATCTAATTTCTCGATCAGGGGAGCACCAGACAAAGCAAGGTTTATCAACCTTAATCTTCAGGGACCAAGCGGTTCTCCTGATAGCGTTCCTTTGTCTATAGCTGGCCCCGCTGCTGGCTCAATCCCTTTGGTGATTGGTGTAACTAAATATGGTAGCGGACAAGCCCCTTTGTATACCAGTGGATCTATTGGTTCAGTTCCTTCTGCGTCTGGATATCAAGGTTATGCTACTTTAGCAATGCAGGCAACCCCAAACTCAGGCTTGTTTTCTGCTTCAACTTTGAATATGCAAGCCCCACTTGTTGGTTATACAAATCTTGGTCAAACTTTTGTTTTCCCGCAGCTTCCTTCGGGTGGGTATTTTGCGTCTTCGGATGGCTCAATTTCAGTTAGCTTAGAGGGAGGAACTACATCTGCCGCAGGATCATTGTTTAAGACAGCTACACTTAATATTCAAAATAGGGTATCTGATACTGGTTCTGCTACATTGGTGATAGATAAAGATTTTAACTACAGTGACAACATTACATTTCATATGCAGAGCCAATCTGGAATTGGTGATTTGACCTTTGTAACGGATGGAATTAATGGAATTTCCGAGACAGCAACCTTTGTGGTAAAGACTCAGGAAATAGAACCTTTGACAATTTATACAAATGGATATTTGGAGTAAAGAATGGCGATTATATTTACTGGGACAACAGGCGACAAACCTATTGTTATTGGCGGTCAGGTTGCACTAACTGGTGATCAGCAAGGTGTAATTGGTCCATTCCCTAGGTATAGCATAGATAAGCAGAATGTATTTGTTGACAATCAATTAGTTGGTAAAACTTACAATGTTAGCATATCTGGAACTGCTCTTATATCCACAGCGTCATCCATGCTTGTCAAAGGACAGAGGCAAGGCGAGGTGATGACAATAGTAAAGGATGGAATGTTGATTCCTAGCCTTTCCTATGGAAAGCTAGAAATAGCAAGTTATGGAGCTACAGCAAAAAAGATAATTTTCCAAGTAGCCAAACTTGTAAGTGTCAGCACTCCCGAGCAGACAGAAGATAGTGCGGGTGTTCAGTATGCTGAGTACACATATACGTTTGAGTGCAGCAAGCTCACAGGTGATGAATTTGCCGATACTAACGACGATCAGATTGTAAGCATTTCCGACTCTTGGCAAGTTAGTCAAAACAGCGAGTTTGGAAAAAACACAGCAGAAGATAGTGATAGTAATTTTTATAGAACTTGGACTATAACTAGAAATTTGAACGTGGTGGCAAAGGCTAAAGATAACTCAACAATGTCTTATGCTACCGCAAAAAGTTATGCTGATAATCTTTTGGTTGACGACCCTCTCTTGGAATCTGGGGTGGGGGCTAATAAAGATTATGCAGGCAAAGTGATTGAATTAGGAATTCCTGATACTTATACTGCTTATAATCATGTAAGAGAAAGAACACAAGATATTGCTGAAGGAAGTTGCTCTGTCACTGACACATGGGTTGTTGGCAAATACGCTGCCACTAGTAGCATTACCTTTGATATAACAGCCGATGAAAAGGCTGAATTTGATACATGTGCTGCTACATTAACTGTCCAAGGCTATGAAGTTGGAGATCCAGATAGTGCCAATCCTACCACAACCGCTTACGCGAACGCAGTCAATTTGTTTTCAACCATAAAGTCAACTTTGGATACTGCTGCTGGTGCTGCTTTTACTGCCGCTGGTTACAGCGGTTTGAGATCAACTCCAACCTCTGTTTCGCAAACGGATAATCAAACAGACGGTAGTATCACATACAACGCGACATACGACAATCAGGTTATTACTTATACTGGGGCTATTGCTGAGTCTGTAAATGTCACCTATTCTAATGATGACGGTGCGAATGAGGTTGTTGCAATTATACCAGTTTTAGCTAAAGCGGATGGTCCAGTATTGCAAACTTTTGGCACTACGAATGAAAAAACAATTAATATTAACTTTACACTACAGATGAGTAGAGCGAATAGAGGCAGTAAGCCTAACGGGGTTTCCGCTGCCGAAGGTTATGCTTCAATTCCTACCAATGCTTTAAGAAGAACAAAAACGGAATCTTGGAATCCAAAGAACGGACAATACAATTTAACACTAGAATGGGTCTACGTATAAATGCCAACAGAATATCCACCACTAACAATGTTTAACGCTTACGTTTCCAGCCTATCCACAAGCATAGGATGGGGAGGTCAAGGCGGTAGTATGCAGCTTAAACTTGTAGAAGATCCAGAAAATAACAAAGTAATACCAAAGGATGCTAATGGAGATCCTTTTACTGGGATTAATAATAATTCTCCAAAGGTTGGAAGTGCGTGTTATTTTAAGTATGGAAACTTTTATTTTGGTGGGATATTTCAGCGTTGGACTTACTCAGAAAGTGTTAGCGGTAGAACTTATGACATCATTTTAGAATCCCCTGCTAAGTTAATGGACGGAGTTCAGTGTATTGTTGAAGATTTTAATAGTGCAACAGATAGATTTATTAGGGATAGTCAGGGTGGATATTTTAGCACAAATGTTGGTGGCGAGTTTGTTGGTTATGGAACGTTTGGTCTTAATAATATTTACAATTTGTTCGGTTATTACGAGACTCCCTTTGATGGATTCTTTGGTGCTTCGAACTTCAATACTTCAGGTGTAGAGGTCGACAAACTATTGTTTGCTTTAAATTATTTAGCTAAAGGGAATTCTCCTAGTTACTTGGGTGGACCAATAGTTTATAAGCAGACCGACTATGATTTAAATGTTGATGAGATTTACAACAAAGTAACTCAGGTTTGGAGTTCTTACAATGATGCTTATCGAATTAAGGGTCCAGTGCAAAGTGTCAACGGGATTATTCAAGATATATCCAATGTTTTGCAATTAGATTATTATTACGAAGTAAGGCATAATGTATCAAACTTTGCTGTATCAAACTATGACGATGGAGGGGGTTTGATTGAAAATGCTTTAATTAAAGTTCGAGTGGTGGATAAAGGTGTTCCTCCCAATCCTCGTGCTATCAGGGAGTTCGTAGCTGCCGAAAAAGATAGTGGTCGAGTTGTTTCTTACAGTGTTGGTCAAGAGTTTGGAGACGCAGTTAATCAAAGAATGATATTTGGAGGCAATAGAACTAGGTATCAGTTAGCACCAATTGCTGCTTGTGAGCCAATTTGGGGTGCTAGGTCAGAGATAGGAAACCCTCACCCTTACAACACTCAAGGGTTAACATATGATGTACAAAGTGGTCCAAACAAACCTATTTACATAAATCTTGGAAACGATTTTAATAATGCTGTTTATATAGCCACGCTTTTTGAAATTAGAATGGCGTTGGGTGGCAAACAAAGCTGGGAAACCTTTAAAACATTTGAGACAATGGCTGGAGTAGAACCCAATGGCTATAACAACCTATTTACATGTCCTTGGACTGGAACTTTTGGTTCGACTAAGGATGTGTTAAACTTCATTGCTGAGGGTTCTGGAAACTCTTTTGACATGGTGCAAACAAATACGGAAATGCAAAGAAAGCAGTATGTCAAGAGTGCCAATGAATTTTCGGACAAGATATTTTCTTCTGTAGCTGTTGTTGCAAACACCTACTATTGTCAACAATTCTTGGTTCCTATGGTTTCGGAATCCGGCAATTACAACCAGATGAACTACAATCCCCCAGGAGATTTTAAGATACTAAAGGCTTGGGAGACTTCTGATGCGGCTTTTGTTCAGAATAAACTATGCACAGATTTAAAGTTTTTTGATGGAGACGGTAGGCAGAAAAGCATGGTTGCCTACACTAGAGATCCATTGGCTGATTTTAGTAGTCTAGGGTCTGATTACGCCAATGGTTCTGCGGAACTTGCTGGATACTTAGTTTCTACCAAAGGAACTCCTGATAAAGAAATGTATTGGGATGGCAATACTCATTGGGTTGCTTACAAGACTGGTGGTCAAGTTAGGTATTATGACTATATAACAACTCCCGACTTTGGTTTAACTGTTTTAGCGAAATACTTTTTTGACCTAGATATACCGCCTGAAAACTATATAAAACCAGGTAATTCCGCGTTGCAACTTTCCATTCCTCCTGATTGTTTTGTTCCAGCGGTTTGTGGAGTTCCGCAGCAAAGCAATAGGTATAACTACGGTCCTTGGATAACCTTCTCTACATCTTCAACTTTTGACGCTAAGGCTGAGGTGCAGCATGACGAGTCGATGCGACCTGAAACTTATGGTGGATATGCCGCACTAAACATAATAGGTGGCATTTCTGCAAGCACTGGTGCGGGAGCAATGACCGAACTTGAAAGCGGATATATAGAGGTTGTTGGTGCTCCAGAGGGTAGTCTTGGAGAAAGATTCGCTGCTTCCGGCCCATTTGTCAGTGATTTGAGTATAAATGTTAGTACATCTGGAGTTAAAACCACTTACAAGTTTAATACCTTTACTCCTAACTTTGGAAAACTTGCAAAATACAACGTGGACAGAATTGCCAAAGTAAATAAGAATTCATTTGCTTATGCTCAAAAGTATAGGGATAAAATTGAAAGGCGACCATTTCCAGCGTTTAAGTTTGAGAAGACTGACTTTAGCGATCTAGCTAAAAGGTTCTTGCAAACTGACACCAGTGGTTGGTCTATTCTAGCAAAGAAAGATCAAGACGTTGAAAAGGACGGTATGGGTGCTCAAGGTGGTGGAACCAATGAGGGAAATATTGGATCTTCTGATTTCGGAGGGTTTAACTAATGGAACACGATAAAAAAGGAGGAATCAATGGGAACTGATATTTCGGGTAATGTAGGAAGCCTTTCTTCTATTGCAGGACAAGTAGGTGAGCAACCTCAAGATATGGCTGTCTCTTCTACTGAACAAATACTTTCCCCAGTTGTGGTGCGTAAGGGCGGTGGCACTGGAATAGATTTTGCTTTTCAAGTCCCAGAGGGCGGCTCTGATGAAACTGGGCCGTATGGAGCGTTGAACGGGGGATTTGTTGGCCCTACAAGAAGCGAGCTAGATCCTTATTTTTCTCAGTTTTTGGGAGATAGTGGTGCTTCTTGGATGGAAAAGTCTGATTTTCAAATGATGAACAATGATGCCGTTGCCGCCATTGGTTCGGGAACAGACTTAAATGTTAGAAAAAGTCAATCTAGATCAGACGTTAATTCTGCCGCAGTGGTTGGCTTAAGGGGGCCGCTTGTTCTTTCTGGTTTTGGAACAGATATTGCCGATAGGCCAGTTCCAAGATCTTCCGATAATCCATTTGTCCTTGACCAATCAGCGGCGGGCGATAGAACGCTCTGGAAGTCAGGCCCAGTAAATCTTCAGTGGGATGACGAAAGAAAGGTTTGGCAAGGTGGAGCACAGATTATATGTGGCGTTGTTTCTGGAGGTATATCTGCACCAGAAGACCCATGCAATCCTACCACGTTTATTATGAAGGTTTTTAGAAAAAACGATTCAGAACTTTCTACATGCGACTTGCAGGAAACTGTCCGCGTTCAAAATAGAGATCCTAGCTTGGAAGAAGATGCTGCGGAAAATGCAATATTTTGCGTGGCTGTAAGAATTAACTATGAATGGATTCCTATTTGGGTGGGTTGCCCAGTAGGAGGTATTAATCCAGCACCTTCTTGCCTCGATTGTGAAAGCGGTGAGCCGCCTACAGACGAGGGTGGTGGAGGCGGTGGAGGCGATGGAGGCGATGGAGGCGATAATCCAGACGTTCCAACCCCTTAGAAATATAAATATTCAATAAAAAACTCGTTTATGTGTATAATTAATATAAGACTTTTTACTCCGAAGGAGATATTCAATGGCAGAAATTAGATTTCAATTATTAAAGCAGGCTAACGGTGAAGCCGCTTTACCAACATTTTCAGGCTCTGGTTTAGCTTTTTACGGTGCTACCGCTGGCTCTTCTGTTCAGATTGGTGCGTACCAAGGTGTCACCAGAGTGGCTAACGCAGATGGAAGTGTATACGAAGATGAAACAAACAACGTTAAATATGTTGCTGATACATTCCCAAGCGGAAGAGCCAATCTTGGCGGTTCTTTCGGTACACCAGTCGATGTTGGTCTTTCGGGAATTAAGTCTATGCAGGGAACTTTAGGTATTGAATTTGGTCATACCGTTCCTGTTACTGTTCAAAATGCTCAGGTTAGAATTTATGATAGAGCAAATGTTAATCGTCCAGCAAGCGGTGTTAACACAAAAGTTGCTGAGATTATCAATTTTGATGGTAGCACTTTTAATAATCAAGGTTCTACTGGAAGCACATCAGATGCGGTTGGAAGTGGAGATGCCTTTTGGTGGGGAGAGCCTTGGCCTTCCGAGCTTGTTACTCAGAACTACTTTGTAAACAGTAGTGCTATCACTTTCTATAATGGTAAAGATGACGACACAGTTGTTAATGGCGACGCTAGATTGGCGGCAGCGGCAGTTGCAGGTTCATATGAAACAGTTGGTGGAACTGGAATCGTTGTTCCTTTAATGGACAGTCCAGGCTCTGGAGGTAAACAACTTCAGAACTCAGAAACCGTAAGTGGAACAGGTATGGTTTGGCCTAAGTGGACTCAGTACATTACTACCACTGGAAATCAAACAACTTTCTTTGGCAATACTGCTCAAAACTTTGGCGATGGTTCGGCAAACAAGATTTTGAATTATGGTGGAACTGGTGTTGATACTCATCACACTTGGTCACTTGCTATTTCTGCCAGTCCTTTATCTACTGGCTCTAAAGAGGAATACGGACTATACATGTCTCTAGAATACCTATAATTAAAGTGGGTATTAAGCATCTTACAATAAGAGGCAGATCCGATGGTTTTGGTTGTCAATACAACGCCATACTATCGGGTATTGCCTTTTGTAATAATAGGAGTGGATATAGATATGTTCACACTCCCATGAGGACAGTCTCTCACGGCTGGGAGTCGCCAGAAAAAGCAAATGAGTTAGATCACTTTATTGGCGTACCATCTGGTGTGAAAAACAGAAGGGTGCATGTTGGTTTAAATTATGTAACCAAAGTTTTTAAAAATCCAACTTGTTTTTATAACACGCCCACGTTGGATCTTATTAGATCTTACTATTACTCTACTCCAAAGCCCGATCTGAATCCAGAGGAAATTGTCGTTCATATAAGGCGGGGAGATGTTGGTAGGCACAGAAAGGGAGATAGAAGAAGAAGGTTTATTACTAACAGTTGGTACAACAGAGTTATACCTTGGGTAGCAGAAAGATATCCTAGTCATTACAGGATATCCATATATTCAGAGGGAGAGCCTCACCAGTTTAATTCTATTATTACTGGTTGGAGTGACGACTTGGTTGATAGACTCAGCTTTCGTTTGGCGACTGATTGGATTGCGGACCAAAAAAATTGCTTGAAGTCAACCTTTCACAATATGGCTAGTGCTAAAGTTTTAGTAATGAGCAAAAGTGGGCTGGCTTACACGGCAGGGATTATAAACAGTAACGATGTTTACTTTGTCAGGTCTCCAGCAATAGGACAGACTGCACCTTTAACAAATTGGATAAGGACATCATGGGGAGGTTGATTTATGAAGGTTTTACTAGCAAATAATTGCGGACTTGGCGATTATATTCTGATGAACGGGGCGACACGATATATTGCCGCACAAGAAGATGTAGAACATGTTGACCTGTTGTGTATTGCAGGACATAATAAATACATGAATATAAAAAGAATGTATCAAGACGAGCCTAAAATCACAGTTCATGGCGAACCTATAGTTCATTGTTTCCCCTCTCTAAGAAAAAAAATAAGAAAGTTATCAAGAAAATTTCCCGACTCAGATAAAAGGGTGTTTTGCTGGGAATCTAGAAGGTGGCCTCAAGCTATGATTGGATGCGGTCTAGACCCCGAAAAGGACTGTTGGAATGAACTTTTCTACGCCGCACACCGAGTACCTTATTCTGCCAGACATGAACACTTTTATGTAGAAAGAGATAGGCAACGAGAGGCCAAGTTATTCAAAGAGTTACAGCTACCTTTAGACTATGCTTTGTGTGTAGACCAAGGAAGACTTCCTAAATTCAACTTAAAGCCAAAAACCAATCTTACTGTATTCAAACCTCATTACAGACAGGATCTATTTCACAAATATCACATTTGGGACTGGATGACAGTGGTTGAAAGAGCCAAAGAGATCTACACTGTTGACACTGGATGGCTACACTTTTTAAAATCCATGAGGCTTGATCAACCAAAGTATTATTACCATGTTAGAGGTAACTGGCTTAAAAACGTGTTTACTAGCCGTTATATAAATGATGAATATGACAATGGTTGGCAGGTAATCGACAGAGATGGAGACTTCTATTCTGATACTAAGTTTCAGAATTACTCAAAAAATTCATGATAAGCCTCTTTTATAGCATCCTCCCCACGATAAACATCGTGCTTCCAAGACTGTTGACGTTTGTACAAGAGGTTGTCTGGGTTATACTTCATACTGTTTGATGCCGCTACGTTCATATACAACGATGGCTGTCCTATCTTCGCCGCTTTTGCTGGCGTTCCTCTAGAGTTTCTTTCATAGTTCCTTTCATCCGATTCGTGATGATGATTTATGCGAACTATTTCGCAAGGGTTCAATACATTCATACCTGAAACAACAGCGTTAAATGCAATCCTATTATCACAACCCGGAAGTCCGAAATAAAAATCTGAAGTGTCAATCATTTGTTGGTTCATAAACGGATATTTAAAAACCCAAGCGTCTTGAGAAAACTTTCTAGATGTAGCTGGCATTTTCAACTGTCCCTTATCCCATCGGGTAAGACAAAGAAATTTATTCTCCATGTCGTCGTTTTTGATAATATCAACCGCCTCTTGGGTAAAAGAAATGTCGTTATTGCACACAGCAACAATACCTTCTCCCCGAGTTGATCTAAATATTGATCCAAACGTTTGTCTTTTGGGATTGTGGATTTGGTATACGTTTTTGAAGTTTAAATACTTTTTAGCAAAGGAAACAGACTCCTGTTCATTAGAGTTAATATACAGCAGTAGCTTGTCTGCAACATCATCATTGCGACTTATTGCTTCGACTATTTCATCTAGCCTAGCTTCGCTTTTAGGCATGTAAAATTCTGTGGCTATAATCATCTAAAACCCTTTTCTTCTTCCATAGAAGGCTCTAGATGAGAGTTTATCCTAGATTTGATTATATATCTTTTTTCGTTTAAGTTAGTGAGTTGACGGTAGATTTCAAGCGTCTTATCGGCAATTTCTTCAAGTTTCCGTATTTCTTTATTTACTTCTTGCAGAGCAAGGTATTGTTTTCTCACATACTCATCGCTATTCATGGCGTTGAACTGTTCTATGTTGCCAATAAATAAACTAGCCTTAGCCTTTCTAATCGCATCCACCGATAATACAAATTTTGTAGTTTCTGAAAAGTCAGACGATTTCTTTTTTTTATTTTCAAATTTCTCTAGCTTAATATTCAGGACGGAAAGTCTATCTAAAAAGTCTGCTGGCGAAATCTCTATTAAAATTTTCTTCATTGTATTCCTTTACGAAAGATAAGCGATTAATTCAAGATCTGCGTAATACAAGTTAAACATTGGATTATCAACTATAGATCTACAGAACATTCCATCTTCTCCACAAGACATTGTTTCATCATACCTAAGTTTTTCCAAAACAGCAAGTTTACAAGACATATGTCCGTGATGAACAGGTGTGTCAAATGGAGACCTTACATTGCTAAAACTTCCCTCCTGATGCTCGTTAACAAGTCCAACAGAGTATTGACAACCATGTTCAATTTTATCCCATATAACTTCGCTTGGCACTACATTTCTAGGTACGGGCTGGTAGCTGTGAACGAAAGCGTCTACATGACCGAACTCAGAAAAAATCTGTCTTAATACCTTGAATTTAGCTGGGTGAATCAGGTCGTCAACATCGCAAAACACAACAACATCTTGTGGATTATAATTTTGTATATTGTCGATAAACATATTCCTTGCTCCACCCGGTTTTTTTCTTTCAGGGTTGTAGAACACGGCGTTAAAGTTGTCGCGACCTTCTTTTTCCAACTCATCTATGCACTTCATATGCGTTTCCGCAGAACCGTTAACGCAACACACTATGCAGTCTGGTTTATCTTCCTGATTCTCAAGATAAGACAAAGACCTCGGTAAGAGGTCTACGTCTCCATCGTAACAGGTAATACATGCGATTAAATTCATATTCACCCCTTACTTGTTATTCTTCTTTGACATTGTTTTTTGATAAGATTTAATGTAAACGTCTTTCAGGCAGTTTGAGATATTTTCTCTTGCCAAATTAATCTCCTGATAAGGAAACTTGTTAGACAATGCGAAAGTGTCTATTTTGCCCGTCTTCTTGTTGAAAATACTGATTCCAACTACGAATTGATCGTCTACTTCCGACAATTCCTTTATGTCAGAAAAGCATGATATTTTTTTATTCATTTTTTCCAGTGTCCTTATTGTATTTTACCCATCCACCATCAGGTAGCCATCCACTCTCGTCTTTTCTTTTTGGGAACAGAGTTCCTCCTTGACGGTTTGCTCCAAACGAAAGTCTGGCGTGACAGTTTGTACATCTAAGTTCGTGGTACTCATTGCCTCCATTTTCTCTGACAACAAATCTGGTAGACTCGCCTTGGCACTTTAAACATTTGTGATTGCCAAAAACCTCTTGAAATTCTGCAAGTTTTTTAAAAAGTGCTTTCTGAGTGTCGCCCTCAAGCTCTACTGAAATTTTGCCTTCTGTGTATCTAAGTTTCATTTAATACTCCTTTGTGGTTTAGTCTGAATAGGGTCCGATTTTTTCCCTATTTATTTCGTCTCGGTTTTGCTGGAGGTGATTTAGTCTTTTCAAAACTTCAACCGCCTCACTTTTAGTAAACTTATCAGGAGCCTTGATCTTGCCATTAGGATCTTGATGCTCATCTGAATTCATAAATGTAACAACATTCATATCTAGCTGCTTACACTTGGTCTTAATGAAATTGATTTGGAATTCACTAATCATATCTTCTCCATCCCAATTTCCCTCATTTTCCTGTCCTTGCTTGACAGCCATCCTTTGTTCCTTGATTTGTTTCACCTGATCTCTGTTCCTTGGAACCTCTTCTGATGAAACACACTTAACTCCTAAAGCCTTCCTTAAAGCCCGTCCTTCTGCTCTAGTCGCAGCAGTAGCCTCTGGATAATCTGCAAACATAGGATCTGTATTGCCATACCAAACCCCTGCAACGTCTCCAAACGTTCTTAATTGACCGGAACCCATCCAGTCAATAACTACTCTCCAAGCGACTGTAGCCCTTCCTGCACCCTCTCCTGAAGCTGGAAACACATGAGAAGGCTCGCTGACGATAATGTTTCCAAGTAGTTTTTGTGCTACCCTTCTTAGTCCAGCACAACTAACGGTAGTTAATCCGTCATTGTCGAAGACTTCTCCCTTTTGAAATTGAGACATTACAAACTCAGCCCAGTCCTCAGAGCCGTAGATTGGTCCATAGTCACCGCTGCGTTGTGCCTGTTCAATGACTTTTTCTTTATCAATCTCTTGTTTAACGCTGTCAACATCAAAAATACTATCGTCCATTTTCTTTTCCTTTACTGAATTTCTATTTCAATTAATCTTTTTCCTTCTGGTGGAAAACTTTCTACCACTTGCTCAACAGCTTTGGAAACTAGACTCCATAAGTCTCTTTCGATTCTTTTGTTCATGTTTTTTGCAAGATACTTTACTCGTATAACGCAAAAACCACGATTAATCAAAAGTCCGTTCTTAATACCGTCCATGCGAATGGTCTCGTTAAGTTTGTCCTGTCCGAAGATGGGCAAAAAGTGTTGTGGCCCATCCACCTCTATTATAGTGTTTAATTCGGGCAAAAGCAAGTCAATTTCAAAATTACCTTGAATTAATCCCTTTACGTGCATTTTTACATCATGCCCCTCTTCTATTAGCTTCTTCTCTAGAAACTTTTCCTGTTTCGATCCTTCTAAGCAGGCCATTCTCAACGCTCTCCCTGCTTTTTCTTGCATCTCTCTTTTTTTCGCATCCCCCATTTCATCCCATCGCTCTTTTGCCGACTGGCAAAACTGCTCTCTTTTTTCGTCATCCATGTTTGCCCAAGCCTTTTCAACCCCTAGGCTAATCTTGAGCTTATCCTCTTCACTTCTAACCTTTCCTTTGGTTGGGTGAGCGGAGCGTCCTTGCTTAATAGCTAGAGCCTGAGACTCAGAACGAGTCCTCATTTTCTGACCGTTCTTTTTTAATATTCTTTCAATTTTCTTGGGGTAAGTTCCCAACTCTTTGGCAATAGCTAGGGTGCTAAAACCTTCTGTGTATTTTTTAACTACATATGAGTCATTAATACTTGTCATAACTTTCTCCTTTAATGGTTAGTGTATAATATGCCATTTTTTTCTAAATGTGGCTGATCCTTCTGATGATCTCAAGTACCTGTGTAAAAACAACTTTTGAGTTCCGTCAGGGTTTAATGATGGCATATCTGATCTGTCTATAATTAGAGCTAAAGAGCTATCCATGCAGTGGATTTCTTTTGCTTTTCTAACTAATCCTAGGTAGTCAAAAAACGTATCGGCTCGCACTGAGTTTTTTACTACCTTTAAATTTGTTTCTAGTTTAATGTTGTAACCTCTTGATGGATCGTCGTGAACAAAACAAAAGTCACACTTAGGATCAAGTGTTGATATAATTTGTTCCGAATTTTCTCCATCTGGCACATCCCAATCAAACGACAACTCAAAATCTAAGCCAAGTTGTGTGTAAAAATGTTGATCGAAAATGTATCGGTTTTCAAAGGTTAGTACGTTCCACGAATCTGCATTTCGATAGCCCGATGTGATTATATCCACTGAACCTAGATGTTCTCTTTCTAAGTAAAAGTTAATTAATCTACCCAGTTCGTTTTCGTCCGCAATTCCTATTGTGTGAACGTTTGGTAAATTTTTTAACATAAAATCTAAAGATTTTTGGTTATGGTGTTTAACGGGAATCTCTAT
>Ga0213865_10001698_pt1 | contig 14212 bp, 13 predicted proteins | sample PICome_6_FD_160100 | JGI IMG/M metagenome (GOLD analysis project Ga0213865, IMG submission 160100) | Coastal seawater microbial communities near Pivers Island, North Carolina, United States - PICO282 | ecosystem: Environmental > Aquatic > Marine > Coastal | place: USA: North Carolina...
CATTTGTTGGGCAAAGGCGGTTATAGGAAGCAAGCAGCAGCCCAAAAAGACCAAAGCGCCCCAATATTTAGGCGCAAAGGCGGGCGTGTGGGACGGGCGGTTACTTCTCATCGCCAGCCGCAATCTTTGGCGCGATTTCAGGCGTGATATCCAGGGCCGTTGCGCCCTGTTTACCCTGTAAAATCAAAACCGTCCGCTGGTTAATTTCAAACACAGACAAGACATTGGCATGCGCCAAACGACGGCTTTCAACATGGGTAATATGACCTTGAACAGCTGTGCTTTGGCCCAAAGACCCACGTTGTTTGGCGATCAGCCAGATCACAACAAAAACTGAGGTAAATAAAACAACAACAATGATTTTTTGACTTAAATCGTCAAACGCAGCCATGATATTCGCCTCCTTCCAAGAAGGCAGGCAAGTATCATGCCATTATTGAACGGATTCGGCTCTTTCTTCCGGATCAACAACATCCGTGAACCGAATACCATAGCGCTCGCCAACCATCACAACTTCGCCGCGCGCAATAATCGCGCCATTCACATAAATATCAAGTGGCTCTCCGGCAAGGCGATCCAGCTCGACAACAGAGCCTTCGTTTAACCGCAGCAAGTCGCGGATGGTCATATCGGTTCGGCCCACTTCGATCGACAATGTCACTTCAATATTTTCAAGAATTTTCAGCTTTTCGCTGCTGATTTTACCAGAACCGGAGCTTGCCGCCGGCGCCTCTTGTGTAGAAGTATCATTCATGGTTTTTTCCTATTTCTTATCTGCAGTCTTACTTGGCTTCAGAAGGCTTAATGCAACCGTGCCTCCAACATCCCCCAGCTCAGCTTCAAAAAACTCTCGTTCCTCAACAACAAAATTCAGCGGTCCATTGATCTGTATTGGCACGATATCATCATTTTTAAACTTAAGAACGGATGCCATTTTACTTTCCACCGTGGTCAAGCGCGCGGTGCAATTTAAGGGCACGCTGAACACCGCCTTTTGCAAACGATCCGTCCAAGACAGGCTATCAACGCTATCAGATTGCATCCGCGAGCGCAGCTGCGCGGCAATTGGCTTAAGCGTTTGCAACGGGTAAATCACGTCAAATGATGCAGGCGCAGATCCTGGCAATTGAATTTCAAAGGCACAACAAATCACTTGCTCCAGATCATCAACGAAAGACACGAATTGCATGTTCTCTTCTCGGGACACTTCCGAGAATTCCAATTTAATCAAGTCAGCCCAAGCCAATTCTAAGGCTTCGATTAAGCCATCAGTTATGATTTCAATGATCCGATCCTCTGTCGAGGTGAAATCGGATCGTTGTGCCGTTTTCGAGATCAGAGTATTCCCGCCGTAATAGGCATTGGTCAGTTTTGAAATCAAATCCGGTGAAATCACCATCATCAAGCTGCCGCGTAAAAACTCGATCCGTGCCAGCGTTAAGCTCATGAAGCTTTCGGAGGCAAAAGTGTAATCTTCAAACGTTTTTACCGTTGGATTGATCGCTGTCACCCGTGGCTGGTATCGAAGCATCGGTTGAAACACGGTGCGCGAAAAACGGGCGAAGCGCTCATTGATCACGCGCAATGCATAGTAATCGCCCAAAAGCGATAGATCATCAGACCCAAACTTAAAGTCGCGTATCTGTTTATCCGAAGCACCGTTGAGGGTGCTTGCATCTGAAACATCACCCTCGTCGAGCCCTGAAATCAGGGCTTCGACTTCGTTTTTTGAAAGTTTAGAAGAGGAAGACATTCAAGATCACTGCATTACATATGACGTAAACATGACTTCTTCTATACCGCCGAACCCCTCAAGCTCTTCCAGCTTTTCATTCATCACCGACTGGATATCGGCCGCCAGCAATTTACGCGCCTCGCGACCAACGACCATTTCTTCGGTGTAATCGCTGAGCGCAGCGAGAACCACCGATTTCAAGGCCGGCAAATGGTTTTCAACATTGGTTAAAATTGTTTCATCATACTTTGTTGAAAGCCCAACCGAAATTTGTAAGAATCTGCGAGAGCCTTTGAGATTGGTCGTCAAAGAACCAGGAATCTCATAATACAGGGTTTGGAATACCTTGTCCTTAGGTGTTTCCTTCGAGATTTTTTCAGGATCGCCCGGGCAATTGCCCTCTTCATCCTTCTCCTCGTCATCGCACTCCACTTCGGCTTCGCCTTCGCCCTCGCCAGCAGCATCACCTTTGGCTTCATTTTGCTTGGTGACAATTTCATTGGCGATATCTTGCGGATTGCCTTGCGATCCACCAAATACCAAAAAGCCAACGCCTAGGCCAATTGCCACAAGAATAAACCCTGCAACAACGAAAATTACGATGGTTACAATACCAGATTTTTTCTTTGGTTCTTCTTCTTCAGCCATAACTCGATCCTCGATTATATGGTTATATCCACCAGGCCATCTTGATCACCTTTGCCCTTAAGACTGCCATCATCTGCTGCTTTTCCAGCGTGTTGCTCATTCTTTTGCGCGGTTTGTGATCGCTCATCACCCGACGGATTTTCTTGCTCATTAAACCCCTGCCCGAGGTTCATATTGAAATTTTCATCGCTTGTCTGCATAACCGAACATGACAGCGAGGTCACGCGGTAACCTGCGGTTTCTAGACTAGAAATGATTTTTCCTTCAGACTCGCCAAAAAGCGAGACGGTTGCCTTGCGTTCCGCCTGGATTTTCACATCCAAGCCGCTTTCATTGCGCCCAAAAGCAATATGCATTTTTCCCAAGGAGGCCGGCGATAAGGTAAGCGCAATTTGTTGCTGCCCGGTTCTCAGGGCTGAAATAACATTTCTCGCCAAAGTTTGGGTCCAGCCTCGCGCATTCAAATCAAGATGCGAATCCACCCATTTATCCAGCAATTGCCCAGAGTTTTGAGGCGCGGTTTGCGTTTGTGCCAGTTGCAGGTTGGCGCTGCTTAATGGAGAAATAGAATGCGGCAATGCTCCTAAATCTTGGGCTGCATCTGCCCCCCCCTCACTCGCATTAGCCGCAACGGCTGCTTGGCGCAGCGCGGCGGCGGCGGCACCTGTCACGGGCGCGGCTTTGCCTTGTTCAAAGCTTTTTTGACTTTTCACAGCGGGGCCTTTTACGTCAGGCTTCGGCTTAAACTCGGCCTCAACTGTTTTTTGAATAGGAGCGGCCCCCGCCAAAGCACTTGCTTCCAGCGCAACCTTGATTTTTGACGACGCAGCGGGATCATTGCCGCTGGCTGCTGGTGCTGGCGCGGATGCTGATGCTGATGCTGCGCGCAACGCGATCTGTTCTGGCTTCAAAGCGGTTTCAGGTTTCAACAAATTTGTGGGTTTTACCGCCTCTTTTTGTTGGCCCTCTGGCACCTGAACCTTGCCACTATCCGGCTTAGGCGCTGTTTCTAGATCCGCGGCAGGATCAACCGGCAGCGCTGATGATATGGACGGCAGACGTGGTGTATTATTTTTTGAAAGATCCGCGGCAGGGTCAGCCGGCAGCGATGATAGCGTCGAAGGCAGACGCGGTGCATTATTTTTCGAAAGATCCGCGGAGGATGAACCATCAGTTGCGATTTGGCGAAGCGCAAAGCCTTTTTCTGGCTCTACCTGCGGGATTTGATGCATCGCGCGCGCGTGAGGTTTCGCGTCCGTCTGAGCATCTGCGGTTTGCGCAGCAATCGATTTCGGTGCAACTTCATCCGCTTCAAGCCCTTTCACGGGAGTGCCATTACCCGGAGTGGCGATCCCTTGCTCCCCATTTTCTTTTAACCCCGCAACCGCAAGCGCGCCGCTGCCCAGCTCTGGCGTGGCGCTCTTGCCAGAAATCGATTCGAATAATTGCGCATCGTTGCTGACCAACGCAGCTTTACCAGACTGCTCCAAAATTGGTTCTAAAGGCGCGCTTTCACGCTTTGAAGAGTCGACCTTTTCAAGCGGACCCAGGAGAGGCTTATGCGGCATCGCCTCATCTTTCAACAGCTCTAACGGCACCGAAAATTGCGGCATCGGCTGGTGGGAAACCGCCTCACTTGGATAGGCAATATGCTGCGTTCTTACCATAATTTCTGCATAATCAAGGCGCAAAGCGCCTTCTGCCACCGGCAAAGCGTTAGCGGTTTGCCGCTCTTTATTCACCCCGCTAGAAGAGTGCCGGTGGAAGGCCTCAAGATATGGCCGTAATCCGTTGAGACTGGGAAACGCAACCGCCTGAGAGTCATCAGCCAAGGCCGAGATCGCCTGCGCAAGTTTATCCCGCGTTATTACAAAATCTGGATCTGCGATGAATGGCGGCGCCAAATCCTCCAATCCGATCTTTTCTCCTGACCGTTCTGGCACGCTTGCGCGCAAGCCCCCATCGCCTGGGGTTTTAGACATTTGATCTTCAAGCGCAGCGACAAAGCCTAAAAAGGCAACAATATCGATTTCATCGCCAGACTTTAGGGCGCTTGGCGCTTTACCTCCCGTCAGCTTTTCTTGCTCTGGGTTGCCGCCGTGGTCGGCGCCTGCCCCCGTTGTCAAAAGCTCTGAGAACTTCGCAAATAGCGCAGCACCTTTGGAGCCGACAGGCGGCTCTTCAGAGGTGGTTGACAGCAATTTATCAATTGCGCTCGAGGATATATTGGCAATGCTCATATGATGGCGACCCTAAATTTCCTATCACAAACCTAGCAATTTATGTGCCAATTAACGGCGCAAAGGCATAAACGGGCCATCGGAACTTTTGCCTTTATGGCTTAAACCCACGGCGATCAGCTGCGGCTTACAGCCGAAGGATAAGCGGTTTTTTTATCAGCCTCACGCTCTGAATACTGATGAATAAGCTGTTTTGCTTCCGCAATTAGACGATCAATTTTTTGGCGTTTCAACGAATCTTGCCGCGTAACCGCTACCAAATTATCGATTTCCGTTTGAATAAATTCAATTTTATTCGCCACCATCTCAAGCTGCTCCGCCAATTTAGACGAATAAAATCGTGCGGCGCGAAACTGGCTGGGCGTGTCATAAAATGGCTCTTCAGAACTCGCTTGTAATTCGCGAATACGGGCCAAAAGCCCTTCTAAATCTGACATTTGAGATCGCTGATCCGCCAGAGCCTTTTTGATTTTTAAGGACGCGGCGAGGTTCTTTCTCGACATCTTTTCCAAAATGCTTTTTTTGCGGTCTGGGCGCATTTACGTCCCCCCCAACAAAGCCTTCAACGCTGCCACTGTATCCGCAACGGAAACATTATCCTGTGGGTTTTGCTTCAGAAAATTCACTATATCTGGCCAGATTTTATACGCGATATCCAGATCAACATCCTGCCCAGCGGCATAACCACCCATCAGGATTAAATCGCGGTTCTCATTATAAATGCTGATCAGTTTCTTCAGTTTATTCGACAAAGCAAGATGCTCAGCGTTCACAACATCCGTCATCACACGGCTGATCGATTGAGACACATCGATCGCAGGGTAAATCCCTAAATTGGCATAGTCCCGATTCAAAACAATGTGGCCATCCAAAATCGCCCGTGCGGTATCCACCACCGGATCATTCGTATCATCCCCATCAGCCAAAACAGTATAAATACCTGTTATTGAACCTTTTTCTGTAACGCTACCCATACCCGCACGTTCGATCAAGCCCGATATAAGCGCGATAACCGATGCCGGATACCCTTTGGATGTAGGCAATTCGCCCAGCGCCAGGCCTATTTCGCGCCGCGCATGCGCCACCCGCGTCAAGGAATCCATAATCAGCAAAACGTTTTTACCCTTGCTGCGAAAATACTCGGCAATCGCAGTTGCCCGATTGGCGCCGCGAATACGCAAAAGCGGCGAGCGATCTGCAGGGACGGCAATCGCGCATAGCTTTTTTCGGGTTTTTTCATCAAAGACCCGGTCTACAAATTCCAAAACCTCGCGCGAGCGTTCCCCGATCAACCCCACCACGATCACATCCGCATCGCTATGCTTGGCCATCATGCTAAGCAAGACCGATTTCCCGACACCAGAGCCTGCGATGATGCCGGCCCTTTGACCTTTCGCAAGCGTCAACAAACCATTGATCGATTTCACACCCACGTTCAACACCGTTGATATATGGCGTCGATCCAAGGGATTCATGGCTTTTCCATGCAGTGGCCAGCTGTCTGTCCCAATTGGTGCGGCGCGATTATCAAGCGGCGCGCCCATCGCATCAAACACTCGCCCAAGATAATCATCACCCACAGATATTGATTGGCCTTCTTCCACCAAGGTTACTTTATCACCCGCCTTAACGCCCGCCCCAAGGTCAAACACCACAAGCTGGTTCAGGCCTTCTTTAAAGCTGATAACCTCTGCAAATACTTCATTGCCAGCACCAATCTCGATTTTGCAAATCGATCCCACCCTAGCTGGAAATCCATCACAATGCGCTGTCAAGCCGTCAAATTTAACAACTTTTCCCGACATTCGGGCGTTTTTGCTCGGTTGCAGCCGACGATCCAGATCGCGCAAAAGCTCATTGGTGAAATCACTCATTGGCGCTCTGCTTTTCAAAATCTGAGAACGGTGTGTCGCGAATTTCAACACCGCCCACTTTTACAATCACATCCCCGCGCTTCAACTCACCATCTTGATGCACTTCGACACCGTGAAAAATCCCTTCAAATTCATCGAATTTCTGAAGACTTTCTAGATCCTGGGCATTGAAGAACACCTTTTTATGGTCGGCCAAAAGCTGAACTTGATCCAATTTTTTTTGAACATAGGCTAGAAAGCCTTCGGGATTAGCATCCAAACCCAGCCCGCAACGCTCGCTTGACAGATTATAGACGGTTTCAAGCACTTTTTGCGAAACGTTCTCAAAATCAAACGCGGCTTCATTTTGCAAGCGGTCCGCGATTGATTTCAGCACACTTAATTGTTCCAGCCGCTGTTCCTCAAGTTCGCTTAAAGCAGCGGCGCGGCCGGCGGCAAAACCCTCTTCATAAGCGGCATTTTTTTCCTGCTCGAGCTCAGGAGCAGACATCTGGGTTTGATTTTCAGGCTCGGCGCTCGCGACAGAGGCTTGCGCACCCCCTTCAGCCTCCGCAGCCCCTTCGGTTTGCGGGTCCTCTTCCAGCAAAGATGTCAGCGCATCCATATCCTCTGCAGCGTCAACGCCAGATGCTGCTTGACCCGCATCAACAGCCATTTGCGCATCACCTTGTGGCTCACTTAATGCATCTACAGGATCCGGCATCGGCGTATTAGAAGCGGCGGCTCCACCTTGGCGTAGCTCTTCCAAGCTGAGTTTGGCTTTTACAAAATGCGCAATAGATTTTCGCTTAAACGTCCGTTCTGCATCGTTCAGAGATTTTTCTTCAACCTTGAAATCTGCATCCATGGCAGCCTTCACAGCCGCTGCCATTTTTTTATGGTTCGTCTTGTCTAAAACCGCAAAATCTTCGCTCACATTGCTCATGGTTATACCATTTCATCTCCGCCACGACCGGCCAGAACAATCGTGCCCTCATCAGACATTTTGCGCGCCACGGCAATAATGCGTTTTTGCGCATTTTGCACTTCAGTCAGTCGAATAGGACCAAGGGCTTCCATTTCATCTTGAATATTGGCGGCTGCCCGCGATGACATACAGCCAAAGAGTTTGTCTTTCAGGAACTCATCAGCGCCCTTAAGCGATAGGATAAGATCCTCCATCTCAACGCTTCTAAGCAAGGTCTGCAACGAGCGATCATCAGACATACCCAAATTGTCAAAGGTAAACATATTATCTTGGATCGCCTGCATTAGATCCTTATCGGCTTTCTTGACATCATTCAGAATGCGTTTTTCCATCGCTTCTTTGGTGAAGTTCATAATTTTAGCGGCCGCTTTCACGCCACCAACTTGTGATGACCGCAAGCTGGTATTCGCTTTGAATTTGCTTTGCATCACTTTTTCAAGTTCTTTAAGCGCCGCCGGATCCACCATTTCTAACGTGGCAATACGAATGATAACCTCCGATTGCATTTGCGTATCCAAAAGCCCCAATACATCCGAAGCCAAACCAAAATCCAGATAGGATACGATCAACGCAACAATCTGCGGATGCTCATCTTGCACCAATTCGGCAATCGAGCGGGCATCCATCCAATCTAGAATCTCAATCGGGCGTTCACTGCTGGCGGGGGTAATTCGGCTAAGAACCGATTGTGCTTTATCATCGCCCAGTGCTTTTTGAAGCACATTGCGGATATAATTGCCGGCGCCCAACCCCAAGCTGGTTTGCTTTTTAATAATTTCTAGGAATTCATCGAGAACCGCATTCACCGTTTCCTGATCGGCCGTGGCCACCGAATACATTGCGGTTCCAAGATGTTGAACTTCGCGGGGCGATAAATTTTTCAACACCTCTGCCGCTTCATCTTCGCCCAGCAACATCATCAGGATCGCAGATTTCTGCGTTCCTGTCAGCTCGATCACTTCTTCTTCTACGCCTACTGCCTCAGCCATCTTCCGCCACCTTCATCAAATCACATTCATGTCTTTTTCCATCATCGCCTTAAACACATTAGACACGCGACCGGCTTCATCCCCCACCATCATTCTGATCAATGCGACCTTATCATCATAAGAGTTCGCCGTATCTAACATTTCAGCTGAAATTGCCGTTTTCTTAGGCTTCAACTTGGCTTTCAGATCTTCAAGCGATTGACCTTCCTGCAAATCCATAGCCTCGAGTTCTGCCATATTTTGATCTGCGAAAGATGCTTTCAAGGCGTCTTGAGATGGCGTTAGCAGGCGCGTCATCAAAGGACGAAGAATTCCTAAAGAAACCACGGCAATAATCAACAACATCACAGACTTATTCATCAAGTCACGTACCCAGGGTTCTTGGTACCATTCAATGACCACTCCATCAACAATTTTGGTCATGAATGGACGGCTGGAAATAATCACCATATCCCCCCGCTCGGGCGTCAGACCCAATGCATTGGTGACCAACGCTTGAATTTCTTGTTTTTCTTCAGCGCTGATCGTTTGAACTTGCGATTGACCATCGGGGCCCACAATCATTTGCTCGCGCAATAAAACGGCGACAGTAATTTTTTGAATTTTCGCCGACGGCATCTTACGCGTAGAAATCTGGCGGCTAACCTCATAGTTCTGAACTTCGCTGCTAGACCGCATCATCGGATCTGCTTCTTGTACCGTCCTGGCTTTTTTGGGCGCATTTGGAAGCGCATAATCCGCAACAGTATTGCCAGTATTGGCATCTCCTGGCACAACATTTGGATCATCTGTCTGCCGATCGGCATCGGCTTCCCCTGCTGCATCTACATCATTTCCTATGGCGTCAGTTTCATCCCCAATCGCGTCAAAATTGCTTTGCGCGGGCGGTGTATTGCCAACTGATCCCGGAATACCTCGGGCCCTGTTCGCCACTTGTTCATCAACACTTTTTTGTTGGCTCAACAGAACGTTGTCAGGCAAGACTCGATCCTCGGTCACCTCCAATGTGGTGAAATCTATATCAATATTAACTTGACTTGATACATTTCCGGGGCCGACGATCGGCGTCAACAGGCGTTCCACCCGAGCGCGGTAAATATCTTCAATTCGCATCCGGTATTGAAATTGTAACTCAGACGCGGTTGAAGCCGCATCCTCAATAGAATTTGAGAGCAAACGCCCAGCCTGATCCACTATCGACACTTTGCTCTTAGCCAAATTCGGTACGGATGAAGACACTAAATTCACGATCGCTTCCACCTGTGTCGAACTCAGCGTTCTTCCAGATGCAAGCTCTATAAACACTGATGCGCTTGGCTCTTGGGTATTGCGCGCAAATGCAGACCGCTCTGGAATAGCCAGATGGACGCGTGCATTTGTGACCGATTCTATTTCAGTGATGGAACGGGCTAATTCATATTCTAATGATTGCTTGATTTTTAAGGCTTCGACAGACCGGCTGGTCCCCATTGGCATGTCATTCAAAGCCGATGACCCCGTCGGCGCTTGCATCGGGATACCCTGCGCCGCCAAATTTAATTTGGCATTGTGATAATCATCTACCGGAACGGTCAATTCACCGGTGGCCGGGTCAATTTGTACATCCATACCGTTATTTTTCAGCGCATCAAAAACGCGCGCTTTTTCGCCTTCGCTCAATGAGGCAAACAGCGTTGTGCGATCTGGTGTTTGAATGGCAACGTAGACAATGAGGCCCACAATCGCCACTAAAGCCGCCGCAATACTGGGCAGCGCCCGTTGAAAAGCGGGTTGACGATAAAAGTTATCGGCCTGTTTGAAAGAGGATCTAATAGCCGGCAACATGCCGCCCTGTTGCGCCGCTGGATAATCCGTATTGGTTGTTAATTCAGTCATTATTCACACGTTTCTTCCATTAAACAGGCATATTCATGATTTCTTTATACGCGCTGAGGGCCTTGTTTCGGACATTCAACGTTAATTGAAAGCCAAGCGATGAAATTTGCTGCTCAACCATCACTTTTGAAAGGTCTTGTTCGCGGCCCAATTCATAGTCTTTCACAGATTGGGCGGCTTTATTCTGCGCCTCAGCCACAGAATTCAAAGACTCCCCCAACCGCTCGGCGAAAGACACGCCAGCCGGTTTGAAGCCCGTGGCCTCAGCCAGTTTAAGCTTCATAGAATCGGTTTTGGCCACTGCATTCGCTTGTGACGATTGGATCGACTGCAAACTGCTGACACCTGAAATAGCGGACATGAGCTACCCCCCCTCAAACATGCGATACGAGAGGTTCATCAAGATGATATTCCGGGCTCGGCGTATCGATCATAATATCCTCAAATTCGATAATATTGCTGTTGCGCAGCACAGTTGCGCGTTGAATAACATTTTCCAGCTCGCGCACATTCCCAGGCCATGAATACTCCAGCAAACGCTGCAAGGCCGGGCCAGAAATTGTTGGAAAGTTCTCTAAATCGCTTTGATGACGCACCAGTAATTCGGCAGCAATTGGAATGATATCCTGCGAGCGTTCGTTCAAGGCCTTGGTGGCCAAAGGAAACACATTCAAGCGAAAATAAAGATCTTCGCGGAACCGCCCGCGCCGGATTTCCATCGGTATATTTCGGTTGGACGTCGCCAGCGTACGCACGTCCACAGGGATTGGCGCCGAAGCCCCCAAAGGAACAACAGATCGTTCCTGTAACACCCGCAGCAATTTGGCTTGCAGCGGCATCGACATCTCTGAAACTTCATCTAACAGCAATGTACCACCATCCGCCGCTTGGAAAATTCCATCGCTGGATGTTGAAGCTCCGGTAAAGGCGCCTTTCTTATGGCCGAATAAAAGCGCTTCCAGCATGTTTTCTGGGATTGCTGCGCAATTGATAGCGACAAAAGGTTTTTCAGCGCGCGAAGACTTTTTATGAATATATTGCGCCAAAACCTCTTTGCCGCTGCCCGTTGGGCCATTCACGAAAACATTCACCTGTGCCTTGGCAACGCGATCACCCAATTTCAGCAAATCAACCGAAACCGGATCTGCGGCAATCGTGCTATCCCCATCGGTGATGAAACTCGCCACAAGTGCGAAGATAAAGGATTGTGCCATATCATCTGCGACGACAGGCATAGATATACGCAGCAAAGCGCCATTCATCGAGCGTTCGACGCGAAACGCCTCCGCCGCTTCCTCCACGATCACGATCGATTTCGCGCCGCGCTTTTTTACCATCTCAACAACCGCCTTCAGACCGCCTATTTTTTGCTCGAACGCGGCGCTCAAAATAGCTTTTACTTTTTGTCCTTGGGCATCCCATGTTTCTTTCACTTCAGAATGCTCAACAATGCTGCATTGATAATTCTGAAGAATCTGCGACAGTCTTCCAGCAAATTTAAATTCAGAAACGTGCAGTGAATACAGCATTTTTTTCTCCTTCTGAATGAAAGAGGCAATTAACGTGCCAAAAAATATCTGTGATCAAAGAAGCGCATTTTTAAGGTAAATTTTATTTGCCGACGCGGTGGAAATGATGCTTAAAAGCCCAAAGTTTTCTAAGAAGCGCGCGAATTGACGTATTGTTCTGGCCAACATATCAAAATGATGCGAAAACCAGTTTAAACGCAATTCACGCCCAAGGAACGACAGACTTCATGGCCGGATCAAAATTCCTTGAGAATTTAATCGCAGGATCTTCCGAAAAAATTCAGGATGTGCGCAAACATATTGAGCTTGCCGCCCCATTTCCAGTCAGCGTTATGGCCGTAGGTCCAACCGGATCCGGCAAAGAGCTTATCGCAAAAGGCATTCACAAACTGTCTGGACGCAGCGGAAAATTCATCGCCGTCAACTCTGCTGCGATCCCCGCCGAGCTTTTAGAAGCGGAATTGTTTGGATATGAAAAAGGTGCTTTCACGGGCGCAGATAAGGGTCGCAAAGGCAAAGTAGAAGAAGCCGGAGGTGGCACGCTGTTCCTTGATGAAATCGGGGATATGCCGCTATCACTTCAAGCCAAACTGCTGCGGGTTCTAGAAACCAAGACCGTTCAGAAAATTGGCTCGGAAAAATCTATTCCCGTAGATTTCAGATTGGTTTGTGCAACCCATACGGATATCGGTGAAATGGCCCGGCGCGGAGAATTTCGTGCTGATCTTCTTTATAGAATCGCAGTTTACACGATTGCGAACCCTCCCCTGGCGGAGCGCGTTGAAGATATTGAAGAGCTCATCACCGTGCTTTCAATGCGGCTAAAGAAAACTGAAAAGAAAATACTACCCGTCAGCTTTGAGCCCGATGCAATTGCGTTTTTACAGCAATATGATTGGCCGGGGAATATTCGTGAACTCGCAAATTTTTTGCAAAAATGTTCGGTTCTTTACAGCGGTGAGCGGCTTGGAATTCAAAAAATTGAGCCGCTCATGCCAAATTTCCATGAAGGCGTTTCGACGCTCAGAGATCAGGCAACCTTTTGGGATGGCGCGCTGCAAGATCAAACACCAAGCACGCCGTTTCTTAACACAAAGCAGACACTGCTTGAACAATCACGGTTTTTTGCGGCAGATCAACCTTTGAACCTGCATGAATTCCTTGCCGATGTTGAAGAGAATTTGATCGTCGCCGCCTTGAACGAAACCGAAGGCAATGTTGAAAAAGCCGCGGGCAAATTGGGCATCGAACCCGATATGCTGATGCAAAAAATTAAACAATTCTCTTTGGCTGAAAAAGAGTTGCTCGCACCATCAGATCGGCTTCTTTAAAATCCGAAATCATACGATAATATGGTACCATGCAAATGGGCCTTGCCCTGCCAAGAAACTCTGCCAAGCCACTGATATGCTCTGCTTCTAAGGATGAAATATGCAAAACCCAACAGCCGCAATGCTTGTCATCGGAGATGAAATTCTTTCCGGAAGAACCCAAGATACGAATACGCAATATTTGGCCGCCGCGCTCACAGATGCCGGCGTTGATCTGAAAGAAGCGCGCGTGGTCAGCGATGATGCTGATGCCATCAAACAGGCCGCAAGCAGCCTTTCAGCAACTTATGATATGGTGTTTACGTCAGGCGGTATCGGGCCAACACATGACGATATTACCGCCGATTGCATCGCCGCGGCCTTCAACGCGCCGATCGATATTCGCGCGGATGCGCGTGCCCTGCTAGAGGCCCATTATGAACGCCAAGGCAGCGAACTCAACGCTGCCCGTCTGAGAATGGCGCGGATACCAGAAGGGGCAAGCCTGATTGAAAACCCGGTATCAACCGCCCCCGGCTTCACGCTTGGCAATGTGCATGTGATGGCCGGAGTGCCATCTGTTTTTAAAGCCATGGTGGCCAGCGTTCTACCACGGATCACAGGGGGTGCACCGCTGCAAAGTAAAACCCTGCGCATTGAGCGGGGTGAGGGTGATATTGCGGCGGCGCTGGGCGCGTTTGCAGCGCGCTTTCCCGATCTATCTTTTGGATCCTATCCTTTTCAAAAAAATGGTCTTTACGGCTCTAACATCGTGATAAGAGGCAGTGATCCTGAACAGTTAGAAAGCGCTTTCAAAGCTTTATCTGCTGATTTAGGCGCGTGATACGCCCATATCATAACGTCAAGCAGGCGCTGGAACAAACCTGGCCATGCGAACGGCAATACGAGCTTGGCCCGTGGCGTATATTCCAATCGGATGGTGGCGGAAAACGCGTTTGTGCCACGCGTTTGGCCTTCGATCAGATTTCCGCCACCGCGCGACAGATTGATGGGGCTGAGCAGGCACTGCGCGATTTGAACCAAC
>Ga0213865_10001700_pt1 | contig 14203 bp, 9 predicted proteins | sample PICome_6_FD_160100 | JGI IMG/M metagenome (GOLD analysis project Ga0213865, IMG submission 160100) | Coastal seawater microbial communities near Pivers Island, North Carolina, United States - PICO282 | ecosystem: Environmental > Aquatic > Marine > Coastal | place: USA: North Carolina | collected...
CGAAGAAACCGAGTGCGTGTTCTGCCATACCGCCAGCGACTTCAGGGTCCATTTCCATGTCGATATGTTGCCTTATTGCCTCGGTTAATTCCATCATTGTCATTCCCATTCAATCACCCCGCGCTTAGATACCGGCTGCCGCACTTTGGTCCGCTGCGCAATAATATGTATAGGTCGAAGTCCCTAATTAACCCAGCGATGATTTTGGCCCAATCGAGCACTTCAAAGGGGAAATCCGACCCGCAAGTGCATGGATGAGCAGTTCGCGGAGGGTAATTTCCTCGGGTTGCCTGACCCTGGGGGTCCTGCTGATGTTGTTATAGCATCAGTCCCATATGAACTCACCACTTCTTACGGACAAGGAACCTCTGAAGGTCCTGCTGCTTGCATAGAAGCCTCAGCTCAAGTCGAGTTGTACGATATTTTGTTGGATGAAGAGTTGCCTGCAGGCCGGGTTATTCGTACCGCTGAGCCGTGGGATGGAGAAGGGGCAACACTCCAAGAACAACTTGACGGGATTGGAAAATATGCGTCTGGACATTATCAAAGTGGAGCATTCCCAATTTTCCTCGGTGGAGAGCATGGTATCCTACCGGGATTATTGCGCGGTTGCCCAGAAAAAGTGACCCTGATTCAAATCGATGCACATGCAGATTTGCGCGATGAATTAGACGGCGAGCCTTATTCTCATGCTTGTGCAATCGCACGTTCTTTGGACGAAGGAGCGCTAGCAGTCCATCAGGTAGGAATTAGGGCATATTGTCGACAGGAAGCGGGTTTAATCGACAGCGATGAAAGAATTCACACTTGGTTCGCTCGAGACATCATGAGTCCTTGTACTGGTGCCAAGGCATGGTCTGGATGGTTAGAATCCATCAAAAACATCGAAGGGCCGGTTCATTTGACGGTAGATATCGATGGTCTAGATGGCTCTTTGGTTCCAGCAACAGGAACTCCAGTACCAGGAGGGCTAACCTTCTGGCATACTGTTGAAACGATAGAGACGGTTTTTGCAAATTGTAACGTAATTAGTGCTGACGTGAACGAAATTGTTCCTCAAGAGGACACCCCTCTAACTCAATTTACTGCGGCGATGATTGCAACAAAAATTGCAGCTGCACACATTGCTACGTTGAGGTGAAAACATGGCACACGGTTCACACATAATGCTGGATTGCACCGGTGCAGTTGGCATCGATGGCGATTGGATGCTAATGCTAATGGAAATGGCAGTCGATGCTTCAGGTGCAAGGAGGGTACATTCCCACATTGAGAATTTTGACGGTACGGTATCGCCGCCGGGTTTTGCTTCTGTGGTGCTACTGGATGAGAGCCACGTTAGCGCTCACTGTTATTCTGAAACTGGGTTACTTGCAATCGATGCATTCTCCTGCGGAAATACTGACCCTGCAAGAATAATGGAAGTAATCGAGAAAGAGTTGAAATCTCGATATCCTGCGATGATAATCAATCGACGTAAGCGTGTTGAGAGGTTCTTGTCTGAGCCAGTAAATGGTGGAGTCAGAGGATTTGTTGACCGCCATTTCCATCATTTCAACGCTGGTGCATTACGTGATTGTGCACAATCTCTTGACCTGTTCCTAAACGGCGGTGGGCGATTGATGGTTACATTAGCTGGAGCTATGAGCACTGCTGAAATTGGGCGCTCTTTGGCTCCGTTGATCAGAGCTGGAAAAATACACGCGATAACATGCACAGGGGCTAATCTAGAGGAGGACGTGTTCAACCTAGTTGCTCATTCAAAGTATCAAAGAATCCCAAATTGGCGTAATTTGAGCGAGGAAGAAGAAGCAGAACTGCACAGTAAAGAGTTCAATAGAGTCACAGACACTTGCATCCCAGAGGAAGAGGCAATACGCCACATAGAGGGTAAAATCCTCGAACAATGGAAATCTAATCAAGCATTTCCTCATGAACATTTGATGGCGATTCTAAACGATTTAGATGCTGAAATCCCTAGGACAGATTCTTGGCTGATTGCAGCCAGAGATATGGGCATTCCAGTCTATGTCCCAGGCTGGGAAGATTCAACCCTTGGAAACATATTTGCCGCTCACTGTATCAAAGGAGATGTTGACGGCTCTGCAGTTAAGACAGGCGTTGATTACATGATTCATCTCGCAGACTGGTACAAATCTGCAGAGCACCCTATTGGATTCCTTCAGATTGGAGGTGGAATTGCAGGTGATTTCCCGATTTGTGTAGTTCCGATGATTAGGCAAGATTTGCAAGAAGAAGCACCTCTATGGGGCTGGTTTGCTCAGATATCGGAATCAACATCCTCCTATGGTGGTTATTCGGGTGCTCCTCCAAGTGAGAAAATCACTTGGGGAAAATTAGCTCCTGGAACTCCTATGCACATAATTGAATCAGATGCAACTATCGTCGCACCTATCTTGTTCACGTATATTTTAAACTAAAATTTTCCAATTGAAAAATTAATTTTCCAATTGGATTTCACTCGGTCAATTTTTCCTTGTAGCAGCAATAGATGTAGTAGTCAAGCATATCAAAGCCAGTAACAAAGTCGACCACCAAATAAGGCCAAGACCACTTGACAAACCACTCGGAGCACTTGTATCATTGATATCCCATAAATCATCGAGACTTGGTATGAAAATCCAGTACATTAGGATGCCCAGCAAGATAAGTGAATAGGTTATGAGACCAACCAAATTCGCAGTTTTCCTGAAGTTGGTCATCATAGAATCGTTTGTGTCAAGCCAACCAAGATGATTAAGCAATGAAGCGCAGTTCATCACTACAAGAGTGAATAATATGAAGGCTGAAATAATCAAAATGAAAAATAGGATATCACCTGCACTATCCCAAGAATTCCACCATTCTATGGACTCATCTGCAGCGATCTTCATCACATCGCAACGTGCGTCAAACTCTTCTTCGGTTTCACCCCAAGCATTGCTACTATCGCTGCAGTATTCCATGACCCATTCTTTCTCTAACTCTGCCAATTGAGCTTGGGTTTCAAAACTTGAAATCATGCCAGTGGTGCTTGAAAATGTGTCAGTTTGTTCCCAATTACCTGTTGTTGCTTCATCATTTGTGAGGATATTTTCCTGATATGTTAGTCCAAAATTAGTTTCAAATTCAATGTCATCATCTTCGTAACTGTATCCATACCAAGAATTCGAGTTTAGTCCAATAATCACAATGAATAGTAGTATAGTGCTGGTTACGAGTTTTCCAAAGCTGAGCGGACTGTACGTGTGTTCGCTAGAAATCGTAGTTTTCTTAGTTTGTCTTGATGTGTTTTTACTAGATCTTGTGCTTGTCTGAACGTTTGATTTGAATTTGTACTTTGAAATGGTACGCGAGCGTTTCTGTGGGGCTTCACCCCACTCATATTCTCCCTCACAATAGGGACAGGCAAACAATCCATAAGCGTCGTCATCCATCTCAATTTCTTCGTCACAATGGGGGCATTCAATAACGACCATACGCTAATGAAATTTTCATGTGATATAATCTCTGACCCGACAAATGAATAAAATAACAGTCAGATTGATGGAGGAAGTAGTCTTGGAGTGAATAATGCGCAGTATGGCTGTGTTCCTAGCGGTGTTAATTGTCGCCCCTGCGCTAGCATCTGCTGAGCAAAATTGGCCTGGTGAACCTGTTGACAATCACATCTACATGTCATGGGCTGCACTGACGCAAGAGGTCAACCAGTGGTCTGATGACAACCCAGACATCGTTCAACTTTCGAGTATTGGACAATCTTTCCTTGGTAAAGAGCTCTGGATGGTAGTTCTCTCAGATTGGTCAATGGAAACTAAAGCAAACGGAAGTGCCAAAGAAATAGTCTACATTGACGGAGGTCATCACGGTAATGAATACCTTGGAACCGCCTTAGCATGGCTAACAGCAAAATGGTACATCAATGAGTGGAATGCTCAAAACGAAGAGGCAATCAAAGTACTCCAAAATACCGAACTTCACATTCTAATTAGGCTCAATCCAGATGGAAACGACTTCGACACACGTCACAATCAGAATCTAACTACAACTGCAAATCCGTTTGCTAGTGAACCGGTTCCGACTGGAATCGACCTAAATAGGAATTATGACCATTATTGGGATGATTGCTCCCCAAGTGATCCATTCGCACCAGGAACAGGTCCATTCAGTGAGCCTGAAACTAAGGCCAACTCAATTTACATGAATACTGTTGTTCAAGATGCTGATTTGTATGTAACAATGCATACAGGTGTTTGGATTATGTTGTATCCTTGGGGTAAGTGGCCTGAACAACCGCCCGATTGGGAATTATTCCACGGTATTAGGGAAGAAGTGAACGCGGGTATTTCCGACATTCCAATCCAGAACGCAAACCAAGGTCTCTATCCAAATTGCGGAACAAGCAGAGATTATGGATATGGTGTAATGGGATTCCCGACCTTCACTTTCGAGACCGATGATGACCAATTCCTGCCGGGTACATTCGAGGACGTTAACGAAAGACTCGGCGAAGAGCTGGATGTAATGCGTTATCTGATCGACAACATTTGGTACTGGAGAGCCCGTCTAGTCGTAGATTCTCTAAGCATAGACGATGGGGAAGTATCCTTCACAATTGAGAATCAAGGTCGGGCAAGTACACAAAATGCAACACTCCAATATGTCGATGGAGATAAGGTCCTGTGGGAATCGGATAATTTCATTGCAAATGCTAGCAGTTCAGTGTCTGTTTCCAGCGACGGCTTTGACGAGGAAGGAGGAGAATGGCGACTTCACTATCAGAAGCGGGCAGTTAACTCGTCACAATGGGTCAATGAAAGTGTAGGCAGAAGCCCCGAGGTGTCTACATTGTTATCCGAGTCTGTAGAGACTCTGCTGTGGATTTTACAAGCGGGTGCAATACCAATTTTCGTTGTAGCATTCGCATTTTGGTGGTCGAGAGAGGAGAAGCCGTTCGATTTGGACGATGAAGTTCTTTTAGAAGCAGAACTAGTGGAATGAGCCGATTTAGGCGCATCTTCAAGTGCCATGCACGATTGGGACGATTAGGTGAGCCAATGCAGGTATCAGTAAACACCAATGACAACATCAACGGAACTCTTGTTCTTCCATTGTGGCAAGACAGTGAAAGTATGCCATCTGGCAGCGAAGGAGGAGTTCCAAGAGCCCTAAAAAGCCAAATTGACACCATCTTAGGTGCAGGCGATTTCAAAGCAAAATCCGGAACCGCAATGACACTTGCAGGAACAGATGGTGGTAAGGCATTACTAGTCGGACTAGGAAAGTCAGATGACGCAAATCTTCAATCGATGAGAGAAGCTGGTGCAAAGGTCACTGCGAGCCTTTCGAAAATTCATGGAAAGACGATTACAGTCAAGTTTTCTGGATTAGAGGGCGACCACATGGGTGCTTTCGTAGAAGGAATGATTCTCAGAGATTATGCTTATGACAAATACAAGTCAAAAGACGACGATGATGATTCTGACGATGGTGAAATTGAAGCACACGTAACCTGTGAGGCTGATAAGACCGAGGCCCTTCAGAAATCTGCAAATGTGTCTCTAGCAGTGGCATCTGGTGTTTACCTGGCTAGAGACTTAGGAAATGCTCCACCTAATGACCTATACCCAATGGCGTTTGCTGAACAAGCAATCGCTTTTGGTAATGAACACGATAATGTCAAGGTTTCAATCATCAACTATGAGCAAGCCATTTCGATGGGAATGGGAGGATTGGTCGGAGTCGGTATGGGTTCAGCAAGAAAACCATGCATGGTAATCTTCGAAATTAACCCAGACATGCCAGGCCCAAGCCCATGTATCGTTGGAAAGGGTATCACATTCGACACAGGTGGTATCTCACTAAAACCACCGCCCTCAATGGATGAAATGAAGTATGATATGCATGGTTCTGCTACTACCTTCGGGTTGATGAAGGCACTAGTCGCAAGCGGTCACAAGGACAGAGTAATCGGAGTCACATGTATGGCAGAAAACATGCCATCATCCAACGCTCAACGCCCTGGTGATGTAATCAAGACATACTCTGGTAAGACCGTTGAAGTTCTAAACACTGATGCAGAAGGCAGACTTGTTCTTTCTGACGGACTATGGTATACTGGAACCAAACTCAACCCGTCTTACATCATCGACTTGGCTACTCTAACCGGCGCTTGTGTCGTTGCACTTGGCCACGAAGCAAGCGGTCTGTGGTCGAACGATGACGACTTGCGAAACAAGATCAAAGAAGCTGGAGAGCATTGTGGAGAAATCGCATGGCCAATGCCTCTATTCAAGGCGTTTGAGAAGGAAATGACAGATTCCAAGATCGCCGACGTCAGAAATCTAGGTGCAGGTCGCTGGGGTGGCTCAAACACAGCAGCAGCATTCTTGAAGCAGTTTATTCCTAACAAGGCAGGAACAGATGAGCAGATTCCATGGGCCCACCTTGACATCGCAGGTACAGCCTGGGGTGCAAAGACCAACAAGATGGTCAAGAACGGTGCAACTGGAATCCATGTAAGGACTCTACACCACTTGATTACTGGTCAGTGATTACTGAGAGAAGTGCAGAATTGCACGGCGTGTAACGTCGATTACTAGATCGACTTCCTCAGTTGTTATGTTGAAGTGCGGTGTATACCTTAGAGCGTTAATTCCTCCATGAATAACGCCGAGTCCTTGCTTTCGACACCATACCTCTACGTCATCGAATCCAACGACCTTCATCTTTTCAGGGTCTAATTCTGCAGAGAGTAACAATCCTGTACCTTGAACTTGGGTGATTGTTCCTGGAATTTCCTCTGCTAATGCTTCTAATTTCTCAACAAATTCACGGCCTCTGTCACGAATGTTCTGTCTTAGTTCGGGTGTAATCTTGTCTAATACGGCAACAGCAGTCTCAAGAGCACGAGGGTTAGTCGTCATTGTATTACCATAAATTCCAACAACATACAATTCCGCAGCTCTATCGTTCAATCCTAGGACAGAAAGTGGATATTGGCCAGCATTCAGTGCCTTCGACCATGTCTCTAAGTCTGGTCCTTCAGCATCTTGGAATCCTTCATAATCAACGACGGAGAGGGTTCCTTGTCCTCTAATTCCTGCTTGGATTGAGTCTACAATTAACATGGAACCGTGTTCATTTGTTAATCTCCTTGCCTCATCATAGAAATCTCTGTCAATGCATTGTCCAGGGTTTCCTTCTCCTTGAACTGGCTCAATTGACATTGATTCGATGAAGTATCCTTCTTCATCAGCCTTTGCGAAGGCGGCTTGCAAAGCATCGACGTTGTTTGATGGAACTAGAATTAGGTTGTCTCTTTCTGCGAATGTTTTCAGGACCTTGTCGTACTTCCCTTTGCATGAGTGTGAAATTTGTGCTGGGCGGTCAGTTCTACCGTGGAATGCGCGCTCAATCGCTAGAAGTTTCACAGGTTTCCCTTCGTGGCGTCCCCCTGGTCCAGTCATGTTCTTTGAATTGACATCACAAATCCTCATTGCAACAGTCATCGATTCAGAGCCGGAATTCATGCAGATAAACTTCGTAAATGGGCAGTCGTCTCTAGTGTGACCAAGTTCTCTCTTGAGTGCAGCAGCGAGTCTTGCATGAGAAATGGAGGGTGTCATCACGTTCGCCATGACATGATTTTTACTCATAGCATCAATTATGTCTTCAGGACCGTGTCCTCCACCTAGCATGCCATATCCACCATTATCGTGGACAACAGCACCATGAGATGTAATGATCCATGGCCCTCTTGCAGCAACTGCAACATATGGATTGATTGTTGCTGGTGCATAGAAATTTACGAAGTCTTCTTGGAGGTGAGAAACAAGGTGTGCTTCATCCATCATCAAATGCTCATTTGAGAACTCTTTTTGCCTGACTTCAGCCTCTTCTATTGCTTGGACGAGAGTGTGGTCTCTAGATGCGAAATCTAGGATGACGTCATTAGACAATCCTACAGTATCAGCATTGCCACTGGATGCGCGCATTTGCTCTAGAATACCTATCAGGTCTGCCATGTTTGTTAGCCAGTAGAGACGTATATTCAACATTGTCCTGAAATGGTGCGAATTTACCGATTGGCAGGCGATTCAATCTTAACGCCGGTAGGTTTGGTATGGTCATGACAGAGGGTAAGCAGTCCATCGACCACACTTCTCTGCAACACGGTTTTTTCCAATTCACATTTCCTCACACCTGGAAAGGGATTGTTCCATGGGTCATCGCTGCAATAATGCTTCTTGGCGCTACAGTTACAGTAATCATCAGTCTAGATATTCCTGATGTTCCTCCGATAGAGGATAGCCAATATGTCGACAATTTGGATGAAATCGATGATGAGCAGACAGTGAATCTTGGTCCCGGTTGGGAAGAAGGAGGAGAAGCGGTCTTCGCGGTTGTTGAAGTTGTAATCGAAGAGGGGACCCTTGTCCACGGATACTGGGAATACGATTCAGATGGCGAAAATTGTTCAGATTATGTTGATGTTTTCGAAGACGTAACTCTTACCGTCGCTCCTGTCAGTGGCGGAGAGTCATTCGAAATCACTTGGAATGATGAGATGGGGCCTGAGGTATCGACATACAGTAGATCTTGCCCGGGATATGACGATTGGTACATTGATGAGGGCGACGTTATTGAGATGTTCATCATTGGTGAGGATGGATACTATTCCATCCTTTCAGTTGGTGCGGAAGGTCTAGACCCTGGAGAGAGAACTGAAAGAGAAGACGCTCAGAGAATAGCTCTCGCTGTCATAATCGTAGCCTCTGCATTGCTAATGATAACCACACCTACATCGCTATCAGATGATATCAAGAACTTGAAGCAACGTTGGGGTAACTCTCCATTCGTCCATGGCACACCGGGTAACTTGGGTCCAGCAGACGGGCCAGTTCGTGAAGTTGATGAGAACGACTGGGTATTACCTCCTCCGGGCTATGAGACCTGGCCGGATAACCCATACGCCTCAAATGAAGGCGGAGTACTAATTGAAGAACATCCAGATGTGGTTGGAACACCTACTCCAGCGACATTTACTCTTTACTCAATCAACGGTATGATTTTTGTTGGTACAGCGCTTTGGCTAGCATCGGATTTGACAGCTAGGCATAGTGATGATACTCAACAAACCATAGGTTATTGGTTGAAAATAGGCATAGTTATCTTTTCGATGCTTTGGACATATTTTGCGTTCAAAAAGTGGAAACTCATGCACAACATAATCGATACACCATCAAGTAGAGTTAGAAGCGTTGCTGCAGGACCTGCTGAGTTGGTTGGTCAGGTAAGGCCAGGGCCTCAGGGCACCCTATCTGTGGATGTTGGTGGCAGCAGTTCTAGGAGAGTCCAGGGTGTTGTTAACTACAGATGGAAAGAAGAAGAGAGAGTCTGCAGTAGAGACAAAGATGGAAGGGAATCCTGCAGATGGGTCACTAGAAGAACAGATGCAGGCGGACGCGAATTCATTCTTCACGATGGTACAGGTGGAATCCTAGTAGATCCAAACTCATGGGACAAAGTCAACATGGGTGATAGACTGTTCAAATGGGGTACTGGTAATTGGCGCTGGACTGTTTGGGTTTTGGCAGCTGGAGACCCTGTATACTGCTTAGGAAGAGTAGAAACTAGAACCCATGATGAGCGAGAAGAAGGAATTGATACCTCGATTCCTAACTCATTACTGGTCGTTAGAGGCAACAAAGACATCGGAATGCAAGTTCACCTTCACAGAGGGACAGAGTTGTCTCTAATCGCTGGCTTGCGCTCAACGACAGAAGCGATTGTTATACCACTTCTAATGTTGGTATTCAGTGCGATTCCATTCATCTGGTAATCTCAAATTTCGATTTCATGTAGGGGATTTTATCTTAATACAAAAGGACCAGGAGCACCTATGGTCGAGGAAAATCAGAGTGCAGATTTGTCTGTATTGAACCACGGTTTTTTCCAACTAACCTTGCCTCACAGATGGTATGAGATGGCGGCATGGTTAGTTGCAGTAATCATTTACTTATCCTCTGGATTCATGCTTTTGGGAAGTTTTTCAATTCCAGATGTCCCACCTATTTCCGAAAGCCAGTTTGTAGACTCATTGGAGGACATTGACCACAATGAATCTGTGAAATTAGGGGCTGGCTGGGATTACGATGGTGAAGCGGTATTTGCTGTAATTGAAGTTGAAATTCTAAATGGCACCTTATTAAGGGGTTACTCAGTTGAGGATGGAGATGGTAATTGTTCGAGAAATAAACAATTCTACAGGAATCCAATTTATGTCCAACCGCTAAATGGTGGTAACCCATTCAGTATTAGCTGGTTTGAGAAGTTTGAGCCTGAAGTTTCAACTGAATGGCGAGAGTGTGGAGGAGAAGATTGGTACATTAACGACGGAGACATAATCAAGATGTTTATTGTTGGTGTAGAGGGCGATTACTGGATGCTCTCAGTCGGAGCTGAAGGAAAGGAACCCATCGAGAGACTGGAGCGAGAGTCAAGCCAAAGGGGGGCTCTTCTTCTTGTCATTTTAGCATCCATTTTGATGATGGTTACAACCCCATCATCACTTTCTAGTGACCTCAAGAAACTAAGAAAAGGTCGGAAGGGGCGAGAATTAGTACATGGGAAACCGGGAGAGTTGAAGAAATCAAAAGGAATGGTCAGAGAACCTGATGAATCAGATTGGGTGCTTGCAGCCCCAGATTTCGAAACTTGGTCTGATAATCCATATGCGGCAGATGATTCTGGTGAGTTGATCTTAGAGCATCCTATTCGTATTGGCACTCCTAACCCAGCCACATTTACGCTATACTCAATTAACGGTTTGATTTTCATAATTACTAGTATCTGGTTATCGATAGACCTGAATGCAAGGCATAACATTCCAGGAGCAGATCCTACAGGACTACGAGTGATGGTGGTTCTTTACTCGACTGTTTGGGCTGCTTTCGCATTTAGAAAGTGGAAATTAATTCACAATATTATCGATACACCAACTAGTAAGGTTAGCAGTGTGGCGGCTGGACCAGCAGAATTGGTAGGTCAGGTAAGGCCTGGACCTCAAGGAACAATCTCAGTAGGTCTTACCTATGGTCGTAATTTAGACGGGGTTGTCTATTACACAATGAAGGAAGAAAAACGAACATTAACCACAGATGGGGATGGGAATCAAACGGAAAGTTGGGTTGTAACAAAGCATGAGACAGGGATGACAGACTTTATTCTACACGACGGAACTGGTGGTATTCTTGTTGATGTTGATTCTTGGGGGCAAAAAATTGAGGTTGGTGAGAACTTATCTTACACATGGTTCCACCAAAACTACCGGTGGAGTTTCAAAGGCTTGGCTGCTGGAGACCCTGTTTACTGTATAGGTAAAGCAGAGATAAGGACTGAAAAAGAACTTGAAGAAGGCCTTGACCGTTCAATCCCGAATTCGTTACTTGTAGTTCGTGGTAACAAAGACGTTGGTACCGCAGCTAAAATTCAAAGGGGCACAGAACTCTCACTAATCTCAGGGTTGCGCTCAACCACTGAAGCCATAGTAATTCCAGTACTCATGATGGTTGTGAGTATCATTCCATTCATATGGTAATCAGTCTTCGTCTTCGTCGACTACTTCGAAGTCAGCATCGACCACTCCATCATCTGATGGTGCAGAGCCAGCCTCTTCTTGTTCTGCCATTTCAGCAGCAGCAGCCTCGTACAACTTAGCAGAGATTGCATGCATTCCCTCTTCGATCTCCTTGACCTTAGCCTGAACTGCAGCCTCGTCGATTTCATCGAGTTCCTTAGCAACGCCTTCTTCGTTCTGAAGTAGCGCTTCCAATTCGTCGACCTTAGACAGGACAGGCTCCTTGTCTTCATCACTGAGTTTTTCTCCAGCCTCTTCTATGGTTCTGCGAGTCTGGTACACGATTTGGTCTGCCATGTTTCTCATTTCGACCTGAGCCTTCAAGCGCTTGTCTGCCTCTGCGAATTCTTCAGCCTCAGCGATCTTAGCCTGGATTTCATCTTCGGATAGAGAGGTGTCAGATTCAATCTTGATAGATTGCTCTTTTCCGGTTCCCTTGTCCTTTGCAGATACGTTGACGATACCGTTTGCATCGATGTCGAATGTTACTTCGATTTGGGGCACGCCACGAGGAGCTGGTGGGATCCCCATCAAGTGGAATTGGCCTAGGCTTACGTTATCCTTAGCGAATTCTCTCTCACCTTGTAGAACGTGAATTTCCACAGCAGGTTGGTTGTCGCTTGCGGTTGAGAACACTTCCGAGCGACGGCTAGGAATTGTTGTGTTCCTCTCAATCATTGTAGTGGTCACGCCACCAAGGGTTTCGATACCCAGCGTTAGTGGAGTGACGTCCAGCAGTAGTATGTCTGAGACTCCTTCGTCGCCAGCGATGATTCCAGCTTGTAGTGCAGCGCCCATTGCGACTGCTTCATCAGGATTGATTCCCTTGAACGGAGACTTACCAGTTTCTTTTTCGATAGCGGTTTGTACTGCAGGAACACGGGTTGAGCCACCGACTAGAATGACCTTGTCTACTTCGCCCTTTGATAGGCCAGCATCCTTCATTGCTTGTCGTGTAGGCTTCATTGTCTTCTCAACAAGTGGAGCAATCAATTCCTCGAACTTAGCACGAGACACTGTAATGTCAAGGTGCTCTGGTTGTCCATCCTTCATTGTGATGAATGGAAGGTTGACTTGGGATTGCCCGGTTCCGGACAACTCGATCTTTGCTTTCTCTGCCGCTTCCTTTAGTCTGCTCATCGCTTGAACGTCCTTTGCCAGGTCGATTCCCGAGGTCTTCTTGTATTCAGCAACCAAGTAGTCGATTAACACTTCATCAAAGTCGTCACCACCGAGTTTGTTGTTACCTGCAGTTGCTTTAACTTCGATTTGTGGCTGTCCATCAACCTCGTAAATTTCGAGAACGGATACGTCGAATGTACCTCCTCCAAGGTCGTATACGAGGATTGTCTGGTCGTCTTCCTTGTCAACACCGTATGCTAGAGCAGCTGCGGTTGGCTCGTTGATAATTCTCAGGACTTCCAAACCAGCGATTCTTCCGGCGTCCTTTGTTGCCTTTCTTTGTGCGTCTGTAAAGTAAGCAGGACATGTGATTACAGCCTGCTTTACTGTCGTGCCCAAGTAAGCTTCAGCGTCAGCCTTCAACTTCTGTAGGATGAATGCTGAAACCTCTTGAGGAGTATATTCGGAATCGTCAACCTTGGTCTTCCAGTCAGTCCCCATATGTCTCTTGACTGAGATCATGGTTCTTTCGTGGTTGGTAACCGCCTGTCGCTTTGCAGTTACTCCTACCATGCGCTCTCCGCCATCTTTAGCGAATGCTACAACAGACGGGGTTGTTCTTGCACCCTCTGCGTTTGCAATTACTATTGCTTCACCGTTTTCGATTGTTGCAACACATGAGTTGGTTGTTCCTAGGTCTATTCCAATTACATTTTTCTTAGCCATATTTTCACTTCCGTTAATTTCCGAATTCAAAATATCGGGATTCCTCCATCGTCTTCGTCATCATCGTCGTCTGCAATGTCTACGCTTACATCCGATGTGACTGGAGCATGATCGTCTTCAACACCTTCATCGATGTCTTCAGACTTATTTTCCAAAGCAGAGCCTTGAGGTGTCAATTTTAGTGTAATGTCTAGAATTCCGTTATTGATTGACCAATCAACTACGTCATCACACTGGTGTGGTAACTCGATCTGGGCTAGAGGTGGCTCGGAGGGGTCAGAGAGTACCTGTAACAATTCTCCACCGCTTGAAAGAGCAATTTCAATTTCATCAAAATCGGTTCTTGTAGAGAAATCTACAGTGATTGACATGTTCCAGCCGGAGAGGTAAATGTTCTCTGATGGTAACCTGAGAATTTCGTTGTCTGGTTCTTCTTCCTCAATATCGACTTCAACCGGTGCAGCATCTACCTTGACATCTACTCCTAGGTTGGACAACATCTCATCGAGTGGTTTTCCAGACTGAAACAGTTTGGCAATATCTGAGATGTCAAAATTGAAGTTAACATCTCCTTTTGCCAATCTTTCTGGGTCGATTCCCATTGCTTCAAACTTAGATTGGAACTGCTTCATCATGGCTTTTAATTGGTTGATATCAACGCTCATGCCCATCTTTTGGAACATTTCAGCCATTTGCTCAAGCATCTTTTTTTCC
>Ga0213865_10001701_pt1 | contig 14201 bp, 13 predicted proteins | sample PICome_6_FD_160100 | JGI IMG/M metagenome (GOLD analysis project Ga0213865, IMG submission 160100) | Coastal seawater microbial communities near Pivers Island, North Carolina, United States - PICO282 | ecosystem: Environmental > Aquatic > Marine > Coastal | place: USA: North Carolina...
CTTGGAACGGCTATTACTGAAGAACAGCTTATGATTCTCTGGAAATTAGTCCCAACACCGACCTTAGCGCTAGATGGAGATAGAGCAGGAAGGGCAGCCGCAAACAGGGCAATCTTTAGAGCTTTACCAATTTTAAAGCCTGGGCTCTCACTAAAGTTTGCCTGGTTACCTGATGGCGAAGACCCGGACTCATTAGTTTCAGCAAGAGGCCTAAACTCATTTTCGGGCCTCATTGCTAATGCTCTCCCACTATCCGAAGCTTTATGGCAAGCGCACTTTTTGCCTCCTCCAAATACACCGGAAGAGAGAGCTGGCTCATGGCATATGCTCCAAAAAGATTTGGCTCAGATAACCGACCAGACAGTACGTGGCGCTTTTTCTGCTGAATACGAGCAAAAATTTGCAAATGAATTTGGCATCAGAAATATGGCTCACCAGGACACAGGTGCAAAAAAATTTGGTCGAAAGGGCCAAGATAAAAAACCATTGAAAAGATACGAGAAAATAGGCCTCGATCGCAGTTATGGCTTGAGCGTTGTTGGCCTAAGACGAGCCAATGAGGCAATTCTAATAACATTACTCTTGAACCACCCGGAGTGGACACTCAGTGCGATTGGTGATCCAACTTCACATCAATTCTCTGATCCCGAGATGAACAAATTAATTCAATCCATTTTTATATCTGCCGTCCGCCTACCGACACTTGACAAGGAGGCTGTCCATACCCATGTGCGCAATGCGGGTTTGGGTGCAACGATCGCGCAGTTTGACACTAGTTCAATGCGCACCAAAGCGGGTATTACAGACACCCAACTCAGCAAAGAAGAATTTAGCGCCAAGGTTTTGGACATTTGGGGCAAGTTAACAGGACCGACTTCTAGGCCTAAACCAAGGCTTCGTTGAGGATTTGCTTGCTACGTGAATGACATGACCTTGCGAAATAAGGATTATTTCTTATGGCCAAAGAGCCCGCAAAGAAGACTAAAAAAGGGGCTATTTCGGCCCTGTCGAAAGAGACAAAAGCTGAGATCACAAAGTTTCTTCGTGCCGCAAAAAAGAAGGGTACTTACACCCTCGAAAAGATAAACTCCATTGTTCCTGCGGACAGCAACGCTACTGAGGCCATAGAAGAACTTCTCGAAAAGCTTGAAACGGCAGGTGTAAAACAGGTCGAAAAAGAAGAAGAAGAAGAGAAAGCTGAGGCCGGCGGAAATGTGGCCGAGGATGAAGGCGGTCGTAATGACGACCCAGTTCGAATGTATCTTAGAGAGATGGGCGCTGTTGATTTGCTCACTCGCGAAGGCGAAATCTCAATTGCTAAAAGAATTGAGATCGGTCGCGAAGATATGATTGGTGGTATTTGTGAATCACCACTTACATTCAATGCACTAACTCTTTGGGCGGAAGCGCTAAATAAAGAAGAAATTTTACTTAGAGATATTATTGACCTCGACGCGATGATGGATCGTGAGCCCGATGACGCTGCTTTAGATGCAGAGGAAGCAGCCGAAGATGAAGATGACGAGGCCACGGAGAGTAAATTAGATTCCTCTGGGCTAGAGAAGACAAGCGGTGAAAAAAACGCTGAGGAGAATTCAACAAAAGCAAATGACGACGATGATGATGACGATGACCAGGGTGGATTCATGTCACTTACGGCCATGGAACAAGTCCTCCGGCCGCGTGTTCTTGAACAGCTCTCTCAAATAACCAAAACACACAGCAAGCTTTTAAAAGCTCAAGAAAAACGTCTTGAGAGCGTTCTAGCAGGAAAAAAAGTACCCGCTCCCACCGAAAAAGCATATCAATCTGTTAAAGCTCAATTGATTGGCTACATGAATGCCGTTCGATTAAATAACGGGCGCCTAGAACAGCTAATCGATCAGCTCTACGGACTCAATCAAGCAATGATTAACGCTGAGGGCAAGCTTTTGCGGCTAGCTGAACGTTGCGGTATTGGTAGAGTTGATTTTCTGCGGTCATATTACGGTGGTGAGAATGATCCCAGTTGGTTGGAGTCCGCTGCAAAAAAATCTTCAAATTGGAAAAAGTTTTCTGTGGCGATGATAAAGCATGTCGCCCCCCTTCGCGAACAGGTATCTAGCGTATCAGATAAGACCGGTCTTCCGATTGCAGAATTCCGGCGAATTGTGGGCATAGTTCAAAAAGGTGAACGCGACAGCCGTATAGCTAAAAAAGAGATGATTGAAGCTAATTTGCGCCTAGTGATCTCAATTGCAAAGAAATATACTAATCGAGGGCTGCAATTTTTGGATCTGATTCAGGAAGGAAATATTGGTCTGATGAAGGCCGTCGATAAGTTCGAATATAGACGCGGCTATAAGTTTTCTACTTACGCAACTTGGTGGATCAGACAAGCGATAACTCGTTCCATCGCTGATCAGGCCCGAACTATCCGAATTCCGGTCCATATGATTGAGACAATAAATAAAATTACGCGAACCAGCCGGCAAATGCTGCACGAATTTGGTCGCGAAGCGACTCATGAGGAACTATCCGCCCGTTTGCACATGCCTTTAGATAAAGTTCGCAAAGTCATGAAGATTGCGAAGGAACCAATCTCCCTGGAGACGCCAATTGGTGATGAAGAAGATTCACATCTAGGCGACTTCATACCAGACGAAAATGCGATCATACCAATAGACTCAGCAATCAACACAAACCTTAAAGAGTCCACAACCAGAGTCTTATCGTCACTAACCGCAAGAGAGGAGCGTGTTTTACGGATGCGCTTTGGTATTGGTATGAATACGGACCATACCCTCGAAGAGGTCGGACAGCAGTTCAGTGTGACCCGAGAGCGCATACGCCAAATCGAGGCCAAGGCCTTGCGGAAGTTAAAACATCCCTCACGGTCCCGAAAACTCAGATCATTTTTAGATCACTAGGGGCTGTTAAACACTTTTTTTGGGTACACGGTAGCCGCTTTAAAGGTTGGCTTTAGCATGAAATGTTCATATGTGAAAACAAAGTGAACATTGGAAACAGGTAATGATACGCAACCGTCGCGCTAAAATTGTCGCCACCCTTGGCCCAGCCTCAAATAATCCCACTACCCTGCAGAGGCTTTTTCTTTCAGGCGCGGATGTATTTAGGCTTAACTTTTCACACGGGGAACATGAGACCCATGCCCAGACACATACGATGGTTAGAGATCTTGAGAAGATATTGGGCCGTAACTCTTGCATTCTAATGGACGTTCAAGGCCCAAAATTAAGACTAGGCACATTCAAGAATAAAAAGGTGAGCCTTACTAAGAACCAACCATTTACCTTATATCTTGCGAACCGTGATGGGGATGAAGTAGGTGCCACTTTACCTCATCCTGAAATATTTAAGGCCGTCGAACCAGGCCAACGCCTTTTGCTAGACGACGGTAAAGTCCGTTTGCGTATTAAGAAAGTTAGTGAGGAAAAGATCGAAACAGTTGTAGAAGCTGGATCCTCTCTTTCAGATAGGAAAGGCGTTAATGTACCGGATGCTGTGCTCGGGCTCTCTGCCCTAACTGAAAAAGATAGGCGCGACTTGAAATTTGGCCTGGCCCTAGGCGTTGAATGGGTAGCCCTATCATTTGTTCAAAAACCTGAAGATGTAATCGAGGCACGCAAAATAATCGGAGATCAGGCGCTAATTTGTATAAAGATGGAGAAGCCATCCGCAATCGAACATCTTGATGAGCTAGTAACATTGGCGGATGGTATGATGGTCGCTCGCGGTGATCTAGGCGTTGAACTCCCCCCTGAAAAAGTACCCGCTGCACAGCAAGCGATAATCGCAGCGTGCCGGCGTGCTGGCAAGCCTGTAATTGTTGCAACGCAAATGCTAGAATCTATGATTACGAGCCCAGTCCCGACTCGTGCTGAGGCATCTGACGTCGCGAATGCTGTCTATGAAGGTGCAGATGCAGTGATGCTATCCGCAGAGTCAGCCGCTGGTGACTATCCAATTGAGGCCGTTAGTGTGATGAATAAAATTATCACTGAAACTGAAAATAGTGAATTCTACTCAGAAAAAACAGCTGAATTCGCAGGTAAGGCGCTGGCAACCGGTTCTGACGCAATTTCTGCGGCGGCGGCCACTGTTTCAGAAGCTCTAGGTACACGGCTCATTGCTTGTCACACTCGGTCTGGACGAACGGCTTTAAGGGCTTCTCGCGAAAGACCAAATGGGCACATTCTAGTTATAACGCCTGAAAAGGCTGTAGCGAGACGATATCAACTTGCTTGGGGCTTACATTGCGTATGTACTCACGGCGTTGCCGATATGCCCAGCTTCGTTAAAAGAGTTGGTCAAATTGCCCGATTAGAGGGATATGTCCAACAAGGTGAAACTTTTGTGGTCACCGCGGGTGTGCCATTTGGCCAAGTGGGAACGACGAATACATTGAGACTAACGGAGGCGACCGGATGAGTTTAAATCCACGTCAACAAGAAATCGTTGAATTAGCAAAATCTGAGGGTTTCGTATCTATAGATGAACTTGCCAAACGTTTTCAGGTAACAACACAAACAATTCGTAGAGATATAAATGCCTTGTGCGACATGTCACTGCTTAGACGATATCATGGTGGCGCTGGTACTCCTACTACCTCCGAAAATTTGCCTTATGATCGAAGGCAAAAGATGGCACAGGAAGAGAAGAAAAAAATTGCAAAACTAATTGCGAGCCACATACCTAACCGAGCGTCTCTTTTCATAGATGTAGGCACCACCTGTGAGGAAATTGCGCGAGCACTAATGGACCATCAAGGCCTTCGTGTAGTGACAAACAATATTCAAATTGCGCAGCTGATGTCTTACCGGCCTGATTTTGAGGTCACCATTACTGGCGGAGTGGTTCGATCACGAGATCGTGCAGTTGTGGGAGAGGCCGCTATTGATTTTATCAGCCAATTTCATGTTGACTTTGGCTTACTTGGCATATCCGCAATCGGCGAAGATGGGTCTCTTAGAGACTTTGATTACCGAAAAGTAAAAGTGTCACAAGCTATCATGTCGCACTCAAAATCAGTATTTCTAGCAGCTGATAAGTCTAAATTTAGTCGAGACGCTATGGTAAGGTCCGGTAGCTTAAATGACATTACTGCGCTGTTCGTGTCGGGATCGATACCTAGTGAATTGATGGCTCAGTGCAGACGAAGTGATGTGAGCGTATACAATGCTGAGGTAGCAACCGACTATAGAGTGCCGGATAGTCACTCATAAGTCTTAACATCTTCCTTCAAAGGCCGAACTGCCCACATATCTCGATTATCCAAATAACCACGATGTCGACCTTTAATGGTACCATAATGGGCCTTGAGACGCTCAGCCACCGCCTTAAAACCATCTGACAAATCAATGTAACCGTCTAGAGCTATCACCCGTTCATCGTAACGGAACGACACTACGAGCACAGGAACCTGCGCAATTTTAGCAATCTCATAAAAACCACGCTTTAATGTCCTGACTGGTTTGGTTCGGCCCTCTGGGGTAATAAGTAGGATCATCTTATTCTCATCAGAAAAGCATTCAACCGCTTTATTTATAACGCCTTTGGCTCTTCTGCGATCCACAGGCAATCCACCCAGCCAACGCATAAAACTACCGATAGGTGGGAAGAAAAAAACAGATTTTATCATAAAAGAAAAGCGGACCCCGAGAGCCCACTGAACGAACATCCCCCAAAACCAATCATAATTTGAGCTGTGAGGCGCACCAATAATTATAAACTTTCCCGAATCTGGATAAAGTCCACGGATATCCCATCCATTGATCCTCAAAAACCACCAAGCAAATCTTCTTGTATGCCAATTACCTCGAGGCGGTAACCATGGTGGTGGATTTTGCCCAAATAAAGTTTCGCCAGCATCAGTGGAGCGAGTTCGCAAGGGTTCACCTTCAATAAGAAACTTCATCTCTACTCTTCCAGCATCGCTCTCTCCAAGCGCTCAAAAAAAACTACCCCAAGGTTTTGCATCTGTCCCGCTAATACTGCCTCACCGATCTTTGCGAGTTTCCCTTCCAATTTCGCGGTAACATGAAAGGTCAGTTTTGTACCGCCTTTCTGACCATCAGATAGTGATACATCTGCAATGCCGCCGCCGCTTCCAAAAATTGTCTTGCCAGACTGGCCATGCAGCCGATAACTTCGAGCATCATCGATAATTTCTAGTCTCAAGACACCCCTGGTCCTGAAGCTAAGTAGCCCAAATTTTAGTCTTAAGTGGGCGCTGAATAAACCATCTCCTTCATCGGAGAGCCTTTCGCAGCCAGGGATCGCAGCACTTAGTACCGTAGGGCTGTTCAAGCCGCGCCAAACAATCTCACGGCTTGTATCAAATATATACTCACCAGAAAACTCCATGACTGGAGCTTTTATCTATGAGGCCTGCTTCGCGCGAGCTTCTGCCATATCTTGCTTTGCGACCTCCGAAAAATCCTCATCAAGAGCGGCAGTAAACATTCTAGGGATAATAGGCGCATCACCTGGTACTTTGGGTGCAGCCGACAACTCAGAAGCCCAACCGATTTTCTGACCCTCAGCCGCCATCAATTGAGCCCTCCTTTCTGCCTCCCTCGCCTCACCTTTTCTATTTGCTGGGATATAGGCAATCTGACAGTGCTCAGCACAGTAGGGTTTACCCGGCACTACAGGCCTCAAACAAAATTTAAAAGAAGGATCATCCGGATGACCGTAAGGCCACTGGCAAGAAGGGCCCTGCGCCGTTTTTACCTTTGAATTTCCCACGACTGCTGCTGAGTTAACAGGAGCCATCTCAACGGGAGCATCCATGGATATGGGAGCCGACTTCGGCGAATCAATCGCTTTAGGAGTAACCGCACTTTTCTTTATTGGCGACGGCCTTGCTGCTAGATTTAGCCGATGCGCCTTACCCACAACGGCGTTCTTAGATTTCCCAATGAGACGACCAATTTCTGCCGTAGAATGGCCTTCACTCCAAAGCTTCTTTAATTTTTCAATATCGTCGTCGGTCCAAGACATAGAACAGTAGCTTTCACGAGGTTAATTACATCGCGTTAAAGTGTGGATTGATATCGATAACGTCAAGAACTAATATTGATAAAAGTGTATGGCCTCAAAAAACGCCAGGTTGATTACAATATAACCTGGCGCGTATTTATTTATGCCGGAGGCCCCGGTCTACTTCCTTCCGAGGAACCCTGCCTCAATATCTTCATCTGTTGTAGCACTAGTGGAGTAGTTAATTTGCACGAATTCTGGTTCCCTCAACGTAAACTCCCTACGAGTCAGTTTGGCGATCCGGGCCTGCTCAATAACATCACCGGCTTGGAAAGACTGCGTTAAGTACTGTTTTCTACTTTTTTCAATGTTCTCTAGTAACTCAAGTCCTGTCAAATCTTCAAAACGGATCTCAAATCGGGTAACCAGCTCAAACCCTCGATCAACGGGAATCCCTAGCGTCGTTCTTTGACCTAAATCAAAATCAGCTAATATATCTCCAATAGTTAACCTTAAGTGACAATTCTGCAGATCTCCGTGATTTGGGTGCTTCATGAGGCCTGTTATTTCAGCCTCATTAACAGCATTTCGAAGCAACGAAGCTGCGGTTGAATAGACTTCGCGATCAGATTCCGACACAAAATCGGAGGCGGCACCAGCCTCTAAAGCTGCAAGGTACATTGATTCCTCAAAGATGAATTCTCGCATTTCATCATGTACATCACCAACATAAAATAAGTCCCCACAAAACGAGTTTCTCTCTCGGTTTTGGGTCCATAAACCGCCAGCTATAGCCAGCACTGCAACGCCTCCTAAAAGGGCCAAATTTCTTGTATTCAACATTTAGATAACTCCTAATTACCGATAAACGTTACCTGAAGCTGTCTCAGGTGCAGGACGTTCAATTGCTTCAATCATTTGCGAGAGCGTTATTGCACCAACGGGCTTGCCATCTTTTAAAACAGTAGCTGCCTTGGTGGGTGAGTCCTTTAGCTTCTGAAGAGCGCTCTCAATTGCCTCTCCGCCTTCAACCTTGACGCTGCCGCCCTTTTCTCCACTACTCATAACCGTCTCTACTTTCAGTACACGAGATCGGTTGATGTCCATGATAAAGTCTGAGACATAATCATCTGCGGGCTTCATAATTATTTCCTGCGGATTGCCCTGTTGAACTAAGCTACCATCCCTAAGGATTGCGATATCATCTCCGATACGCAAAGCCTCATCCAAATCATGTGTTATGAATATTATTGTTTTATTTAGCTCGGACTGAAGCTCGAGAAGAACATCCTGCATATCAGTACGAATGAGAGGATCTAGCGCAGAAAATGCCTCATCCATAAGCAGTATATCAGTATCTGTAGCAAGCGCTCTAGCGAGGCCCACACGCTGTTGCATGCCTCCCGATAACTGACTTGGGTAATGTCTCTCGAACCCAGTGAGTCCCACTCGGTCGATCCATTTCTGAGCCCGTTCTTTTGCTTCACCCGCACTAATGCCCTGTAGCTTTAGCCCATACGCGGCGTTGTCAGCTACAGTAATGTGAGGGAGTAGAGCGAACTTTTGAAAAACCATAGACAAATTTTTCTGTCTAAACTTGCGAAGTTCAACATCATCCATTTTTAAAACATCATGCCCATCAATGACGACTTCTCCTGCTGTGGGATCAATAAGCCGATTGATATGACGAATAAGAGTTGATTTCCCAGAACCAGACAATCCCATAATAACCTGAAGCTTCTTCTCAGGCATATCAATGTTTATATTATTTAGCCCTAGAACATGACCATAATCTTCAAGCAACTCTGTTTTGCCAACACCGCGCTCTACATGCGGCAGTGCCTCTTTTGGATTCGGACCAAATATTTTATACAAATTTTTAATTGATAACTTGGTTGTAGACATGACTAGTGGCCAACCCTTCTGTGTTCTTGCATGCGCTCGCCTATGACATAGAAAGTTCGGTCTATGACGATTGCGATCAAAACAATGGCAAATCCATATTCGAGTCCCCGCCCAAGCTGAGTGTTAGACTGAGCTTGCAATACTAATTGGCCTAAACCGCCAGCACCAACAAGCGCCGCGATTACAACCATCGCTAACGCCATCATGATGGTTTGGTTTATACCCGCGAATATATTCGGCAAGGCCAGAGGGATAAGCACCCCTGTAAGGCGTTGCCGGTAAGTAGCACCAAATGCATTTGCTGCTTCAATAACGTCGAATGCAACCAAACGAATGCCTAGATTAGTTAATCGGATAACGGGTGGCATCGCGTAGATAGTTACCGCTATAAGACCAGCTACCTTCGATACGCCAAATATGATTAGTACGGGAATTAAATATACAAATGAGGGCATCGTCTGCATTACATCAAGGATAGGCTTTACCGACCGCTCGATGATATCTGAGAAAGCCATCATTATACCAAGAGGCACACCGACAGCAACGCAAAGCAAAATCGACATTATCATCAAGGCTACAGTTTCCCAAGCGGCTGCAGCAGCATTGAGATCAGGTTCGGTCAAACCAAACCACCCAAGGTAGAGCATGGCAACAACCGCAAGTATTGTTACGCCAATATTTCGGGACGTAATCCATACCAAAGCAACGATCGCCGGAAATAGAAATACCCAGGGTATTGCACTTAACTGGGACGTAATCCAATCCATTGCCTCAATTAGCGGCTCCAACGCTACCTTTACCGCAACAGATATATCTCCCGCGAAGCGAGCAAAAGGCTGGTCAATTCCCTCCCGTAAAATCTCCGCCGTTGACGAAGAGCGATTTGCAGGGAAATAACCCAGGTCATCCCAACTCCAATCCCGAATAAATACGTAATCATGAACAACCTCTATTACGTTGCCAAAGAAGGTCCAAAACCAAACCAAAGTTTTGTAAACGAAAATGGGAAGATAAAAAATAAAGCTTATTAATGACCATATTATTTGGGCAACCAAAATAGGCAGGTACCAAAAGATTAACCAGAAAGTATGGACAATTAAATTCCAAACAAAACCCGGCGCAGTTGCAAGATAATTAAGAAATTCGCCAAAGCTAAAAAACTGCAAGGTTATACTCCTACTTTGTCGCCCAGAAAGGGAATAAAAAGAAGACGGGGCAACTGCCCCGCCTGTTAATAAAGAAAAATATTAATCTTTAGAGTGCTGAGCGGACAGCGTCAGCAACATCTTCGCTGACCCATGCAGACCACTCGTCATCATAATTGGATAGATACCAAGCGGCAACCTCACTAGCAGTCATACCACCGGCCATTTGTGCATCAGCAGCACCAAGTGCAGCCATAGACATCATACGTGTCTCAGCAAATGCTTGCACCTGTGGCTCATCAGCTAACGAACCAGATGCAATGGTAACCACTGTAGCAGGAGAGTAAGATCCCTCTACATATTCACCGCAAGATGCAGGTGGCTCAGCATTAACATAGCACTCGCCCCAAACGTCCTGGCCTACGAAATCACGCTCAAACTTTAGAGCCACAAGCTCATTAGCGATCGCAACAGCAGTTGGAGTCCAGTAGTAACCTACCCAGAAAGAGTCAGTGTTGTATGCATCAATCACGATAGCAGCTTGGCCTTCTGAAGAACCAGGGTTCTCAATTGTCCAGCCAGCTTCTTGCATGCCCCAACCTTCAGCGAGACGGCGGTTACCCCATTCACAGCCCCAACCAATACCAACGGGACATCCGTAGAACTTTCCATCGAATAGATCTGCTCTCTCTCTTACTTCCTCAACTGTATCAAGTTCAGGGTAAGCTTCTGCGAAAGCTTTGGATACGTACCAAAATTCGCCCGCTTCAGGGAATGGAAGGCCTGTAATATCAACCACACCATCATCTTCCAACTCGCCAAGCTGAACGGGATCAACTCCGTTTGCCCAGAACTCACCAACGAGAAGCGGTTTTGTAGCGCTCATCATTAATGGGATCACCTGTTTAGTAGGGGCAGGAACAAGCGATACGTCGCAGCCCATGCCGTTTGACAGAATAAACGAATCTACAGCTGCAACGATTTGCGCTGTCGACCAGTTTGGCTCACCAACGTCAATTGAGCCGCACGCGAGTGCTGTTCCGCTCACAGACGCCATTGCTGCTGCGCTCATAAGGATTTTTTTCATTTTTATCTCCTAAAAAGAAACGTGGACCCCAATCAGATGGGGGCCAAGGCTCACCCTCCTTGGGGTTGCCCTATTTCCTTTCTTAACACTCAAATTCTCTTTGTGAACCGATTACTTCGAATTTTTTCATAGCAGAGCCGCAGAAATTACATATCTGCCAAAAACCGTCATACCATCGCGGTTTCTCGCCATATATTTGTCCGCATCGTGAACAAAAAAAACATCATGTGGAATGTTTCGACTTAACGTTAACGTCATACATCGGCATATACCCGGAATGATTCTCTCACGATGCTGGGTCTTTACCCTGGTATTAATTGCTTTTAGTGGATGCGACTTGTTTCCACAAAGAAACGAAGAGGCTAATGGGCAGCTCGTATCTAAATTAATTTCTGAGTTAGAATTGCTTGAATCTAGGGGGTTATTCAAGAAAGACGCCGTAAATTTTGCAATAATTAATAGATATGGAACTTCATATGGTGGTTCAAGAGCTTTAGAGGGCTTCAACACCGATGGGTCGAGCATTAGCTTAGATGAGATGGTAGAACACTGTATCAACAGCACAGGAACTACAGAAGAAACGAGCGTTATACCCTGTTTACGCGAGAGTTACATCGCAGCCGAACAACCAAGGTTCTCTCATGCTGGCATACTTTATAAAATTCCTGGACAAGATTGGTCCGTTCGACAGTCGCTACGCTCAACGAAAACGGGCAAGCATTTTCAGTGGTTTGGTAGTTTAGAGCAATTTGTAGACATCCCGCTCATAGAGCGCCGCATTGAAGTCTTAATCCCGACGCACGAAATCCAATCACGAATGTCACGTGCTATTTTAATTGAAGGAGCTGGCAGCGACCTTATTGATCCTGACTATAACTTGGTCGCAAAGCCATTTCAAACGGAAGAACAAATGTCTAACCAGTTCGTTCTCGAGATAATGGCTTCTGTTTTGCAGCCATTAGGACAACCAATCTCCAGAGAAAATGCGCAGGCTTATCTTGCCGAAAAAAATTACCGCCCATCAATAATCCTATTAGGAGGAGTTAGGTCTTTTGCAAAATGGGATAATCTTATCCCAACAATGAACCTTAAAGATCAGCCGTTAGTTCGAAAGTATGAGATCGGCGAATTTATATCTGTTATGTCTGTTAGAAAATTCTTAGAGTCAGAGGGTGTGGTTGCCGGAAAAATTGAAGCCTCTCTATAAACCAAGGCAAAAAAAAGAGGGGCAAGCCCCTCTTTTCAAATACTTTATATAAGTTAGCTTTTAGCTACAAACTTCAACAACGCCAGTCTTTGTGACTTGTGTTGTGCAAGTAGTAGTTGCTTCTGCTGTCGCAGATGATGACAGAGTCTCATTAATAGCCTCACAGCCTACGAGAACTAGAGAAGCAGCTGCAATAGAAAGAATAGCACGCATAGTATTACTCCGGAGTTAAATTAGGTACCGGAAGCTCTAATAGGGAATGAGAGCAATTTCACAACAAAAAAAAGAGAGGCAAGCCCCTCTTTTTCTACTACTGTATGTAAATTAGCCTTTAGCTACAAACCTCAACAACGCCAGTTTTCGTGACTTGTGTTGTGCAAGTAGCAGTTGTTTCTGTAGTCGCAGATGATGACAAAGTCTCATCAACAGCCTCGCAGCCTACAAGAATTAAGGAAACAGCTGCAATAGAAAGAATAGCACGCATGGTATCACTCCGGGATTAAATTAGGAACCAACAGTATCAATAATCACTCAGCATGTTTCTTCAATCACACAGCGCCAAGCAACTTTAGGCTGTGACTTATTAGACACCGTAACCCGTTGATTTGATTAGAAAATTGAAGTTCTAAATTGGCTCAGATCACCTGGATCACTTGAAGTCCGCTGGGTTATCCCCATTCTTTCGCGCAGACCATCGTTTATTCCATAAATATCCGGAACCACCCTCAAGCCGCCTTTAAACGATGGCCAAGCCTCAAGATAAACCGTCCTAACCGGTACTGGATTTTCTAAGACCTCAAACGAAAAATTTGGCTGCTGCATTGCCTCTCGGACTCGCTCCATCGTCCAAGTCGGATCTTGATCCCTAAGCAACCAAAAAGCTAACTCCGCAGATTTCTCCAAACGCATGCAGCCTGAAGAGTATATTCGGTTCACTTTATTAAACAAAACCCGATCGGGGCTATCGTGCATATATATAGCTTCTGAATTACTAAGTGTGAATCTAGCACCTCCAAGAACATTGAGCGGACCAGGAGGCTGGATGAAGTCGTAATTCGCAACTTGGTTTTCATTCCAAGAGACGGTTCTAGGATCAATCACCTCACCTCCTCGGCGCACTTCGATTCCCATATCTTCAAATATTTGAGGCGCTTTTTTTATCAGATCTTTTTTTACTATCGAGCGCGGCGCGGTCCAATCAGGCGAAAACTTAATAGAAATGATCGTATCGTCTGCCACGGGCGTGGCTCTTGTGGGGCGCCCCACAACCATAGTCATACCAAGTTCCATGCGACCATCTCTCATGGCACACACTTCTTGCGCAGCAATATTAGAAATTAAATATTTCCCATTGCCACCTAAGCTGACAGGCTCAGCACGCAAAGATTCCATTGTGACACGGTAAGCATCAAATCTTGCACCATCCAAAAACTGAGCCTCTCGCCTCGCCTCACTACGCAACAGTTGATAGACTTGGCCCTGATTCACGGCTTCACCTAGAGCATCATCAATTGATAGCGAAGCAATAACTGACTGTGCTAATGGTACAATATCTACATCTGGTTGGCTAGTATAGCGACCCTGACGGGCGTCTCTGATATAGCGCAAGAGACCTGCAGTAAGCTCTAAGTCAACCTGCGCCAACGCCGCACTGCCAACCTCTAGCTTACTAGCAAGAGAGCGCTCTCCTGGAAGATAATCACCCGGCAGCAAACCATCAACTGGCGCGTTAACCTGTGCAGAAAATAGCTCAAACGCCCCCTGAGTCCTTACCCCATTATTAAACCAAATAGGACTGTAACCCCTTTGAGCGTAAAGCCGGTCAAGTTCAGAGCGTTTAACATCTGGTGTAGTAATTGGAAGTGAAACGGAT
>Ga0213865_10001705_pt1 | contig 14190 bp, 7 predicted proteins | sample PICome_6_FD_160100 | JGI IMG/M metagenome (GOLD analysis project Ga0213865, IMG submission 160100) | Coastal seawater microbial communities near Pivers Island, North Carolina, United States - PICO282 | ecosystem: Environmental > Aquatic > Marine > Coastal | place: USA: North Carolina | collected...
CCCACCCGCAATCACGCAGTCTGCCATTCCTGATTGTATTTTTGCAGCTCCCAAAGCGATTGTTTCGATTCCTGATGCGCAATAGCGGTTTACGGTTACTCCAGGAACATCATTGGTTTTGAGACCCATCAATGAGATGAGCCGCGCCATATTTAGGCCCTGTTCTGCTTCTGGCATGGCATTCCCAATCAGAACATCATCAATTGTGGTGACATCAAAGTCAGGCAAGGTACTCATCATATGCTCGATGGTTTCTGCAGCGAGCTCATCTGGACGTTTAAATCTAAAAAGGCCCCTTGGTGCTTTACCAACAGCTGTTCGGTGTGCGCTTACGATGTAGGTTGTTTTCATGTGTTAATTTCTTAAAGGTTTTCCTGTTTTTAACATATGCTGTATGCGTTCAAGCGTTTTGCGTTCGGTACAAAGTGATAAAAACGCTTCTCTTTCAATATCCAGAAGATATTGCTCGGACACATAGGACGGCTGTGATAGGTCACCACCAGCCATGACGTAGGCCAACTTGTCGGCAACTTTTTTGTCATGTTCCGAAATGTAATGAGCGGCCTCCATAGAATCTGTTCCCACCAAAAACATTCCAAGGGCTTGTTTGCCCAAAACTTTTACGTCGTTTCGCTTTATGGGTTTGGTATAGCCAGACTCTGCCATTAAAACAGCTTGTTTTTTGGCAACAGCGATTTGTTGGTCAGCATTCACAACAACGACGTCCTTACCTTTTTGTAAAATCCCCAAATCGAATGCTTCGTAAGCTGACTTGGCTACTTTTGCCATTCCGATTGTGAGAAAATATTCTTGGAGTACATTGAGCTCTACATCATTTTTACGAAACGAATCGGATGCCCGTAATGTCATCTCTTTAGATCCACCACCCCCAGGGATTACACCAACACCAAACTCAACTAAGCCAATGTAGGTTTCTGCAGCGGCCACGACCTTGTCTGCATGTAAGCTGAGCTCACAAGCACCCCCGAGGGTAAGGGTGTGCGGTGCCGCAACGGTGGGGATGGACGAATATCGCATACGCATCATCGTATCTTGGAAATATTTGATTGCCATGTTGAGCTCATCATATTCTTGCTCGACTGCCAACATAAAAATCATACCAATATTAGCTCCAGCAGAGAAATTAGCTCCCTGATTCCCTACAACCAGGGCTTGAAAGTCCTTTTCAGCCAAGTCAACACCTTTGTTAATTCCCTGAAGAACGCCACCACCGATTGTATTCATTTTGGAGTGAAACTCCACATTCAGCACCCCGTCTCCAAGGTCGATAAGAGAGCACTCTGGATTTTGCCAAACGGTTTTCGAAGCTCTAAGGCGGTCGAGGATTATAAAGCTACTTTGACCGGGAATGACATTCATGTTTTTGTTTGGAATGTCATAGAAGTATTGCTGGCCGTCTTCCAATCCATAAAAACTTTGGTGAGATCCTTTCGCCATGGTAGTCACCCATTCCGCAGGTTCATGTCCCGCCTCTTTAATAAGTTCAATTCCTATTTCCAATCCAACCGCATCCCAGAGTTCAAAAGGACCATGTGTCCATCCAAATCCAGCTTTCATGGCGTCATCTATTCGATAGATTTCATCAGATATTTCAGGTATTCGATGTTGGATATAGGCAAAAAGCTCTCCAAAGTTTTTTCGATAAAATGCAGTCGCTTTATCTGATCCCGAAATTAAAACGGGGTAGCGTTCGATGAGATTATCAATCGTTTTGGTTTTTTCAAGAGTGTCAAACTGCGCTCGTTTTTTTGATCGGTATTCGAGGGTATTGAGATCCAATGTTAAAATCTCAGATTTTCCCTTCTCATTTTTTACTTTCTTATAAAATCCTTGACCACTTTTGGAACCAAGCCATTGTTTTTCCATCATAGTGGAAATGAAGTCAGGAAGTTGGAATACATCTCTTCGCTCGTCATCTTCACAGTTTTCATGCAACCCATTCGCCACATGCACCAAGGTGTCGAGTCCCACCACATCAACCGTCCGAAAAGTGGCCGATTTTGGTCTTCCAATTACGGGTCCAGTAAGCTTGTCGATTTCCTCTACGGTTAGCCCCATATCCTTGACTTGATGGAAGAGACTTTGAATACAAAAAATACCAATTCGATTTCCAATAAATGCTGGCGTGTCTTTGGCAAGAACCGAACGTTTGCCGAGGAATGTACTGCCATAATCCATCAAAAACGAACTGACTTCGGGCAAGCAATTTGGACCTGGTATGACCTCAAAAAGTTTTAAGTACCGAGGTGGATTAAAAAAATGGGTAACAGCAAAATGCTTTTGAAAATCATCTGATCGACCCTCGTTCATTTTCGAAATCGGGATGCCTGATGTATTTGAGGTGATCAATGTGCCAGGCGTTCTATGGGCTTCAATTTGCTTAAAAACAGTTTGTTTGATCTCAAGTCGTTCCACAACCACCTCGATAATCCAGTCCACATCAGCGATTTGTGCAATATCATCAGATAAATTTCCTGTATGGATCCGTTTTTTAAAATCCAGATGATAAAGTGGCGCCGGATTGGATTTGATTGCTTGTAAGAGATTTCCATCAACGATGCGATTACGCACAGCAGGGTCGGAAAGTTTGAGACCCTTCGCCTTTTCTTTTTCAGTTAATTCGTTTGGTGCGATGTCGAGAAGTAAGACTTCTACACCAATATTTGCAAAATGACAAGCAATACCAGAACCCATGATTCCAGACCCAATGACTGCCACTTTTGATATTCTTCTTGTACTCATGATACTTGTTTTTGGGGAATAAAAATTGATTTTTCTTGTACTTTTTGTAGGATCAACTCGATGACTTTAAAAAACGACTCTAGGTCTTCGGGACTCACTGCGGATTCAATTGCCTGATTAAATTGTATGACAACTTCACGCGAGAGAGAACGCTTTTCAAGTCCCTCTTTTGTTAGACGAATCAAAACACCTCTGCCATCTTCGGGGTTTGGCTCTCTTCGGATTAAGCCCTGATTTTCCATTGTCTTTAAGGTGCGTGACAAACTTGTCGATTCCATACCCATCCTTGGACCTAGCGAGGTAGAGGGAACGCCTTCTTCTGCATCAATACTCAAAAGAGCCAATCCAGTTGCCATTGTAGCTCCATATCGAGAAGCCTCTTCATTATACATTTTGGATACGGCTTGCCAGGTCGCACGTAAAAAATGATCGATTGTTTTTGTTCGCATAGAGCCAAATGTAATAAAAATTTATTATGCATGCATAATAAATAACAAAAAAAAGGGATTAGCTGTAAATCTCTTCGATAAGGGCGATATATTTTTCAGCAATTATTTTTCTTTTGAGCTTCATCGTAGGGGTGAGGTGACCAGAATCAATGCTCCAAATATCTTCTGTAAACTTAAATTTCTTTACTTTTTCCCATTGCGCAAAATTGGCATTTGCACTTTCGATATCGTTTTTGATTTGATCAATGACTTTTTGATCTTGGATTAGTTGCTTGGCAGTTTTTGGATTTTCAACATTGCCCATCCATTCGTTTACAGCTTCAAAGTTGAGTTGAATAAGTGCCGAAGGGAATTTTTGGTTTTCACCGACTACCATCACTTGATCAATAAGGGTTGATTGTTTAATCACGTTTTCAATCACTTGGGGAGCTACATATTTTCCACCTGAAGTTTTAAACATCTCCTTTTTGCGATCTGTGATTTTCAAAAACCCATCTTCGTCCACATGTCCAATATCACCTGTATGGAAATAACCGTTTTTAATGACTTCATCTGTGAGCTCTTGATTTTTATAATACCCCATCATTACATTGGGTCCTTTGCAAAGAATCTCACCGTCTTCAGCGATTTTAACCTGTACATGCTCGACCACTTTCCCAACGCTACCAATGCGGAATTTCCCGTCTCTCATATCGTTGACTGAGATTACGGGCGAGGTTTCTGTTAGTCCATATCCTTCAACAACCGTTAGCCCAGCGGCGGTAAACACACGAGCGAGGCGAGGTTGCAAGGCAGCGCTCCCAGAGGCAATCAGCTTGAGATTACCCCCTAGTGCAGCTTTCCATTTTTTGAAAATCAACGCGCGAGCGATTGAGAGTTTAAGACTGTAAACCAATCCATTCTTTTTGTAGGGCTCATAAGCGAGTCCCACATCAACAGCCCAGTTGAATAATTTCTTTTTGACACCTGTTAGTGTTTGCCCTTTACCATAGATTTTGTCATATAATTTTTCCAATAATCTAGGAACAGCAGTCATCACATCTGGGTTGACCTCATTAAGATTTTCTCCAATGGTTTCCAGTGATTCGGCAAAATGCACCTCTGTTGATGTAATTTGATAGAGATACATCAACATTCTTTCATAAATATGGCATAGCGGTAAAAAGCTCAATGCGACTGCTTTTCCATATTCAAGTGGTAGGCGTTTTTGTGCAGCAAATACATTGGATACAATATTGTTGTGACTCAACATCACGCCTTTGGGCGTTCCTGTAGTTCCAGACGTATAGATGATGGTTGCCAAGTCGTGGGGGAGTACAGATTCTTTAATTGCGATCACTTTTGGTTGATGAGCAGCGTCTCTTCCAAGATCCAGAACCTCAGTCCAATGCTTACATCCCTTGATCTCATCAAAACTATATACTTCCTTTAGATTCGGACATTCTTTTTGAATGGATTTGATTTTATCAAAGACCTCTTGATCCGAAACAAAACAATATTTTGATTCAGAGTGATTGATGATATAGGCATAATCTTCTGCGGTGATGGTCGGATAAATTGGAACATCAATTCCGCCGATTTGAAGAACCCCGATATCAACAATACACCACTCTGTTCGGTTATTAGAAGAAATGATAGCGACCTTGTCACCTTTGCCCAAACCAAGCTGGAGTAAACCGCGGCTGATTTGGTTTGATTGCTCTAAAAATTCTTCAGAGGAAGTAGAGACCCATTTGCCATTGTATTTGGTATTCAAAGCCCGTTTAACAGGTAAGGTCTTTACTTGATTTTCGAGGATGTCAAATAAGCGAGTCGGTGCGTTCAATTTGATTTTCGATTGAATGTATAGTAACAAATATGCATTTATTTCTCGAAAAGAAAAAATAATTGCCTAGCTAGTTGCTAGCATAAAACCACTTGTGGGCATCTTCAAAGGCCTGAATCCAAGGGGAGATAAGATCTGATTTTCGGTCTGCTGGATAATGTGCCCAATTCCATGGAAATATCGAACGTTCTAAATGAGGCATCATCACAACATGACGTCCATCATCACTGCTCAGTATGGCGGTTCCATAATCTGAACCATTGGGGTTTGAGGGATACTGATCATAGGAGTAGTTACCGACAATTTGATAATCAGCTTGGTTTTGAGGAAGTTCAAATCGCCCTTCTCCATGTGCTGACCAAATCCCGAGTCTGGAACCACTTAAACCCTGAAATAAAACGGCATTGTTGGGTTGAATATCGATTGTACTAAATATACATTCAAATTTTCCAGAAAGGTTATGACGCATTTTAGGTTTTTGGTCATGGGACGGGTGCAAAAGACCCAGTTCGATAAAAAGCTGACAGCCATTGCATACGCCCAAGGAAAGGGTATCGGGTCGATGAAAAAAATCGGTAATCGCTTTTTTGGCTAGGGCGTTGTAGGTAAAGGTGCCTGCCCATCCTTTTGCCGAGCCAAGTACGTCAGAGTTTGAAAATCCGCCGACTGCGACGATGAGTTGGACATCTGTAAGATCCTCACGACCAGTCATTAAGTCGGTCATATGAATGTCTTTGACCTCAAATCCTGCGAGATCCATCATATAGGCCATTTCACGCTCCGAGTTGCTCCCTTTTTCGCGAATCACAGCTGCTTTGATTCGTTTTCCTTCGTCCACACGGGGAAGGTTTCCACTGAATGAAGTCGGGAATGTAAAACGTAATGGCGTTTTATCAACACTCTCAAATCGTTCATTTGCTTTGCTTGAGTTTGTTTGGTTTTTATCCATCAGATACGAAGTGGTCATCCAGTGCTTTCGATAAGTTGGAACATGGAATTCGAAGGATTCGTTTGCGCACTGTATTTTGAGCACATCTGATTCATCTGCTTCCCCGATTTCAACGATAGATACCCCTTTGTCACTCAGATATTTTGCACTCTCCACACTGGTTTGAATCACCACAGCAGGGTTTTCGGCATATAAAATCTGCTCATTAAAAGCAGATAAATTAATTTGCATACCTACTTTATTTTCGGCAAAACACATTTCGAGTAAGGTTGTAATGAGTCCACCAGAGCCAATGTCATGACCAGACACAACTTCTCCCTTTTTGATTTGGTTTTGTAAAGCGTTAAAACTGGCTTTAAATTGCGCAGCATCACTGATATCAGGTACTTGACTTCCCACACAATTTTTCAATTGTGCATAGGCAGATCCACCAAGTGGATAGCTCGAATCACTCATCGAAACATAGTAGAGCTTACCCTCATTCGGTCGTGCCATCGGCCGAACCACATCTTTGATATTGCTACATGATGCAGATGCCGATATAATTACTGTCCCTGGAGCCAGTACTTCTTTGTTGCCATACTTTTGTTTCATCGACAAGGAATCTTTTCCTGTTGGGATATTGATGCCCAAAGAAATGGCAAAATCTGCACAGGCCTCAACCGCATTGTATAAGCGTGCATTTTCACCAGGATTGTTACAAGGCCACATCCAGTTGGCAGACAAACTCACTGCCGATAGTCCATTTTCCAAAGGAGCCCAAACAAGATTTGTCAAGGCCTCTGCAATGGATATTCGACTTCCTGCAGCAGCATCGATCAAAGCAACTGCTGGCGCATGTCCAATCGAAGTCGCAATTCCCTTTTCTCCTCGATAGTCAAGGGCAACCACCCCACAATTTGCCAAAGGCAGTTGAAGGGATCCTACCGTTTGCTGCTGGGCAACGCGCCCACCCACACAACGGTCAACTTTGTTGGTAAGCCAATCTTTACAGGCCACACTTTCCAGCTGGAGTAGATTCTCGACGTCTTTGTAAATGTCATTTATTTCAAAGGGAACAGCAGAAAATAGATTTTCTTGGTTTTGATCGACTAAAATGGTTTTGGGTGTCTTTCCAAAAAAATCATCAATCGACAAGTCAATGGGTTTGGCACTGGTCTTTTGTGATTCAACAACAAAATGATTGTCTTCTGTGATAACGCCAACATCGAAAAGCGGGGCGCGTTCCCGTTCTGCAATTTTTCGAAGTCGGGGAAGGTCCTTTTCGCTGACAATCAGCCCCATCCGTTCTTGGGATTCATTCCCAATAATTTCTTTTGCAGACAATGTTTGATCTCCTACAGGCAAGGCATCGAGATCGATTGTACCACCTGTGTCTTCAACCAGTTCCGAGAGACAGTTGAGGTGTCCACCTGCACCGTGGTCGTGAATGGAGATAATGGTATTTTTCTCAGACTCTGTAAGGGCTCGAATGACATTGGATACCCGTTTTTGCATTTCTGGATTGGAGCGTTGTACAGCATTGAGCTCAATTCCTGATGAGAAAGCCCCAGTATCTGCTGAGGATACGGCAGCACCCCCCATTCCAATACGGTAATTGTCTCCACCGAGAATCACAATTCGATCCCCTTTTTTTGGCGTTCTTTTCGCACTGTGATAGGCATGAGCATAGCCAACGCCCCCAGCGAGCATAATCACTTTATCAAAGCCAACAGTTTGTCCGTTTTCTTCATGCTCAAAAGTCAATAGAGATCCCGTAATCAGGGGCTGTCCAAATTTATTTCCAAAATCACTTGCTCCATTCGATGCCCGAATCAATATGTCGAGTGGGGTTTGGTATAGCCAATCACGTGCAGGGTTTTGTTCCCAAGGACGATCAGATTTGATGCGCGGATAGGATGTCATATAAACAGCTGTTCCCGCCAAAGGGATCGATCCTGTACCACCTGCCATTCGATCTCTGATCTCTCCGCCCGATCCCGTAGCCGCACCACTAAAGGGTTCTACCGTAGTTGGGAAATTATGTGTTTCTGCTTTGATGGAAATGATCGATGGGATTTGTTTTTTCTGATAAGCACTCGCTCGATCAGCATCTTGTGGAGCAAACTGCTCAATGGTAGGTCCTTTGATAAATGCAACATTGTCTTTATATGCCGACACCAAGTTTTCAGGATGTTTTTTTGATGTGTTTTTGATTAGGGAAAATAACGAGTCTTTTTGTTCGACCCCGTCAATGTGAAATGCTCCATTAAAAATTTTGTGCCGACAATGCTCTGAATTGACTTGCGAAAAACCAAAGACCTCCGAATCTGTAAGAGGCCGATCGAGCTGCACAGCCAATTGTTCGAGATAACGGACTTCATCTGGATTTAGCGATAATCCTTCTGCCAAATTGTATGCCGAAATATCATCGATTTCACGAATGGGTTCGGGGCTAATTTCAACGGTAAATAGATTTTGATCCAAGTTTTCAAATCGCTCCGAAACCATAGGGTCAATGGTTTCACCTGCTTGTAAAGGTGTAAACTGTTCAATGCGAATCATCCCTTTGATTCCCATATTTTGTGTGATTTCAACAGCATTGGTACTCCAAGGCGTAACCATACTTACGCGCGGCCCAACAAAAACGCCATCAATTTTGGTTGTGTTCAGGAAGGGCTGGTCTCCAAATAGCCAGCTGAGTTTTGATGTGGTCTCTGCATCGATTGCGTTTTGTGTCTGTAAGGCAAATATGCGCTGGGTTGCGTCCCCAAAAAAACAAATCATAAACACAGATTGAGTTACAAAAATAATTAAATGATTGCTTGTTGCGTAAGGATCTTGATGGGAAAGTACTAAGGGTTTCCACTTAGTTATCAACAATCACGATCGTATCATTTTCGCCATATAAAAGCCGTCAAAACCGCTTTTAGCGGGGCTGACAAACTGCTCTTTTTCAAGGGTAAATTGTTTGCCAATTTCCGATCGTAGAAAGCCCTCAACCTGACTTTGGTTTTCCTGTTTTAAAATCGAACAGGTGGCATAAACCAGTTTTCCGTCTGGTTTGACCATAGTCGCATAAGTATGTATGATGTGTTCTTGTGTTTTCTTGACTCGTTCCAAAAACTCGGCATCAATTTTCCATTTCGCATCGGGGTTTCGACGCAAAACACCTAATCCAGTACATGGGGCATCAATCAAAACACGGTCTGCACGACCATGTAGCTTTTTGATCACTTTGGTGGATTTGATATGCCGTGTTGTGATATTGTGTGCTCCAGCTCGTCTTGCTCTGCGTTTGAGTTCGTGGAGTTTATGGGGATAAATATCGAGTGCAGTGAGCTGACCTTTATTTTCCATCAAAGCAGCAAGGTGTAAACTTTTCCCTCCTGCACCTGCACAGGCATCTATAACTTGCATTCCTGGACTCACTTCCATAAAGCTAGCTACCAGTTGTGAGGAGGCATCTTGGACTTCGAATAAGCCTCTTTGGAAAGCATCTGTTTCAAATACATTGGCTCGTTCTTGCAGGATGAGCGCATCTGGATAGGTTCGATGTAAAACTGTTTGAATCCCCTCAGCTACCAATTCATTTTGAAGCGTTTTTGGATTGGTTTGCAACCGATTGACACGTAAAACCACACTCGCTTGGGTGTTGAGGGCATCGAGTTCTCGCTGCCATTGAGTTTCCCCAAAGTTGGCAAGGCCAATTTCGTATAACCAATCCGTAATCGAGTGTACGATGGCTCGGTGTTTTTGGAGGCCGTCGTACTTCCCTTTGATTCTTCGCGCAGGTGTACCACGAACTTCATCCCAAGCTGGTAGTGGAATGCCTTGCAATACCCATCTCACTGACAGGAGTCGCCAAAGATCGACCTTTGTAAATGGTTCCTTTACGCTAGCCAGTTCGGCATACAATCGCTTCCAACGAATGATTTCGTATGTGTTTTCTGCGATAAATCCACGGTCTCGTTTTCCCCACCGTTTGTCAGACTTCAGCATTTTAGCAATGACTTTGTCAGCTTGAAGATTTTGATTGAAAATGCTATCCAGGCAGCTTATAACAGCAACTGCTAAATTTTTATGAAGCCGAACGGGCTTTTGGGTTTCCTTCATGGAGTGGATTATTGAAAAGATTGAAGTTCGATGAGCTTTTTGTAAGTCCCATTTTTTGCAATCAATTCTTCATGTGTTCCTTTTTCTGCAATTCTTCCGTTTTGCAAAACAACGATCAGGTCCGCATTTTGGATGGTTGACAAGCGGTGTGCAATGACAAGTGAAGTTCTGCTTTTCATCATTTTGATAAGGGCCTCCTGTACCAATCGTTCCGACTCTGTGTCTAAGGCAGAAGTTGCTTCGTCTAAAATCAAAATTTCTGGATTTTTGAGTACAGCTCGGGCGATAGACAGTCTCTGTTTTTGTCCGCCTGAAAGTTTATTCCCTTGGTCTCCAATCGCCGTATTAAATCCTTTGGGAAGTACCTCAATGAATGAGAGTGCATTGGCAATTTTTGCAGCATTCTTCAGCTCTTTTTCGGTCGCATCAGGCTTTGCAATTCGCAGGTTGTTGGCAACTGTATCGTTGAATAAAATGGAATCTTGCGTCACAATTCCCATAAGAGAGCGAAGGTCATTTTTGGTAATTTGACGAATATCCGTTCCATCTATGGATATACTACCTTCATTGACATCGTAGAACCGAGGAACCAGATTTGCAATGGTCGATTTACCGCCACCCGATGGTCCAACGAGTGCAACGGATGACCCTTTTGGAAGGGTCAAGTTGATCTTGTCAATCACGAGTTCATCTTCATAAGCAAATGAAACCTTGTTGAAAGAAATTTCTTTGCTAAACGCACTCATTTTTTCAGGTTTTATAGGGTCAATAATCGGATTGGGTGTTTCGAGTACTTCGAGGATGCGAGCAGCTGCAGCATTTCCTTTTTTGATGCTGTACAGTGCCTTACTTATGCCTTTCGCAGGGGTCAACACTCCATAAGCTAACAATAAAAAGGTAAGAAATGCTGCTGCATTGAGTTGTTTTTCGACAAGCACCAAGCTACCGCCATACCAGAGTAAAACCGCAAAAACAACGATTCCCAAAAACTCGCTCAACGGGCTTGATAAATTCACGCGATTGATCAGACTGTTGGATAACTTAAACAAGCGCTGATTTGTGTCTTTAAATTTTGCCTGAAATGCCCCCTCTGCCCGAAAAGCCTTGATAATGTTTAGCCCACTGATTGTTTCCTCAATCTTAGCGAGTACTTCGCCGACTTCAATTTGAACCTTATTCGACTTGGGTTGTAGTGTTTTTCCAATCCGAGAAATGAGAATTCCAGCAAATGGTACAAAAAGGAGAACAAAGAATGTCAGCTTGGCACTAATACCAAGCATCATGATTAAGGCAAATGTTATTGTGAGAGGTTCGCGAATGAGCAATTCGATAATAGATAGAAAGCTATATTGTATTTCTGTGACATCGTTGGAAACACGTGACATCAAATCACCTTTTCTTTTTTCTGTAAAATGTGCCATGGACATCTTGGTAATGGCATTGTAAAGGGCAATGCGGATGTCTTTTAGAATGCCATTTCGTAAAAATGTGATAAAGAAAAGTGCGATGTAGTTAAAAAGGTTTTTCAGAAGAAAAGTCACTAAAATCAATGAAATGACCAAGAGTAAAGCACGTTGTGGGTCTTCACCAGCATAGCGTGTGACTTCAAAGCTCATTCTGTCAGATACATAGGTTTTGAAATCCAAGGCACTAGAGAATGACGGCTTGGTATAGACTGCTCGGTTTTCTCCAAATAAGACTTCCAACATGGGCATTAATACCAAAAACGAAAAGGCATTGAAAAAGGCATATAACACATTGAAAAAAATATTTAGAGCCATGTACTTGGAATACGGCTTTGCAAATCGAAAAATTTTCCAAAAATATGTCATGCTGTTAATCCTAACTCCTCGCACATCCGATCGATTTTTGCAATCAAACCAGAGCGGATATTATCGTATTCAGATTGTTTTGTAAGCGGGCTGTTCACACTGAAATAAAATTTGATCTTCGGTTCCGTTCCGCTTGGTCGCACCGCGACCTTGGCACCATCCTCTGTTGTAAATATAAGAACATCTGATTTGGGGAGGGTGATGGTCTCTTTTTTACCATCAATGCAGTTGTACTGGATGCCAACTTTAAAATCTTCAATGGTTTTGATTCGCACTCCGCCGATTTGCTCAGGAGGGGATTTGCGAAGATTCTCCATCATTTGCTGAATTTCTAAAACACCTTGTTTTCCTTTTTTGACAAAAGAAATCAGTTTTTCTTGGTACAAACCAAATGTTTTGTAAGCTTTGAGCAGTTGATCAAAAAAGCTCTCTCCATTTGACATGGCAGTAGATGCAACTTCACAAGCCAGTAGGGCTGCGGTAACAGCATCTTTATCCCGAACAAAGTCACCGACCATAAAACCAAAACTCTCCTCGCCACCTCCTAGAAATTTTTCATCTGGATAATCTACAATCATTTTGGCAATCCATTTAAACCCTGTGAGACCGATTTTGCAATCGACACCGTAGTGCGAAGCCAAAACTGACATCATCGGGGTAGAAACGACCGTTGATCCAATAAAGTAGTCCTGATTTTGCTCTCGCTTAACCCGATCGAGGATAAACTGCGTCATCACAATCATCGTTTGATTGCCGTTGAGCAGCTCCATTTCACCCTTGTGATTGCGAACTGCAATTCCCAATCGGTCTGCGTCGGGATCTGTGCCAATGACAATATCGGCTTGGACTTCTTCAGCTTTTTGTAGTGCCATCGCGAGTGCGGCTGGCTCCTCTGGGTTGGGAGAGTCCACAGTTGGAAAATTCCCATTTGGCTCGGCTTGCTCTTCAACGATATGGACTTGTGTGTAACCAGCTTTTTGCAAAACCGCAGGAATAGCCGTGATCGAAGTCCCGTGTAAAGAGGTAAACACAACTTTGAGTTGCGAGCGATCTCCGTCCCCTAAACGTCCATTGGCGACACATGCATTTTGAAACGCCTCATCGATGTTTTTGTCAATCAGAGTGATATTTTCGGGCTTAGCGGCAAATTGAATATCTGAAAAATCAACTGCATTGATTTCTTCAATAATGGCTTTGTCATGCGGAGGGACAATCTGACCTCCGTCTTCCCAATACACCTTGTATCCATTGTACTCTGGCGGGTTGTGGGAAGCAGTGAGTATCACGCCACATTGTGCACCCAATTCCCGAACGGCAAAGGATACCTCTGGCGTGGGTCGAAGTGCAGAAAAGAGATAGACGTCGATATCGTTAGATGAGAAAATATCAGCAACGGTTTGCGCAAGCGTGTCACTCTGGTGTCTGCAATCATAGCCAATAATCACTTTGGCTCTTTTTTCTGGGAAGCTCTTTTTGATATAATTGCAAAGACCTTGGGTATTTCGTCCAAATGTATAGCGATTCACTCTGTTAGTACCGACCCCCATGATTCCACGCATTCCCCCAGTTCCAAAAGAGAGATCCGTATAAAAGGCATCCTCGAGTGCTTTTGGATTGTGGAGAAGGGCATTGACGTTCTCTTGGGTTTCCTTGTCGAAAGGATCCAGTTGCCATTTGGCAACTTGATCCATAAAATTGTGATTCATCAAATTCGATTACAAGCAGCAAATTTAGGTAATCCTTTCGTTATTTATCGCTTCACAGTGTTTCGCGAATCCGATAATTTGGGGTTTTGTTTCGACTTCGCATAAAAAGCTCTGCTAAAAACCCAGCCAGAAAAAACTGACTCCCCAAAATCATGGTCGTCAAAGCCAAGTAAAATTCAGGTCTTTCGGTAATCAGGCGCCCTTCAGTTTCCAAATAGAGTTTGTCAATCCCCAAGTACAAGGCAAAGCCAAATCCCGTGACGAGCATCAAGGAGCCAATCAGACCAAAAAAATGCATGGGTCGCTTACCAAACCGCTGAACAAATAACAGCGTAACAAGGTCTAAAAACCCTTTTACAAAGCGATCTGCACCAAATTTGGTTTTTCCATATTTTCGAGCACTGTGTTGTACAATATGCTCACCAATGGCACGATATCCAGCATGCTTGGCCAATAAAGGAATATAGCGATGCATCTCACCATGTACTTGAATGGCTTTTACCACTTCCTTTTTATACGCCTTTAACCCACAATTGAAATCATGCAGTGGAATGCCAGAAAATTGGCGGGC
>Ga0213865_10001706_pt1 | contig 14188 bp, 11 predicted proteins | sample PICome_6_FD_160100 | JGI IMG/M metagenome (GOLD analysis project Ga0213865, IMG submission 160100) | Coastal seawater microbial communities near Pivers Island, North Carolina, United States - PICO282 | ecosystem: Environmental > Aquatic > Marine > Coastal | place: USA: North Carolina...
ACTAGCGCTGTAGTAGTTGCGCAGAGCCCTATCGAACTCACGTGCACCACCAATACCGGTGTACAGGGTAACCTGCTTGTCGGTAGCGTCGGTCATACCGTAGAACAAGTCACCAATCACGTTCTCAATCTTGGCCTGAGTCAGCGTAGAGTAGGTGTCCTTGTTAATGATCTGCTCGAACAGACCAGGTCCTGCAATAACAGGCTGACCATTTTCGTCAAGCATTTCGTTGGTACCATTGCTGCCGTAGGTCTTCTGGCCGTACCAGTAGTACATCTCACACTCTTCCTTAAACTTGAGCATGTGACGGTACTCCTCGTAGTCCATCCACAACTTGGTGGTAGAACCCTCACGCGTGGGGAGCTCGAACTGAGCAACGTAGTCCTTGGCGTTACCAGACATGTGGTAGGACTTACGAACCGTACCAATCTTGGAACGGACGAGGCCCGGAGCTGCCCAGTTGGATGCGTTACCTCTCGAGAAGTCAACTCCCACAGAAGCGAACAGCATGCCCCAGAGAGCACCATTACCAACGTCAGCAGCCGGAACACTAGCTTGATCCGGAGAGACCAGCTTCAGCGTGTACTCATAGCCACCAGAAACCGGCTTGGGCTGCTCCATAATACGAGCGAGCACACCGGACTGAGAGACGAGCGTGTAGGGGAAGACGAACCACTTGTCCGGGAAGGTCAGCTTAAAGAGAACACCACCTGCACCTTGTGCAGTCGTCAAGTTGGTTGCGTTAGACACGGGACGAACATTCGTCTCGTGCGTCTTCACACGGTACTCATACTCAAACCGGTCGATAGACTTGGTGTTACCGACACCCTCCGTGAGGAAGGACAGCGGGAACTTCTTTTCTTCGCGGCCTGCGAGGTGAGTAATAATTGGAGACAACTCTTCTGGTTTCTCCATAAGTGCATTGACCAACGAGTTGGTGTCGGTCATCTGCGAGTCATTGTAGTACGTTTTCAGTACTTGCGTTAAAGCCATAGTTTTCTAGTTTTAGTTGTTTATTGTAATATGCTACCGAGGTCCAGTTGGTCGAAGTCGACGTTTGTGGATCTACGTTGTTGTTTGCGAGCACTCTTGACTCTCTCCTCATTCGAAACAATTCTGTCTCTCAGATTACGAGCGGCTTGAGTCTTCGCTTTTTTCTCGATTATACCGTTGAGATCAAACCCACTATACAGCATATAATCTATAGCTAGTTTGATATCCGTTCCCGCTTCCTGATAATCCAGGTCACGTTGAGTTTCCCCATTATCACCTATGGGTTGGGATATATAATCGAAGAAGTTTGATTTCTCTCTGTCTGGGATTTTAACACCAGCAAATTCGTTCCCAGATTCAATGGAATCTGCCACATCATTCCAGAACTGCCGCTGTTGTTCTTGTTGCTCCTCATACTGTTGCTGCTGCATAGCCATCAGTTGCTGTTGTTCTTGTTCTTGGAACTTGGCAAGATGATCTTTTGCACGCTTAGCATTTGCAAGCAATCTCCCAGAATCTTCATACGTATCTATCGTGTCTTGTATGAACTCTGTGTCATGCCCTTTAGTCTGTAAAAACTGTGCGAGCACTGCACGTTGCATATTGACGTCGTCGTCCCGCACTTCGAGAGCGTTAAAGTCAATTTGCTGTCCCTGCTTTTGAAAGAACTCACGGGATTCACCTCCCGCTAGTACATAGTCAAGATGTTGTTGAACCTCAGGGAATTGTTCGAACAGTGACTGCAGCTGATCTTCTGCTGCGTTTTGACTGATGTCTCTTACGAAGTTTGTAATGCCTTCAAGTGAGTCATCGTAGTCACCTTCTAATTCGAATCCCAATGTGCGGGCTACTTCGGCAGCTACACTAGCAGGTTCTCCATCTTCCTCTTCGTGCTCGTCTTCTACGTAGGTTTCTTCCTCAGGCTGCTCATAATAATCATCATCAGCGTCTTCATCCCCCACTTGTGGGTCTACGTTTTCGTCTTGCACTTCTTCCTCAACTTCTTGAGGAACTTCTTCAACGACGTCTTGGACGTCCTCTACTGTTTCGACTCCATCACCTAACACACTGTCAAGTGTCAGAGAGTCAATGTTTAACTTGTCATCTGGTTGCATGTCTACAAATTTAATTAGTTAATTAGCTTGTTTATTGTAAAATTATTTTTTACAAAAGCCCTTATAATATATCACTTACGTAGTTTAAAGTACTTCCGCGTGGGTCTTTTTCCGCCCCTTTTAGCTACGTTTTCTGGTAGGTTATTGTCCTTTTCGTAAGCTATTGAGTTCAACATCTTTAAAATGTTTTCTCTTGTGTAGCCTGTTCTTAGCTCCTGAAACGCTGGAACAGTTTGAAGATATCTTGTATCTTTTTCTGAGACGGGAGAGTTAAATATGTCTACCCCTCTTGCAGACAAAGCTCTTCTCATAGCCATTAATCGAGCTCGAGTCTCCGTGGGCTCTTGTACGTATTCTCTGTAGCTGTCTTCAGTAGATCTAACCAGTTTTGGGTCAGACTCTTTGAAGTCCCGCATCATATTCAAATCCTCTAGTGGGAATCTACCTTTATCAGCTACGTGAGAACGCTCGTGAACTCCTGTACCTAAAAGCCTAGGTGTAACACTTTCAGCGACGTTAGGGTTATAAACAGTAATTTCTCTTTCAGGACTGTAAAATGCTCTAGTTCTATTTAAATCATCCCCTGCTGGCTCTCCATATGCTTCTTCAAAGTCTTGCATGGTTGGAGTTGGTAAGTAAGAGGCATTTAAGAGGTTTTTATTTCTCTCCTCTATTGTGTTATTTGCAGCTCTATTTGCAGCTGCTTTGGTCAAAACATCTCCAAGCCCACCCTGGTGTATGCCAAGCAGAGCAGTAGGCAAATTAAATCCTTTTGCGATTGTACTTCTCAGTGGGTCGTTGGCTGCTTGTTTCATATAGCTGTTCTGCAACATCTTCTTCGCCATGGGTGAGTTATTCCACTCCATGTTGAAGTCTGTGCCTGCTAAATCTGCAAATCCTGCCGGGTCATCAGTTGCCATATCGCTGACAATAGATGACCGCTGTGGGAGTCCCATAGTTAATACTCTCCTAGCACCAGCGGATTGATACTTTCTCTTGAATCCACCTTTCTTAAAATTGTCTATTAACCTGCGTCCTGATTTATTAGGTATTCCTGCGCCCTGTCTTCCCAATAAGTTTCTTACTTGGAACATATAGTCTGAAGGATTAGAATACGCTACGTCTGTTCTTGCGCTGGGGGACATTATATTAAACTGGTCTTTGTAGGGGTGCATAGGCCCATGCAAGTTCTGCAGCGCTTCAAATTCAGCAGGATTTTTAGCAGCCAGCTGCGGTACGTTTTCTAAATCATATAAGTTGAAGTCTCCCGTGTTCCTGTTAAATGTAATGTTGCGAGGATTGTCTATATCTATTCCAATCCCTTTGTCTCGCATCTGCCTAACCTTTTTGAGAGTAGCAGCAAACTGGTCTCTAGTGGGAAGTTTTGTAGCGGGGTTTGATATAAGTGGAGAAGTTCCACCTGCAATGTCTCCTGATCCGTCAACTGCTTTCATTACAGTTAGCTCTGTTTCAGGAATTCTTGGTTGAATGTTTACGTTTCTTACATTGCCATCAGGCATTGTTTTTTGATATCTGAAGCGTGGGCCATATTTACTCAAAGGAATTGTATTCGTTCTTAGAGGTATGGCTACGTTGTCTAAGTGTGAAAGTTGAGATGTTCTCTCAAGAAACTCGTCTGTTATTCCAGAGTATCTACCTTGTTGATAACTTCCGGCTCTTCCAATAGAACCCTTACCCATTTTTAAGACGTAGTCACTATTGTCTAAGAAAGGATGCACTGATCCGAAAGATCCAGATCCTATCGATTCTCCAAAAGGTGTCTTTGCAAGAAGCTCAGCTTCTTTTTTCAGCATGGCGCTCGATTTCATCCGCCCTTGAAGCATTCCCTGATATAAAAGGTCTCTTTCACCTAGGAACTGTTTAAATCCTGCTTCGGGATTTAAGTCCATTCGCATAGGGTCAATTGGCTTATTGTAACCAAACAAGAAGTGTGGCTTATCTCCTACATTTCTGAATCCCATAGGATTCTTCAGATAAGGGTTAACCTTATATAGACTTCCAAACGCTGATTTAAGTTTTGCAGCTTCAGGTGCGATTCCGGCTAGTCCTAATACGTTAGTCCCTAGCCTCTCCATATTCTCTTGCCCTGTCCCTTCCCAGTTTCTTATGTTTGACAAGTCATATGCAGAGTGTGCACCAAACCCATATCTAACAGGTTTACTGTTTAATGCTTTTCCCAGTATCTGCCCACCCCTAGTCTCTGCTGCTGTAGGACCAGCTAATGCAGCAAATGACCCGAGAGCTGTAAGAGATACAGGATTACTAAGAGGATTCTCTTCTATATACTTACCCGCGGCCTGTTGGTTGTACTGCAACCCAGGGGGCATAAATGCCATTGCATTAGGTGGAGCTCCTCTTCCTGCAGGCTTTATTTCTCCTTCTGGAGCCTGCAGTCTTTCCATGAGCTCTTCCTGTTCTCTTATTTCCTGCAGGTTTTTAGCAGCCTGAAGCTCCTCAAAATCAGGAACAAAGATGTCGTTTCTTGTAGATTCAGCTACAGAACTATTTAAAGGTAGGTAGTTTCTGCCTGTGGCTCCTGAGGCTTGAAACTTTCTTGGTCCCCCGGCTTGTTGGTTTTGTTTTGGATAGATTATTTTACTAGTACTCCTAGGAGGTATCAACCCCATCATCCTACTGTTTCTGTATTTGTCTATCTGAGTAGTCACATTCCCTTGAGGATCTGTGATAGAAAAGGTCTGATTACCTCTAACTCTGTTTCCTCTAGTAGTTTCAAAAGCCTGGTTTCGTGTGACTTGTCCATCGTCCTGCGTCACGGTTACATCTTCTGAGAAGTCTTGGGTGAACTTAGGACGAAGAAATCCTGGATTTGTAGGTTGAGAAGACTGTATAGTTGTATTACCCTCAACTTTAAATCCTCCTCCTTGTTGTTTTTTTCTAGGTACATACTTCAGTTGGTTTTCCCCGAAGTAGCCTTTTGGATCTGCAACTGTAGTGTTTTCTCTAAAGAATGGGTCAAGACTAAGCTGTGAGTGCAGGTACTCTTTCCATGCAGTAGGATGCTTTTTAGACTTAAGGTAATCCCCAGTCCTATCGTCTACTGAAGGCATGTGCCCAGTAGAGTCAGGTTTGTAGCCGAGCTCTTGGGCTCTGGCCATGTTATAGTCTTCTTTTGCGCCGCCCGTTTGCTTTTTTTCTGTAATAGGTTCTGTAATAGGTTTACCTGTTTCAGGGTCGTAGTAGATTCTTCCGTAAACCTCGGGTGACCTAACTCCTGCTATACTCTGTACAGCATCACTTACTACTTTACGTGTTTTGTCTTTAAAAGGATCTAGATCCCATATGTCATAGTAGGAGATATAGTGCCCTTTATCGTCTTGACCTTTGTCTAAGGTATAGTTTCCTAAGACGTTTAAGTCTACTCCTGTGTGGTAGTCTATTCCCCCATCCCCATCTGCGGTCTGCCTGTTTATCCACTTTAGTGCGTCCTCTTCTGACTGTAACTTTTCTATTAAGTTTTGTTCTGTAGTAGGGGATTTAAAATAGACTGCGTCAGTGTCTTGTGCGTCGCTAGGTTTGTAGTCTGCCGGTGGCAAATTATCATTCTGTCCCATAGCATACCCAAGGAGGTTACCCCTTTCTTCTAAAGACAGGTATCGTCTACTTGGGTTTTCAGGTCGAGGACCAAGGTCTGCTCTACTTGAAGGTTCAGGCTGGTTTAATATTAGTGCATCGTAGAGCCTTTGTTCCGGCAGCTTGTTCTGAGACTCTGATGCGTATCCTGATGGGAAAAGGTTGTCGGCTATTCTTCGTTTGCCCTCTTGCACTAGACCGCGAATCATCAGTGGGCCTGTAAGAGCTGGATTTCCTAGCGCAGCTAGAACACCACCACCTGATTGCATATTAGCGGGAGTCTCAATGACTGTCCCGCGCTGAGGACCTGTAGGTAAACTGCTGATACCAGGGGGAACGTTCTCGTATGACTTGACTAAGTGTCCCTGCTCGTCATACTTCCTAATATTGATAGGGGCCTTCATGCCCTTTGTATTGAATGGGGTATTAGGAGGAACATTAGGGAATACCATACTTTGAGAAACGTTCCCAGCCTGGTGTGCAGGTCTCAGTCCTTGCCCTTGCTCTTGAGGAGTGCTAGCAACCTGCATATTCTGCTGTTGCTGTTGCTGTTCAAACTGACCTATTAAATCTACTCCTTGGTCGTGCGCACGGAATACATCAAGTATAGAGCCTGGGAATCCAGACATTCTATGTCTTTGTAGCAACTGTTTTCGAGTAGCGTTGTCCATCAGACGCCATTTGGTTCGGTGTCTCCCTCCTTGTCGAGTGCTTCTCTCTTGAGCTGAATCTCTCTCTGCTTGATATCGTTGTCCATCATGATCTTCTGCAGGTCAATGTTCAGTCTGTTGGACTGGTCACTAGCTTCTGCTTTAATCAGTGCGACTTCAATATCGGTCTGTCGATCCTTGTCCTTACTCTGCTCGTCCATCTGCATCTTCTGAGCCTCCATCTGCATAGCTTGCTGTGCTTGCTGTTGCTGAGCCTGCTGCTGAGCTTGTTCAAGTTCTTTTTGTGCAGCTTCTGCCTTTCTAAGTTTCTCCTTAATTCCGGAGAAGTTTTCAGTGTCCATAAGATCGAGAACTGCAGATGCAGGCATCCCGTTCTGAATCATGGCCTGAGACAGTTCCTTAGCCTGTCTAATGTTTTCTTGGTCTCTACCTGCATCAGACACAAATACTCCGTATTCGGTCTCCATATGTCCAAGAGAGTCAAGATCAATATACTGCATTGTAGTATCTGGCATGACGTACATGCTTCTCTTACCAGATATCCAAGCTTCTTTAGAGTAGTCAAGCATACCTTGCAGCTCTCTTTGCTCAAAGCGTGCAAACTTTCGGAACAGGTCTTCAGTAATGTGAGAAGACTGCACGATGGCTTGTTGCGAAGAACCCTTGCCCTCGTATGCACCAATAGTTCCTTGTCTCTGTCTATTGACTCCAGAGATTTTTTCCCATTCCTGCATCGTAGTCTCAAGCAACAAGACGTATTGTTCTATTGTCTTGATGGACATGTCCAGTACAGACTGGTGCTGGGGTGAGAGTTGTATACCTTCTTTGTTGTAGTCAACCCACGCAATACCTGTACCCTCAACGTAGTACATGAACTTGTCCAAGTCCCACTTTTTGGGGATCATGTTGATGTCAAACTGTGCGATGATATCCTTACTACGTGCAATTGCAAGCTCCATACGGTACTTGAAGATGTTGTAGTTAATCTGGAACGGGATACCAAGGCTCACCAATGAGATATTGGTTGAGTTGATGTCTGAATACTTGAACCCATTGATAGGGAGTTTGCACTCTGACGGGTTGTCTAAAGAGGTGCGCTGGTTCGGGATAGGGGACATCTTGACGTAGAATCTACCGTCAATCTTAGTGCCTTCCCATATCTCGTTGACCCATTCGTACTTGATCTTACCTCCCATCTCTTTGATCTCGGCAGGCATGCGGTAGCCTTCAGCCACTTCAAACTCTTCGATCACCCCAGTCTGCTGGTCCGTGTAAGACACAAACCCAATGCGCTTGCGGCTCTTCCAGTACACAGTAACGACTTCAACGAGTCTGTTCCTGTAGACATTGTCGTCAGAACCTGTAGCTTCAGAGCGATAAAGTAGGTACGTATCTACTGACTGGTGCTTTGGGTCTTCTAGTTCCAATACTTGCTGCTCGGTGAGGTAGTCCCCAAAGTGATCGATCACCGTGGCTGCGTGCGAGTAGCGTCTCACTATTGCCCAGTCCCCATCCTCAACAAACTCAATGTCTGGATCTTTGTCAAAGTCAATATCAATTGGGTTGACTACGTCGTAGAATGGCTCTTTGCGGCGTACACCTTTGTGCGAGTACGTCTCCCCAGACACCAGAAAGTGAAAGAACTGCTTCTGGAATTTATCGTACATCTCCTGCTCATACATGATGTAGTTAATCGCTGCCTGTCCTTTAATAGCACGGTCATCTACGTATGTACGCTCAAACTGCTCTGCTATCTCTCTAGGGACAGGGGGCTGTTGCTCTTGTATCTGTTGAGTTTGCAGGTCTTTTGGTTTTGCAATTTCATTCAAGAACATTGCTTCTACTGCTGTTCTAATCTGCTGAGTCTTTGCCTGCTGCTTAAGACTTACACTGTCTGCATTTTTTACAGTAACAGTGTAGTTGAGAGGTCTTTTGGATTTCTCCCCCAATAACAGATCAATGATCGGCTTGATAATAGGGTAGTTCCTGAGCTTGGATGGAAAGTTCTCTCTGCTCTTTCCGTATGGTTTGATTACATATCTGTAGTCAGTCTCATCGACTTCTCCGTTGTAGTAATCATATAAAGCTTTCAGATTACTACGTCTCTCACTAAGTCCAAACTTAGATATATTGATAAAAGCGTCTACACACTCCTCTCTCCACTTCTTAGTCTTTTTGCTTAACGGTAGTCTTTGCTGCGGTATTTTTGCTGCTCCGTACATTCGTGTAAAAGTATAAAATTTATTGATAGTTGCGATCGAACCATTCGTTTTGAGACATATCGTTGATTGTTTCTACGACTTCTTTATTGTATAGCTCTCTAGTGTGGTACATGCCCACCATAAATGCCATTACTCGGTCGAAGTTGCCCCTGTGGTTAAATTTAATTAATTCCTGCAATAATCCAACGTCATAAATCTCATGTAAGTTAAGCCTTATATTTCCATCTTCATCTGAACTTCTTGGTGATATTAACCAATCTCTTATATAGAGCTCTCCCTGACGCTTACGTTGCTCAGTCATATGCATCCCGTACTGACGCCTGACGTTCCTACTGCGTAGCTCTTTTTTGTCCAGCATTTCGAACTCTTCTTGCAGCTTATGCAGTTTGCGGTAGCGCTTAGCGTATGCTATGAGTTCACCCCGGTCGTTCTCAAACCCAATCTTTGCGTTGTAGTAGTCAGCTAGCATGAATAGATTTCTATTGTATTCATCCTGCGTTTGCGGCCTGCCTATGTAGCTGGCCACAATCATATCGTCGGGTTTAGATAGATTGTTAGGCCTTTTGATTACATAGGCAGCACCAAGCGATTGGTTAGTTGTAGACTTACTCTGCGCGTAGGGGTCATGGCAAATAACATACAGATTGTGTGGGATATTCCCCTCTTGTGTCTTCCAGGGATTCTGGTAGATCACCACACCCCCGGTTAGGTCATCATCCTTCCTGTGGGGGAACTTAGTGATTGGCTTGATAGATGGATCAGGACGGAAGTCAATCTCCTCGGCCTTGTAGAATAGTACTCCAGCTGTGCCTTCTTTCTCAAGATTGTGTGCTTTAACCCTATTGTATTGTTCCTTGAGCGACGTGACATCGAATACGTTAATTGTTGTCTGTAGCGTCGCTTCTTGTGGGGTGAATGGGTGCTCGGCTGTGTACTGATCAAGTGCTTTTGCGTCATTTGCTTTCTTTTTATTTTCTCTAGCTGCTTCCTCAAATTCTTTGGCGTCTTGTATCATGGAATTCCCATCATCATCCATGAATCCATCTAGGTTCTGGTAGATAGGGACGAAGTATCCGCATGTAGTACCCATGGCTCCTGCATCCCATTCGTTGTCAAATGCTAGGCAGTTGTACGCTTCTGGGTGGTAGAACAATTCCTCCAATGACTCAAACCCATGCCCCTCTTCACCACCTGTACCGAAGGCAATCATGGTACCAAGGGTCTTAGAACCCTGTTTCATAGTAGGCATAGCTATCTCCCACGCAGTTAACAGCCCTGAAAACGAGCCTGCCTCTTCAAAGAAGATAAGTTCCCCCGCTTTACCCCTGACTTTGTGTGGATTGTCTTTGAGTGATACCCCAATAATCTGGGATTTCATTCCTAGTGCTACGTCAGTTCCATTGACGCGCTTTTTGTACCCAGCCTGCTTGTGCATTTCCTTGTCGATCAGGCGAGGTTGCGTCCATGCTGTGTTATCGTCTACGAATGAGATAAAATCCCAGGTTTTACTAAGCAATCCGTCCCCAGTTAGGTATTCTTTCTGCTCTGCAAACACGAAGTTCTTAGAGTTACGGATGTGGAAGTAGTTTCGGGCCAGCATTGACCCTGCTTTGTAGGAATATCCCTTACGTCTAGCTTTTAGCACAGACATATGCTTATTTTCCTTGCGGCATCGGTCTACTGCGTGGTAGTATTCGTAGTCTCCGTCGTAGAATGCAGGGAATGTTCGCTCTCTGCGGGCCTGAACTGTCCCATCGGGTAGAACTTCGTCAATTGCACGGTCAATTGGGCAGTAGTTTAAGTAGAAGTAGTGATATCCTGTGATCCGTATGCCGTCTACCTCAAATCCGTACAGACATCTGTTTCTTTCCTTGTCCCAAAAGTCATAGAACTCCTTCGTTCCTTCAAGAGCATCAGTATAATAGCCCTGTTCTAGGAATACTGCAGCAGCTGGGGAGAATCTTTTCGTGTCCTTGAACATTACTGAGAGTACTTGTTTGTCACTACCCCACCCCTGTTGGGGTTGTCTTTCTGCTGCTGCTTTTTAACCAGCTCTTCTAGTTCTTCAAGTCCATTTACCACCTTACCCATATTGGATAGGTTAGAGATGAGGTCTTTGGCGTGGAATATGGGCTTACCGTTGTCGTCCATCATGGTGAGATCCACTTCTTTGAAGTATTTCTCCAACTTTGTGACAGACTCTCGTGCTGCTTTTAGCAGTTTTATTGCTGAGGACTCTGATAGCTCTCTGTATTTGTCTATTGCCGCACTAACTTTAGGACTTGCGCTTACCTTTAACAGTTCTTTTATATTATCCCACCGGTCTTGTTCTTCGTATACACTGTATGGGGAGCGATGATCTACAAAAAAGTATACAGCTGACAGCTCTTCTATCTTCAGTGTTTTGAACTCTGGGATAGTCAGTGCGTACGGTGAGGGTATTACCTTATTTCCGTTAACTGTTATCAGGTCTTTCATTGAGGTATTTTAATCTACCTGGGTTTACGTGAAACTTACCCAGAAACGGGAGACGAATAGATTCAAACTTACCTTGACGCATCACATCGGACACGTATTTAAACTGGAAGTAGACTGCTTCTTCTACTTTTTGTAGTGGTAAATTGTGCTCACTCGCTATCTTCTGTATTATGACTTTCTCTTTCATCGTCCCAACGGTTATCGGGACACTCTGCTGTAGCCCACTTTGCTTTCTCCTCTACAACGCACCCACACATCCCACACCTAATTCCTTCCAGATGTTCACATGTACCACATGTGGCCAGCCTGTTCTCGTAGGATTCTTCTGTTACGTGGGGTGCACCTTGTCGTGCGTATCTAATGACCTCATCTTTAAAGTTGATGAGCATCTGTCGAATTGATAGTTTACCCATTGCTGTATAGTATTTGTAAGTTCACTTTGTCCTGTGGCTTTAGTATTGGGGACAGTTTGTATCCGTCCTTTGTTTTCTTGATAGCCCCCTTGTCTTTCAGCTTTTTTACATAGTTATTTAGGGTATTGTAATCTTTTATCCCTAGATCATCGGCTACTACCTTTTTGTTCTCTGTTGAGCAGAGGTTCACTGTGTCAGAAAGATCAATGAACCTAGAGAGAACCAACAGCTCTTTATCTGTAAGTTCAAGTATTCCGTTGAACACCTGCAGATACTTAAGCGTTGTGTCTACTTGTATCTTAAGCGTTTTCATTTATCTGTACTTTTGCCCTCCCGTCTACGATTAGGATCGTTGCTTGGCTGGACTGGTTATTGAACTCGTCTACATACACTTGTATGTTCTCCCTAGTACACAGAAAAGACAGAAACACCTCGATTTCCTTAGCGGCTCGGGATAGTTTCTGTTTTAGTTTTTCTGATTCCTTGGTAGAGTTTCTTAACTCGTCAAAATCCTTTAACGGGATTGTTACTGTCCCGTCCACCGTTATATAAGTTTGGGTATAACTCCTACAACTTGAAATTCATTTACGCATGCGTACTCTTTGTCATCCAGGTGAATGATCAGAGCAGAGGATTCTGGGTGCACAAGCACTGTATCCCCTTCTTTAACTACCTCACAAGTCGGACCACAAGCTAAAACCTCTACGATATTGGTACCGAGAGCTTTTTGTGCGTCACCTAGAAGTTGAATACCTGCGTCAGTTTCTTGAATGCGTGGACTAGGGAATATTACCCAGTCGCGGAGCGGTTTAAACTTAATTTTCTTTCCCATTTTTGCTTGGTTTGTAGCAAATATAAAGAAAGTTTATATAGAGTCAAAGTCCGTGTAGGTAATTTCTACGCATTCTCCTTCCTGTATTGCTTTTGCAATGCGTGGGTATACTCTTTTATAGGCTCCGGTAGATGCACCTATAAAACCGTCTTGTGTAATATTCTCGCTTTGTGAATTACCCAAGAGTAGGCACCCGCTAGTGTCATCATCATCATTACCGCAATGGATAAGAATGTACTCAAAGCCAGGAACATCACGAACCCAAAGCATTCCCTGATGCATATCAGGAAACCTTTTAGTATAGCGAGCGTTAAACCCCCCAGTAGTTCTAAGAGTAATCTCATATGTACCATTTGGGATACGAGTTTCGTGTTTGACCTTTTCATCTCTGTGCTCATCTTCCAATGTGTAGGCTAGAAAGTTTCTTTTGTCTCCATCCTCTTCGAACAGTAGTCCTAATGTGCTATCACTTTGAGAACTAAATCTTAATACATGCAGTTTCATAGTAAGTCAAATATACCTATATCTTTGTGTAGTGAAAAACTACATCCTACTTCTACTTTCTTTTCCTCTGTTTATTAGCGCTCAATGTGACTTAGAGCTTCTAGACTTTGATCCCATTGCCGGAGAGATTACGGTTGCGTTTAACAACACTGAGAACTGCGGAGGTGCGGCAGGTCCAACAGGTATTGCAGAGATACAGTTTGGGTTCCAGGCGCTAGACTCGAACTGCAATGCTCTTAATCAAGGTTGGGACTTTCCGTGGGGGCTATCAATTCCTGACGATAGTAACCACCCGGGATGGATCTATAGCGCAACCACTACTTTGAATCCAACCAATTGGACAAACCTAGATATATGGGCAGATTACAATGTTACTCCGCCGTACTATACAGGAGATACTATTACATTTCCTCTCGACGACTTTTATCAGTCGAGTAGTACAAGTCTGTTTTCTAACCTGCTGAATGCATTTGACTTCTGGTTGGGTCAGGGCCTCGGTATACAGGCGGTGATTTGGCAGATTAGTTATGGTCCTACAATGTATGCTGCAGACGGGGGCTGGGCTGAGGTAGGCGTTAATGGAGACGGTACTAATTGGGGGTCAGGCCTTTATGAAGACTTGAACTTTGAGGACAACTGGATTATCATGTGTCCAGATGATGTGCCTGAAGTTATCTATGTGTACGACACGGTATACGTAGAGCTACCCCCGGATACAGTTACCGTGCTTGAGGTAGATACAGTGTACGTTACACAAATTGATACTGTTGTAGTGACAGACACTATACCGGTGGCAATCAACTGGTACTTTTACGACACCACATATATTTATGTGACGGATACGCTTGTTGAGTACATAGAGCTACCGGGAGATACAGTCATAGAGTTCGTTACTGTAGTAGACACACTGGTTGAGTATATAGAACTCCCGGGCGATACTGTAGAAGTGTACCTCACTGATACATTGGAGATCGTGGACTACGTTTACCTAACTGATACTATAGAAGTAGAGGTTGCGGTAATTGAGTATGTGGTGCTAACAGATACCATACTCGATACTTTGTATATCGACTGTTCTACTGGGCTAAACTGCGGGGATCTGTTTCCTGAGATTTACAACTGTGAAGATGCGCAGCTGTATATCCCCAATGCATTTAGCCCTAATAATGATGGGACTAATGATGCGTGGAGTGTCAAGTATGACCCAGATTGCTGGACGTCAGTAGGCTATACGATATTTAATCGTTGGGGTGATGTTGTATACTGGGGTACCGGAGATCAGCCATGGGATGGAAGTGTGAACGGGGGGTCACATTATGTGTCTAATGGAGTGTACGTGTATACCTGC
>Ga0213865_10001707_pt1 | contig 14179 bp, 11 predicted proteins | sample PICome_6_FD_160100 | JGI IMG/M metagenome (GOLD analysis project Ga0213865, IMG submission 160100) | Coastal seawater microbial communities near Pivers Island, North Carolina, United States - PICO282 | ecosystem: Environmental > Aquatic > Marine > Coastal | place: USA: North Carolina...
TCTCGAGGCGCTCAAGTAGGGGGCAATGGCTCCGTTAATTACGGCGAACCCCCAAGGCCACAGCTGGCCATAGCAGACAGCAGCCTCCGGCCAACAAGCCCTAACCCTTAAAACCCAGCGCTAAGCGGCAACCGCTGAACAAAAGGTGGAAGCTTTCTAGGCCCCGGTGGCTAAAAATTTTAGGCAGCCAGTGCCATGCAGAAATTCTGTCACCGCGGCCTCGTCATCCAGCGCTGCAAACTTAGTACGCAGTAGCGCGTAACCCAGGGACGGATATTTAAACGTCTTCTGATAATAGCGCTGCCCCGCCATAGTAAGCCCGGTTTGTTTTTCTCCCGCCGCCCAGGCCCGGGCATTGGCCGCGGTCCAGGCCAAAAAGCGTGGACCTACCTCCTCGGTAAAAATAGGCCGCAGCGTTGGCGCCAGATTGTCCAGCGTATCGAAGTCACCCAAGACCTCGGGAGACTCCATACGTTCGATCCACGCCACGACCGACGGCCCTTTATTAACTAAAATATCGTGACAGCTTGGGTCGGTAAAAGCCTGATGCAGCTGACCCCACAGACCAAAATCTGCCAGGGCGGGCCGCCCTCCGAAGACGTAGGGACGCGATTGCAAGTGAAGCTCCAAAAGCTCTACCAGCCGGTCGAAGGAGGACACCAAAATAGGACGGTTATTGTCGGTAGCGCCGGCAAAGGCCATTCGAGGCACCATTCGCCGCACCAGTAGGGGCGCCATCAACGGCTTCATAAGTTTACCTAACCAGGGGGCCGTGAGCCCGCCAAGGCTACCCTCAGCCAGAGTGCGGGACCGCCGTTTCTGATCGGCAGGGTAGCCCCAGCGATAATGGAACATAAGCTTATTGCCCCACTCGTCGGCGTATTCCTCTAGGAGATCTGATAAAAAGTGTAGCGCGGGATCTTCGGGGTGAATCCCAGGCTCCGGGTGACGTTCTTCCAAAAGTTCCAAGATCGGGGTCGAATCTTGCATCGCTGTGCCGTCGGGCAAAAATAACAGGGGTATCAGCTGCACCTTGGCATGTCGTTGAAACAGTTTGTTATGCGCGAAGCGGTCCAGCCATTGGTGGGGAACCTGCTTGTACCGTAACGCGGCTAAGACCTTCATGGTGTAGCCCGATTCAGGCCGGCCCATGAGGTTGTACTGGTCCGGTATGGGATATTGTTGGCTCACGGTCATACTCCCTGCGCCTAGGCGCCCGTTGACTCAAATGTGCTACAGCCCCTCAATAACACCTTAGGTTATTTCATGATTGGAAAATACACCCGTCAACACAGTCCTAAGATTTTTTTAGAAACAAACCGACACAGTCCATAACGACGCCCTAAGCTGAGATTTTTGTCCGGCGGTCAAAAAACCTATCCAGCTTGACCAGCAACGGCGGCAAAAACAGCAAGTCTAATAGCAATGCCACAACAATAATCGGCGTGAGCATGAGCGCTACATTTTGATAATAGTAGGTATTTGAAAACACCAAAATGAACGTACCCATTGCCAGCGCAGCCGTCGTAATGGTAATTGCAGATCCGGCTTTATCGAGGGAATAACGCACCGCCTCCTCTGGTTGTTCTCCTGCCTTACGTGCAGCCATGTATTTGCTCAGAACATGTACCGAGTCGTCGACGACCAAACCAATACTGATGGAGAACAGCATTAAAATGTAGGGACTAAGCTGACCCACAAACAGGCCCCAAACTCCAAACACCACCGCGGGCGGCAATAGGTTGGGGGCAATACTAATTAACCCGTAGCGCACACTGCGTAAGCCCACCAGCATAGTTAACGTGATCAACAAAAAGCTGACCGTAAAACCCTCGAGCAACTGCCGTGAAATGGTGTCGTTAAGCCGTGCATACAAGATGGTGTTGCTGCCATGCATAACCCGGTAGTCAGGGTTTATGTTGTCAGCATGCCAGGCTTCGATGCGTTGATTGAGCTCAAGCAGCTGAACGTTGGTTAGGTTAGACGTGCCCACAACAACGCGCACAGTCGTGTACTCAGGATCAAATATAGGCTCCAAATGGGGCTCTATTTCTTGTACTAGCTGATAACCCACCAAGTAGTCGATAACCTGCAGATTGTCATCGGGCAGTACATGCCAAGCCGCATCGTTGTCGTTCTCGGCTTCGTTGAGGGTTTTCAGCATGCCCACATAGCTATTCACCACACTCACATCGGGCTGCTCTTCGAGCCAGTCCGCAAAGCGCTCAACTTCCAACATGAATTCAGGGTCGGCAATGCCGTAGTACTGCCCGCTATCAATGGCATAAACCAGCGACTGATCGTTGCCAATCTTCTGGGCCAGTGCCGTGATGACAAGGTGAAAGTCGGAGTCCTTATCAATAAATTCAAAACGATCGAAATCAACTTTGTTGAGGGGGAGCATGGCAAGGCACACGACGATAATGACCGACAACCCCCAAAAGAGTGCATTTCCCCGGCGTAAGACCAGCTCTGTCACCCGTCGGATCATGCCGCGCACACCTAAGGGTCGGGGAATACGGCGGGTAGGCACCCACATGATTAAGGCGGGTAGCAATGTGAGGGTGACCAAGTAGGCCCAAAAAACACCCATGGCGACGGCGTTACCAAAGCCATAAATACCCGCTGAGGAGCAATAGTTGAGGCTAAGAAAGCCCATGGCCGTGGTGACGGTTGCTAAGGTTACCGGCTGTAAATTAAGTCGTAGGCTTTGCTCAAGCGCATCGACCTTTGAGAGCCCCTCGTGCAAGCCCTGCAGATATATAGAAATAATATGAATGCCGTGGGCCATGGCAATCGTCAACACCACCAAAGGTCCCATATTGGAAATTTGGTTAAACGCAAACCCCGACCAGCCGACAGCGCCTATGGTGAGCAAAATGCCCAGAAAAGATACCACTAAGGTACACAGGGCATAGACCAAAGAGTTTAAACAGAGCCATAGCAGTAAGGTGGTTGCCAGTGCCACCAACGGCGCCAGATTATTCCTGTCTTTGATTTGCGCGTTGTAACTGTCGAGTTCGAATAGGTCATTGCCCAAAGCGTAAATTTCAACACCGGGATAGTCCTCTCGTAGCCGATCTCGCAGTGCCACCACCGAGCGGGCAATTTCAAGGCGTTCGGTTAAGCCTTCGCCGCTAGGCCGGTATTTGAAAACCGCTAATGCCATGTCGCCATCACGGGCGAGTTGGGTCTTGACCAAGTCTTCGTCGGCAAGGGCAATCTCCCGCACCTCAGCCAAATCTTCATCGCTCAAGCTGTCTAAGGGTGGCAGTAAGTACTGACGGCCATAAATAGTCTCATCGACGGCGTTAAGCCGGTAGTTCACCATAGAACCCACCGCCACAGCCGATTGGACCTCACCAAATCGCTCGTGCAGCGCCTCCATGGCGGTAAGGGCCTCGCGGTTAAAGATGTTGCCGCCGGGAGCAATGAAGGTAAACAGTGCCGATCGACTTCGAGGGAAGTCTGCCTCCACCTCCTCGACCTGTGCAGCATAAGGGTCATCCTCAGGCAAAATGGCATCTGAACGGGGGTCAATACTGGTTTTCGTTACGCCCCAGCCAACCGCAAGGCTCACCACCATTGTAAGAACCGCGAGCAACGACCGCCGCTCTACCAAAACACCTGCTATGTCCATATTCCGAGTATTGCTCCATTCTTAACGGCGGTTTTATAGCATAAAGCACATGGAAACTGAGCCTAATGTCGGTAAAATATTGGGCACTGTGCTGCTGTAAAAGCGCAGAAAATCTGCAGGAGGCAGGTATGAAAGTAGTCTTTAGCATTGCGATGGCAATGGGTATTTTGATGGCGCAGTTAGTTCACGCTGCCGAGTCGCAGCGCATTGGTGACTTTGCGCTGTTGGACCAGACCGGAAAACACCACAAGCTGAGCTGGTATGGCGACCAAAAGGCCATTGTTATTTTTGTGCAGGGCAACGGCTGCCCCATTGTTCGTAACAGCGTGCCTCAGCTAAGCGCGATTCGTGACCAGTATGCCGATCAGGGGGTGCAGTTCTTTATGCTCAACCCCCAGCCCCAGGACAATCGCGCGAGCATTGTGGCCGAAGCCACCGATTTTAGTTTCGACTTCCCCATACTCATTGATGAAACCCAACTGATCGCTGAGTCGTTGGGCGTTGATCGCACCTCTGAAGTTTTTATCATTAACCCAGAGACTCAGAAAGTGGTGTATCGCGGCCCTATTGATGACCGCCTGCACTATGAAACCCAAAAAGCTGAAGCTGCCAATCATTACTTGCGCGACGCCCTTGATGCCCACCTAGCGGGAAGCCCCCTGCCCGAAAACGTTCCCGAAGCTCCCGGCTGCCTGATTACTTTCGCTGCCAAAGACGCTCATGCAAAGGCACCGCCCAGTTATTCGGCCGATATCGCCCCCATACTCGAGCAACACTGCGTGAAATGCCATCACGTAGGCGGCATTGGTCCCTGGGCCATGACCGAGCACGCCATGGTCCGTGGGTGGTCGCGCATGATGAAAGAAGTGCTGCTGACCCGACGCATGCCTCCCGGCCAACTTGACCCCCATGTGGGGCGCCCCGTTCAGGAAGCGGCCGGACTATCCACTGAGGAGCTGCAAACGCTGGTGCACTGGATTGATGCCGGGGCACCGGGCGATGATCAGCCCGATCCTTTGAAGGCCCTAGCATTTAGCGACGCAACGTTTTCAATGGGTGAACCCGATATTGTGCTGACGGTTCCTGCTCAGGAAATACCGGCCACCGGCGTCATTGATTACCGTTATGTACCGGTTCCACTCAATTTGGACGAAGACATTTGGCTGCGCGCCGTGGAGTACGTGCCCGGGGACCGCAAAGTGTTACACCATGTCATCACCTATCTTTCGAGCCCAGCTGATCGTACCGCTGGGGCGGGCAACGACGATGGCGCACTCGGCGATTCGATTGGCGGCTTTGCCCCGGGGCGCCAACCCGATATTTGGCGTGACGACTCAGGCGCCCTAATACGCGCGGGCTCTAGCCTGTTGTTACAAATGCATTACACCACCACGGGCAAAGCAACCACCGATGAGACCAAGATCGGTATTTACCTGCATGACAAGCCCCCCAAGTACGTGATGTCTGGAGGCTCTGCTGGCCAGCGTCGATTCCTGATTCCACCCAATGCCAAAGAGTATCCCCTTGAGGGCGTGCAAGAAATTGAACGCGATGCCCTGCTCTACAGCCTCATGCCCCACATGCACTACCGCGGCAAGCATATGAAATATATTGCCGAATACCCCGACGGCAGCTCGGAAGTGTTGTTGTCGGTGCCCAAGTACGACTTTAATTGGCAGTTTAATTATCAGTTGGAAGAGCCTGTGTTCCTGCCCGCAGGAACTCGCCTCATTGCCCAGGGTGCTATGGATAACTCTGACCGCAACCCCTACAACCCCAACCCCAACATGCCCGTGCGGTTTGGCTTACAAACCATGCACGAAATGTTTTTTGGCTTTACCACCTACCGCTATTTAGGGGATACGCCGGAGAGCTTGGCAGCGAGACCCAAAGCGACGATAGACGGTGGGCAAGCTGGACGCTAACGATCACAGGTTAAACGGAAGCTCTGGCACTGACGGGATTTGATAAAGGCTCAGACAATATCAGGGTGTTTGAGTGGGTATCATAGGCACAAAAATGTACGGGCAGTAGCCTGCCCGGGGCTTAGGGAGCTGAGTTAGGCGTCGTCGCTTATTGAGGCATGGCGCTTTATTAGGCATCGGGTCTGCCAAAGACCCGCTGCCAGCAGAGCGCTTTAATGCTTTGCCATGCAGCAATCATGTTACTGAGCCCATACCCACACAACGAACCCATGTTTATTCCCAAGGAGGAACGTTATGAGGTCACAAGGATTGCCACCCCTCACCAACATTGCTAAACCTTTTGCAGCCATGCTGCTGCTTTGCAGCGCGCTCAGTGTCGCGGCGGCCGACAATAAGGCCTGGTCCAATCAGGCGTTAATTTATATTTTGGCGCCGACCCTCGACGGCACCAGCGGTATTGGCCCCTTCGACACCGCCGTAGATATGGATGCCGGGGACGTTTTTGACGCGCTCGACGGCGCATTTTTAGGCATGTACCGGGGTGAAGGCGAGCGTTGGGGTATGCAGCTCGATATCGTCAGTATGGACCTTAAAATGGACGGCGAAGGTGACCGCGGGGCTTTAAGTGGCGAGGTCAATGTCGAACAAACAACGGTCATCACCACGGCATCCTACCGCCTTAACAAAGAATTTCGGCTTTTGGGCGGCGCTCTTTTTAACGACTTAACGACCGGCGTTTCTCTGACCGGGCCGACTGAAACCCGCCAACAGAGCGCTGGCGACGACTGGGTCGATCCCGTTGTTGGCATGGCGTACGAAACACCCCTTGGTGCGCATTGGGACTTCACCGGTTCGGCCCTCGTGGGCGGCTTCGGTGTGGGCTCGGATATGGTCATGGTAGTCAGTGGCAGTTTCGCCTATCGATTTAATCACTGGTCAAGCCTGACATTGGGCTATCGTTACCTCGATTTTGACTACGAAGACGGCGAAGGCGCCGATCGTTTCAAATTCGATATGAAACAATACGGCCCGGCTGTGGGCGTGAGATTCGATTTTTGAGGCGTAATTTTTGAGGCGCTAATGGGGAACGTTGATCCTCAACGACAGTTTTGGGGAACAAAAGGTTTAACAGTCAGTGCAAAAATGGTCACTGCCGTATTAGCCACTGCTTTGCTTTTTAGTCACCACAACCTTCAGAGCAGCCGCGCTACAGCCCCGTCAGGCGAGCGGCTTTAGCGCCGGCAATAAGCCCACAAACACAACTGCTGCAGTGCCATGGTGGCCCCTGCCAAAGCCGTAATCTCGCTGACATCGTAAGGTGGTGCCACCTCAACCACATCCATGCCCACCAAATTGACACCCCGCAAGTTTTGTAAAAGCTGCAGAGCTTGGTGGGTAGAGAGCCCACCCACAACCGGCGTTCCTGTGCCCGGCGCGAAAGCGGGGTCGAGACAGTCAATATCGAAGGTGAGATAACAGGGCCGGTCACCCACAATGCGCTTCACGCGCTCGGCGACTGCAACGGCTCCCTGATCATGCACCGTGGGGCCATCAAAAATATTAAAACCCATGGTCGATTCGTTGTAAGTACGCAGGCCTATTTGGGCCGAATGCTCAGGCACCACTAACCCCTCTTTGGCGGCATGATAAAACATGGTCCCGTGGTCAATGCGCGGGCCGTCGTCTTCCCAAGTATCGGAGTGGGCATCGAAGTGAATCAGCGCCAGAGGACCGTATTTTTCTGCGTGGGCCCGCAACAGGGGGTACGACACAAAGTGATCGCCACCGAGTGACAGCAAAGCCGTGTCAGTCGCCAAAATATCCCGGGCCTGCTGATAAATTTGCTCGGGTACTTTGTCCGGGGTCCCGGCATCGAAGGGGCAGTCGCCGTAATCAACAATCGCGAGTTCTTCCAGGGGCGAAAAATCCCACCCCTGAACCTGATTCTCCCAAGACAAACTCGCAGAGGCGGTACGAATGCCCCTTGGCCCTAACCGCGTTCCAGCACGGTTGGTGGTCGCAAGGTCAAAGGGCACACCGAGAACCGCAACGTCGACCCCGGACAGATCACGGGAGTAGCGACGGCGCATAAAACTGGTAATGCCACCGTAGGTCGACTCGTCTTGAACCCCTTTTAGGCTCTCGCGAGTCATGGCGAAATCTGTTTCTAATGACATTTGGGTCGGCACCTCTTAGGGGATTAAAACTCAGTAGCTCATGTTCCCAGTAACGGTAACGAGAGCAATATCGCGCTTTTGCCCTTCGCTGTCACTAACAACCGGCCGCGACCCCTCTTTACGAATCTGACCCGCTCACAGAAGGCTCAGTTACCGAGGCGAGTATTGGCCTCATTCGCTATTTTGAGCAGCGGCTCCAGCGGCTAGAGCCTCATAAAGGCGTCTATCTGAGGTGCCGCTTGGGTTATCGAACAGGCTCCACGCCCATTTCTAGGTGGAGCTCATCACCCCGCCATGGGTTAGCACGGGCAACCGCCTCATTGAGTGAAACACCGAGTCCTGGCTCGGTAGAGGGAATCACGTATCCCGCCTCCCACGTAACAGGCGTATTGAGTAACTCCGCCTGAAAGCCGCCCCAGGTTTCAATACCTTCGAGTATTAGGAAGTTCGGCGAACAGGTGGCCAACTGAATGTTAGCCGCCCCCACAATCGGGCCACAGTACATATGAGGCGCAAGCTGGGCGTAGTGCACCTCGGCTAATGCCGCTATTTTTTTTGCCTCCAACAGACCACCAACACGTCCGAGGTTAAGCTGCAAAATCGAAGCGGCACCGTCTTCTAGGACCCTGGCAAATTCATACTTGGTGCAAAGGCGCTCACCCGTCGCCACCGGAATAGAGGTTGCTTGAGCCACACGAGCCATGGCCGCGGTATTTTCAGGAGGCGTAGGCTCCTCAAACCAAAGGGGGTCGTAGGACTCGAGTCGCTTAGCGAGCCGAATAGCCCCGGCCGGAGAAAATTGTCCGTGAGTGCCAAACAACAAGTCCACATCGGGGCCCACCGCCTCCCGAATACGGCGAGTAAACTTTTCAGAGCGGTCTAGTTCCTGCCCCGTAGGCATGCCTCCGTCAAAAATTGTGTAGGGACCGGCAGGATCAAATTTAACCGCCGTGAAACCCTGCTTGACGTAATCCAATGCACGTTCTGCGGCCCTGTCAGGGTTAACATAAACATTATCCGTGTCGCCGGGTTCGGGATAAACGTCACCCGAAGAAGGATAAATATAGGTGTAGCTGCGCAGGCGTTCATGAACCTTTCCACCCAATAGCTCATAAACCGGTTTATTACAGGCCTTGCCAACAATGTCCCAGCAGGCCATTTCCAAGGCAGACAGAACGCTGACCAGCGAGACGTCAGGACGCAGGTTGTAGCCGGCGCCATAGATTCGACGCCACAGCTTTTCAATATGAAAAGGGTCGTGGCCAACCACAAACCGCTCTGCGGTATCTCTGAGCATCACTTCGACCGTTTCGGCACTAAAAGTGGCGCAGTAGACTTCGCCATAACCGACAATGCCCGTATCGGTTACCAGCTTCACAAAAATAAAATAACGCCCACCAAAGCGTGGGGGTGGGTTGCCAACGACGAAAGTTTCGAACTCTTTAATCACCATTAAAAAATGACCACGTTACGTAATGCCTCGCCCCGTTTGACCGAAGCAATGGCCTCATTGATATCCTCTAGTGCGTACCGCCCACTGATCATCTGATCCAGCTTGAGCTCACCGCTCTGGTACAAAGCCGCTAACTTAGGAATGTCGCGCTTCACCGACCCTGACCCCATCTTAGATCCCAGTACAGACTGACCTCGAGCTGCCAACTCGCCGGGGTCATACTGTGCCATAACACCCGATGCTGGCATTCCAACAATAACAGCAGTGCCAGACTTCCCCAGCAAATTGACTGACAGCTCAATGGCCGCCTTCGCACCCACAGTGACAAATACATAGTCAACGCCGCGACCACCTGTCAGTGCAATAACCTGCTCGATACAGTCTTTTTCAGCGCTATTAACAACGTGTGTCGCTCCAAACTGCTGGGCAAGCTCCAACTTTTCGTCGAGTAAATCGAGCGCAATAACCTGTGAGGCACCGGCATGAACCGCACCCTGAATGCTGTTAATCCCCACACCGCCGCAGCCTATGACAGCTACCGTACTACCCGCCTTGACCTGCGCCGTATTAACCACCGCACCAAAACCCGTCAGTACACCGCAGGCTAAAATTGATGCAACGTCCAATGGAATATCCTCGGGAATCACACAAACCTGACTTTGCTCTACAACCACCTGCTCAGCAAAAGCACCGCTGTTAAGCCCTTGGGACACAACTTGGCCGCTGCTATCTGATAATGGGCTTTGCTGGTCTAAAGGAAAAACACCGTCGCACTGGGTTTCAATTGACTGATTACAATAGTGACAACTGCCGCAAGAGCGAATAAGTGTTACCACCACAGGATCCCCCGGCTTCAAACCTGTGACGCCTGGGCCGATTGATGCCACGATACCTGCGGCCTCGTGACCGTACACTGCGGGTAAATCACCACCCCAACCGCCATTCACTAAAATGACATCGCTGTGACAAATGGCGCAAGCGGTTAACCGAACCTTGACCTCACCCGCGCCGGGCTCTGCAATATCGACATCTTCAATGGTTAAAGGGCGCCCAAAAGCCCGACAAACTGCCGCTTTCATTTTTCGTTTTCCTTAGGCGTTGAATCCAGTAATTTACACACTTTCACGTGCTCAATTTATCAATTTTTCTTGGCTAGAAGGATAACACCACGATGCGAGTAGGATTTATTGGATTGGGTAATGTGGGATCAAAGCTGGCGGGTAGCCTGCTCCGCAATGACATTCCCTTAATCGTTCGCGATCTCGATCAGGCCCTAGCAGAACCGTTTTTGGACGGCGGCGCGCAATGGGCCAACTCCCCTGCTGAAATGGCAGAAGCCGCTGACGTGATCATTACCTGTTTGCCGAGCCCAAAGGCCTGCGCGGAGGTTATGGAGGCCGAAAACGGGGTGATTGCCGGCCTAAAACCCGGCAAAATTTGGATAGAAATGAGCACCACCGACTTCCAAGAGGTACAGCGCTTGGGGCACAAGGTTGCGCAGGCTGGCGCAGACCCCGCTGATTGCCCGGTTTCTGGTGGCTGTCATCGTGCCGCCACCGGCAACATCGCCATTTTGGCGGGCTGTGAACGGCCGGTGTTCGAAAAAATCTTGCCGTTATTAACCGTGCTGGGACGACGAGTTTTACACAGTGGGTCCTTGGGCAGCGCATCGAAAATAAAGGTGATGACCAACTACCTGGCAACGGCCAATTTGGTCACCCTTTGTGAGGCGCTGGTGACGGCTCAACAGTCTAACCTCGACCTAGCCACCGTTTACGAAGCCATTCGCATTTCGTCGGGCAATTCCTTTGTCCATGAAACCGAAAGTCAGGTTATTTTAAATGGCAGTCGTGACATTAACTTCACCATGGACCTCGTGTTGAAAGATATCGGCTTATTTCAAAGCATGGCCGACCAGGCCGGTGTACCCCTGGAAATTTCTCCACAACTGATCAAGATCTTCGAAGACGGTCAGGCGCGTTTTGGTGAACGCGAGTGGTCGCCCAATATTATTCGGCGCCTTGAAGAAGCCTGTGGTGCGCAGGTGTTAGCAGAGGGCTTTCCCGCACAAATGCATGACGACGAGCCCGAGGAGCCGGGGTATGAAGTGGTACCGCCGGGCAAGGGCAACAACGCCTATGAGCTATGAGTTCAAGCACCTCACTACCCATGAGCTATTCCTACCCTATAAGCGCGAGTACACAAATCAGCGAGTTTGTTATGGTAGGCCAATCGAGTACGGCACCTCTGACTTAGGATCTATGACACCATGAGAAATAGCTATCACACCTTATTACTAACCGGCGTAGTACTGGCCGCACCGCTGATTGCCAGCGCTGATAGCGACCAGACCGCTGGGGCTTGGTTTAAGAATTCTTACGGTCCCCTATGGGCAGACACTCCCTACCAAGATATTGAAGGGATTTTGACGCACTATCATAGCGAGATCGTGACCCATGGCTCGGACGGGTCGCTCAGCACCACGCCCAGCCGAGAATGGCTTAAAGCCCCCATGGATAGCTGGCAGGAAGAAGGCTGGATTCGTGCCGAATTGACAGAGATGACGGCTACTACTATCAATGCCGCAACCTCTGGCGTGATGACCGTTTGGACCGACTACTACGCCGGCGATGTTACCGAAACAAGCTGTGGCTGGTATTTGGTGGATGCCATTAACGGTGAATGGAAAATCACCCATTACGCCGACACACCCTGTCCCTAATCCAATACTAAAAAACCGCGCGAGCTTTACGATTGAAGTGAGTGCTTGTTAAACATGATTAAAGCGAGGATCGATCCGTGACACGGAAGACCGATAAGCAGTTGGGCATGCATCGATCCATTACGCGCCGGGATTTTGTTCAGGGTAGCAGCCTAGCGGTGCTGGGCGCTGTCACCTCGAGTACTGTCAGTGTCACCGCAGCCGCCACTGCGGGCGCTACCTCAGAACACTCGTCCGGCCGTTACTACCCCCCCACCAAAACCGGTATGCGCGGCTCTCATAATGGAGCCTATGAGGTAGCCCATGCCCTTGCAAGACAGGGCGCAAGTTTTGATAAGCCCGAGGATACCGGTGAGGAATACGATCTTGTGATTGTCGGCGCCGGCATTTCTGGCCTCGCCGCAGCTCATTATTATCGTAAGCGCTTTGGTGACGACACGCGCATTTTGCTGCTTGAAAATCATGACGATTTTGGGGGGCACGCCAAGCGTAATGAATTTCATCAGGGTGGCAGCATGGTGCTCTCCCTTGGCGGCACTCACAATCTTGAGTGGTGGCAGTTTAGTGATGCCGTAAAAGACTTTATGGATGAATTAGGCGTTGATGTTAAGGCCATGCTCAAGAACATGGATTTCGATTACGGGCAGAGCGCACCAAACAGCCCCGCTATGTGGTTTGACGAAGCAACCTATGGCGTCAACCGACTGGTGCCGCGCCTCGATCTCAACTTGCGGCTGTCTGCCGACACGATCGATCTTATCCCCATTTCTGAAGCAGGACGTGAATCACTGAAGGCTTTTTACGGACGCAACGATGATGTTTTCGCCGAGCTCAGCGAATCTGAAACCGATGAGCTGCTATCCAGCATTAGCTACCCCGATTTTTTGCGCCAATATGGCGGCCTTACTGAAGACGCAGTACAGCTCTTTGACAAAAAAGAGCACGGCGCCTGGGGCATTGAAATGCGCGCACTCTCCGCCAACGATGCAATCTGGGACGACAACCCTGGTCGCCACTTAATGGGTGAAGACTGGTCCTATGAAGGCCGTGATTATCCCGCGGCGCTGTGGCCCGATGGCAATGCCAGTTTAGTCCGCCTTATGGTGGCGGGCTTACTGCCCCATGTGGCACCCAACGTGACCCCCGACAATGTCGCCCTCGCCGACTTTAACTACGCCTTCCTTGATGAGCCGGGACGTGCCGTACGTTTGCGCCTGAATGCGACCGTGGTGAACACAGTCCACACCGAGTCGGGTGTGGCCATGACCTATGTCGAAGATGGGCAGTTGAAAAAGGTGTCCGCTAAACATGGCGTGTTGGCCTGTTACCACAGCGTCATTCCCCATTTATGCCCCACATTGCCAAACTCGCAAAAGGACGCACTCACCTATCAGGTCAAAATACCGCTAATCCTGACCAATGTACTGATTCGCAATACCGATGCGCTTGATAAGCTGGGTGTGGACGGCATCAATTGCCCGGGGCGCTTGCATGCCCGCCTCTTTTTATTCCGCGGTATCAATAACGGCGGCTACGAACATGCCATGGACGATTCGGGTCCGGTTTCGCTAGTGTTTTGGGGTTCTGTATCGCCCCCCGATGACGCTATTGATCTAAAGAGTCAGTTGCGCGCATCGCGACAGAAGCTGCTCGATTTGTCCTTTGAGGATTTTGAGCGGGAAGTTCGCACGGTCCTTAACGACCTCTTAGGCCCCGAGGGATTTGACGTCAACGAAGATATCCTCGCCATTACGGTTAACCGCTGGCCCCATGGTTATGCCTATGAGTACATGGATCTTTGGGACCCAGACTGGGCGGAGGGTGAAGCCCCCCACGAAATCGCCCGCCAACCCTTTGGTGCCATTGCCATTGCCAACTCTGATGCGGGGGCATCGGCCTATACTCATGTCGCGATCGATGAAGCCTACCGAGCCATCAGTGAATTACCCAACAATGCAACGGCTAAAGGTTAAGCGGCAAAAACACCGTTTTTAGAAGGGCTGGGCATTGCAAAGGGCGCAAAGGCTAAAAGTAACGCAACCACTGAGGGTTCAAGTCTCGACCAAGTGCACTGCTCACACAGGCAAAATTGCTCCCCGATGCAGTACAACTTTACCCGCCAGAGCATGACCTTGATGTGCCGCCTCAATGGGACCCAACCCTTGGATTCGGGCCGCAAGATACGCGGCGTTGAAAGCATCCCCGGCCGCCGTCGTATCGACAACAGATGGATGAGCCCGCGTTGAAACAGTTTGTGTAATA
>Ga0213865_10001708_pt1 | contig 14160 bp, 12 predicted proteins | sample PICome_6_FD_160100 | JGI IMG/M metagenome (GOLD analysis project Ga0213865, IMG submission 160100) | Coastal seawater microbial communities near Pivers Island, North Carolina, United States - PICO282 | ecosystem: Environmental > Aquatic > Marine > Coastal | place: USA: North Carolina...
TAAGGTAGAATTGGAGTGAAAAAGGTAACTGCCAAGGCTCCAATTACAGCAGCTATAGGCTCAACAATAGCCGATAATTGCCCATACCAAAAACTCTTGAAGCGACTAACCCCTTGTCTTCTTAACGGCATTGATACAGCAATTCCTTCTGGAAAATTTTGAATACCTATGCCTAATGCCAATGCCACTGCTCCACCTATAGTAGCTTCTGGAATACCAGCTGCAACTCCGCCAAATAAAACTCCGACAGCTAAACCTTCAGGTATATTATGCATTGTAATGGCTGAAACAAGTAGAGTTGTTCTATGCCAAGGTGACTTTACGCCTTCTTTTTCACTCTCTTTAAAATTTATATGAAGATGTGGTAAGACTTTATCTAAGCCATACAGAAATAAAGCTCCTAATCCAAAACCAACTGCAGCTGGAACGACTTTAACAAACCCTTCTCCAGGGCTCATCTCAATACCAGGAGCTAAAAGACTCCAAAAACTAGCAGCAACCATAACTCCACCCGTAAAACCTAACATACCGTCCAATAAACCACGATTCATCCCTTTAAACAAGAAAACTAAAGAGGCCCCAATAGCCGTTAAAATCCAGGTAAAAAGAGAAGCGTAAAATGCAGCTAAAACTGGATTGATAGATTCAAAGTAATGTATTATTTGTTCAATCATATTATTTTATTTTGATGAGTATGTTATTGGCAACTTCTTTAGAAATACTGTTCCTGCTACTATTGATCATAACTAACATTGATTCGTCAAAAGGCTCTTTTGAAATTACACTAATTTGGGTTCCTAATGTAATTTTATACCTGTCCAAATATTGTAAAAAACTAGCCGATGAATCTTTTACTCCAACGCATATGCAGTTGTCACCAGGATTTACCATTGAAAGTAAAACTCTTTTTGTATTTGGCATTTCACCTTGTGAGTTTGGAATTGGATCTCCGTGAGGATCTTCAGTTGGAAAATCTAAAAAATTATCTAACTCATTGATTAGTTTTTCAGATTTAATGTGTTCTAACTGTTCTGCCACTTCATGAACTTCATCCCATGAAAAATTGAGCTTTTTTACAAGAAAAACCTCCCACAAGCGATGTTTTCTAATTACTGATATAGCTGCCAATCGCCCCTTATCAGTTAGATTAACACCTTTGTATTTTTGATAATCAACATGCCCTTTGTCAGATAATTTTTTAATCATATCTGTTGCTGAAGAAGCTTTAGTTTTCATTTTTTTTGCAATAGAATTTGTACTCACCAACGTGTTATCTTTAGTTGTTAAGTGAAAAATTGCTTTTAAATAATTTTCTTCTGAGAGAGTGGCCATTTTTAAATTATTTATACAAATATAAATATTTTTTTAGTCTTGTCTAAATTTAGACTTATATTTACAAAAATAAATCTAGATGCGTTCAATAATAATAACTATTTTCTCAATATTATCACTTGGTGCTCAAGAATTCAAAATTGAGGGTCAAATTAAATCCTATGGTGAAAATCTACCTTATGCTAATGTTATAATTAGAAATATTGAAAAAGGGACTATATCAGATAGTAATGGCAAATATTCTTTAGATGGCATTCCCTCTGGTGTATACACATTGGAAGTTTCGTACAGTGGCTATAATATGGAAAAGAAAAAAATTGAATTGAATAATGATACTACTGTAAATTTTAACTTAACTAAAAACAATAATCTTGATGAGATAGTAATAACTGGAACCCGTACTTTTAAACGTCAAACAAACTCCCCTGTAATAGTGAATATTTTAACTAATGAATCGCTAGATAAAGTTCAGGCATGTAGCTTGTCAGATGGATTAAAATTTCAACCTGGATTGCGCGTAGAAACCGATTGTCAAACTTGCAATTACACTCAATTAAGAATGAATGGATTGGCAGGTGGTTATTCACAAATAGTAGTTAACGGAAGACCTGTAATTAGCCCATTAACCGGGATGTATGCCCTTGAACAAATTCCAGTTAACATGATTGAACGAATTGAAACAATTCGTGGAGGAGGATCAACTTTGTATGGCTCTAGTGCAATAGGTGGAGTAGTAAATATTATAACAAAAACACCCCAATCAAACAGATTAGAATTTAGCTACACTAATCAAATTATAAACAAAACTACTAATGATCAAATTTTTAACTTAAATACATCTGTTGTTTCAAAAACTAAATCTCATGGTATCTCATTTTTTATTAACAAAAGAGATAGGGAATATTATGATGACAATGGAGATAATTTTTCAGAGCTTCCGTCAATTGAAAATATTTCATTGGGCACCAATTTTTTCTTGCTCCCAAGTAAAAATCAAAAAATAGAAAGTAGTATTAGTTTTATTGACGAATTTCGCTACGGAGGTGAGATGATAAGCGGATCTCCTCATCTTAATCAACAAGCTGAAGAGCGTAATCATAAAGTTTTAATGGGAACTTTAGACTATCAGATAAACTTCAATGATGGAAAAAGCTCAATCATTTCATATTTGGCTACTCAAGTCACAGACAGAAGTCATTACACTGGTATTTTCCCTGATGAAGAAGATGAAATAAATACTCATCTTAATAATCCTCCTTACGGAACTTCTACTGCAAATACCTTTCAAGTTGGAATACAACTTAACCATAAATTCAATAACTTCTTTAATAGAGCAAATGTGATAACACTTGGTAGTGAAATATTAGAAGATAAAGTACTTGACGAAATAAGTTCTTACAATTATAAAATTGATCAGACTTCTAAATCCATTGGATTTTTTATACAGAGTGATTGGGAGATTAGCCCAGAAATAAATTTACTTTCTGGAGTTCGAGTAGATAAACATAATTTTTTAGAAAATCTTATAGTTAGCCCCAGAATTTCTACTCTTTACAAACCAATATCAAATTTACAATTTCGAGCTAACTGGAGTACTGGATTTAGAGCACCACAAGCTTTCGATACAGACCTTCACATTGCTTTTGCAGGAGGAGGTGTTTCAAGGGTTAGTCTATCAGAAAATCTTAGAGAAGAACGATCCAATAGCTTTAGTGCATCAATTAATTACGATTATCCAACAGAAAATTTCATATATGGATTTACAGTTGAAGGATTTTATACCAAATTGAATAATGCCTTTTTATTAACTTCTATTGGGGAAGATGATTTTGGTGAAAGATTCGAAAAACAAAATGGTGCTAATGCAATTGTAAAAGGCTTCACTTTTGAGTTAAGAGCAAATTATAAAAAGAAAATACAACTTGATGGTGGTTTTAACATTCAATCAAGTCGTTATAAAAATGCTGTTGAATACATTGAAGACTTAACTCCTGTTAGAGATTTTCTACGTACTCCTAACACATATGGCTTTGCTAATTTGAATTTCACTCCAAATTCTTCACTGAATGGAAATGTCAATTTAATTTATACTGGACCCATGAAATTAGCTCATTTCTCAGGCGCTCCAGAACAACAATTTGATGAGATTGTAAATTCTAAATCATTTTACGAAATGAGCTTTAAACTAAGTTATAAACTCAAAGAAATAATTAAAAAATCTTCTTTTGAGATATTTACAGGGATGAAAAATATATTTAATGCATTTCAAAAAGATTTTGATAGTGGTAAAAACAGAGACAGCAATTATGTCTACGGCCCTGCAAATCCCAGAACTATTTTTTTAGGGTTTAAAATGAATATTCTTTAAAAACCAATTTCTTTTTGAAGCTGCTCATAAGCTTCTTGTACCTTTCTAAATTTTTCTTCAGCTCCATTTTGATGCTCTTTACCTAAGTGTTGAACTTTATCTGGATGAAATTTTTTGACCATTTTTCTATATGCCTTTTTTATTTCTAAAGGGCTAGATTCAGGCTGAATTTCTAATATTTTGTATGCATTATGTTTCGTCTTATAAAACATTGCTTTGATGCTTTGAAAATCATTTTGATTTATTCTCAAATACATTGAAATTTGTTCAATTAGATCAACCTCTTTTTGCGATACATGATTATCTGATTTTGCTATGCCAAATAAAAAATGAATTAATTGAAGTCTAGCCGAATGGTCCATCATTTGCTGAATTTGAATACAAACTTGCCTTAAAGAAATATTAGATTGTTTATTTATTGCTTTAAATAATTTAAAAGCTTGATTTGCACGTTCTTTACCATACATTTGAACAAAATGACGGCGAACAAAATCCAACTCCCTTTTATCTTGTTTACCATCAGCTTTTATCACTAAAGAAGATAAAATAAGTAAGCTAATTTCAAAATCTCCAGGCTGCGTCTTATTAAATATCTTTGGTCTTTTGGTTTGATTTCCTGAAGAATCAACCATACTACCTATTGCTAATCCGATTATTGCCCCTATAGGACCTCCAAATGACCAGCCAATTGAAGCTCCAATCCATTTCGCGAAACTCATAATTAAAAATTATTTTTATAATTCAAACCTACATAATTTTACAATTTCATTTATAATTATTTTAAAATTATTCAAATAAAATTGCTCTAATAATTAAGCTTGATTATGTATATTTGTAGACTAATTATTAAATTAAATCTATGTATCCAGCTGAACTAGTAAAGCCGATGAAAGAACAACTTACACAAGTTGGATTTGAAGAACTATTTAATGCAAGCGATGTTGATAATGCCTTATCAAAATCTGGGACAACACTTTTAGTTGTAAATTCAGTATGCGGATGTGCTGCAGCTAATGCACGGCCAGGGGCAATTAAAAGCTTAAATAATGATAAACGCCCAACTCAAACTGTTACTGTTTTTGCTGGAGTAGATAAAGAAGCTGTTGATAAAGCTCGTGAAAGAATGATTCCTTTCCCACCTAGCTCACCATGTATGGCACTATTTAAAGACGGTGAATTAGTTCACATGCTTGAGCGTCATCATATTGAGGGAAGGCCAGCGGAACTTATAGCTGAGAATTTAATTGATGCTTACAACGAGCATTGTTAAATTCAATAAACAGTTAATACGCTGTTTTAAAGATGTTCTATTAAGTCCTCAATCTTTGAAAGTAAAATAATTTGAATCTTCTTAGCTTTTGAGCTTAATTTATTTTGTTTAGAAATAAAAATAGCATCAAATCCTAGCTTCTCAGCTTCCATTATTCTCTGCTCTAAACGTTGAACTGGACGAATCTCCCCTGAAAGCCCAACCTCACCTGCAAAGCAATAATTTTTTATTAATGCAGAATCATTATTTGAGGATAAAATTGCAGCTACTACTGCCAAATCAATAGCTGGATCGTCTACTCTTAGTCCTCCTGTAATATTTAAAAACACATCTTTTGCGCCTAAACGAAAACCAGCTCGTTTTTCTAAAACAGCCAACAACATATTAAGCCTTTTGGAATTAAATCCTGTTGTGCTGCGTTGGGGAGTCCCGTAAACAGCTGTGCTAACTAGAGCTTGAACCTCCACTAGTAAAGGCCTCATTCCTTCAAGAGTTACAGCAATTGCATTCCCAGAGAGGGACTTATCCTTCTTTGATATTAAAACATCTGAAGGATTTTGAACTTGTCTCAAGCCATCACCAAGCATTTCATATATTCCAATCTCATGTGTTGATCCAAATCTATTTTTATGTGATCTTAAAATTCTAAAAATGTGATTTCGATCCCCTTCAAACTGTAAAACTACATCTACCATATGCTCCAAAATTTTAGGCCCTGCAATAGTCCCATCTTTTGTTATGTGTCCAATTAAAATAACTGGAGTAGATGTTTCTTTAGCAAACTTCATTAATTCTGATGTGGTTTGTTTAATTTGAGATATACTACCAGCAGATGCTTCCAAAAAATCACTTTGTAAGGTTTGAATTGAATCAATTACTACAATATCTGGTTTTAATGACTCAATCTGACTAAATATTAATTGAGTGTTGGTTTCAGTTAAAACATAACAATGATTACTATCAGGAGATATTCTTTGAGCTCTTAACTTAATTTGTTTTTGACTTTCTTCTCCAGAAACATATAATGTTTTAAAAGGAAGTTTTAAAGATATTTGAAGCATTAAAGTGCTTTTACCAATACCTGGCTCACCACCTAGTAAAATTAAAGATCCGGGGACTATTCCTCCTCCTAAAACTCTATTAACTTCTGAGTCTTTTGAGTCTAATCTAGGATTTTTTGTAGTATCAATTTCTGAAATCTTTAGAGGCTTGGATATCCTTTGTTTTTCTTGCTTAGAACCTGATTTCCAATCTCCCTTTTTTGAAGTCTGAATTAGCTCTTCAGCAATAGTATTCCATGATTTACAAGAATTGCATTGTCCTTGCCATTTTGAATAATGAGCTCCACAATTTTGACAATAAAAAGCTGATTTAACTTTAGCCATTAATAATCGTTTTCAAATTTTAATTTTTCTGCCCTGTCCAGTAATTCCTCTTTAGTTATTCCGTCAATTTCATCATAAACAAATGCCTCTTGGTAAGCTTTTATAGCCTTTTTATAATTACCTGTTGATTCGTAATAACGCCCAATATAAAGATTACTTAATAAAGTGCCTGGGTAATTATCTTTTGCAAGTTTTGAAAGATCTTTATAATAGTCCATATTTTTTTTCTTAATTATAGTTGCATTGACCGCCCTAAAATCGTTAAGTAAAATCTGTTTTTCAATACCAAATAGATCTTTAATTTTTCTGTATTTATTCTCTAAATATTTAACTGGAGAATAATCAATTTTTAGCAATTCATTTTTGTATTCATTTCTAGAAATAGGCTTATAAATACTAAAAATGTGATTTAAAGCTGATGGAATTGAATTAGCCACTAATGAATAATGACCGTCAGTTTTAAAATCATCAAATTTATATGTAATGGTTTCAAGTTTAATATCTTGTATCCTTGTATTTAAATTTAAAATGCTCTTACGATTATCTTTAAAATCTTCTTCCGAAGTAGATAAATAATAAAATATTGAAGCTTTATTTGAAGATATCAACTGGAAAAGATTCTCTTCCATAAAAGGAGAAAACGAAGGACTAATTGAAATATATGCCTGAAAAAGTGGGTCTTTTTTGAAAGCAAAAAAATTAATAAAATTCGCTGAGTCTCCATGCCCCACTACAATCTTAAAAATACCAACTCTATATTTTTCTATCAAATACGGAACAAGCTCAGCCCCTAAAAATTCATAGAATTTAGCACCGCCGCGAATAGGAAAATAATCTTCTTCAGAAATATAAAGATCGTCTTCTTTACTTGATTCTTGATTTATACCAACAACTATTGCATCAGGCATATCATCCCAATAAGACATATAATCAACATTGCCTGAAACAACTTCAAATAGATAATCACCATCAAGTGTTACTATTAATGGATAAAATTGTTCTAAATTTTCATTATAATTTCTAGGCAATTGAATTTTTAATTCTCTTTGTCCTAAGCGATCAGAATCAATGAATTCATACTTAGTTTGAGAAAATAATTGAGATGTAAATATCAATAATAAAAATATATATTTTTTCATCAAAAAAATTAAATTTTAGAGATTACAAGTTAAGTAATTAAATTAGAAATTTAACTTCTATTTTTTGGATAGAGTCTATTATAAATTGGTAAAAGTAAAAGAGAAATTCCTCCAACAATTACTATTAATAAAGTATGCGAAACCCACATTATCCACCCAAAAGCTAAACTAGGTGCTTCAGGGATATCAAAAATTGAAAATGCTGCATATACAGCTAGAGGGTAAGCTCCAATTCCACCATTAGTGGCAGCAACGCTAAAACTCGCAGCAATAAATCCAATCAAAATGATAAAGAAATTAAGCCCAGACGTTTGTGGAATTGAAAAGGACGTGAAATAGAACATAAGAATATACATAAGCCATATAAAAAGGGTATGTGCTAAAAAGGCCCATTTCTTTTTCATTATGAATATACTTAATAAGCCTTCCATAAATCCTTTGAACAGTGATCTTAATTTTTTAAATAAGCGATTGTTACTATTTTTTATGGCATTAAAAAAAATAAATACTATTAAAATCAAAGCAATAAATAATATCAATAGCTTACTATTAAACTTTAAGTTGCTGTATAAAAAATCATAGATAATATCAAACTTCCATAGTAACACCCCGGAGATAATTAATATCATAACTACAACATCAGCTACACGCTCTGCTACAATAGTCCCCATACCTTTTTCAAAAGGAATTTTTTCATAATTTGAAATTATTGTTGCTCTAGAAATTTCTCCAGCCCTGGGAATGGTGTAATTTATCAGATATCCTGAAAAAACTGCCATAATACTGTTTGAAATTCGCAATTCATACCCAAGTGGTTCTAACATATATTTCCAGCGATATGCCCTTGAAAAATGACTCAAAAACCCCAAAACAACTCCAAGATAAATCCATATAAAATTTATATTTTTAAAATAAAAACTTAAATCCGAGAATGATATTCTATGAAAAGAATACCATACTAAAATCGCACCTAACAATAGTGGAATTACAATTTTTAGGATAGACTTTACAGATTTTCGCAATTTAATTATCTTAAAAGGTTCGAAGTTTCGTCAGGGAATACTAAAGAAGGTCTGAAAACTTTAGCTTCATCAACAGTCATAAAAGCATAAGTTATCAAAATAAGTACATCTCCTATATTTACTTTATGAGCAGCAGCGCCATTTAGTGTGATTTCTCCTGAATTTCTTGGCCCAGGGATAACATAAGTCTCTAATCTCTCGCCATTATTATTGTTAACAACTTGGATTTTTTCTCCCTGAATAATATTAGCAGCATCCATTAAATCTTCATCAATTGTGATACTCCCTATATAATTTAAATCAGCGCCAGTAACTTTGACGCGATGAATTTTTGATTTTACAACTTGTATTTGCATGGGGCAAAGTTAATTAATTTAATGCGATATTGTCAATCAGTCGTACATTGCTAATGTGTACTGCAATTAACGCTCTGTACTTAGTATTTTTATTTATTTTAGAAGTGCTTTCCAGATTGTCTGCCTCAACTATTTCAAAATACTCAAGTTCCATTTTTGGATCATTTAAGAAAAATTCTTGAACCGAAGCTTTTATGTTAGCTATTTCTGTTGTGAAAAGTTGATCTTTAGCTAACAGCAGGTTTTTATAAATTACAGAAGAATGTAACCTGTCATCAGTTGACAGTCTCGAATTTCTAGAGCTTAATGCTAAACCATTTTCATCTCTCGAGATGGGGCACCCAATAATTGAAATTGGAAACTTTAACAACTCCGCCAATTTATTTACAATTAATAATTGTTGATAATCTTTCTCTCCAAAATAAGCCTTGTTTGGCCTTACAACCTCTAGAAGCTTCTTAACAACCGTAGCTACTCCAGCAAAGTGCCCTGGTCTAAACTTGCCCTCCATATGTTGGTCTAATCCTTCAAAATTAAAGTTCTCTTTAGAAATATTTTTGCCATATATTTCAAAATTTGAAGGGGTGAATAAACTTAATTTATCGTTTTTTATCGTTTTTAAAATCTTAATGTCTTCTTCTAAGTTGTAAGGGTATTTATCTAAGTCGTGTTTGTCATCAAATTGTGTAGGATTAATGTAAATACTGACTATTACGTGATCGTTCTCATCAATTGCCTGCTTAATTAAACTTAAATGCCCGTTATGTAAAGCTCCCATTGTTGGAACAAACCCTACAGAAAAATTCTGAGTGCTTAATGATTCTAAAAAATCTGAAATGGACTGATTTTTATTAAAAACTCTCATCATTGAATATAAATATGGCCTGCAAACTTAAGCTATTCCTGTTAATCTGCATAAAATTTTGTACTTTTGCATAATTTTTATTGATAAAATCTAAGACCAACTTTTATGAAAGATAAAAGAATACTTTATGTATCCTCCGAAGTCATCCCGTATTTACCTGAAACAGAAATTTCGTCAATGTCTTTTGAGGCCCCCAGAATGGTCAACAAGCAAGGTGGTCAAATTAGAATTTTTATGCCTAGGTACGGTAATATCAACGAACGCCGTCACCAACTACACGAAGTTATCAGATTATCAGGTATAAACTTGGTAATTAATGATTTGGATATGCCACTCATTATCAAAGTAGCATCAATTCCAAAAGAAAGAATTCAAGTCTATTTTATAGACAATGAAGACTATTTTAAAAGAAAAGCTACTCTTAAAGACGAAAATGGAAAATTATTTGCTGATAATGATGAACGAGCTATATTTTTTGCAAAAGGAGTTATTGAAACCGTAAAAAAACTCAATTGGTCACCCGATATAATTCATGTTCATGGATGGTTGGCATCATTATTGCCATTATACTTAAAGGAATATTATAAAAACGAGCCATTGTTTAAAGAAAGTAAAATTGTAACATCTGTTTACGGTCAAAGTTTCGATGAATGTTTGAACATGAATTTAATCGATAAAGTTAAATTTGATGAAATAGATAATACCAAAATTGAAAATCTTACAACGCCCAACTACGTTAACTTAATGAAAACTGCTATTGATTTTTCGGATGGATTAATAAAAGCTTCTCAAGATCTACCAAACGATCTTGACAAATACATTGATAATTCAGATAAACCTGTTCTGGAGTACCAATATCCAGAAGCATTTACTGAAGCCTACACGGAGTTTTACAATAACGAAATTTTAAATTAGCATTATTAATTACATGAAGTATTCCATTAGTTTATTTATCAAAGTAGTCTCTTTTTTATGTATTGCGATTTTTATTTCTTCTTGTCAAGAGGATTACGCTGAGATAGGTACGGATATAATAAACGACCAAATTATAAATATTCAAAACCAAACATACCCTATAAAGACCTATAATAAAAGAGTATTACCATTTCAATCAAATACTTTACCTAGTCACCTATTAGGACACTATATCGACCCTAATTTTGGCAGTACAACAGCTCATTTTTTAGGCCAACTAACACCAGGTATTTTTGAGCCTACTTTTGGCGACAATACAATATTGGATTCTGTAGTTCTGACAATCCCATATTACAGTAAACTAGAAGATGATGAAACATATAGTATAGATTCCTTGTACGGAAGTGGTCCAATTAAATTATCCATTTTTAAAAACGATTTCTTTTTAAGAAATTTTGATCCAGCCAGCGACCTAGATGAATCTCAACTTTACTTTTCAAATGGATCTATGGGGAATTCCGAATCCCTTAATTTTAACCAACTGGAAGGTCAATTATTATATGTTAATAATGAATTCAGCCCTAGTAATGAAGAAATTATTTTAGTCACCAGAGACGATGATGGTGAAATACTTACAAGTGAAACTTTAAGCCCAAGTTTAAGAATTAAATTGGAAGATAATCTTCCAGAGTCTTTTTGGGAAACTTTGATATTTGATAAAGAAGGCAGTGATGAACTAAGTAGTGCAAACAATTTCTATAATTACTTTAGGGGGTTATATTTCAAAGCTGAACAAGTTGAAGCAGGCTCAGGAAGTATATTTCAAATGAACTTCAGTTCCAATGATGCACATTTAAAATTATATTACACTTATGAAACAACCTCATTGACAACAGATGAAACAACTGAAAGACAGGGTGTATACGATATGAGATTTGGTGGTAATAGAACTGCTCTTTTTGAAAATAGTTTTAATGAAGATATCCAACAATCAATAAATAATCCTAATGAAGATGAAGGGGATTCACAGCTTTTCTTAAAAGGGGCAGAAGGCTCAATTGCTATTATTGAATTATTTTCTGAAGACGAAAACGGAAATAATTTTGAAGATTTTATTACTGACTTCAGAGAAATAATCAATGAAGGGGAAGCGGACGAAGAACGAATAATTAAGCGTTTAGTTAATGAAGCATATCTTGAATTTTACATTGATGACACAGCGCTATCGTCTGAAACCGACCTTCCTAACAGGATTTACATATATGATCTAGAAAATGACGTACCTCTAATTGATTACCTACAAGATCCAACTGTTGACCCTAGTAGCTCTGATTCAAAATTCTATCACCTGTCTCCACTTAGTGTTGAGACTGATGAAAACGGTAACGAATTAAGTAAATATAAAATTAGGTTAACTGAACACATCAACAGTTTAATTGTAAATGATTTGACAAATCTTACACTAGGACTTTGTGTTGCCTCAAATGTTAGTTTAACAAATTCCCAAAAATTGCTTACCTACGACGAAACAGTAAAAGGAATACCGGCTGCTAGTGTTCTTTCTCCAAAGGGTGTTGTACTTCACGGAAATAACACTAGTAATTCGTTAAAAAAACCTAAGCTAAAAATCTATTACTCACAACCTAACAACTAAATATAATGTGCGGAATTGTTGGATACATTGGACATAGAGATGCTAAATCAGTAATTATAAAAGGTTTAAGGCGTCTTGAATATAGAGGATATGACAGTGCTGGAATTGCATTATACGATGGAAAAAATGTTAAAGTAACAAAGACTAAAGGAAAAGTCGATGATTTAGAAGCAAAATTAAAAACTGAAAAAAACAGCAAGGGCTCCATTGGTATAGGCCATACTAGATGGGCTACTCATGGAATTCCAAATGATATAAATTCACACCCTCACTATTCTAATTCTGGAAATCTAGTAATTATTCACAATGGAATAATCGAAAATTATGCTTCAATTAAAAAAGAACTTTTAAAGAAAGGATTTACTTTCAAGTCTGATACAGATACTGAGGTTTTAATAAACCTTATTGAATATGTTCAGCAAAAAGGGAATTATAAACTAGGTAAAGCATTGCAAATAGCTTTAAATGAAGTTGTCGGTGCATATGCAATAGCTGTTTTTGATTTAGCAAAACCAAATGAAATTGTAGCTGCAAGACTTGGTAGCCCATTAGCGATTGGTGTAGGAAATGATGAATTTTTTATAGCCAGTGATGCATCACCATTTATTGAATACACCAATAATGCAGTTTATTTAGAAGATGAAGAAATGGCTGTGATTAGACTACACAAAGAAACTAAGTATAGGAAAATCAAAGACGATAGTCTATTCGATCCATATCTTCAAGAACTGAAATTAAATCTTGAAGAAATAGAAAAAGGCGGATACGATCATTTTATGATTAAAGAAATCTTTGAACAGCCTCGTGCTATTTTAGATACTTACAGAGGGCGCTTGAACGTCAACAAAGGAATAGTTAAAATGGCTGGTGTTGAAGATCACATTGATAAATTTTTGAATGCTCAAAAAATTACTATTGTCGCCTGTGGAACATCTTGGCATGCTGGATTAGTCGCTGAATATATTTTTGAAGATTTAGCCAGAATTCCTGTGGAAGTTGAATATGCATCAGAATTTAGATATAGAAATCCTGTAATTGGAAATAAAGATGTTGTAATTGCTATCTCGCAATCTGGTGAAACAGCAGACACTCTAGCCGCGATAAAACTGGCAAAAAATAGTGGAGCTTTTGTATTTGGAATTTGTAATGTAGTTGGATCATCAATATCTAGAGAAACTGATTCAGGAGCATACACTCATGCTGGCCCTGAAATTGGCGTGGCTTCGACAAAAGCATTTACTACTCAAATTACGTCGCTTGTTTTAATAGCGTTGAGGCTTGCAAAACAAAAAGGCACAATTTCAAATTCTCTTTTTAAACAATATTTGGTTGAACTTGAAACTGTTCCTGGCAAAATTGAAAAAGTGCTTAATAATAATGATTTAACTCTTGAAATTGCAAAAATTTATAAAGATGCTAAGAATTTTCTATATCTAGGAAGAGGATTTAATTTCCCTGTAGCATTAGAGGGGGCATTAAAACTCAAGGAAATATCTTACATTCATGCTGAAGGATACCCTGCTGCTGAGATGAAGCACGGACCGATTGCACTTATTGATGAAAATATGCCAATAGTTGTTATTGCCACAAAATTTGAGCATTACGATAAAATAGTTAGTAATATTCAAGAAATTAAATCAAGAAAAGGTAAAATAATTGCTTTAGTCACTGAAGGTGATGACCAAGTTAAAAATATTGCTGATCACTATATTGAAGTACCTTCTAGCTTAGAACTTTTATCGCCTCTATTAACTACTATCCCTCTACAATTATTATCTTACCACATAGCCGTTTTACTAGATAAGAATGTAGATCAACCCAGAAACTTAGCAAAATCTGTTACAGTGGAATAGC
>Ga0213865_10001711_pt1 | contig 14153 bp, 9 predicted proteins | sample PICome_6_FD_160100 | JGI IMG/M metagenome (GOLD analysis project Ga0213865, IMG submission 160100) | Coastal seawater microbial communities near Pivers Island, North Carolina, United States - PICO282 | ecosystem: Environmental > Aquatic > Marine > Coastal | place: USA: North Carolina | collected...
CACCAATAAATCTTGTATCGTCTGTTGTACTTCTTGGCTTATCAACTTCAACATATTTTGTTAAAGCATTTTCTACTCTAAATCCTTTTACATAAGCAACATTTGGTTCAATACCAATTGCTAATTTATCAGCATCACCACCATTACCTGATGTTAAATAACCATTATTACCAACTCCATCATCTAAATGCTCACGTATATTTAATTGATATGGGTTTAGTGAATAATCACCTGATTCCTCAGATGTTCTTTTTGCTAATCTTTTTGTTAATTCTGTATCTAAATTTTTATCTGTTTTATCAGCACTTGATTTACCATCTTCAATAGTAATTAATGTAATCATACTATCTTCAGTACGATTTGCAAGGTCCAATGGTTGTTTTACAAGCTCTGTTGATATTTTATATCTGTCTGCGCCTGGTGCTGAGAAGTTTGGCGTACCTTGTGCATTATCAACAAGAGTATTATCAGCATCTGATGTGATAGTTGATTCTGTAATTTTTAAACCAACAATATAATTTGGTGTGTTTGTATATTTGTCTAGTATTAATGACCCGGCCGGTACAAATACAAATGAACCAGCAATAAAATAAACACCTTCTTCGATTGATACTACTGAACCTAAACCTACCGGGCTGGTAATTGATGAGGCAGTGTTACTTCCATCAACATTGGAACCACCACCAACCATACCATAAGCAACTGTAGATGCATCTGAAACAAATTCCTCTCCAGCAACAAATTTTTGCACTGTTCTATCTGTACCACCTGATTCTAAATATTCAATATAAAGTGTATTAGGGTCTGAATTTTCTGAAGCAATAACAGCCTTAACTTCTGCAACAACCTGATTTGTTGTATTGTTGGTACCAGTAATTTTTGTACCAACAAAATCTGATAGGTAATTATCTGTATTTAATGCACCTTGTGTTGAGTGAGTAAAATCAGATTCTATTTTTATAAAATCATAATTAACATTTAATGTAGCTTTACCATTTATAACTCTTGAACCATCTTTAAAGGCAAATTGGCCGTGTCGGTCAATCTGTGCCTGAAGTGCAGTTTGTAACTGTGTTAATTCACGAGCCTGGACTGAATACCCAGGTTTAAATAATATTCTATGATAATTTTTTGCTTCTGCAAAGTCATCATAATAAGGTGCTATGTTATAATTTTTTACTACTGTTGTTGCCATAAATCTCTTTTCCTAATATTATTTATATTAGAATTCTAATATAACTTTAATATCTTCAATCTGTGTTGTTGTTCTATTAATTGGGTCTCTATTTTCTAAAAATAATATTTGGCCACTTGCTCTATCAACCTCAGGATTTCTTAATCCACTATTACCAGATGATTCAATTGTACCTGATACTTGAGATGTTTGACCTGTTATAACCTCATCGTGTTCAAAAGGCGTGTAACCAGTTTTAGAGTTCTGATGATAATAAAGGTAACCTTCATCAGCATCAATTTCTACAACATAAGCTTGTGCAGTAGATGTTTGACCAACAATTAATTCATCAACTACAAAGGCCGGGAATGAATTACCACTGGCTGTAAGATCTAAAGAATTAAGTGCCTTAAGTGTATCTGCAGATGAAATTGCCCCAGCCAAAGGAACCGCATTATATAATCTTGGTTCTTTAATTAGTGTAATTTGTCTAAAATCATTACCTGTGGTTAAATCCACATCTGTTGCACCAACTAATTGTACATTTAATGATAAAAAGAATCCACCCAATTCTGCTCTTGGGTCAACACCATGACCACCTTTTGGTGCCAATACTGCTCTTCCAGTAGCATCTGCACCGCCTTGGCCCGCAATAACAACATCAGCCACTGTATAATTTGTTCCTTTATTTGTAATATTAATTGCTGTTACAATACCACCTGATACTGTTGCTGTAGCTTCAGCTCCTGTACCATCGCCAGTAATTGTTACAAAACGAGGACCTGATGAACCACTTGCAAATGTGTGAGTTCCATCTGTATATCCTGAACCGGCAGCAGTTATTTCAAATCTTTCAATACCTCCTGCTGTTAACGAATCACGAGAAGCCTTTTGGTTTAAGTATTGAGCAAAATCAGCCTCAGTTAATGAAGCTTCTGCAGCTGCATCTGACGCAAAGGCAAATGTTAAAATATCATCTGCAGATACACTAATATTACCTGATGTTGTAAGGGTATTACCATTAACTGCAGTTACTGTTATTGAACCACCATTAATTGCCATACCGGCAGTAATATCAGGATTTGAATCTGTAAGTACAATTGTTGTAGCTGCTGAATCAGTAGCAACTACTCCCTCTGAACCTAATGATACTGTTTTAACAGGCATATAGCTATTCGTTAAGAATTTTTCAGCATCAGCAACGGCTACTGTATACATATATTTCCATGTATATCCATCTGATTCTAATTGAGGATTTGTTAATGTGTGAGTAGGTTGTATTGTGGAACCTACATTAATTGGAGCTTTAATACACTTATATACCTTAAATTCTGATGTAATGACATAGAATTTTTTATCAAAGATTTCAGGGTCATTTGAATCCCACTCATCATATACTGTATTTGATGTCCAAGTATATCTATCTACAACATGAGAAAGGTCACTTGAAGCGATTTTCTTCATACCAATAAGATTTTCTCTTGCTTCGCCTAAATCATCAAGGTGGTCATTTGGTGTAAATGGAGTCGTATCAGTAGTATCAGATGTCGTTAAAGACCATACATCTGATTTACCAATAGCGACATATACACTACTGTTTGCCACATCTTCCTTGAAATTATTAGCGTTTAAAACTCTAAAATTTGATGTTACTATTGCTGCCATATTATTTTCCTGCTATTCTATGTGCACATTTGCACTTGTGTTATATTTATTTATAACGGTTGAGTCTATAGTTTCCAATGTATTGTTACCTAAAAACTCAATTGTTTGGTTAGTATTATAAAGTCTTGAGCTCGTAAAGAAGTTCTCAGTACCTTTCCTTTGTATATAACCATTATTTATTATGGTTCTAAAATTAGGATTTTTAGTTCGAACTCTATGTTCTGCAACTATTTTATCCGCCACTGGTGTTTGTTCAGTAATTGTTAAATCCGGATTAGATGATGCATCTAATGAATCAATTGCTGTATCAAATCTTTGATTATCATATAATGTATATCCTCTTAATGAACCAGAACTTTGTTTTGGATTTATTGTGGTACCAATTATAGGTTTTACATTATTATGATTGCATTGAATGTCCAATACTTCTGGTGTTTCTGCAACTCTTTGTTCATTTTGTACAGCAATACCTAATCTTATTGTTGGGTCGAAGGCGTATCCATTACCAGGATTTATTATACTAACACCATTAATTTCACTAGGAGTTAGATAAGCAAACGCTTGAGCACCGGCTCCTGCACCGCCACTTGTATTAAATGTAATTGTAGGGTTTTCTCTATAACCAGAACCAGAATGTAATAACCTAATACTTATTACCTTTCCATTATCTATTTCTGTAATTGCCCTTGGATAATCATATTTCATTTCAATTGAAACATTATCAATATAAACTATTCCATCATTACCATCACCCTGGAATGCTACATAATCATCATTGGTTGGAATTGTTGTTGATATATCATATTCAAATTCATAATCAGCCCAAGTTGTAGTTAAATTATTTCTTTGCCAACCTGAATTACCATATTGACTTGTTGAATAGGCCATTTCAAAAAATGTTGCACCATTTGATGAATCAGCTTTTGCTCTAACTTTCACCTTTACCGTATTGTTTGCAAGCCTTTCAGTATATTCAGGATTACCTAATTGCAATTGATAACCAATGCCGCCAATTGTTCCAGTTGAATTTGTGTCAAGTGCACTTGTTTGGATTTTTAATGATTTTGCACCAGTATCAACTTCAGTTGTTTCTATAGACGCAGTATGTGTTCCATTATTAATACCACCATCATTGGTGTGAATATTCCAAGTGTTATAATCAAAATTTGAGGCAACTGTAGCATTTTCAAATCCTTCTGTAAAAAAAGGAGAGGCTGTATAAGTGTAAAATGGTTGGTCAAAAAACAACCTAGGAGCTGCAGTATAACTATTTCCTTGTGCTGTAAGTTCTATGTGTGATATAGATGTTGACTCCAACAAAAATTTAGCAGATGCTGTAACATTAGTAGGTAATAATTCACCAGATGAATCTACTGCAGTAGGTTCTGAAAATACTATTGTTGGTGTCCTTTTATATCTTTTATCTGCTAAACCTACAGTTGATACAGTGGCGACTGTTCCATTATTTGGATTGGCTGCTACTGTTCCAAAAAGAGATGACCAACCTGAACCTTCGCTGGTTATTGTAATATTATCTCTATCTAATCTGCCTAAAGAGTCAAGTGCAATAGAGGCAACTGGAGCAATACCGCTTCCTAGTGATTGTTCAACACCGGCAAATGTAATTGCGGGTATTGATGTATAGCCAAATCCTGGTTCCACAACTGAAATGGATTCCAATCTACCATCTGTTTTTGTGAATGTTACCGTTGCAGTTTCTCCAGTAAATCCGTGATTTGTACCACCACCAGCATTACCAAAGGTAATAGAATTACCTAAATTATTTGGGTCCTCTAGTCTTATAGTTGTAGATGAAGGTGTGTCTAAAATTGTATATGAATCACCATTGGTAAGCCCACCAATTGATAATAAATCACCAGAATCATATGTAACTATATCTCCTGCTTGTAGTGATGATACTTGTGCTTCAGTTAAAGTAATCGTATCATTAAATACTGTATTACCAAACCCAAAACTGGAGCCATCAAAAACAATTCTTGTTGGTGCTGAAACTAAGCCTGTAGGTGAATTATAACTTTTACCACCATCTACTATTGTAATACCAGTTAAACTACCATTTGTTATTGCTGTAGTTAAAGTAGCAGGAGTAAATAATACATCATTAGCATCAGCAGTTGAAATTGTCGGCGCAGCAGTATAACCACTTCCACCATCTGTAATATTAAATCCAGTTATTTCACCATTTTTTAATGATAGTGAAAGTGTTGCTGATTTATGTATTTTTGCATTTGTATTAGGTAAAAACTGAGAGGCAAACATTTGCACAAGAAGTGGAATATCCTCTGGTCCAATAACACCTGGTTGCTTAAATGGCATAGATGCTCTATTTAATAATGCAGTTAGTGTATCATCAACAAGTTCTAGGAAAATTAATATTTCTGCAAAATATACAAACCCAGCTGGATGTACTAATTTATCATATGCAAATTCCCAATCAGACAAGTTTTTACCTGTTTTAATTAGGTAACTAAATCTTTGGTATCTTAAACTATCATGTAATTTAATATCATATGAAACAAAACCTTTATGGTCCAAATATGTTCCTCTGGGTACAAATGTGAGATTTGTATCAGCATCTAATTTTATATAGCGAACCAGTTCATGATTGGCTTCTCGACCAAGTCCTGTTAAATTAATTACAGGACCACCTTCAGTTGCTGATAATTTAATACTATTACCTGCTATCGCAACAACAAAATAATCTGTACCATCTGTTAAACCTGTAATAACTGTTCCACCAGTAGGAATTCTATATGTTAATTTTGTACCTACAGGATATTTTGTAATTTCATCACTTGAAAGTTTAATTGAATTATTCGTTGTATCAATAATTGATGTTTCAGAGGCATCAAATAATGTTGGTACAGGCCTGGAAATAGTAATTTCAGTTCCGGTAATATTACCATTACCATCTATAACAGGAGTATTACCTGTAACTCTTATATCATCAACCTTATTATAAATTGAATCTACTACTAATTTAGATGATAATCCTATTGCATTATTTTCTTCTTTTAGTATTAAAGTTGAAGTATTATTTACTGCACTAGATAAAACTGCAGATATATCTTCTGGTTGGTCCCATTTACCTGATGAAGGTACTAATGTTTTATCAAATGGAAATTCAACAGTTACGCTATCGTTAAATAATAATCTAAAAAATATTTCAATGGAGTCTGAACTACCTCTTAATTTATAAAAATCAATAATTCTTTTATAAAGGTTTCTTTTATTAACTGTAACATCTCTTGGTACCGCAGCTGCAATTTCTCTTTGCATGAGTTCTAAATAATTAAGCTCATTTTTATCAATGTCCATTGCAGTTTCAATATTATTCATTACCCACGATGGACCAGGACCTACCCAATATTTAGATATTGTCGTTAATTTTGCAGTATAATTATTAAATGAACTTAACCCATTTACAGTAAAGGTTTTACCTATTTCAGATGTTGATTGAGCTAGTGTTCCCGGCAATTCATTACCATTTGTTATGGCAACATTAACAGAATCTAGAGGTATTTCCATTGTTGGTGCGGTACCTCTAAATTTATGTAAAGTTCCTGTACCTGGTGCTGTAAGTGTAATTGCTGTTCCGCCTAGACTATTTGATAATTGAACTGCATCATTGGTTTGTGATACAACATAATATAGATTATTATTTGTTAATCCACCAATTGGTGTACCATCACCTTGGCTATATTGAATTAAAGTTCCTATAGGTAAGGCATTAATTTGAAAATTAGATAATTTTAACCTATTATTTGAGGCAATTGATGCTTCTGCTTGTGCACTATTACCATCGCCGGTAATAGTAATTGAAGGAGGTGAAGTATATCCATTACCTGGATTTGTAATTGTAATACTTGTAATTGACTCATCTGTAATTACTGCAGTACCTGTTGCTGTAATTCCGTTTCCTGGAGGAGCTGAAAAAGTAACAGTAGCAGTTGTATATCCACTACCAGTATTTGTCATTGTAATTTCGTCTACTTTGCCTACATCTACTATTTCATTACTAGAGGCATCAAAGGTAAATTCAGCAGGAGCAATTCCGGTTGGTGATGTTAAAATTAAAGTTGAAGAAGCACCAGTTTCATCAGTAAAAAATTTATCATTTTCATTATCAGGGTCTGGTATTCTAAATCTTGCAAGGCCATCTAAAACAATATCATTAAATGTTTCTGTTTCCTGATATATAAATTCGTCCATATTCATAAACGCATAATAAGCATTTAAGAAGTTTGATAAACGAGTTTTATCTGTAAGTATATCTTCAGGTATTAATTGGTCAATCCTAAGATCTTCCTTTGTATCGTGTAATGTGGATTTATCAATCTCTACTACGCCTGGTGATAATGATGTTTTATGTGCCATTATTTAAATCTTGATGTATTGGTATAATTAATAGAACCAGAAGAACCAGCAACAGCAATGGTATCAATTTCCGGTGTTATGTTTAAGAAATTAGTATCTATTGAAATCAATTGGTCTCTTTTGGGTGCTAAATCTAATGTATTTGGTATTACTGTTATTTTAATTTGATTTGTATTATTAGGTCTAAAACTATGTAATGTAACTTTTCCTATATTAGGTTCAATTAATCCTGCATCATTATTAACAATAATGTTTTGATTGTTTACGACTTTATAAATAACTACTTTTCTATTTGCTGAACCAGAAATAGCAATATCGCCAAAATAATATTCACCTGTAGGGTCAGTGGCCAATCCAAATGCAGATGAATTTAATGTATATGCGGTTGAACCACTTGATGTATAAATTGGAGCTACAAATGTTAAGGTAAAATTTTGTAATTCCATATTTCCATTTGAATCCTGTGTCGGAGTAATATTTTGAAACATTCTTGGTCTTACAATTGTATTTAATATTGATGGGTCAGAATTATCTATTGCTCTTGTTAATTGAGAATGTCTAAATACACCATCAAATTTATTTAGGTTATTAAAATTATAATCTGATACTGTATCTCTTACTAATGAATCCAATTCAACAGCACTTCTGTCTGTTAGGTTTGGATTATATTTAAAGTTTACATCTAATTCCAAATTTGTAAAATTAGGGTCAACAATCTCGGGTGTTATTGAAACAACATTTTTACCTTTTAATATCGAACCAGTAATATCATTTTTTTCTGATTCAGTAAGTGATGCTGAAAGTAAAGGTTTTACGGCAACATAAACCTTTCCATATTCTGGTGGGTCATTATCTTCTCCACCCCATGTTGATATGGAATCAATATTACTAAATTCCTTTTTAATAATTGCTGCATAATCCTCTGATGTTACAGCTCTGTTTTGTGTTGTAAATGTTAATGGTGCATTAAATCTTATTGATTCAAGTGTTTCTTGGTCTGCACCACCTACTGAAGCCGTAACAGTAGTGACTGTTATATTTGAAAAGCCTCCTATATTATCTACCATGGTAAAGGTATTAGCACCATTAGATTCTTTACCTTCAGTTATAATATAATCAACTGTTACAATATTATTATTTGATGGCTTAAATCCGGTAACACCATCACCAAAATATATTTCGTAATAACCAGAGGAATTTTCTTGTAAATAATAAACTTTACTTGCTGAGTTAACATTCCTTAATGATTCAAATGGTGTAAAAATATCAAATGCTTCTTCTTCTTCATTTGTTTGTACTCTTACTTTTAATGTTGAGGTATCGGCATTAAAATCTGATAATTGAAATTTTTGATTTTCTATATCATTATCAACTCTATATTTTAATTCTCTTACTGTGCCTTCAACTATTACCACATTGGAAAATGTATATTGAACATAATTAACACCAGCAATAACAACAGCAACTCCAACTGCCTGTTGTTCCTCAAAAACAACATATTGAAATTCTGATGAATCACTAGGTAATAATGTATTTAACTTTGCTCCTCTAGGTACTGTGAGAGTAGGTGTGGCTTGTCCATCTGCATTAGAAACAAGTACCACAATATTAACAACGGCTCTTGGAGATAATGTGGACCTTGGAGTATATCCTAATAATTTTGCTCTTGTGACTACATTACCACGAATTTGTGCTGAATCAAGGAATGCTTCATTAAGAGAATAGTGAGCATTTAAGGCATTATAATGTGTATTATATGATAAAACATCTAATAGTACACTCATACCAGAGCCATCAAAATCGTAATCATTAAATTCTGATTGTTGTTTGAGATAATTTTTAAGATTTTGCTTTATTTCATCAAAATCTAATTCTGTTACATTTAAATTATTTGCCATTTATCTTAACCTTCTTAATACTATTTCTACTGATTCCTCAGTATCATATTCTTTTATTCTAAATACAACTGTAATTTGATATGAATTTTGTTCTTCTAAATCGATAACATTAATTCCTAACAGCTGTATTCTTGGTTCATATTTTGTTAAAACATTATGTATTCCATCTTTAATATCAATTCGTGTAATATAATCTGCTGGTTCAAAAAGTAGACCTTTTAAATTAGCACCCAATTCTGGTTGGAATGGTCTATCAAAAAAATTACTTACTAGTAAATTTCTTACTGCCTGCTTTATCGCATTATCATCTTTTAAAGGTGTTATATCCTTTCGTACTGGATGCGGTATAAAATTTAAGTCAAAATCTCTCCAAGGTTTTTTCTTGGATACAATTCTTGCCTGAGTTAAATTACCCTTAATTGTTTTATCTGAACCTACTAAACTTGCCATATATCTATTTATATAAGTTAATCAGAGGTTTCCGTTGTATTTGGAAGTGGACTCTCTGTATTGTTAATTAATGTTTGTACTGAATCTGGTAAATCTATTGTTTTTGGAAACCCAACCAATGTAAGGTAATTACAGAAATTAAATGTAATCCATTGAGTTATTGAACCTAATCCAATTGCATCGAAAAACGATGTTACCTTTTGCATCCATAATTTTACCAAATATGTTTGCCATTCCTCAGTAAATTCTCTTGCTCTTTTTAGTAATCTTTCTTTTTGAAACTCTGGTATTTCAACATTATCATCAAACTCTCCGCCTAATAAATCTAATAAACTAAATCCAAATATTTGAACTTGTTCTAATTCTTCTATTGTTTTATCTCTGATTAATGCTTCTAAATCTATTTCCTGTAATCCTGGAAATGATGGTAAGCCTAATGAATCCCATATTTCATCGAATAAATCAATAAGGCCTGAAAATCCACCACTCATTAATAGATTCATTTTTTTAGCGACCTCTGACCTAATATAATTTCGTATTGATTCCTTTTTAAAGTCAGCTGTATCAAATTTATTCCATACTTTATATTCACTTGGTATTAAATCATAGATACTATCAACTTCTTCTAACTCTATATTATCCAAAACACTATTTGGATTAGCCAAAAATTCCAATATGTCAATTTGAATACCAAGTATTGTAACATTAAAATCAATTGGAAATAAATCATTAATTAATTCTAATATTTTTTGTTGTACATACATAGGATATTCTGATGATAATCGTGTTATCATGATTTCCCATTCTAATTCTGGTATTTCTATCTTCTCAAAGTTTGGGTCATATATATCCAATAAAGAACGTATACTCTCAAGCTCTTCTTTTAAACTATCTATTTCATATCGATAAGCATGAGTAGCCAAACCACCAAATAGGTTTCTTAAATTTGCCGGCGTTGGTAATAAAACGCCAGGACATTCAATTTGTGGCAATGATATAGCAGGAATAGTCATTATATTATAGTTGTTTTAATATCTGATTTAATTGTTATAATACCATCTGATTCAATCTTTGTTGTACCACTATTTGTAATCGATAAATTATTATCTTTATCAATAGTTATTTTTGCACCTTTTGCATGAGTTACACTTAATGTTTCATCATCAGATGTATTATCAATTTCAATTAAATGGCCTGCTTTTGATTTATATACTTTATTATCTACTGATGATTCCGTTGGTATATCTTGTGTACCGTTTGTTTGTGTAGCAATTGAACCCATTATTATAGGGTCCTGAGCACTTGGTCCATCTCTAAAGAATCCTACGACCCATGAACCTACTTCTAAATGATGATTACCACCATTACCTTGTATTGATGCTGAAGTAACAGGCATTATTACTGTTGCCCAAGGTAAATCAGTTGTTTTTAAAATTGTTGTATCATCTGTATGCCAACCATGGCATCTTACTTTCACACGATTTAAATTATCCGTGTCATTTATATCTTCTACTACAGCTGTAAACCAAGTAAAATCTCCACCTATAAATTGGTCATTACGCATTAATTTTTACTCCCACTGAATCTCTCATAATTTCAACTTCAGATAAAAATTCTTGGTCAAAAGTATGAGTGATTTTTTTAATAATATATTTACCTGATATATAAGTGTCAAGCATACTTTTTGGTTCGCCTAAGTATTCATATGTAGATGATTTAATAACATCCATTTCGATTATCTGGCCAGCCTTTATTTCAAAATCACCAGGTATTGTAATGGTAAAATTTTGAAATAGTAATAAATTTTTATGAGCTTCATTTTTTAACAATGTTGGTTTAGTTGGACCATGGTAATTATCTAAATTAAAAGCTTTAGAATTAAGTGATACAAAATAATTTTTACTATTTCTTAATTGGTCATATGTTTGGTCATCAATTTTATCGTTACCATTCCATGGTTGCTCTTTATTTAATTTATGTACTTTATCATATTCATTTTGATAAAAAAACTTTTCGTATTTTTTCTCTGCAATATCAACAGTATGTAATGTAGAAGCATAAGTACCTCTAGATATTTGTGCCATTTTACCCATACCTAAAGGACCAGTTATTGTTCTAATTCTTTTTGACTGTTCGTCATATGATTCAGGTGTGCCTACATCATATTTAAATCCAGGTTTAAATTCTAATTTTTTATATACCTTATTGTTTATTAAATTTTTATATGAATCTAATTGTACACCATCTAATATTGATTCCCAAAAATAAAAATGTGTATTATCTTCGAACGCATTTTCTAATAACCAATTTGCTGCTTGTATTGGTCTAATACGTGGATATATTCCTTTTATATTATTTTTACTACTTGTATTAGCATTAAATTTTTTTATTTTTAAATCATCTTTACATATTTTTTTTATTAATGTACCTATCGTACCGTCAAATGGTTTTACTAGAGTTTTAGATGCATTAATATATAAATGTTCTGATACACATTTAAATTTATAAAATTGTTTTGTTGGTAAATCCTTTACATATCCAAATACTTCTGCAATTCTTAAGTTTAATTCCCATTTAATTTTATTTTGTTCACTATTTTTTATGGGGTTTCTTTGGATTGTAATAGATATTTTTTCATTACCATTAATTTTGTGCTCTTCCAATAAATTTGCACCATCAACTATTTGTATATCCATTTCAAGGAATGGACTATTAATGGATTCTATAATATAAAATCTATTAACAACATTACTTATATCTAATTCTAATCCTGAATTGGTATTTAATATAGCCTTTGCGACTACATAACTAGTTGGTGTGACTGAGTTGCCATCAACAACTCTTGTTGCTCCTATTGCACTACTCATTTAAAAGTTCTTCGAAATCATTTACAAATTGTTCTATATAATTAGGGTCAATATAACGAATTTTTGACCTTTGCTCATTTAATTCAAATTCATAATCACGGTATGTTTGATATGCCAAATCGCTTTGTGGTGGACTACCAGTCACAAAGACTGCATTGCTTACTGGTTTTTTATCAACATCATTTTCAATGTAATAATAATACGGAGCATCTATATATTTAAAAGCTTGATATGTTGAAACATTATCTCCTGTTGTGGCACCAATAATTGCTTCTGTTTCGTTTTGTACTAAATCCGGATTACCAATAAAATTACCAGTCACATTCTGTATTACTAATTGATTCATATCAATATTCTTCTTGGTTAATGTTCCTGACGCACCAGATGTGGCACCAGTAATAGTTTCGCCCAATTGAAATCTACCTGCTATACTATTTTCATGGTCGGTAATAATACCATCTGAATTAGTACGAACGATTGTGTCTGTTGTAATAACATATCCTTCATATTCTTTTGCGAGGTAGGCCGCTAATTGTTCTTGACTCATTGGCCATGCTCTGTAACCATCATGTAAAAAATCATTTACAACAAAAAATGTCCAATAATAATTGGCTGTACCATATAACCTTTGTGATACAATATCAGGTCTTTCTCCATTTGCTATTTCATAAAATCTATAACCAGATATTTGGTCTAAAAAGGTTGGTAAAACACGAATACTTCTATAAATGTCCGTCATTTTTTGATTTGTGCCTGTATTTCTAAAATCGTAATCTACTTTTGGAAATTGTTTAAAAAAACTCATTATCCTTCTCCACTAGTTTCGGCTGTTATACCTGCTGAGTTTGGTCTATCTGTATTATATTCCAAGGAATTTTCTCTGTATATATCATGCCTGGAAAGCATTCTGCCTTCAGCAAATGATAATGTTAATTGAGTTGCAGTTGGTGCGTAACCATCGCTTGTTCTGTGAAAACTATTTCCTTGTGGGTTAATTTGTAAATCCACAGCCGTTAAATATGAATCATGTATCATAGGCATATATCTACTTTCTGTATCACCATCAATAGCATCATAAAATCTAATAGAAAAAATTGGTGGATAATGTGCAACAAATCCTGTTACCTTTGGATAAAGATATTTCCTAAAAAAGTTTTCAATTTGTCTAATGGTCTTTGAATCCTTTTCTGACTCTGGCACAAGAGTAAATGCAAATGAAAATGTTCTTAAATTTACACCTTCAAATGCTAATGCAGTTTGTGGATTAAATGCGATACCTTGATTTAATGCTGTAGCTCCTGTCATTGATTGGTCAGCACCTAATTTATCAGCTAGTTTTAATCCTGCAACCTCGAGTTGGTCTCCTTTTAAATCATTAAAGCCAAATGTACCATCTTTTTGTTTCACAAGCGATTTTGCTGCCCTTATAACACCTAAATCAATATTATTATACTGTGCACTATCCTGAAATTGTAACCCTGATGGCATATATAATTGAACATTTTCAAATTCTCCTACGCCTTCGCCTTTTTTACTCGCACTAAATCTGATTGTTGGTAATCCTTCTCCGTCAGGACCAGCCGCTCTTAAGCTTGGTGGAAATACTATTGTAGCCATACCTTTTTTCCTGTATAAATAAAATAAAACATATATAGGTTTATTTATAATGGCTTACAAAGGGAAATACAAAATAAAGAATCC
>Ga0213865_10001715_pt1 | contig 14132 bp, 13 predicted proteins | sample PICome_6_FD_160100 | JGI IMG/M metagenome (GOLD analysis project Ga0213865, IMG submission 160100) | Coastal seawater microbial communities near Pivers Island, North Carolina, United States - PICO282 | ecosystem: Environmental > Aquatic > Marine > Coastal | place: USA: North Carolina...
GTATCGACCGTTACTCTTCTAGCGACTTCGTAGATGGTAAAGTTGTAAACAATGGTCAAATCGGTAACTTGTACGGTATTGACATCTTTGTTTCTTCTAACTGCCCAATCATCGAAACTGCCGCTGACAATGCCGCAGGTGGTGACGTTAAACAAGCTATGTTGTTCCACAAAGACGCTATGGTTCTTGCGGAGCAAATGGGTGTTCGTTCACAGACTCAGTACAAGCAGGACTTCCTTGCTACTCTATACACTGCTGACACTTTGTATGGTACTGCTGTTCTACGTCCAGATGCCGCATTCAACATCGCTGTAAACGCGTAGTAGTACTTAAGGGGATTCCTTCGGGAGTCCCCTTTCCCTTTTCTTCCTTTCTTTTTTTTTTTTAATCACATAGGATTGTTTTATGGCTATATTCAGAGGTGTAGGTGGCTCAGGAAGTTCATCGGACAATTCCTTTCTACAGGAAGTGACTGCTCAGGCTACTATCGCTACTAATAAAGCAAGTGAAGCCAGTGCGTCAGCTACGTCCGCTGAAGCCTCAGCTACTTCTGCGGCTAACTCTTTAGCAACAATCCAGAATACAGAAGTTACGTCAGCTAGTTTTAATACTGGTGACGGTGTACTTACATTGACTAAGTTAGGCGGTGCAACAGTTACCGCAGACCTCGATGGTAGATTCCTTACGTCATACACAGAAACAAACGATTTATCCTCAGCCGTTACATGGGTAAACGTACCTAATGCTTATATTACAGAAGGTAGCGTTACGCAACACCAATCAGCTATAAACGCAAATGTAAGTATTACAGAGTCACAAATAAGCGACCTACAATCTTATCTTACATCAGAAACTAGTCATGCTGATGTATTGGTAGACGGAGACTTCACTAGCAACGGCTTTATGAAGCGTACTGGTGTAGGTACTTACGCTATTGATAGCAATACTTACTTAACGTCAGAAGCTAATAACCTGACTACAGCCGTAACGTGGGCTAATGTGCCAGATGCTAATATAACTCAATCTAGTGTTACACAGCATCAAGCCGCATTGAGTATCACTGAATCACAGATAAGTGATTTGCAAACATACTTGACAGCAGAGACTAACGATTTATCAACAACTGTCACATGGGCTAATGTTCCTGATGCAAACATTACAGAAAGTAGTGTCACACAACATCAAGCGGCATTAAGTATTACTGAAAGTCAGATTAGTGATTTAGGTACATACCTTACAGCTTCTGACATTACAGGCAAAGCAAACTTATCAGGTGCTACCTTTACTGGCGGTGTAAGCATTGGAACTCTTCCAAGTAACCCAGAAAATCTTTCTGTAACAGGAGCAACTAACTTATATGGCGGTGCAAGTGTATCAGGCAATATCACAGTAACAGGCACAGTAGACGGAAGAGACGTAGCAACAGATGGTGCTAGATTAGATACTATTCCTTATCACAGGGTAAGAGATGACAGGCTAAGTTCTTTTAATCAGCAACTTGCCTTAACAACAACAAATCAAAACTTAGGGCAATATCAAACCTTATATCACCCAAGCACCCCTGTAGAAACTATGCGTTTTGTTGATGTAGAGTGGACTACACTTTGGAGTTATGTAAGCAGTACCAATAATGACATTAGGCTTTCTTTATATCTTACTGTTCCAAGCACTGTCTCAGCAGTTAGTATAGGTACTGTTACTGCCTTTACATCTTCAACTACTTACAGTGTAAGACAAAGTAATGAGCAGTGGTATTACATTTCAGGAGACTACACGCACCTATTTACAGAGTTCTGTAGAATATCTCAATCTAGTTCAGGCAGTATTAAACAGCAAGTTTTAGCAGTACAGTACCGACCTGATTTAGATAGAACATACTTCTGCGCTACAAACACTACAGTACCTATAGCGACTGGCGATACTGTTTATTTCCACCCTTATGCGTGGCAAGGAAGTGGCTCATCGCTTCTTGTTTATAAAGACATTGCAGAAAGATATAGGTCAGGTTTTGAACGACATAATGTTGCTTTTAAACTGCCCTACACCGATGATACCTTAACTTACAAGTTAAATATTAAAGAACTGGCTTCAACTGATTCGGCTGTCGTTAAAGATGCACAAATAAGAATAACAAGCACAGGAATATGATTATGATTGTTGGATATAGCAAACTAAACAGCGAAGGCAGAGTGGTAGATGTTATACATCAAGAATGTTCTACAGAAGAAGAATCTCTTGAGGTAGCAGAAGCCCTTGTTACAGCATCTATTGACGATGAAACTGTTGGTGAAGTTTATCGCGGTACAAGATATGGCGATGATGTAGTTTATAACATAGTACACGAAATACCACGATAATTCTTAGGAGAACAACATGGTAACGGAAGAAACAAAACAAGCTGTAGACGTAATGGCGGCATCAACTGGTATAATGTCGTTGGCGGCTTGGTTGCCTCCCGTTGCTAGTTTATTTACGATTATCTGGTTAGGTATTCGTATATATGAATCAGAGACAGTACAGAAGATTGTACATAAGAAGTGAGACAGTTATTTTGCTTACTAATGATGTTGTCTTGGGTAACACTAGCGGACAACGCTCAGGAAGGTAGTTTGAATACATACCACGGTTCTAACTCAACTACCAATAGTAACAATACAACTACAGATACGTCAACTAGTAATACGTACAATGGAGCAGGAAGCAGTAGCGAGATACCAGTAGGTTCTGCAATCACTCCTAGTTACATGAGTAATGGTATGGACACTTGCCTTAAGGGTACAGGTGGTTCGTTACAGACAGTAGGCGTAGGGTTCAGCAGTGGTACTTATGATGTTGACCCTGAGTGTAACAGACGTAGAGACGCTAAGGTCTTGTCTGATTTAGGAATGAAGGTAAGTGCAGTGGCTCGTATGTGTCAAAGCACTGACGTATGGAAGGCAATGTTTATCTCAGGTACGCCTTGTCCTATACTGTCAAACGGTAAGTTGGTTGTAGGTAAACGTGCTATGTTAGTTATGAAACGTCAGCCAGAGACGTACATACCAGACTACAACAAGAAAACAAAAGATTGGTACAATACTGTATTAAACATAGGAGGAGAGGAGACAGATGAAGAAGATACTATTATCTCTGTTAGTGCTAAGTTCCGCAGTTCACTCAAGTGAATACGATGCGCTCTTAGAATCTAGCACCGCTATAGTTGACCAAATCAATACTGGTATCCTCCTAGTGGGTGCGGCTAGTGAATATGCGTATCAAGGCGATGCACTATCCTCTGGTAACGTGTCCACCACAGCACACATACAGGAAACACAGGTACAAGCGTACAATACTGCCTTGACTAACTTTGCTGAGAACTATCAGCCCTATGGCGACCTTAAGGCTGTACTAGAAAACAAAGCTATGGAAGAACTAGAACTGATGGATAATGCTATCGGTACGTTTACTGAAGCTGTCGTAGAGATGATTGAAGTACAGCAAGTAGCTGAACGTGTAGAGGAAGCACAAGGCAACCCACAGCAGGAAGAAGAAGTACAGACGTTTGTAGCTGAGACTACAGAAGTGTTACAGATTGAACAAGAAACTGTTGACACGTACAACCAATCAGTAGATGACATTGAGACTCACGCTAACAACGCTAGTGCTTATCTAGCCGTAGCTAACTCAGAAGAAGCTGTGTCATTCCTAGAGCAAGGTATTGAAAATGCTAACACTACAGCGGAACAGACTACAATCTTCTATGACGCTAACGCACAGTGGGTAACGATGGGCTACAACACTACACGTAACCTAACGGCTGTATACCTTAACGGTAATGATAATATGGGCTTAGACTTATACGTAACTGAAACTGACATCTTAGCCGCAGGTAGCGAGTCGGAGTTCTTCCAAACAGGACCAACTCATTTAGGTTACTCGTGCTTTATGTACGGAACGGAGTGTGTTGAACTATGAGTTTAGAAAGTACAGAACTCAAGATAGGTGACACATCGTTCAAGGGCGTGTGGATTGCTATCGTACTTGGTATTGGTAGTACTATAGGTGGTGGCGTATGGACAGCCTCTAGTTTGTACTCAAGACTGGAAGCAGTAGAGGCACAGCAGATACCCGATATAAGCCCCATACGTGAGAATCTAGCGACTTTAGGCACAAGGCTAGAGACACTACTAAGTCAGCAAGAGAAGCTCTTAGAATTGAATACAGACGTTTCTACGCTATCTAACGAAATAGAGGCTATGAAAGCTACGGTAACAAAAGCAGAAATTATTATTAATGACATTGGTGATACGGAAGTAAAGTTCAAGGCATTAACTAAAGAGGTAGAGGATTTGTGGCAGGGTATGGACTATCTGTCGAATCCCCTTAAGTGAGGCATTTATGTTACAGCAATTAATTGGACCAGTTACAGGTTTACTTGACAAATTTATAGAGGATAAAGACAAGAAGAATGCTATCGCGTTTGAACTTTCGACAATGGCTGAAAAACACGCGCAGGAACTTGCGAAAGCGCAGATTGAAGTTAATAAGACAGAAGCGGCACACCGAAGCCTATTTGTATCGGGTTGGAGACCTGCTGTTGGTTGGACTTGTTGTCTTGGACTTGCGAGTAACTACCTTCTTATCCCGATGGCAAATTTTGCGCTTGCTCTTGCCGATTCTACCATTGAAGTCCCTGTTTTAGATATATCAACAATGATGCCAGTACTGATGGGTATGTTAGGTTTAGGTGCTATGAGAACTGTAGAGAAAGCCAAAGGCGTAGAGAGGAATAAATAATGTCACTACTATCAGACACTAATATAGCCCGTATTCTTGCTTTACCCCCCGAAAGAAAGGCAGAGTTAGATGACAGGATACTACAAGAAGTAGAGACCTATCAAGAGTCTTTTACACCTTTTACATCCTATGGAGACCAAGAAAAAGAACTCAATAAAAGATATGACGACATGGTGTCTTTGTTTGAAGACTTAGACACAACACGCTCTGACAATAACATTGAATTTCAAAATGCTTTTAACGATTTAAACTCAACAGTTCAAAAAAAGTATTTATGGCACTTACATGATAAAGGTGAGTTAAGTAAAGAAGAATACAAAAAACAAGTAGATGATGTTTATTTACAGGAATTTAAAGAAAACTCTGCACAGGGTAATTACGTAGGTTATGTTCCTTTTGAACATGAAGGTAAAGTTCTTTACGTTAAGGGTTCACAGTTTGACCCAAAGAAAAGCACTCAAGACCCTATGGATTTTGTAAGAAATTCAATTTTACCTAACGACATATTTTATTTTCCAGAAAGCGTTTCAAATGAAAAAGAATGGCTTGTGGGTAAACCTACTGATTATGGTCAAATAGAATATGTAGACTTAGCAACATCTCTCGTAGGTACAAAAGGAAAATTTGAAGACTCTCCCTCAGCTAGAGCAAATGATTTGTTATCTCCTGAAAGAACAGGTTTACAAATGATTGCTCCTTTAGTACAAATAGCGGGCATGGTAACAGGAAACCCTTTATTATCTTCAGCGGGTGCTGTAGCCGCAGGAGGAGACCTTAAAGACGTAGTTAAAAGCGTAGCCATCGGAAAAATAACTGCACCTATACTTGAGAATACTGTTGCTAACTTTGGTATTGATAAAGATTTATTCGGTATGGACGCTGAGACTTTTTCAGAAAGCACAATGGATGTCCAGACTGCAATACTAGAAGGAAAAGACATTGAAGAGGCTTTATTAAAAGAGTTTGGTGTTGATGCTGTTAAACAACTAGGTAGTGCTTTACCTGATATTGATATTGACTTACCAGAGTCTAAATTACTTTCAACTATTGGAGACGCTCTTGAACCTGTAGTAGATGCTGTAAGAGCAGGTGGTCGTGCTTTTGATGATACAGTACTACAACCTATTAATGAAAATATAGTTAAACCTCTTGAACAAGCAGGGCGTGATTTTGATGATAAGTTTTTAGAACCGTGGACTGAACCTACAGGAGAGTTTTTATCTGATGCTGAAGATACACTTAAAGATTTAGGCAGAACTATTGATGATATAGTTGACTTCGGGGCTGTCGCGGAAGGTATGCTAGGTGTCGGTCAGGGACAACAAAGAACAGCCCTTACGTCCACAGAACAATTATTTGACAAAGAACTATTTAAATTTGACACAGAGATTAAGTCTACACAAGAAATGCTTAGTCCCATGATGAACTTAAGGAAGTATGGATAATGACTTATTTACAACTAGTAAACAGTGTACTACGTAGGATGCGAGAGGACGAAGTCACTAGTATTGAAAACTCAAACGACTCCTATGTAAAACTAATAGGTGAGTTTGTTAACGATGCTAGACGTATTGTAGAGGATGCTTGGGACTGGTCAGCACTTAGAAGTACAATCACAGTAACCACTACTGATGATGTATTTAGTTACAGTATGACAGGTACTAACAACTCCTTTAAGATACTAGACGTTATTAACGACACGTCAAACTTGTTTATGCGTCCCGCTAGTTCCTCTTGGATGAACAATGCATACTTAGTACAAGAGCCTGTCAAAGGTTCACCTGAGTACTACTCTTGGAATGGTGTGGATAACAACGGCAATGCTTTAGTTGACTTATACCCTAAGCCTGACCAAGCGTATACGTTACGCTTTAATATTGTAGATAGAGCAGACCCGTTTACTCTTGATGCAGATAAACTAGTTGTACCTTCATCACCAGTAGTACAGTACGCAGTAGCCTTAGCCTCTCGTGAACGTGGAGAGACAGGCGGTACTTCAGCACAGGAACTATTTGCCCTAGCGGACACTACGTTAGCAGATGCAGTAGCGTTTGATGCCGCTAGATTCCCTTCTGAAACTGTATGGACACCTTGCTAATGGCACAAAGATTACAGAACATTACAGTACAAGCCCCTGGATTTGCGGGTATAAATAGTCAGGATTCACCTGTATCCCTTGACCAATCCTTTGCGGCTACCGCTAGTAACTGTATCATTGATGAATATGGTCGTATAGGAGCGCGTAAGGGCTATACAGCGGTTTCTACAAACAACACAGCGTTAGGTACTAGTCGTGGCGTAGAGGCTTTACACGAGTCATTAGACGTTAGTGGTGATAAAGTAGTATTTGCCGCAGGTAATGATAAAATATTTAAACTAAACGCTTCTTCTAATAATGCGTTGACTGACATAACTCCTGTGGGTTATACGATAAATGAAAACAACTGGAAGATTGTAGACTTTAATAACCATACATATTTTTATCAAAGAGGACACGAGCCGTTAATATATACTGATGAAAGCGGCTCAGGTGTACTAGAGGCTCACTCAAGCCATTCTCATGCAACAGGTACTGCTCCTCAAGCTAATGAAGTTTTAGCCGCATACGGTAGATTATGGGCGGCTGACGTGAATGGTAATAAGCACACTGTATATTGGACTGACTTACTACAAGGACATCATTGGACGGGCGGTACATCAGGTTCTTTAGACTTGACCAAAGTATTTCCTAATGGTCACGATGAAATTGTAGCGTTGTCAGCACACAATGGATTCTTAATTATATTCTGTAAGCGTTGTATTATTGTTTACTCTGGTGCTACTAGTCCTGCTAATATGGTACTACATGACACTGTAGAAGGCGTAGGTTGCATCGCTAGAGACTCCGTACAACACACAGGTACTGACATTATATTTTTGTCTGAAGACGGTGTACGTAGCTTTGGTAGGACTATACAAGAAAAGTCAATGCCTATGCGTGACATTAGCAACAATGTACGTACTGAGTTAACTACGTTAGTTAGACAACAAGCTAACCCTATTAAGTCTATATACAGTGCAGATGAAGCATTTTACTTATTGTCTTTACAGGACAGTCAGACTGTATATTGTTTTGATATGAGAGGTTCTTTACCTGATGGTGCTAACAGAGTAACTACATGGGCAGGTGTAAACCCACGTAGCCTAGCGTTACTACAGGACGGTAGTATTTACTTTGGTAGAGAAGATGGTGTGTTTAAGTATGAGGGTTATCAGGACAACGGCTCTTCATATCAAATGATTTACTATAGTAACCCATTAAACTTTGGTAACTCCACTAACCTTAAGTTCCTTAAGAAGTTTAACATTACAGTTATCGGTAACGTAGCTTCTGAAACTACACTAGCTTGGGGTTATGACTACGAAGGTGGGTTTACTAAGAAAGCCTTTAGTACTGAATTATCTAACACGCCTATATCTGAGTTTAACGTAGCTGAGTTTAGCATAGGTCAATTTACAACAGGTACGGATATACAACGTCCTTCAATTAACACAAGTGGTAGTGGTACTGTAGTAACCATAGGTATCGAATCTAATATTAATGGCGCACCTTATTCAATACAACAAATAGATGTACACGCTCTTCTAGGGAGATTAATTTAAATGACTGATTATACTATAACAACGAACTTCGGAGCAAAAGATGACCTCCCTTCAGGCAACGCGGCTAAGGTAATTAAAGGCGAAGAGTTCACAACTGAATTTACAAACATACAAACAGCGGTAAATACTAAGGCTGACACAGCGGGTGACACGTTTACTGGTGTGGTAAACTTTAGTGATGACGTAGCTGTTAATACTAACACACTGTTCGTTGACGTGTCTGCGGCTAAGGTAGGTATAGGTACTACTAGCTTTTATAGTAAGTTCCATGTTGGCGGCAACATGACTGATTTTGTTTACAGTGAGCCAGCAGGAGATTCAATAGCAACATTTGCCCCAACAACAACTGGCTCATCATCTGCAATGAACGTAAACATTGGTTCAGGTATGTATGCGAGTGCAGGTGTAGAAACAGCTAGGCTTAATTTTTTAAACGGTCACGGTAATGATGGATTTGCCACGGGCTTTAGTATCAAGAGTTACAAAACCGCATCTGCTACCGCAACTGATGAATATCTTGCATTTGAAGAAATACGTAGAGCAGGAAATACTGGCGTTACGCATAATGAACGTATGCGTATTACCGCAACAGGAAACGTAGGCATAGGTACTGATAGCCCTGCTCAAAAACTAGATGTAAACGGCAATATAAGAGTACAAGGTACTTACCCAAAGATTGAGTTTGTAGATACGGATAGTAATCCAGACTTTACCTTAATCGGTGGCAACGGTGCATTTTCAGTTTATGATGAAACCAATAGCGCTGAACGTATGCGTATTGACGAATCAGGCAACCTATTGGTGGGTAAGACTTCTGATGCTTTCGAAGTAGAAGGTGTGTCCTTGAGAGGTTCACCCACAAGTAATGCTTCAGTAGCTACTTTTACCAGAGATGGTGCAAATGTTGCCGCTTTCAATAGATTAACAAATGATGGTTCACTTCTTACTTTTTACAAAGACGGCACAACTGTAGGGTCTATTGGTACTTCCTACAACAGCGGTGCTACGTATACGTACGTTGCAAGCCAGTCAACTGGTATTGGTTTTTATAGTAACGGTATTTACCCGTCTAACGGTTCAGGTGCTTTTGCGGATAACGGTCGAAATTTAGGCTCATCTACGGTTCGTTGGAATGATATATATGCTACTAACAATGTTATTCAAACGTCTGACCGTAACGAGAAACAGAGCATTAGAGAGTTACTAGATGCAGAACAAAGAGTAGCTACAGCCTGTAAAGGATTGTTGCGGGCGTTTAAATGGAATAGTGCTGTAGAAGAAAAAGGTGATGAGGCTAGAATACACTTCGGTATCATAGCGCAAGACTTACAAGATGCTTTCACTGCTGAAGGTTTAGACGCAGGTGATTATGCAATGTTTATTAATTCAACTTGGACAGATGAAGAAACTGGTGAAGAGCGTAGTCGTATGGGTGTACGTTATTCTGAACTATTAGCATTCATCATTTCAGCGATTTAACTGGAGAGCGAATAATGAGTGAAGAAAGAAACAAACTTTTACAGTTTGGGCAAGATGCTCTTGACTTATATGGTAATTACTATATAGGGAAAGAAGGGGCGCAAACAGCCGCAGACTTAGGTCAACGAGCCTTTGACGAAAGTACTTTACTTGCTTCAGATGTAGCGAGCATGGCTGAGTTTAAACCTTTTACTGTTACTACGGGACTAGGGACTGCTGATGTAGGAGCGCAGGGTGGTTACACTTTAAACCTGTCTCCCGAGCAACAAGCAATACAGAACATAGGTTTGAGTCAAGCACAGACGTTTATGTCTGGTGTAGGTCAAGACCCAATGCAACGTGAGTTACTTGCTCAGGCTAGACAAGGCTTTGCTAACATAGGTAAAGACCCAAGACAACGTGCATTGTTATCACAAGCTGATACAGCACTAGGTCGTGCTATGGCAGACCCTCGTTCAGCACAGGCTGACCTGTATGAGCAAATGAGAGCCGTACAACGCCCTGAGGAAGAACGTCAGCGTTTAGCCTTAGAGGAGCGTATGTTGTCTCAAGGACGTATGGGGTTAAGTTCATCAGCATACGGTGGTTCTTCTCCAGAGTTACTAGCACAAGAGACTGCAAGACAGGAAGCTATGGCTAGAGCAAGTTTAGGGGCTAGGACACAAGCTATGCAGGAGCAACAACAAGCCTACGGTCAAGGTCTTGGTTTGCTAGGACAAGCCTCTGGAATGCGTCAACGTGAGTTAGCTGAAGCACTTGGATTACAAGGGGCAGGATATGTACCACAACAGCAACAACTAGCCGCGGCAACGGGACTAATGGGTCTAGGTTATATGCCACAAGAACAGATGTTAGGTGCTTTAGGTTATGGACTTGAGGGTGCTAAATTATCTGACATTGGTAGACGAACAGGTGCTGAACTTTACGGTCAAGCGGGTGCGGCAGGTATTGAGGCATTAATGAAGGGTCTACAAGAAGCATCGGCTTATGATTTAGGAATGACGCAACAAGCTGTAGGTGGTATAACTAGCGGTATGTTGACTGATGGCGAAGGTGGTACAGGTTGGGGTGTTGATTTAGTTACAAGTTTGATTGATTACTTTAGAGATGATGAGGATTAATACTAATGGCTAAAAGAGATATTGCAGGATTATTAACAGGCATCCCTAGCGGTGGTATTGACCCTATGGCAAAACTTACTCCACAGCAAATGCGAGCGCAGATTGTATCAGGCGCACAGCAACGCATGGGTAGTGCTTTACGTGGTATGTTTGGTGGAGACAGAAGGACTCCTCAAGAAATAGCAGTGGCTCAGGCGGCTGAAAAGCAGAAAGCAGATGAGGCTAAAAGAAAGAAACAAATAGCAAGAGTTGCAGAAGCCTTACCTCCAGAGTATTCTGCTTTAGCGCAAGGTGTTGTTGACGAAGTGAAAGGTGCTTTACCTAAGGCTCTTGAAGTTTTAGGTAGGAAGCAACCCGAAGTTAAACCAATTGCAGGAGAAAAACCTTCAGCGACTGACATCAAAACAATGAAGATACTTTTGTCTACAGCGGGTGAAGAGGCTAAAGGAGGAGAAGTTTTTGGTTTTCTAGGTACTAATTGGAACGATGCTTGGAAAAAAATGAGTCCCAATAAAAAGAATCAAGTAGCCACTGAAGTTGCTGAAGCGGTAAACAAACTAGTAGATTTAGGTTTTGATTTATCTGTTGCTCAAACAATGGCTATTAAAAAAATGTACACCGATAATCTAACTAAAACAGGTTTATTTGAGTCTGGTGAGTCTAAGCTAAAATCTTCAGAAGAAAGAGAAGAGCAAGAATTACAAGATATAAGGGATACGGCAAATAAATTACTTAACAACCCTCTATATAGTTCCAAACCACCAAAATAAAGGTACTTTCGATGTCACAAGCTACTATCGCAGAACTAGAGTCAGCGTTTGTTAAAGCCGATTCTTTAGGCAACACTGAGGATGCTCGTGTATTTGCTGACGCTCTACGTTTAGCCAGAGCAGAAGCTAGTAAGCCACCCGAAGGTGTTGAATTGTATAAAGACGTAGTTCCTGAAGAAGTAAAACAAAAGGAACAAGAAAGACTTGAAGCCCCTGCTGTGTCCGTTAATCCTATGGCGGCAGGTGGTGGTGCTTTAACACGGCAGATGGTTCAGAACACTACTGACTTTTTAAGATACATGGGATTTACTGAGTTCGGTGAAAAGAAAACTGTTGAGGGTGTAGGGGAAACCACACGCGCTGAAGAGTTAGGTTATCAGTTTAAACGAAGAGTCGGCAGTTCAGCAGGTCGTTTATTATTAACAGCAGAGGCTTATAGTCCTGCTCGCTACAAGATGATGAGAAATCCTGAAACAGGGCGTTTAGAGCAAGTGTCCGCTGAGACTTACTATGATAATGCCTTACGTAATCAAGGTATTACTGGTCAAGAGTTCTTAGACATGAAGCCAGAACTCAGAGAGGATATTCTTTTACAGAATAAAGAATTAGCGGCTAGAGAAGCCTATGAAGTAACTGCTGATGTCTTAGATATAGCAGGTGAAGACGAAACAATGAAGGCTACAGCTACTATATTGTCTGAGGTAGCTGACCCTCTGTTAATACCTACGATTATAGCCAGTGGCGGTGGTACTGTGCCTTTACTTTTGGCAGGTACTGGTTACGGTTTAGCCACTGAAGGTAGTAGACAGATGATTCAGGACGAAATTGACGTAGAAAGATTAGCTGAGTCAGCCCTTTATGGTGGTTTATTTACTGCCGCTTTCGCTCCTTTACAAACAGCAGGTTTAGCTTATAAGACTGCTGTACGCACACCTCTTAAAGGTTTAGAGAAGGGCGGTAAGAAGGTTTTAAATAGGGTTAACAACACCAGAGCAACTAAAGGTTCTACCGCTACGGCAAATAAAATAGCAGATAAATTACAGGAACGTACAGCCTATCATCTGTTTAACACTAAGCAAGCTAACGGTAAGGGCGTGACGAACAAACAAGCTGTTGCTTTAGCAGAGAAAGACTTAAGCCTTAACGCTAAGAATAAAATAGATGTTCTTAAGTATGCTGACAAAGATAAAAGACCTTCGTACTTAAGTAAAGAGAATGCCGCTAAGATTATGGCTAACCTAGACAACCCAACGGCTTCTACAACTAAAATAGGAAAGGCTTGGGATTACATAGGTGCGCCAGTATCTCAAGCAATCCGTAACTTAGACCAAAGACTAGCGGGTGCTGTGCGTAACCATGATATGAAAACAAGTATTGCGTTAGCTAATAGCATGAAGGAGGCTGAAGGTTTTAACAACCTAATGGGTAAAGCGTTTAAGACGAAAGACTCAGCTTTGAAGAGTAAGTACTATGAGATGGAACTTGCATTGAACAATGGTCAGACTCTTAAGGCAAGTAACATAGCTAAGAAATACTTTGGTGACTTAAAGTTTAAAACTAAGTCTGGAAAAGAACTTAACTTAGCAGACGAAATGAGAAACATAAATAAACTGTTAGATAACATTCATACCAGAGCCAACAAAGCAGGTATTAAAATGGCTTATTTAACTAACTATATGCCTCGTTACGTTAAGGACTTAGATGGTTTGCGTCAAGCTGTTGGAAAGAAAACTAACTCTGTTATAGATGAGGCTCTTCAGAGGGAAGCCACCAAGAGAGGCTTAGGTCACTGGTCTGAGTTAGATGATGAAATAGCGGCAGACATTATCACTCAAGCTATTACACGTAAAACACCTCCCTCAGGCAAGAAACGCTTAGAGTCTGCGCGTACAATCCGTACTATACCTCAGCACTTACAGAAGTATTACCACGACACACCTACGGCTTTACAGTTATACATTAACAAGGCTGAACGGGAGATAGCTAAACATGAGTTCTTCGGTAAGTCCGTTGCGTACAACAAAGCAGGTAAGATTGAACTAGACGAGTCTATTAACAACACCATAGGTAAGCACGTTCTGGACATGAAGAAACGTGGTAAGGACTTGACTAACGCACAGCAGGATGACCTAAGACTTTTACTTAAGGCTAGGTTTGAAGCCGCTGACAAGGCTATGGGTAAGACTATGGCTAGTGTTAGAGACTTACAATATGCCGCGTTACTAGGTCAGTTTGACTCTGCGTTGATTCAGCTAGGTGATATTGGTTCTTCGTTATATTTGAATGGTGTAATGAACACAGCTAAAGCACTGGCTACAGGAAACAAACGAGCCAAGATAACTGC